>Ga0208783_10000097_pt1 | contig 50611 bp, 63 predicted proteins | sample DEB19_08_DNA_2_FD_184529 | JGI IMG/M metagenome (GOLD analysis project Ga0208783, IMG submission 184529) | Aqueous microbial communities from the Delaware River and Bay under freshwater to marine salinity gradient to study organic matter... | ecosystem: Environmental > Aquatic > Marine >... | reverse complement strand
CCTGGGCCTCGCGCCAAGGTGCCAAAATCACGGAAATCAAAGGCGTAAATAACACTGCCGACCTAAGGAAGGCCCCATATCTTGGCGAAATTCACGATTTTGTTAAGCGCACGGACAAGCAGTATGGTTTACAAGCCGTAGACAATTTGGACGGCATTGGAATGGTGGATTTGGACTCTGGGCTCAACATGGCCTCGCCAACATGGTCTGCTATTTTTGAAGCAGCAGGAAAACAGCTGCCTAACGGCTTGGTAAATCAAATTATTCAGCGTGCTAACACCTTGAACGGTGGAAGCAACTATGCAGCTGTAGACGAGATTCGAGATTTGATGAAACGGGCCACAACTGAAGTACTGGAGCGCGAAGGTCACGCCACCGGCGGTATGATTGAGCGCCGCATTGACGACACGCGTCGCTATTTGTAAGGAACACACATGCCCATCGAGAAAAACATCTCCGTCGAAGACTTGCCCAAGGGCGAGACGTTGGTTGACGTCGAAGAAGGGCCGTTGCCCGATATCAACATCGAGTTTGATGAAGATGGTGGCGTCACCGTCGGCCTGAACAAGGAAGATGACGAGGATGTGCCCTTTGACAGCAACTTGGCCGAGGTTATGGACCCCTCAGTGCTGCAACAGCTGTCGTCTGACCTTATTGTCATGTACGAAGCCGACAAATCTTCGCGCAAGGAGTGGGAAGAGCAGTATGGCAAGGGCTTGAACATGCTGGGCTTTAGTTTTGAAGAGCGAACCAAGCCGTTCAAGGGCGCGTGTGGCGTGCAGCACCCTCTGATGACTGAAGCCATCGTGCAATTCCAGTCCCAGGCGCTCAAAGAGTTGATGCCTGCTGATGGACCGGTGCGTACACAGGTCCTGGGCAAGGAAACGCGTGAAAAGTTAATGCAAGCGGACCGTGTGCGCGACTTCATGAACTACCAAATCACTACGGTGATGGAAGAGTACACGCCTGACTTTGATCAGCTGCTGTTCTGGATTGGGTACGGCGGTTCGGCGTTCAAGAAGGTGTACTTCGACGAAGACAAGCAGCGCATGGTCAGCAAGCTGATCACGCCGGACGACCTGTACATCCCCTACAAGGGCTCGTCGGTCATGAGCGAGTGCCCTCGCATCGTGCATCGCGTTTCAATGTCGGTCAACGACTACAACAAGGCCGTGTTGCGTGGTCAATACCTTGATACTGCGCAGGCATCTATCCCGGCACAGCTGCCGCAGAGTACGATCCAGAAGGAAGTGGACCGCACGATTGGCATCCAGCCTACGACGGAGCCAGAAGAGATTTCTTTGCTTGAGTTTCAGGTGGATTTGGACATCCAGGGCTTTGAGCATATGGATGACGACGATGAGCCGACCGGCATTAAGCTGCCTTACATCGTTACGATTGATGAAGTGACGATGGCATGTGTTGGGGTGCGTCGCAACTGGCAAGAAGGCGACAAACTGTATGCCCGCAAGCAGTATTACATCCACTACTTGCTGGTCCAGGGTCCGGGAGCCTATGGTCTTGGTTTCCTGCACTTGATTGGTGGCCTGACCAAGACGGCAACGTCTGCGTTGCAGCAGTTGGTGGACGCTGGAACGCTCGTGAACCTGCCTGCGGGCTTCAAGGCCAAGGGCGCACGGATCATGAACGACGATATGCCGCTACAGCCGGGGGAGTTTCGCGATATTGATGCGGGCGGGGCTGATTTGCAGAATTCATTGCTGCCGTTGCCGTACAAGGAGCCGAGCCAGACGTTGTTCTCGCTGCTTGGTTTCTGCGTGGAGGCGGGCCGTCGTCTGGCCAGCATTACTGACATGCAGGTTGGGGACAGCAACCAGAATGCTGCGGTGGGTACGACGATTGCGCTGCTGGAAAAGGGCAGCTCGGTCATGTCGTCGATACACAAGCGACTGCACTACAGCCAGAAGATTGAGTTTCAGCTTTTGGCCAAAGGTTTTGCCGAGTTCTTGCCGGACAAATACCCTTACGACGTTCCTGGCGAAAGCCGAATCATCAAACGCAAAGATTTTGATGACCGCATTGATGTGTTGCCGGTTTCTGATCCCAACATCTTCTCGGTAGCGCAGCGCATTACCATGGCGCAGACCCAGTTGCAGCTGGCTCAAAGCGCACCGCAGATGCACAACATGTATGAGGCATACCGCCGCATGTATGAAGCGATTGGCGTGCGGGATATCGACCAGATTCTGAACACGCAGAACGTGGACAAGCCCAAGGACCCGGCAAGCGAGAATGCACAGGCCCTGGACGGCTCGCCGCTCAAGGCATTTGCGGGCCAGCAGCACGATGCCCACATCATGACGCACTTGATGTTTGGCTTGTCCCCGCTGATTGCCAGCATGCCCAACGTGGCGACAAATTTGCAGAAACACTGCTTCGACCACGTCCGTTTGAAGGCCGAAGAAGAAACGGAAGCCGAGTTGTTCAAGCAATACGGCACGGACCCGGAAGGATTGGTCTCTGCGCTGCAGCGCGAGGCCATGGTGGCCATTAAAGTGGCGCAGTTTTTCCAGGAAATGAAGCAGATGCAGGAAAAGCTGGCCGGTGCCCCGCCGCAGGACCCGCTAATCGATTTGAAGAAGCAGGAACTGCAGCAAAACGCCCAGCGCGACCAGCAGCGTGCTCAGCTTGACCAGGGCCGCTTGCAACTGGACCAGCAGCGCATCCAGGCTGAGATTGCGGACGATCAAGCCAATCTGCAGATAAAGGCTGCAACTTTGGAAGCCAAAACTGGCGTGGACACCGCCAACCTCAACCTACAAGGAGCGCAACATGCTGCCCAAATCCAACAACAAAACTTCCAAAACGCCCAAGCGCTCGCCGCTCCCCCAGCTGGAGCGACCGCCAAAGGGCAAAGTAGAGCTTGAAAAACCGGGTGTAAAGTACGTTTATCGAAAAGACGCGTTCAGAAAGGTGAAGATCGCGTAGATTTCATGCATAATATGCATAACCCTCCTGACACGGGTAACAAGTGTCTGCTTCATTGGAGCAATCCATGCTTGAATTTACTGAGAAAGTGCTAGTCACCGTCAAACGCCTCCGTGAAGACACGGAGCGGGTGGTGGTGAGCGGTGCGGTCAAGGATATGGAGCAGTACAAGTTCCTTATGGGCCGTCTGGAGGGGTACCGATTTGTTGAGGATGCCGTTAAGGACATCCTAAGCAAAAACCCCGACTAGAAGGAAACACCATGGAAGCAACTGCACTTGAACAGAAATGGGCGGAAGAGGCTGCGGCCAAAGCTGCCGAAGAAGCTGCGGCAGCCGTCGCTGCTGAAGCCGCCAAGACTAGCCACATTGAGCAAGGCGAGTCCATGAAGGACCACTTGCCCAGGCCGACAGGCTGGCGCGTTGTCGTACTGCCCTACCGAGGGGCCCAGAAGTCCAAAGGCGGCATTGAGCTGGCCCAAGAGACGTTGGATCGGCAACAACTCACAACCACGTGCGCGTATGTCCTGGCAGTAGGCCCTTTGGCTTACAAGGACACCGACAAGTTCCCCGACGGCCCTTGGTGCAAGGAGGGGGACTGGATCATCTTTGGTCGTTATGCGGGTGCTCGCATGATGATTGACGGCGGTGAGATCCGCATCTTGAACGATGACGAGATACTGGCAACGATCAAAGACCCAGAAGATATTCTGCACATGTGAGGTAAAAAATGGCAACTGTGATGGACGACAATCAGCTGGAATTTGACCTGGGCGCAGACGAGAAGGCCACTACGGTGTCCCTTGAAGCGCCTGAAGCAGAGAATCAGCCTCAAACCCCGCCCCCGGAGCCGCAGGCCCGGGAACCCCAGTCCAATAAGGACGAACTGGACGCTGTCAACGACAACGTCCAAAAGCGCATCGCAAAGCTCACTGCTCGCATGCGCGAAGCCGAGCGCCGTGAGCAGGCCGCCCTGGAGTATGCTAAAGGTTTACAAAACCAAGCCAGCACGCTTCAGCAGCGCCTAGTTCAGACGGATTACAGCCGCCTGAACGAGGCCAAGGCCCGCTTGGATAGCCAACAAGCCTCTTTGCGCCAGATCATTCGCAAGGCTAAGGAAGAGGGCGACCTGGATACTGAGATTGAAGCACAAGAACGGCTTGCCGCCTTGATCCAGGACCAGCGTCAAGTTGCCCAGTACCTGCAGGAGCAGCCCCCGCAGCAACAGCAACAGCCACAGCAGGTCTACCAGCAGCAAGCCCCCCAGCAGCGACCCGCTGCACCGGACCCCCGTGCTGAGGAGTGGGCCGCAGAGAACGAGTGGTTTGGTAAGGATCGCACGATGACGTATGCAGCGTGGGGAATCCACCAGACTTTGATTGAGGAAGAGGGCATTGACCCGTCCTCAGATGAATACTATACTGTTCTTAATCAAAGGATTCGGGAACAATTTCCGAAACACTTTGCGAACGAACAATCCCCCAGACAACAGCGTTCCGCACCAGCTGTTGCCCCTGCAACCCGTAGTTCGGGAGTGAATAGTGTGCGCCGTACTGTCCGGCTTTCGCCGAGTCAGGTTGCTATTGCGAAGAAACTGGGCGTTCCTCTCGAGGAATATGCCAAGTACGTGAAGGAGTGAAGACATGAGCGAAATGAAAATTGATCGTGCCAGCCGCAGTGCGGATACCCGTGCCAAAGCTGAACGCCGCAAACCATGGACTCCCCCGTCACGTCTTGACACGCCGCCTGCCCCTGAAGGCTTTGAGTACCGTTGGATTCGTTCCGAGGTCAATGGTTTCCAAGACAAGCAAAACGTCTATTCCAAGCTGCGCGAAGGTTATGAGCTCGTGCGTTTGGAAGAAGTGCCGGAAAGCTACCAAGCTCTCCTGCCGACGTTAGACGACGGCAAACATGCTGGCGTTATTGCTGTTGGTGGTCTCTTGCTTGCCAAGATTCCCAAGGAAACCATCGAGGAGCGAAACGAGTACTATCGTCGTAAGGCCCAGGACCAGTTGCACGCTGTGGACAACGAGATGATGCGTGAAAACGCTCACTCTACAATGCGAATTCAGACGCCCGAGCGGAGTTCGCGCACAACTTTCCGCCAGCCAAACGCCTAAGTGAGGCTGGTTATCCAAACTTAGCAGGAGCTAACAAATGGCAAACGTAAACAAGCCTTTTGGTCTGCGCCCCTCTGGTAACTTGTCCGCTACCGGTGCCCAAAAACAATACGGGTATCAGATTGCTGACAACCAAGCAGGCGCGATCTATCAAGGTGACTTGGTCGTCGTATACGACGGCTACATCATCAAGTATGACGCAGCTACGCATGCCGCCCCCACGGGCGTCTTCAACGGCTGCCAGTACGACGATCCCACCCGTGCAAACAAGCCGACGTGGAAGAACTACTATCCTGGTAGCATCAACATTACCCAAGGCATCATCGCCTGTGAAGTGTTGGACGATCCGAGCCAGTTGTTCCTGGTCCAAGCTGACGGCGCAGTGACTCAAGCCAACATTGGCAAGAACGCTGATCCGACCGCTTCCACGACCGGTAGCACCACCTCTGGTGTCTCGAATGGTTCTTTGAGCTCCGCTTCCATTGCGAAGACCGCTGCTCTGACCTTCAAGATTGTTGGCCTCTACGAGTCCCCGGACAATGAGCTGGGTACCAACGCAGTGGTCGTTGTTAAACTCAACCAACACCAGTACGGCAGCGTCGGTGTTGCTTCTGACGGAGCATAATCATGGCAATTACACGTTCACAACTCGTTAAAGAGCTGGAGCCCGGCCTGAACGCTCTGTTCGGTCTGGAGTACAAGCGCTATGAGAACGAACACGAAGAGATTTTCGCAATCGAAACCTCTGACCGTGCGTTCGAAGAAGAAGTGATGCTGACCGGCTTCGGTTCCGCCCCGGTGAAGACCGAAGGTGCTGGCGTGGCATACGATACCGCTCTGGAATCGTTCACCGCTCGCTACACCCACGAGACCATCGCCATGGCGTTCGCGCTGACCGAAGAAGCCGTTGAGGACAACCTCTACGACCGTCTGTCGGCTCGCTACACCAAGGCTCTGGCTCGCTCTATGGCGAACACCAAGCAGGTCAAGGGCGCTTCGGTGCTGAACAATGCTTTCACCGGCGGCGCTTACGCTGGCGGCGACGGTGTTGCTCTGTGCTCTACCGCTCACCCGACCGCCCTGGGTCCCGACTTCTCTAACCGTCCCGCCGTTGCTGCTGACCTGAACGAGACCTCTCTCGAGCAGGGCATTATCGACGTGGCTGCGTTCACCGATGAACGTGGCCTGAAGGTGGCCTTGACGGTTCGCAAGATGATCGTTCCCAAGGAACTGCAGTTCACGGCTGAGCGCCTGATGAAGTCCACGCTGCGCACCAGCACGGCTGACAACGACATCAACGCAATCAAGTCGATGGGCCTCGTTCCCGAAGGCTACGCCGTCAACCACTTCCTGACCGACACCAACGCATGGTTCCTGATCACCGATGCGCCCAACGGTCTGAAGATGTTCGAGCGTTCGCCCATCCGCACCGCCTTCGAAGGTGACTTCGACACCGGCAACGTGCGCTACAAGGCTCGTGAGCGTTACAGCTTCGGCTGGTCTGACCCTCGCGGCATCTACGGTTCTCCTGGCGCTTAATCAGCGGCAGAAAAATCGTGAAAGGGGCCCTTGTGGCCCCTTTTCTTTTGGTGTATATTGGCCCCATTCCGGGGTTTTTGGCGCTCCTGACAGGTCCCGGCCTGACGACATGCAGACAGAAGCGCCCCACCACTCGCATGTGAGGAACAAATGGCAAATACCACTTTCACCGGACCGGTTCGTTCCCAGAACGGTTTCCAATCCATCACCAAAAACGCCACCACTGGCGCAGTCACTGTCAACTCGTCGTTTGGTACTGATGTTGTTCTGAGCGCTCAGTCCCTGTCTGGCGCAGGCGCAGTTGATATAACCAACGCTTTCACCTCGTTGACTACCACTGGTGCAGCGCAGGCCCTAACGTTGGCCGACGGCACGGTTGGTGAGATTAAAGTCATCGTTCACACCGTGGACGGTGGCAGCGCAGTGCTGACCCCCACCACCAAGATTGGTTTTACCACCATCACCTTCACCGCTGTGGGGGATTCCGCAATGCTGATCTATACGGCTGCAGGCTGGGCTGTGATTGGTTCCAAGGGCGCGACCATCGCTTAATAGGAGTCCGACATGGGCTTTCAATATGACGTAAAAGCGAAAACGGTGACCAGTACCGGCGCGTCCGGTATTGGTACTCCCCGTGCTCGCATCAAGGCCATCTACTACGTCCCCGGAGGCTCCGCTGGATCCATTTCTTTTAAGGATGGAGGCACCGGAGGCACCGAACTGATCAATCTGGCAACCCCTGCCAGCACGACAGGTACTGGGTCTATGTATGTGCTGATCCCTAATGATGGTGTGCGCTTTGAAGCGGACCCCTACATCACCCTCACAAACGTGACCTCTGTCACGTTCTTCTACGGTTAAGGAGCCTATTATGGGACGAGCAGCAAAAATGGAAGACCCCCTGTATCAGGGGGAAGTGCAGCCCGGTGCGCAAAAACAGGACATGTCTAAGGGGGGTCCTAAGCAGACCCCACGCAAGAACTACCAAAAGCCCTCGGCTTCTGTGGCTCCGCGTGGCGTAGGCATGGCTCGCAACAAACAGTGCAAGATGTACTGACATGGCCAAGTCTCCGGCATGGCAACGCAAGGAAGGCAAGAACCCCAACGGCGGCTTGAACGCCAAGGGTCGCGCCTCTGCCAAAAAACAGGGGATGAACTTGAAACCTCCCCAGCCGGAAGGCGGCAAACGCCGAGACTCTTTTTGCGCCCGTATGGAAGGGATGAAGAAAAAGCTCACCTCCGCCAAGACGGCCAAAGACCCGGATTCTCGGATCAACAAGAGCCTCAGAGCCTGGAAATGTTGAGATGGACCTGAGCACTGTATGGACCAGCGCACTCACGATCATCATGGCCTTAATGGGCATGGTGATTCGTTCGCGGGACAAAGAAATCGAGGGTGTGCGCCTGGATCAGGGCAAAGACCGCGAGGAAATGCAGCGCCTGCAGGTTCTTCTCAATCGCACCCGCGAGGAGGTGGCCAAAGAGTACGTTACCAAGGTCGAAGTGCATGCCGACATCAACCGGGTTCTGGTTCGCTTGGAGCAGCTCGATGCTAAGCTGGACAGATTGATTTTGGAGAAGCACAATGCCCCCGGTAAGTAAGAAGCAAAAGCGTTTGATGGATGCAGCGGCTCACAGCCCTGCATTTGCCAAAAAAGTTGGTGTCCCAATGTCCGTTGCCATGGATTTCAGCGAGTCTGGCAAAGGCAAAAAATTCAGAAAAGGCGGTGAAACTATGAACCATGGAACTAAAAGTTACGCCAAAGGCGGGTTGGCCAAGCGCGGCCAGGGTATTGCCAAGAAAGGTTTTGCCAAAGGCGGTGCCATCACCGCTTCTGGTGCCGATACGGCAGGCCCACAGGGCAAAACCATCAGCCAGCCGGTAAAGAAATCGGTGTCTGGGGACAACGTCAAAGTTCGCGGAGTGGGTGCCGCTCGCGCTCGCGTCGCCACGATTTATTAAGCCATGACCACCTCCGGCACATCCGACTTCAATTTGGAGTTCGATGACATGATCGTCGAGGCGTATGAACGCTGCGGCATCGAGGTCAGGGATGGCTACGACATGAAGACGGCCATGCGGTCGATCAATCTTCTTTTTGCAGAGTGGGCCAACCGGGGGCTTAATCTTTGGACGATTGAGCAGCGAGAGGTGACCTTGGTTACGGGCACCTATCAATACGCGTTGCCGCTTGACACGGTGGACGCGCTATCTGCGGTAATTCGGACAAATGCTGGCCAATCTACCCAGCAAGACATCACAGTGGATCGCATTGGATATGCAGAGTATTTGCATATTCCGAACAAGAGCACGCAGTCTCGACCTGCTCAGTGGTTCTTGCAGCGCACCACAACGCCGCAGCTGTTCCTGTATCCGGCACCCGACGCGACGCAGACCTACGTCTTCCGTTACTACGCTGTTCGTAGAATTCAAGATACCGGCACCTTCACCAACACGGCGGATGTGGTGTTCCGTTTCTTGCCGTGTCTGGTAGCGGGGCTTTCCTATTACTTGTCAGTCAAGAAAGCCCCGGACCGCGTTCAATTGCTCAAGACAATGTACGACGAAGAGTTTACCCGTGCCTCTAATGAGGACCGCGAAAACTCTGGCTATTTTGCTGTGCCTATGTATCAACAGAGGTGACGCATGGCCACAGGATACGTATCAGGCAAATTTGCAATTGCGCTGTGCGATCAGTGTGGGCAGCGCTTTAAGCTAAACGCGTTGATCAAGGATTGGAAAGGGTTCAAGGTTTGCCGGGAGTGCTACGAGCCCAAGCACCCGCAGCTGGAGCCTAAGCGCACGATTAATGAGCCGATTGCTTTGTATCAGCCGCGCCCAGAGGCCCGAATGGCTGTTACAGTCTATGTAGGCTGGACTGTTGACACGTCGATTGCAAGCGTGGGCATGCAGCCAATGCCGTATGCTAAGCAGTTGTACGCAGGTGGGGTACTGTCTCCAGTTACGGTGGTAATCACATGAACTACACACAACTCAAAGTTGCCATTCAGGACTATGTCCAGAACACCTTCACTGAGACCGAGCTGGCTACCTTTGTGCAGCAGGCGGAGCAACGCATCTACAACACAGTGCAGTTGGCCAACCTGCGTAAGAACGTCACGGGCGCACTATCCACTGCCAACAAGTACCTGTCCGCCCCTGGGGACTACCTGTCTACCTATTCTTTGGCGGTCTATTCATATGCGACTCCCACTATCACAGGAACTTCAGGGTCGTTTAACATCACGGTATCTTCTTCCACAGATGTCGTAGTTGGTCAGTCTGTGTATGGCACGGGCGTAGGCACCGGTGCGGTGGTGACGGGGATTAATGGTTTGGTTGTCACAGTGGACGTGGCCAACAGTGGGACGGTATCGGGCACCGGTACCTTTCAAGGGGATTACGTTTATCTAAAAAATGTGGATGTCAACTACATTCGACAGGTGTATCCCAACCCCAAACAAACGGCTCAGCCAAAATACTACGCAATCTTTGGTCCGACCTACAACCAGGAAACGGAATTGTCATTCATTGTAGGCCCCACTCCTGATCGGGTCTATCAGGCAGAATTGCACTATTACTACTACCCGGTATCGATGACTGATACGGTTCAAAACCCCACGGGAACCACGTGGCTGGGGGACAATTTTGATTCCGTGCTGCTTTATGGCTCTCTGATGGAGGCGTATACCTTCATGAAGGGCGAACAGGATCTTTTGCAGCTGTATGACACCAAGTACAAAGAAGCGCTGATGCTCCTGAAGAACTTGGGCGATGGCAAGCAGCGGGGCGATGCCTACCTGGATGGGCAAGTTAAGGTCAAGGTGCAGTAATGATTACCGCAGGACTTGTAACCAGCTTTAAAAGAGAGGTCCTCTTGGGGACCCACGACTTGCTGAACGACGTGATCAAGATCGCGCTGTACACCTCTGCAGCTGAGCTGGGCCCAGAAACCACGGTCTACACGCCGGTGGGGGAGGTCTCCAGCTCGGGGACTAACTACACCACCGGGGGCCAAGTGCTATTGCTGCCCCAGGTAGGGGGCGGAAATGGCACGGGCTATGCCACCTTTAGTGACCCAATTTGGTATGCCACCACCTTTTCAGCGCGTGGTGCTTTGATCTACAATTACACGAAGGGCAATAAAGCCATTGGTGTGATGAATTTTGGGTTGGATCAGGTGACCCTGACTCAGGAGTTCAAGATTCAATTTCCTGCATACACCCCAGAATCAGCACTGATTCGCATCACCTAAGGAGTAATCATGTCCATCGAAAAAGCAATCTCTACCGACACCGTCAGCGGAACTTTGATCCGTAGCGGCCAGCCCGAAGACCAGTTGATGGCTCTGGGTAAATTTACCATGGAGTGCTACGACTCCGAAGGCAAGCTGAAATGGTCTGCTGAGAACCACAACCTCGTGGTGAACGTCGGTCTGCAATACATGTGCGGTACGGCCCTGACCTCGGTTGCCCAGATCACGACTTGGTACATTGGCCTGTACGGTGCTGGCGCGTCTAACACCCCCGCCGCTGGTGACACCATGTCCTCCCACGCTGGCTGGACGGAAGTCGTGCCCTACAGCAACGCCACCCGCCCCACCTGTACGTTTGCCACGGCAACGACGGCCAACCCATCGGTGGCCACGAACTCCGCCTCGGTTGCGGTGTTCAACATCAACGCTACGTCCACCGTTGGCGGCGCATTCTTGGTCAGCAACAACACCAAGTCGGGTTCTACCGGCACGTTGTTCTCTGCCGCTGACTTCACGGGCGGCGACCGCTCGGTTGCTTCCGGCGACACCCTGAACGTGACCTACACCCTGAGCTTGGCTGGTTAATAGAGGCGGCGATGGTCAAGTTGGATTTCGAGTTTGAGACGCAGTATGGGAGGTTCGCGGATGCACTGCATTTGCCGGACGACCATAACTTGTCCGGCGCAGAAATCGCTGCCATGAAACAGCAGCGTCTTGATAACTGGATCGCCGCTGTAACTGCCCCGCCACCTGACGAACCTCCAGCACCGGGGGTGTAAATGGCAAACCGCTATTGGGTTGGGGGGTCGGGTAGCTGGACTGCCGTCTCTACAACAAGCTGGTCCGCCACGTCTGGCGGCGCTGGTGGCGCGTCTGCGCCGACTGCTGCCGATTCTGTATTTTTCGATCAGGCAGGAACCTACACCGTCACCATGACGAATGGATTGACCTGTCTGGACCTTACTGTTTCTGCGGGCACAGTTACATTTAATTCGGGGACAGGCCCTACGCTTGCCGTAAGCGGGTCCATGTCATTGATTGTTGGGACTGTGTGGAATAACACGGGCCCTATTACATTTAACGCCACAACCACCGGCAAAACAATTAACACCAATAACATAACTTTGGGCGGCCCAGTAGTGTTTGATGGGGTGGGTGGCGGTTGGACGCTAACTAGCGCACTTAGAACATCATCTGACTCTATTACGCTGACAAATGGGTCGTTTAATACTGGAAACTTTAACGTAGGGGCCACGACCGGTTTTATTTCAAACAACTCCAATACGCGGTCGATTACGCTTGGCTCATCCACGATAAGTTGTTCCAACTGGAACCTCGCCACAACAACAGGTTTAACTTTTTCCGCAGGCACCTCCACAATCACCATAACCGCTATTCAAGGTGCTTTTTCTGGCGGTGGGCTTACTTATAACAACGTTCAGTTATACCCTTCTGGCGAGTATAGCGGAGCAGTTAGCGGGGCAAATACATTTGCCAACTTGACCACTTACGGGTCTACCAATCAAAACTCTGGCATTAACAACGCCAGAATGACTTTTAGCGCAGATCAAGTTATTACTGGTACTCTTAATTTTGGAACCTCCACCAACCTTACATACCGTAAAACAATTGGGTCTAACGTTTTTGGCACCCAACGCACTTTGACTGCCGCTGTTGTTACCGGGTCAAACTTTGATCTTCGAGACATTGTGATTGCGGGGGCTGCTGCCCCATTTAATGCATCGTCGTTGAATTGGGGCGATCTGGGGAACAACTCTGGCATTACGTTCCCAACACCAAAAACGGTGTATTGGAATTTAGCCGGAACGCAAAACTGGTCTGCGATTGGATGGGCCACTTCTTCAGGTGGAACGCCTGCCCTAGCCAACTTTCCGTTGCCACAAGACACAGCTATTTTTGATAACGCTGGAAGCGCCGGTACCGTAACTGTACCTGGGTATAACGTTTGCAGTTTGAACATGTCTGCGCGTACAAGCGCAATGACATTAACGTTCAGTCAAGTTTCCGCGTTTATTGGTGATCTTATTCTTGGTTCTGGGGTTACAATTTCCGGTGCCGCCTCATCATTAAACTACTTTGGTTATCGTGGAAGGACCGTATATGTAAACGGAAACGGGGTAACGTTTTCGTTCCCGCTAGTTATAAATAATGGTCCAACGCTGCAGCTTTCCGGTGCGTTTACTACTTCGGCGGCTGTAACCTATACAACCGGCGATATATCGCTTGTATCCTATACGTTTACTACTCCCAGTATTTCTTTTCCAGCCTCGTCAACAGTGGCGTTTGGCACTGGTAACTTTACGTTGACAGGATCAGGAAGCGTATTTTCATCAACCGCCTCCGCCACTGTTACTGGTACGCCCAATATTTATTTGACGTATTCTGGAGCCACAGCTACCTCTATAAACTCTGGACTTTCAATAACTGAAGCAAATTCAATTAACTTTATTATTACGGCTGGGTCTTATAGTTTTTCTATACCTAGTAATAATATTGTAAGAAATTTAGATTTTTCAAACGGTGGTACATCAACGTATACGGGAGACTGGGCGGGAACAACCAGCGCATTTACTTGCTATGGAAACCTGACCCTTAAGTCAGGCATGACTGTTTCGGGTACGGGTCGCATTACTTTTGCAGCTACCAGCGGAACCAAAACAATTACCAGCGCAGGTTTGACCAATACACACCCAATAACCTTTAACGGTGTTGGGGGTACATGGCGGCTTCAAGATGCGCTTAATATCAGTTCCGCAACCGCAGGCGCAATTACACTGACCAACGGAACATTTGACCTCAACGGTTTTACGGCTACTTTGTCAGCAGCTGCAACCGCTACGTTCGTTACGGGGGTTGGTACAAAGAACCTTACATTTAACAGCGGCACGTTGACTATCGCTGCATCGGGTACCACAGCGTTTAACAACGCTCAACCTACCGGGTTTACCACAACAGCTGGTACTGGGACTGGGTCAATTAGCCTTACCAGCGCGTCAGCAAAAACTTTTGTTGGTGGCGGCTCCACATTCAACTGCTCTCTTAATCAGGGCGGCGCAGGGGCGCTTACTGTTAGTGGTTCAAACACATTTTCAAACATTACCAACACCTATAGTGCCACAGGCGCAACCACAATAACATTAACGTTCAGCACTACGCAAACTGTATCGGCATTCACAGCATCTGGCGCAGCAGCAAAACTATTAACTATTAACAGCACCGCCGCAGGCTCTAGGGGCACGATTGCGTTTACTGGCGGCGGTACAGTATCTACTGACTACCTTGACTCCAAAGACATTGCATTTACCCCTGCCGTTGCTGCTGACGGAACAACTCCGTATGTTTGGTATCTAGGAGCAAACTCCACCAACAGTGGCAACAATACTGGCGGACTGTTCCAAGCCGGTGGTACGGGTGCGCTCAAGGTCTATCAGATAACCGACACAGCTACAACAACATGGACGGTTCCTAGCGACTGGAACAACACCAACACGATCCATTTATTTGGCGGCGGTGGGGGTGGCGGGGGTTCTCGTGCTACTTCTTTAACCAACAAAGCTGGCGGCGCTGGTGGTGGTGGCGGAGGATACCGTGTTTTAACAAACTATTCTGCAAGCCCGAGCTCTTCAATTACTGTTGCAGTGGGCGCTGGAGGTACGGCGGGAACTACCGCTGGAGGCACAGGCGGCACAGGTGGAACAACTTCTTGGGCTGGAACAACAGCCACAGGCGGCACTGGAGGTTCAACTACGGCAACTCCATCATCTGTTGGAGGTACGGGCGGTACAGGAACATTTTCTGGGGGCTCAGGTGGCGCTGGCTCAACAACTACAACCTCTGGTGTCATTGCTACTGGCGGGGGTGGCGGCGGCGCTGCTGGTCCTAACGGAGCAGGTGGCGCTGGCGGTATTGGTTTTGCTAACGCGACTGCGGCCAACACGGCTGGTGGTGGCGGTGGTGGTAACGGCGGTGGTTCTGCTGGTGGTAACGCATCTTCTGCTCTTGGCGGCACAGGCGGTAACAATTTTGGCGGCACAGGCGGCGGTGCTTCTAATGCCATTGGCACGTTTGGTGGCGGCGGCGGGGGTGGCGTTAACACCAATGGTAGCCGTGGCGGCGCGGGCATTGATATCCTTAACACCATTGGCGGCGGCGGTGGTTCAGGAGGTAGTGCGGGTTCTCAAAACACTGGTACATCCGCTGCCTTATCCTTATATGGAGCCGGAGGGTCTGGGGCGTCTACATCCACAGCAGCAACTACAAACAATGGTGGAGCAGGCGCTCAAGGCATAATCGTCATTGCCTATGTCCCAACCGGCGGTGGCACCTATACGGGCGATGTTGCCGAGACCTCTACGGCCACCGACTTATTCAATGCCGCCGCTCTGTTTGGCGGGGTAATTAGCGAGACCGCCACGGCTACGGATTCCCTGTCGTCGCAGGCTGACTTCTTCCCCATCATTCTGGAAACAGCCACCGGGACGGACGCCGTTTCCGGTGTCATGACCTTCTTCGGGGTTGTGGACGAGTCGGCTACTGGCACGGATCAGTACATCAGTGGACTGGCGTTTACCGCTGCATTTGCCGACTCCCTCGCCGCCTCAGATACGTACTTGCCGGGACTGGCTTTTGCCGGGGTTATTTCCGAGACTTCCACAGCCACGGACTCCAACAGTGCGCTGCTGTATGCGGTAGCCTACGCGGCTGAGACAGCCACGGCAACCGACGCCATAACAACCCGGGCAGACTTCCTCACCTCTATTCAAGAGCAGGTCACAGGTACAGATGCCGTTACCGTGCAGGGCACGTTCCGGGTAGCCTTCTTGGACGCCGCTGTCGCCACAGACAACATATCCATGGCCTTGGTCATGCCGGTCAGTTTTGCCGACTCCGCCACGGCAACTGATGCAATTTTGGGCTTAAACAGCTTGTATACGGTAGTGTCCGAATCAGGTACGACTACTGACGCTACAAGCGCCCGCTTAGGCGCTGCGGCCTTCCTAAACGAAACCGCCGCAATAACGGAACTTATTTCCCCCGTATTTGCCTTTGGAGTTTCCGTAATTGATACCGCAACCGCAACGGAAACTAGCGTTCCTGCAGTAAGCTATAACGCGCAGTTATCGGAGTTGGCAACGGCCTCCGACCAGTTCCTTGGTGCATACCTTTGGAACCAAATTGATGACAGCCAGACGCCTGGATGGGTGCCGATTGCAAATACCCAGCCCCAAAGCTGGTCTGAAATTGATGACAACCAGGACCCCAACTGGCAAAATATACCCACCATGTAACGGAGTGACACATGACGACCTATTCCTCAAATCTGCGTTTGAATTTGATTGCCAGCGGAGCTGAGGCTGGAACCTGGGGCAACACGACCAACTACAACCTGGGAACCCTGGTGGAAGAGGCAATCACGGGCTTTTCTACGGTCACCGTGACTAACGCAAACCAAGCCCTCACCGCCAACAACGGGACAGAGGACCAGTCGCGCATGGCGCTGCTGGCGTTTGCTTCGTTTGCCTCTCCGTTTAACATCTATGCTCCGCCGGTCACTAAGTCCTACATTATTTGGAACCAGACACTTGCGGACATGAGGCTGTACAACTCGACGGTGATTGGTAATACCACTGCTGCGGGATCGTATGCCACGATCAAGGCGGGGGAGAAGGCTGTTGTTTTTAGTAATGGGACGAACTTTTACAACGTCACGGTCAGCTCGATCAACGTTTCTGGCGGCACCACCGGGCTGACGTTCTCCGGGGGCCCGATCACTGACTCGGGCACGATCACCATGTCCGGCACGTTGGCCGTGGCCAATGGCGGCACTGGGGCAACGTCCATTACGTCCGGTGCTTTGGTCAAGGGCAATGGTTCCAGTGCTTTCTCCGCCGCGTCCTCTGCGGACATTGTCACGGCAATTGGCGCTACAGCGGTACAAAATGCAACGAGCGCAACTACTGCCACAAATGCCACAAATGCCACAAATGCCACAAATGCCACAAATGCCACAAATGCCACAAATGCCACAAATGCCAACAACTTGGTATCTGGCGGCACAATTGCAACGGACGTTACGGCAGTCACTCAGTCGGTCAATAACAACACCACCAGGGTCGCTACAACGGCATTTGTCCAGTCCGCGATAGAGGCTGCGTATCCAGTTGGATCGGTTTATATGAATGCCTCCAATAGTACCAACCCAGGCACATTGCTTGGATTTGGGACATGGACAGCAATTGGACAAGGCTCCGTTTTGCTAGGCGCGGGTACCGGAGGGGGCGGAACTTATGCGGCTGGAGCGACTGGCGGTAGTAAAGATGCCATCACTGTCAGCCATGCCCACACCTACAGCAGTACGACTGGGAGCGGTGGTCAACACGCTCACGGTATTGGTAGCAACAACGGTAACAACGGGGGCACCTGGGGTTATTATGATTGGACCAGCGCCGCCGGATATCCGGGGGCTAAATCCTGGAACTGGAACGGTTCTGGAGGCGGTCTTGGCTATGGGGCTAATGCAACAACCGGTAACACGGGTACCACGTATGCAATTAACGCGTCTTCAGGGGACAGCCACACCCACTCGGTCAGCGGAACTACCGCCGCCGTAGGTTCCTCAGGAACGGATGCAAATTTGCCCCCATATTTGGTCGTATACATGTGGCAACGGACTGCATGATTGGAATAAACCATGCCCTTACAGAAACTTTCTCTTCGACCCGGCATCAACCGGGAGGGCACTTCCCTAGCCAATGAGGGAGGGTATTTTGAGTCAGACAAAATCCGATTCCGTTCTGGCTACCCCGAAAAAATTGGGGGATGGACGATGGATCAGGGCACGGCGGACACCACCACGTTTGTGGGCGAACTGGCTCCGCCAACGGGATCTTTCTGGGGCGTGTGCCGTTCACTGTGGAACTGGATCAACCTGCTTGGCTACAACCTCCTGGGGCTTGGAACAAACCTAAAGTTCTACATTCAGAACGGCCCAGGGGGCTATTTTTATGATGTAACGCCCATCAGAAGTACAACGGCTCCTGGTGGAGTCACATTTGCAGCCAGCTCAGGGTCCCCCATCTTGCTTGTCACCGATATATCGCATGGGGCGCAAAACGGGGATTTTGTTACTTTTAGCGGAGCTGTGTCCCTTGGCGGTGCGGTAACAGCGTTGGTTTTAAACGCAGAATATCAAATTACCTACGTCAGCGATTCCCAGTACACCGTCACGTTACCGGTTAATGCAACTGGAGGGGACGTTGGTAACGGGGGTGCAGCTACCGTTGCTCAGTATCAAATCAACACGGGTGGGGGCACTTATACCGCTGGGGTAGGCTGGGGAGCGGGCGGCTGGGGCGGATCTTCGGGCCCTTCCGCAACTTCAACATTGACAGGGGCCCCACTGAGCGCACTGCCACTTACCACTCTTTCTACTGCCTTGAGCGCGTCGGCAACCACTATTTCTGTGGCAACTACTGCTGCTTTTTCGTCAACCGGGTCGTTGTTGATTGATTCTGAGATCATTAATTACACTGGCAAAACGGCCACTACCTTCACGGGCTGCACTCGTGGCTATTTGAGCACGGCAACAACGCATGTGGCGGCTACGGGTGTAACTGTTTATACAGGGGGATTGGGGCTTGGAATCACTGTTGCTTCCACTGCCGGGTTTAATGTAATGGGCGGGTATATAACAATTGGTCGAGAGGTCATCAGCTACGTCACAGTTGTAGGGAACACGTTTACAGATTGTCTTCGAGGGGTCAATGGGTTCTCAAACGCAGCGACGATTGGCACCCCTGTTTATCAATACATGGGCTTGATATCAGGGTGGGGATCTCCTTCCACTACCGGCGTATCACAAGGCGTTCAACTGCGCACGTGGAGCCAATCCAATTTTGGCGAAGACTTGATCATTAACCCACGTGGCGGGGCTGTCTACTACTGGGCCAACAGTCCCACAGCAGTATTCAATCGTGCTCAGTTGCTCGGTCCTTTGAGCACGGTCACTCTAAAGGGGGGCACGTTCACTGCTGATAGCTCTTGCCCTTCGGTTGCCAACTTCGTAACCGTGTCTGACGCGTCGCGGTTTGTGATTGCATTTGGTACCAACGAGTTGCCTGCGGGAAAGGACTTGGTCGCACCCACGGCGCAAGACCCAATGTTGATCCGTTGGTCGGACCAAGAAGATCCGTTTGTGTGGTGGCCGGAGGCTACCAATCAGGCAGGAAGTTACCGCCTGAGTCATGGTTCTACCATCGTGACGCAACAACAAACCCGCCAGGAAATTCTGGTGTGGACGGATACCTCGCTGTATTCCATGCAGTTTTTGGGGCCCCCTTATGTGTGGGGGTTTCAAATCATGGGCGACAACATCTCGTTGATTGGACCCAATGCGGTGGCTGTGGCCAACAACATAACATTTTGGATGGGGACAGATAAATTTTACATGTACACCGGTCGTGTGGACACGTTGCCCTCTACACTGCGCCAGTATGTGTATGACGACATCAACCTAAATCAGGGGTATCAGTGTTTTGCCACGACAAACGAGGCATACAACGAGGTGTGGTTCTTCTATTGTTCTGCAAACTCCTCGGAAATTGACAAGTACGTGGTCTACAACCATCTGGAAAACGTGTGGTACTACGGGACAATGACTCGCACAGCGTGGTTGGACACGCCACTTCGGGATACGCCGATTGCAACACTGGCTTCAACTCCCACGTTTATTGGAAGCATTTCCAGCACAACTCTGACCGTTACGCAGGTGACGGCAGGAGCCATAGTATCGGGTATGACGTTGGTGGGAGATGAAATCCCCGCAAATACAACTATTACTGCATTTGGAACCGGCACTGGGGGCACGGGCACATATACGATCAGCACGCCGCTCACTATTGCTTCTCAAACGATGACTGGAATTACTCCCCAGCCGTGCGGTATTTTGGTCAATCAAGAAAGTGGTAATGATGACGGGACCACAAACCCTGCGTCACCGATCTACGCGTATGTCCAATCCTCTGATTTTGATATCGGTGACGGGCACAATTTTGGATTTGTGTGGCGCATACTTCCTGATTTAACTTTTGACGGATCTACGATCAACAATCCAACGGTCAATATGACAATCCGTCCCCGTAAATTTCCTGGCTCGCCATACGGCACCGAGGAAAACCCGTCCATAGTCAGCGCCCAAAACTACCAAAACCAACGTACCTACACTGTTCAAGAATTCACTGAGGAAGTATTTGTGCGTCTGCGTGGACGCCAGATGGCTTTTAAGTTGGAATCGACCGAACTGGGGGTGTCTTGGCAGCTTGGGGTACCGCGCATCGATTTGCGACCGGACGGGCGTAGATAAGGAAGGCTGATGTCAACATTGATCGTCACCTCAGAGGCACAGCTCACCCGAGTTGTGCCTCCTAACTTGCCTCTGGCACCTGCTCAGTACAACCCCCAGTACCAAGAGCAGTTCAACAACGTGCTGCGTTTGTATTTCAACCAGCTGAACAAGATTGTGGGACAGCTCATGGCTACTACCTCAGAACTGCCGATTTCCTTTCCGCCCACTGCTCTGGATGCTTTTGGTCGGCAACGCGTAAGCCAGCCCTATACGCTGTTTGACAGCCAAAGCCGATATGCTGCGGATAATCAATTTGATACCTCGACCACGGGCACCGGATCATCCACATTCAATACCAACCAATCTAGCGTCAGCCTGAGTGTGACTTCTGGCGGGGTAGGTTCTGTGGTTCGTCAAACATTTCGTTCTTTTCCGTACCAGCCGGGGAAGGGTCTTTTGGTGTTGGCTACGTTCCAAATGGACAGCAGCACTTCCGCCAATCTTAACCAAAAGGTAGGGTACTTCAACACGCAGAATGGCGTTTTCTTTCAGAGAACAGCGGGAGTAAATTCGTTTGTAATGCGGTCTTACACCGGAGGTTCCGCAGACGACTCCAGGGCCGTGACCCAAGCAAACTGGAACGGTGACAAGCTGGACGGCACGGGCGCGTCTGGTCTGACGCTTGACCTCACCCATCCGCAGATTTTGTGGATGGACTTTGAGTGGCTTGGTGTGGGTTCGGTGCGTTGCGGCTTCATTATCAATGGCCAATACGTTGTTTGCCACACCTTTGAGACGGCCAACGTATACGGCACGACCGTATACATGACTACGGCCATCCTGCCGGTGCGGTATGAGATTACAACCACGACATCAGCGGTTGCGGCAACCCTAACTCAAATTTGCTCTTCTGTTGTGTCGGAAGGCGGGTTTGAGCAAACTTCAATTGACCATGTGGCGCGGCGCACCACAATTCTTGGCACCATCAGTACGACATTTTTGCCATTGGTTTCAATCCGCTTGGCTTCGGGACGCACAGGTGCCGTGGTGCTACCCAACAGGGTTCAAGTTTTGCCGACCACAAGCCAAAACTATGAAGTAGCTTTGGTCAAAAACACAGCCCTGACCGGGGCGACATGGGCGGCAACGGTTCCCTCGGATTCCAATGTGGACTACGATGTGGCGGCAACTGCCATGACAGGTGGAACCATTGTTCAAACAGACTTTGTCACAGCTACCGGCTCTGGAGGCGTGAGTGAAACTAGCCTACCAAACGCTTACAACTGGGACTTGCAACTGGGCGCAACAATTTCTGGGACAAGTGATATTTACACGGTTGGGATCAGAACAGTATCGGGGGCAACTACCGGCGACGCCGTAGGCTCTTTGTCATTCTATGACCTGACCCAATAACAGCAATCCTGATTGTCTGAAACCCCTCCTCATGATACGATTCACCCACTTCCAAGCCCTGCAAAGGAACCCTCATGGCCACTGATCAACAAGGCATTATGTCCCTGCCACAAGGGGGCCAAGAAGCCGCTCCGCAGCTGTCAATCGACGACTCTTACGACGCTATTTCCGGGGCCCTGGGCGACACCAACCCTGAAGCCAGCGGCCAGATTCAGCAGTTGATGGCCCAGCTGACCCCCATGCTGGATCAGCTGACGGATGAACAGTTGGACTTGGTGATTGCGCTTTTCCAATACCTGCACGATCACCCGGAAAAGTATGCCGAAACCGTTCAACAGGCAATTTCCCAGGGGGTTTTTGAAGAGGGCATGCTGCCTGAGAAGTACGATCCTGAGCTGATCGCCGCTTTGGGTATGGTGTTTCTGCAGGCAAAGCGGGAACGCCAAACGGGTAACGCCCGTGAAATGCAGGCCCAGATGCCGCAACCCCCGGCCACGATGGCACGGGGAGGTATTGCCGAAGCCGCTCGGATGGTGGCAAACCAAGGCCGTTATGGCGACACCACGCTTGCGCACATCACCAAAGGCGAAGCCCGCATGCTCAAAAAGCGCGGGGGTTCGGGCACCATCAACCCAAGTACTGGGCTACCTGAATATTGGAACCCCCTCAAGGATCTCGTTGATGCTGGTAAGAGCGTGGTAGGTGCTGTTCGCGGCGTCACCAGCGGCATCGCCGATGCAGTCAAGCCGGTGCTGAGCAGCACCGTCGGTCGAATCCTGGTCACTGCTGCCTTGGCCACGTTCCTCGGCCCGGGGGCCTTTGGTATTACTGGAGCAGGGCTGGTCGGAAGTACCGCCGCCGCTGCAGGCCTTGCTTCTGGCATCGTCACCGGTGTAATGGGCGGCAGTCTCAAGGACATTTTGAAGGCCGGTGCCACCTCGTACTTCTCCGCCGCTTTAGCTCCTGGAGTAGGCAAAGAGGTAGGAAGTGCTGTTGGCGTTACGAGTGCTGCAGGACAAGCTGCTCTGGGCGCAGGTGTGGTGGGTGCCGGTATTGGAAAACTGACTGGCCAGAGCCTGCAGGATGCAATCAAGACGGGTCTGACCCAGGGTGCAATCTCTGGAGCGATCAATCTTGCCAGCACTCCTGCCCCCACTGGCCCGGGAGGCCCCGGAGCTCCTGTAGTGGAAGGCAAGCCTGTTTCTGTGGAAGACATCCGCAATCAAATCGCTCAAGGCGGAGGACAGCAATCTACCGCTCCGACGACGCCTCCCCCTGCTGCCGCCACTTCCGCACCAGGGATCGCGGCCCAAGGGCCTCAAACTGCTGGAGCCATGGGCCCCCAGCAGGGCATCGCCTCCCTTGGCCCGGAGTTCAATCAGTATGAAACCACGCTGAGCAAGGTTCAGAACCTGGGACAGGATACCTATCAAGGGGCCAAGGACCTGTACAACCGGTATCTGTCTCCGTCTGGTATTGCAGAGCAAGGTGCTAAAGACGCCACCGTAAAGGCCAATGAGGCCTATCGGCAAACCCTTGCTGATACGGGCAGTCAAACTTTGGCGGAAAAAGCCTATCAAACCGCATACGACGCGGCCAAACCGGGCGTTTTTGCTAAGTATGGTCCGTTGATTGGCGCAGGCCTCGGTGCGGCAGCATTGGCCGGGGGCTTTAAGCCCACTCCGCTGCCCCCTTCAGAACTGGCAAACAAACTTGCCGGAACTCCAGGCGAGGATTTGATAAGGGATAACCCTCGCCAGTATCTTATCCAAAACCTGCCTGGGGTGAAGTACGACGAAAACGGCTACATTATTGGCAGTGAGCGTTGGACTCCACGGGGCTCGATTGAAACCACTCGTCAAACGATGCCCGGTACCACTTCGACGTTTGAGCCGACCTATTACACGCCTCCCCCGGGCGCTTTAGGCCAACAAAATCGAATTGCTCAGCCGTACAACAACGCCAACATGTACGGCAATCTGTTCCAGCCGATAGACTTCCTCGGTCGCCCCCGCTATGCGGCGGACGGCGGTTATATGCAAGCTGCCGACGGCGGTCCGATGAACCCGGCTGCTCCCCCTTCTGAGGGCGGCATGGGCGATGGCGGAATTGCAAGCCTGCAGCCGACGGTGCATATGTCTTGGGGAGGAGACGTTTTTGACGCGGTACGGCAGGCATTGTCTGGAACAAAGGGCCTAATTCTTAGCAAGACTGAACCAGTAAGAAATGCACTTAAAGAGTTCACGACTCCAGATCTGCCTAGCCCTAATCCGGGCGGCGTTTCAACTGATCCAGTGCCCAACCCTATCAACCCCGTGGCCCCCACTCCGACGGTGGGATCGTCACCTCCCAACATGGGCAGTGGGCCTGGAATCTCTTCGCTGGCCGCTCGCCTGTATCCTTCTTTATACAACGAGCAGTTCAAGCAGCAGTTGCTGAACCCCAACCTTGCAGGCCTTGCCTCTTTCGCCGAGGGCGGGTATCCTCGCCGTACTGGACAGATCAGTGGCCCTGGAACCGAGAAGTCGGACTCCATCCCTGCGATGCTCTCTGACGGCGAATTTGTCATGACGGCCAAGGCTGTACGTGGCGCGGGTAAAGGCGACCGCAGAGCTGGAGCGAAGAAAATGTACGCTCTGATGCATCAACTTGAGCGCAATGCTTCACGGGGATAAAACATGGCAACTAGCAGTACCCTTCCTTCTACGCTCCCAGCATATAAGCCTACTGCCACGGGCGCACAAGCGGCAAATATTACTGAGCAGTACGTCCGGGAAGCACCGGATATTGAAGCCTATAAAGTAGGCTTACTGAAGTCTGCGCAGGCGCTTGGTTCTGCTCCGCCTAATCTCCCCGATTACAAAATCGCGGGAATGTCCCAGGATCAGCAAAATGCCATGGGCCTTGCCCGTGCGGGCATTGGTGCTTATTCGCCGTACCTGCAAGGTGGTGCGCAGTCTCTGACCCAAGGCACACGGACCCTGGGTGAAGCAGCAAATGTACTGCGCGGGTCAGACACCCGTGGTCAGTTCGGTGCTGCTCAACAGGCGATGAATTCCGCTGCAATTCCTACTGCGCGGATGGGCCAGTATGCCGATCAAGCAGGGGCGGGCCTTGGCTATTTAGGACAAGCTGGTCGGGGGTTTAACACCGCCCAGCAAATGGCGCTTCAGTCCTCTGCGGCTGATCTGGGACGAAGCCAGAACATGATGATGCAAGGGGCGCTGCAAGGTCAAATGGCGGCGCGTCAGCCCGGTTTTAATGCGGGGCAGAACGCAGTAGGCATGGGTATTGGATCCTTGGCAGGTGCCGCGCAACAATATGATCCGAACAGCGTCAACGCGTTCATGAACCCGTACAACCAAGCTGTGTTGCAGCAAGGGTTGGCCGAGATCAATCGTCAAGGTGCAATGGCGGGCCTGAACCAACAGGCTCAAGCTGTCAAGGCAGGTGCGTTTGGCGGTTCTCGCGAGGGCGTTCAACGCGCTGAGATGGAGCGCAACTTGTCGCAGACCCGAAATCAGGCGATTTCCAACATGCTGCAGCAGGGCTACAACACGGCCCAGCAAAACTCCATGCAGGCCTTCCAAAACCAGCAGGCAAACCAGTTGGCACAAGGTCAGGGGCTCGCCCAGGCCGGAGCTACCCTGGGCAATTTGGCGGGCCAACAGGGTCAATTGGGCCTGCAGGCCGCTCAGAACACTGCCAATATTGGTCAGAACATCGGCGCACAAAATATCCAGCAGGCGGGCCTTGGTCAAAGCGCCGCGAACCTGTATGGTCAGATGGCGGGTCAGCAGGGCAACCTTGCTGGTCAGTACGCCAACATAGCCGGACAGCAGGCCAACATTCTGGGTCAGCAAAGCCAACAGCTTCAGAACCTGGGTCAGGGCATCGGCAATCTGGCAAACCAGCAGTTCAGCCAGGGCTTGCAAACGGCCCAGGGCCTTGGATCGCTTGGCACGCAGATTGGCAACGCAGGCGTGCAGCAAGCCGCACTGGGACAGACTGCACAGCAGTTGGGCCAGCAGGATGTCAACTTCCTGTACAACACGGGTGCTCAGCAGCAGAAGCAGTACCAAAACGAACTGGATGCGACCCGCGCTACGCAGATGCAAAACGCGATGCAGCCGTACCAGAACATCGCTTTTGTGTCGGACATCTACAAGGGCGCACCGTCCTCGACAATGGCCGTGACTCAGCAGGCAGCGGCTACACCGAGCCCGTTCCAGCAGGCCGCAGGTTTGGCCACCGGTCTTGCCACCACTGCAGGCGTGGCGAACAAAGCTGGCATCCTTTAAGGAAAAGAAATGAAAGAAGACATCCTCAAACGCGCCATGTTTGCGATGCCCTTGTCCAAGGATGCTCGCAACTCCGGCATCCTCTCCGGCTTTGACATGGAGGAGATGGACGAGATGCCTGAGCCTTCCGAAGAGATGCCGCAGATGTCCCGCACGCCTCAGAATCCTGAGATTCTGATGAATACGCTGCGCGGCGACATGCGTTCTGTGGATGCGCGTTACCAGGAACTGGCTCAGATGGTGGGCGAAGAAGCCGCCATGGAAACGCCTCCTGAAGTCCTTGCGATGCTGCAGCCGCAACTCGGTGCCCAGCAGGGCGGTATTGGCGGGTTGCCCGGTGCTCAGGGCATGATGCCTCCTGGAGCGCCCCCTCAAGCAGGCCAACAGCCTCCTGCTCCTCCTCCCGGGCCGCAGGGCATAGCAGCGGCCATGCCTCCGGGCATGGCGAGTGCGCCCCCTTTCCCCCAGGGCGGGGCTGAGCAGGCTCCGCCCCAACAACTCGCCGGTGGCGGAGAAGTAACCGGTGAGGGCGGCATAACTCTGCGCGTTCCTATCAGTGTCGGTGCAGGTGGCATGGGCGGTATGGGCGGGGGCCAACTTGGTCAGCAGGCAACTACTGCGCTTCAACAGGGATATGGTGCCTCCCAGGGGGCTCCAAATCAACTAGAGGGTTTTAACCAGGAATACATGCAGAATGTAATGCGCTCTCAATTGGGCGGCGGAGACATGTCTGCCGCCATGACCCCTGAGCAGCAGGATGCGGCTCAAAAAGCTGCGCAGACAGGCGCAGCATTCGCGGCGTTCAAGCAAAGCCAAGCAGCGCAAGCGGGCAGTGGAAGCCAACAAGTTCCTGGCGCAACTGCTCCCGCATCAGAAGGCGGTCCCAAGATTGCTCCTCCGGTACTTAATCCGATCATGTCTCAGGGCATGTCTTTGCAAAGACAGCAAGACTACGTTAATCTGTACGGAAACGCATTTAAGGGCAATTCAATGTTCGCTGACGGCGGGATGGTGAATCATCCTCCGACGCCTGATGGCATGCCCCCGCTGCATGCTTTTGGTGGAGCATTTGTGAATCCGATGATGCGTTTTGCTCAGATGGGAGCCGACAAGCTGAGCACCTTGGGCATGGAAGCAAATGCCTTGGGTGGGCGTTTGATGTCGCAGGGCTTCCCACAGACCTTCCGCCCAATCTTTGAAAACGTGCGGGGCGAAGGCGGTCGTTATACGGCAGAGCAAATCCTGAAGTACCCGACGTTGACCCAGCACTTGTCTAATCTTGCGGGTCCTCAAGCAACTACCATGGCAGGCCGCGCCAGCACTCTAGCTGCCCCCGCTGCTACAACCGCCGCAGGTATGCTCGGTGCAAGCGGCGTGTACAAGGGCATGGCAGGGGACCAGACTGATCCTGTTCGCCAGGAGTTGATGCAGAAGTTTGAGCAGGAGTACTACCGTACCCGCGACAGAAGCATTCCCATGCAGAACCTGGATCGTCTCAGTAACGATCAACTGGCTCAGGCGATTGCGAACATGTCTGGCATGTCCGATCAGTCCCAATCTGGGACCCCGGCCCCCGCAACACCTGCTCCTCCCAAAGTGGCGGCTCCTGCTGTCCCTTCCTCTGAAGCGGCTCCGAGTGCCGATCCCCTAGGGGACTTCATTCAGCAGAAACTGGCTGCTCAACAAGAGCGTGATGCAGCGACCAAAGTCACGCCAAACGTGGCCAAGCCTACGCTGGAGCCTGCCCTTTCCAAGAGTGAACGAGTCAAAGCAGCACGCAACGAGTATGCTGATCTGTACCGGGAGCTTTTAGGCGACACCAAAGACGAGATGCAGACCAACGCACTTCTGATGTTGGCTGATGCTGGGTTTAAGTACGCAGGCGCTCCGGTGACCCCGGGCAGCACGCCGATGACCCGTTTGGCGCAGTCTCTTGGCGGCATACCGCAGGGCTTCATGGCCCTTTTGTCTCAGGCCAAGGAACGTCAGTTGAAGGTCGATACTGCTGCGTTGTCGCAAGCCGTCAGCGATGTGCAAGAGCAGGATAAACAAGTTCAGCAAATCAAGCTGGAAATGCTTAAGGGCGACTATCGCTTGCTTGCCGAGCAGATCAAACAAGGCGGCGGACAACTCAAGGACGGTGGGGCAGGCCTCATCGTTGCCGAGACCAAAGGCGGTGGGTATAAGGGCATGTCGGTTGACCCAAACAACCCAACGGTGCAATCCGCTCTGGCCAGTCGTTACACGTTGCGCCCGACAGACAACCCGTTTGTCGAGAACCGTGGTGAAGCTCCGACCACCGTTGAAACGGACAAGGAGGAGCGCGTCAAGCTCACCTCCACGCTGCGCTCGCTGGACAACAGCCTGTCTACGCTGGACAACCTCAAGGGCGTGTACTCACAAGCCTATGGCCCCGGCGCGTGGTTCTCGGACAAGGTCAACAACCTGTTAGTCCCTGTGCTGCCCACCGCTGTTGTCCGCCCTGATGTGAATCTGGTGGATGCCAGCACCCGTATCAGTAGCGGCATGAACTCCATCCTGAAGAACATGGCTTCGGCCAATGATGGTGGCCGTGTGGCAGTGCAAGAGCAGGAGTGGGCGCGGGACACCGCCAAGGGCATCGCTGACCCCACCAAGTTCTTTGCTGACAAGGAACTTGCAGCCAAGCAGTTCAACAGCATGGAAACCATGCTGCGCAACGCCCGTCAACAGGTGATTACGCAGTTGGGCTACGAGAAGAACGACTACGCCATGCGCACGCCTAACACCGGAACGCAGACTGATCCGTTCCAGATTCCGCAGGACCCGGATCAGGCAAAGCGCATGTACAACTTCCTTGGTAGTACGATTGGCAAACTGCAAGACCCACGGGCCACGGTCTACATCCGTATGCCCAACGGATCGGTGCAGGGCTTCAACCCGATGCAACTCAGAGGATTGGTCCAGTAATGCCTACGATCATGAACACCCAGGGCCAGATGGTCGATATGACCACTGGCGAGATTGTTGGGCGTGCCGAGGGTGCTCCCACTGCCGTTGAACCCCGCAAGGCTGGTGCTCCTGAACAGATCACCGAAGGCGCGGACAAGGTCAGAGGCTTGGTCAACAACCTGTCCTGGGGATTCAACTCTGCGCTTTTCTCGCTGCCTGATGCTGCGCAGCGCGTGATTGGTCGGGGCCTGGGCCTTGATGACAATCAGGTGTTCCAGTTTGCCAAATTCTTCAACCGTGGCGAAGTGGCCCCCAAGAACTCTGGGGAGCGCTATTCCCGTGCAATTGGTGAAGGCGTGGGCAACGCACTGCCCGTTACCGGTGTGTTGAGCTATATGGCCGCAACACGGCCCATGGTCACTGCTGCACAGCCTGCGGCAGGTATTTTGCGCGGTATCGCTGACGACACCATCAAATTCATCCAGAAGAGCCCTGCTCAAGCAGCAGCGATGGACGTGGCGTTTGGTGCTGGCTGGGAAGGCCTGCGTCAGGCTATCGAAGAAAACGTAGACGACGCCAACCCTAGCAAGGCGCTGTACAAAGAACTGCTGCCCACCGCCGCTTTCATTGGTGTGCCGTTGGCGCTGTCTGGCACCATGGGCGCGGGCAAGAAACTGCTCAATCTGTCGCCCACCGCGAAGGCCGCTGCGTGGACCAAAGAACAAGTGACCGGGCCGAATGCAAACCTGAGCGATATTGAAAAAGAAGTACTGGGTGCCGCTCCTTCTGGCTGGAGATTGCCTCTGGTCAACATCGTCCCCAAGATGCTGATCAAGAATGCTGAGCGCAAGCTGACGCAGGTATTCGGCCCCATCGCCGAGAGCAAGGAAGCGCAAGAGGCGTTGATGGCTTTGGAAAAGGCCATGGCTGATCCGCGTTTCTCTGAGGCGGGCTTCGTGTTCGATGCGGCTGAGAAGACGATGTATGCGCCGCTGGTGCAGGAAAAGCTGAAGCTGCTGGAACAACTGGGTCCCAAGGAACTGGAAAGCGTTAAACAACGCATCAACCAGAACCAGGAAGCCCTGAACAATCTGTTTGTCGGGCTGGCACCTCAGGCACGTCAAGAGGCCATGACCGCGTTTCAAGCAGCACAGGCAGACCGCTTGGCCTTCTTTGAAGGCCTGCTGCGCCAGAAGAAGGACATGACCGACGCTGAGGTTTTGGCAGTGGCCGAGCGCCTCGGGCCGCAGAACCTGGACATGCTCAACAATGAGTTGCGCGGCGTGATCCAAGCTCGCATGGAAGCGGATAACAGCATGCGGCAGAACGTCCTGTCCCGCATGGGACTCAAACAAGCTACCGCTCCTGACGGAACTCCGCTGCCTACCCGGGAAGATGGGAAATCGTTGTTCCAGTCGCAGGACATGGAACAGGCCGTGCTTGAGCTAATCAAGAAGTACAAGGTCGAGCGCCCATCCCTGCGCACGCCGATGCCTGAGCCAATTCGTCTCCTAGACAACTTTGTTCAGGGACAGTTGCGTCAGCGTGAGCGTCTGGAAGGGCAGGCTTTGACCAGTCTTGTTGATGATGCGTTAGCGCAGCAGATTGGAGCAATGGGCCGGGAGTTGGATCCCGAGGTCATGACCGCGTTGCGCGATTCTGTGATGACGCTGGTCAAGGGTGAAAAACCTCGTGGCGGCAAGCGTACACCGGGGCTCGCGGAACTGGCTCCAAAGCCCGATGCCCAGGGCAACATTTCTGTCCCCTCCATCATCCCTGGTCGCAAGATCGTAATCAACCCCGCACAGTTACGTGAGGATGCTGCTCGCATCGCTTCTGACAGCACTCGGATTGATCTGAACACGCCTGAGGCTTTGGACTACCTGACTGCAGCCCAGCGCTTCCGCAATGACTCGCTGAACAAGTACAACGCCGCGATGCTCGGAAACAACCGGGTGCGCCAGACGGATGCGCAGCGCATCATGGATACCGGTGATGCAGTGTTCCGGGATGTTGAGAAATTGGTCCTGGGCCACGCGCCACGGCTCAAGGGCGAGTACGAGGCGATGAAGACCCTCATCGACGACTACAAGAGCGTCTATGACAGCACGTTGCCCCTGCTGATGACCCAGGTCAAGCGCGGTGGGCGTGAGTACTTGCTACCTAACGAAGACCTGCTGCGCAACGCATTCAAGAACGTCGAAAGCCTGCGGAGCGTAGCCGCCATCCTTGGCCCTGATCAGCAGTCTGCGGACCTGTTGATGAAGGGCACGATTGATTGGCTGCGTTCCAAGAATGTCGTCAACAAGGACGGCATCGTGGATCCCAAGATGCTGCGCTCGGTGCTGGACAAGAACCGCAACATTGTTGACGCCCTGCCAGACAACATCAAAGCCAAGCTCAACGACGAAGTAGCCCTGGCTGATGACTACGTCAAGCGCCTGGGCGAGCTGGACCGCCGTACCACGGCTGCTCAGGACAACGAACTGGACCGGGTACTGGCCAAGGCCGTGCGCCCCGAGGCTGACCCGCGTCTCGTGCTCCAGGATGCATTGAAGGATCCGGCCATCATGCGCAAGCTGGTGGACGCCATGAGCCCGAACCCCGAGATGGTGGATGCGCTGCGCCGTTCGGTGTACGACATCGCTACCCAGGGTGCCCAGGGCGGCGGCGGCTTGAAGTCGTTCCTGGACAACAACGAGCGGGCGTTGAAGGTGCTGTTTGGCGGGACCGAGCATCTGGACAACCTGAAGACCCTGGCTGATCTCCAGCGTCGGGTGAATGCATTTGCCAATGTGACCGGCCAGATTCCGGCGTTTGAGTCGATGGATGAGGCCTTGCGCCGCACGTTTGGCACCGGTATTCAATTCCTGACGACCACGGCCCGCGAAGCAATGGTGGGTCGCATCTCCCCCGAGACGGGTGCCCTGGCCCTGTTAGTGCGCATGACAGGCAGCTTGGAGAACCAGCTGTACAAGCGCATCTTTACCCGGGCACTGGAAAGCGAAGAGTTTGCCAAGCAGATCACCCACATCAGCACGCCAAAGGACGCCGCCAAGGTCACCAAGGCGCTGGAAAGCATCGGCATTCCGAAGTCCGTGATCACCAACGCTACGATGGCCCCGGTCCGTGGTGCGGCGCAAGAGGCAGGCGATCTCATGCAGGAGGGGAAGAAATCCCCGGTTGCTGGCATGGCAGGACTGCCTGTTTCACGTGGAACAAGCGCCAGCCAGATGCTGCGTCAGTTGCCCCCGGCACCGCCCACCCGTGGCACGGACTTCAACCCCCGCATGCCGACCACGCCGCAAGTGCAGCAGGGCGGTGGCGCAAATCAGATACCTTTGATGTATCCGGCCATGTTCCCGAACGACCCCATCAGTGCGTTGCTGCAACAACGGCAACTCATGGCCCAAAAGCCACAGCAGTAAGAACGGAGTAAGCAATGGAAATGATTGGACGCATGATTGGCACGATGTTCCTGGCGCGGGAGTATGCGCACCGGGCGCATCTGCGCGTCACCGGTCCTGGGAGCTTTGCCAAGCACTCCGCACTGGGCGAGTTCTACACGGGAATCATTGACAACGCCGACAGCATCACCGAAGCCTATCAGGGCCGCAACGGGATTATTGAGATTCCGTACCTGCCGATGATTGACGAAGAGGACCCCGTCAAGGCCCTGGAAAAGCTGCTGGATGACATTGAAAAAATTCGCTACGACGCGGTAGACAAGAAAGACACCGCCATCCAGAACCTAATTGACACGGCTGTGGAGACGTTCCTAAGCGCTCTGTACAAACTCCGTCACTTGAGATAACCATGTGGATCCTGTTACCGCCTTTACTATGGTTAGTGGCGCTATCTCTGGCGTCAGGAAACTTTGTGCCTTGGTTAAGGAAGCCCAGGCCGCAGGAAAGGAAGTAGCAGACCTGACGAGCCAAGTCACCCACCATGTCGGCAAGGTACTTGAGCATACGCAGGAGTTGAAGAAGGCTGAGCTGGAGGTTAAGAAGAACCCGCCCAAGGGCAAGTCCCTGCAGGTTCTAGCGTTTGAAGAGGTGGCGAGGAAGATCGAATTGCGCCAACAATATGAACAACTGCGCAACATGATCGTCTATGAGTTGGGCCTACCGGGTGGATTCTGGGCAGACTTTGAGGCAACAGTGCATCGGTTGGAACAGGAACATGAACGGGAGATGGAACTAGCCGAACAGATGCAGAGGGAACTGGAATGGCAACGCAGGGTCAGAATCGATCAAATGCAAGAGGTGGCCCTGGAGGTGGTAATCGTTCTGGTTATGCTGGCGTATCTAGTCGCCCTGGTGTGGTCAGTGATGCTGTACCAGAAGAATCGATTGGGTGTCTGGTTGGTCTAACTATCATGGCGTTTCTGTTTGCCATCATGCTGCCGGTGATGATGTTCATGTACATCGACATGCAAAAGCTCAGGCTAGAGAACGAACGGATCACCAGCAAGATTGGCAAGTACCGGGATTTGATTGAAAGATGTGAAAGGTAAACAATGATTCCAATCGTAGGCGCATTACTTGGAACGCTTGCTGAAAACGGACTTGGTCTATTGGCAAGCGCCATCCAGGCCAAGGGCAAGCAGGTGGTTGAGGACAAACTCGGCGTCAAGATTTCTGACAACCCGTCCCCGGACGAGGTCGCCAAGCTGCGTCAGCTGCAGTATGACCATGAAGAGCGCCTGTTGGAGCTTGGGATTGAAAAGGCGCGGTTGGAACAAGAAGAACTGAAAGCCCTGCTGGCCGCACAGATGAACCAGGAAAACAACGTCAGCGACCGCTGGAAGGCGGACATGGCCTCTGACTCTTGGCTGTCCAAAAACATCCGCCCCATGACCCTCGTGTACATCCTGAGCGCCTATTTGCTGTTCGCAGCTCTGAGCGCGGCAGGCATCAACGTCAACGAGTCCTATGTGTCCCTTCTGGGCCAGTGGGGCATGCTGGTCATGACAGCCTACTTTGGCGGTCGTACCGTTGAGAAGGTCATGGAAATGCGTAAGGGGGACAAATAATGAGCCTCAGCCAAGAACAAGCGGCGTTCCTGCTGGACATGTGTAAGCTCGTGCAGTTTGCCACGGCCCAAGGGTTTATGGTTACCGGCGGAGAGCTGGCCCGTACCCCGGAACAGCAAGCGGTCTACATGAAGACTGGCCGCAGCCAGACCATGGACTCGCTGCACCTGACCCGCCGTGCCGTGGATTTGAACTTCTTCAAGGACGGCAAGCTGGTGTACGACAAAGAGGCATTGGCTCCCCTGGGGGCTTATTGGGAGTCGCTGCATCCCCTGAACTCATGGGGCGGCAACGGCAGAAAACTTGTGGACACGCCGCACTTCAGCCGAGGTAACGGCAAACCAGAATGGGTGAGGGTAACATGACGAAAAAACCAGTGTGGGAAAAACCGAGGCCCAAGGCCCTCGGAGCACCAAAGAAGCTCAGCCCTGCCAAGAAGGCAGCGGCAAAGGCGGCAGCTAAAAAAGCTGGTCGCCCCTACCCCAACATGGTAGACAACATTCGCGCTGCGAAGTAAGTTGCAGTTGCCATCATGTTTTATCGACGGTCTCCTGAATGATGGCACTTGAGCCAGGGTCCACAAGACCTTGGCTCTTTTTTTGGTGCTGCTCTACGCGCCGCCACCACATGTCCTTGTACTGATCGAACTCCCGGCCAGCGGTGACAAACTCCTGGGGCGTACCATCCTGGCACATCATCATGATGACGCCGTTGTCGATCTTCGTGCCATGCTGTTTGTCATGCGCTTCCGAGTACGCGGCAAGCTGCATGAAGTAGTCCTCAATCCACTCCCGCTTCTTCGGCTTGTTGGTCTGCTTGAAGTCGATGATGCAGGGCTTTCCCTTGTAGACCCCAACGCAGTCAGACGTGCCAGCGTAAGCGCCAGGGACGTACAGCGACACCTCGGTGCCCCAGACCTCATCCACATGCGGAAAGAAGTGCTCGATGAGCTGATGCCCCATGCGGTAGCCCTTGACATGCAGCCATGTGCGGGGGACCTCTAGCGGTCGATTCAGGAGTAATCGTTCGATGACATTGTGCATGTGCGTGCCGACTGTTGCAGCATCATTCCTGATCTTGTCTGCCTGCTCCTTGCCTACCCGATCCTCCCAGGCCTTCAACGATGATTTGTCCTTGGTGCTGTCCAGAATGGTGGTCACACTCGGCATCGGTATGTCTACGTTCACGGACTGATAAACGCGGCCCGAGGCCCTGTCGATGCGGTGAAGGCGTTCGTAAACGTAGCGGCGGTGAAAGGGTACGAGTTGCATTATTTGATCCACTCCTTGAGGTCTTCGCCAAGCACCTGCGAGGCGATGTTGATCTTGTTGCGAAGCGCCTTGACGATGTGCTCGTCCACGGTGCCCGGGCTGATGAAGTCGATATAGGTCACCTTGTTGGTTTGCCCGATGCGGTGGGCCCGGTCCTCACTCTGCAGCCGCACTTCCAGGTCGAAGTTGTTGCTGTAGTAGATCACGGTGTGCGCAGCTGTCAAGGTCAGACCATAGCCACCAGTGCGGGGATTGCCAACGAAGAACCGCAGGTCGCTCTCCGGGTCCTGGAACCGGTTGACGATCTCCTGTCGCTCCTCAGCTTCGGTGTCGCCGTAGTAGGTGGCCACCGTGGTCATGCCGTGAGCCTCGGCCAGCGCCTTCTTGATGTTCTCAATGTCGCGGCGGTAGTTGGCCCAGATGATGATCTTGCCGGTGCATTCCTCGACGGTGGACAGCAGCTCCTTGACTCGGTTGCTAGGGATGTCCTCCTGCCTACCGTCGTCGTACTTCACGTGGCCGCAGACGATCTGATGCAGACGCATGATCTGGGTCAGGGCGTTGTTGGTGGACATGAGGTTGCCGTCGATCAAGGTCAGGGCCATGAGCTTCATCTGGTCATACGCCTTGCGCTGCTCATCGGTGAGCTCGATCTCTCGGCGGGTGAACACCTTGTCAGGCAGGTCCAGGCATTCCTCCTTGGTCACGCGGAAGCTAAAACCGTTGAGCTTCTTTTGCAACTCATCCAGGTGGCGATAGCCAACGATCTGCTTGAAGGTGTGGGTTGGCAGCTTGCGTTCGACGAGGATCGCGTACCGCGCCTGGAAGGCGAAATAACTGAAGTAGTTGAGACACGTAGGCGACAGGAACTCGCACTGGCTGTAGAGGTCCAGGGGTGACTTGGTCACTGGTGAGCCTGTGGCGATGCGACGATACCGCGCTTCCTTGCCCACCTTGATCACGCTCTTCGTGCGCTTGGCATTCGGAGTTTTGATGGTGGTGCTCTCATCGATGGCCATGTAGGCATCGGTGACCCGCAGGAAGGTCTTGGCAAAGTTGACGCCCTTCTCCGTGCTGAATGCCTCGATGTTCATCACCAAGATGCGCAGCGTGTCCACTGCGTTAAGCATGCGATCCATCTCTTCGCGCTCCGCCTTACGTGGCGTGGGTGACCAGCACGCCATCGTGTAGGTGATGTGTGCAGGCATGTGCTCAGGGATTTGCCCTGTATACCAGTTGCGATACACGCCCTTCGGTGCGATCACCAGCATCGCGTTGATCTTGCCCTTGTCGTAGAGCATCGCAGCGTTGTTGATCAGCATGAATGATTTGCCCGTGCCCATGTCCGCAAACAGAGCTACACTCTCGTCCTCCCAAAAGCGCTGCAAGTACGCTGCTTGATGCAGGTACGGCTGGTTCTTGAATGGGTACTGCTCCAAAAAATATTGCATTTCTTTCTTCCTTTCTTGAAAAAGGGTGTTGACAACCCTGCGAAGTAGTGTACACTATGAGCACGGTTTGAGAAAGGAGAGCGTAAAGTGCCCACCGTATTTGTTGTTCAAGAGATGCCGAATCATGACATCGCTCCTGCGATGCGCTTCGGGGAAATGAAGGTCTTGCTACCTTCAAACACCCAAATCGCATTCAGTACGATCCCCACGGTTCGGACCCTGCGGCGCAAGCTGCGGGATTACAAGGATCAGGATTTCCTGTTACTGACAGGGGACCCTGTAGCTATCGGTTTGGCCTGCTCGATAGCTGCTTTCTATAACTCTGGCCGCTTCACAGCTTTGAAGTGGGATCGCCGCGAGAAGCTGTACATCCCTGTTAAGATTGACATCACCGAGAATGGAGAAAGAGATGACTAAATTCACCGATATGTTTGAGCAAGACGCTGGTGCCTTGCAAGTCAAAGACGAGGACCTGTCCTCTGTTGGCGCATTGGCCAAGCGTGCGAAAGAGCTTGAGAAAGAAATCATCGACATCGAGGCTATCCTTGATGAGCGCAAGAAGCAGCAGCGCAAGTTGCTCGAGGAGACCATCCCTGCCATGTTGCAGGAGCTGGGCTTGAAGGAGTTCAAAATGACTGACGGCAGTCAGATCACTGTGAAACCCTTCTACGGTGCCAGCATCCCCGAGGAAAAGCGTGCTGAGGCCTTCGAGTGGCTCCGCGAGCGTGGCTTTGATGACATCATCAAGAACACTGTGTCTGTGCGCTTTGGCCGTGGAGAAGACGGCCTGTGCGAGACACTACTGAATCAACTGCGTGAGCAAAACTACCCTGTTGAGCAAGCGCAGAAGATCGAACCCCAGACCCTCAAGGCCTGGGTTCGCGAGCAAGTGGAGCGAGGCAACGAGCTACCCACTGAGCTTTTTGGAGTTCACGTTGGCCAAAAAGCTACCATCAAATCAGCATGAAAAAAGGAAATTGAAAATGAGCAAGAATCAAGTTGCGGTCGCCGAGACCAAGGAATATGCACTGGCTTTGGCCAGCGATTTCGAGCAAGACGCCAACAGTGGCTTTGACGGCATGGGCCAGGAAGACTTTGCGCTTCCGTTCCTGAAGCTGCTCACCAGCACCAGCCCTGAAGTGGGTGAGGTGGACGGCGCGATGCCTGGGTTCATCATGAACAGTGTGACCGGACAGCTGTACAACGGCAAAGACGGCATCACGGTGATCCCTGTGGCCTATGTGCGTCAGTACATCGAATGGGCACCTCGCGGCTCTGGCAGCGGCGCACCCATCGCCATCTATCCGGCAACGTCCGACATCCTCTCGCGCACGCACCGTGAGCCGGGGGAAAGCAAAGACTTCCTGGAAAACGGCAACTACGTTGAGAACACGGCCAACCACTATGTGATGGTCATCAACGAGAGCGGCATCCCTGAGCCTGCCCTGATCGTCATGAAGTCTACGCAACTGAAGAAGTCGCGCAAGTGGAACAGCATGATGATGAGCACCAAGCTCATGGGCAAGAACGGTCCGTTCACCCCTCCGATGTACAGCCATGTGTATCGCCTGACCACGCAAGCCGAGTCCAACGACAAGGGCAAGTGGTACGGATGGGAGATTGAAAAGGTGGGTCCCATCGAGGACATGAATCAGTATCACGCTGCCAAGGCATTCGCTGATCAGATCAAGGCCGGTGAGGTCAAGGTCAAGCACGAATCCGAAGGGGCCGTGGACAACGGACCTGCACCGTTCTGATTTCCGGGGGGAAAGCGGATGCTGGAGGCAGGTGCTGTCTAAAGGGCATATCCAGAACAGACGCAGCGAGTACCCCCACCTTTCATAGAGGGCAAGATGACAGACATAACAAGATTCAAGGCGATCTTCACAGGGTTGGACATCGCCTATGGAACGTACAAAATAAAAGCGGAGCGCGGAGATGGAAAGCAAGCAGGGCAGGCGACAGTTGTGCGCAAGCCCCCGACAGACGACCTCTGGATCAAGCACCTCGAGGGTGTTGAACCGAGTCTTGGAATTATCCCGATCAGGTCTGATAACACCTGCATCTGGGGCTGTGTTGACATTGACCAGTACCCTCTGGACCACAAAGGTCTCGTTGAGCGAGTCGCGCAGCTGAAGCTGCCGCTGGTCGTTTGCCGTAGCAAGTCAGGAGGAGCACATGTTTTTCTCTTTACCAAAGAACCTGCGCCAGCTCGAGATTTTCAGACATACCTCAAAAATGCGGCGGCCCTTCTTGGCGAGGCCGGACGTGAAATTTTTCCAAAACAGGCTGAGATACTCGTGGACCGAGGAGACACCGGCAACTTCCTCAACCTTCCGTACTTTGGCGGAGACGCAGGGCTTCGCTACGCGATCAACCCGGATGGGTCTGCGGCAACTCTGGAAGAATTCTATGGTCTGTACGATGCGGCGGTGCAAGAGCTACCGCTTAATTTCCCAGAGCCACCTAAGCAAGCTGAGAGTCCCATCAAAGACGGCCCTCCTTGCCTACAAGCGCTATGTGCGCAAGGGTTCCCAGAGGGCACCCGCAATAATGGACTATTCAACATTGGGGTCTATCTCAAGCGGGCGCACCCAGGTTCCTGGGAAGATAAGCTGGTTGAATACAACTTCAAATATGTGGCTCCCCCTTTGCCCAACAATGAAGTCCAGCTGGTACTCAAACAGGCCGGTAAGAAGGACTACCACTACAAGTGCAAAGACGCACCCCTCAACGGTTTTTGCAATTCTGGACTCTGTCGCACTCGCAAGTTCGGCATCGGGGCTGCGGCCCCAGACGCTCCTCAGATTGCATCCCTCTCCAAGTATGCAAGCGAGCCCCCGCTCTGGTTCTTGGATGTCAACGGTCGTCGCATTGAACTCGACACCGAGAGCCTCTACAACCAAGCTGCTTTCCAAAAATCCTGCCTCGAACGATTGAACATCGTGCCTCCTACCCTGCGCAAGCAGGATTGGGAAAACCTGCTCAACGCCCTCCTGAAGGAGATGGTCGAGACCGAGCAGATCACTGTGGCCAGTGAAGACACAAGCGTCACCGGGCGCTTCATGGACCTGCTGGAAGAGTTCACGACCCACATGCAACAAGCGATGGTGCGTGAAGAGATGATCATGGGCCGCCCCTGGACGGATGAGGACGAGGCCAAGACGTATTTCCGCATGAAGGACCTCGAGGCACACTTGAAGCGCAACAACTTCATTGGCCTCTCCGCCCCCAAGATGGCTCAGCGTCTGCGTGACATGGGCGGTGAACCTATCAGCATGTTCCTGAAGAACCGCACAGTACGCTGTTGGCGTATTCCGCGCTTCCAGAAACAGGACGCACCATTCGACACCCACACCCAACGCACTGAAGGGAGCCCATTTTGAACAGAGACGACATCATCCGCATGGCGCGGGAGGCTGGAATGCTGCGAAGCGGTGACGGATGGACAGAGCCGCATCGCTGGGGGGTGGCAGAGATTGAAAGATTTGCAAATCTTGCCATCGCCCATGAGCGCGAAAAATCACTTCGGCTTTGGATGCTACTGGACGACGTTGATACCGCTGACGATATTGCAAAGGCTGATGACGCTGTTTACCGCAGCCTGTGCAGAAAAGCTCACGCAAAACGGTGGGGCGTTCTAACCGGCGATGAAGTTGACACCGCTATCCGAGCAAAGGAAAACACATGACCGACAACGTAAAACCCTTTATTAAAGCCACGACACCTGATAACGGAGACGCTATTGCAATGCTTGAGCAGTGGTTGGAAGACGCCAAAAATGGCAAGATTGTCACGGTCGCCTTGGTGGGTAAGCGCATTGGCGGTGAATGGCAGACCGGCATGAGTAGTTCGCAAAACAGTCTTGAGGATGCAGCCATGCTGATCGAACTTGGAATCCGGCGTCTTGGTTTTAAACAGAGGTGAAAAATGAATCGAGATGACATCATCCGCATGGCGCGGGAGGCTGGGTTCAATGAGATACAAACAAACGCAATGGTTTTCGGTGCAATCCTTGAACGCTTTGCCGCCCTTGTCGCCGCCGCAGAGCGTGAGGCAATGATTGAACAAGGCTGGAGGCAATGCGCTAAAGGCCAGCGAACAACTCAATTTTGCGGGCTGGTTGAACTGGTTGTGCTGGCAGAGCGTGAGGCGTGTGCGAAGGTGTGCGAGGAAAACGCCGATGATGACACTGAAGGCGATTGGGATTCTGCCTGCATCAGTTGTGCAAACCACATCCGAGCAAGGGGACAAGCATGACTGACAGAGAACTACTGAAACTGGCGGCAAAGGCGGCTGGACACAAGATTCAAGGTGATGTTGATTACATGATTGCTCAACCAGGACATCTAAAAGGTGGCTATGTCATTCGGAATGATCGCGGAGGTGATTCATGCTGGAACCCCCTCACTGATGACGGAGATGCACTACGGCTGGCGGTGAAATTAAATTTATTTATTTTTCACAGTTGGACTTATGCAAAAGGTGAAGACATACCTTATGCAAATGTAGTTGTTGATAACGCCGAACAAAAAGTTCCGTCCGGAGAAATTAAAGGCAATGACCCCTACGCCGCCACTAGACGCGCAATCGTCAGGGCTGCTGCTGAGATTGGAAAGGGACAAGCATGACCAGAGAAGACATCACCCGCATGGCGCGGGAGGCTGGGTTTGTTGGCTTTGATGGTGACAATGGTTCTTTGCGCCGCTTTGCCGCCCTTGTCGCCGCCGCAGAGCGTGAGGCAATGATTGAACAAGGTTGGAGGCAATGCGCCAAAGACCAGCGAACAACTCAATTTTGCGGGCTGGTTGAACTGGTTGTGCTGGCAGAGCGTGAGGCGTGTGCGAAGGTGGCCGAGGCATACGAGCCGCGCTGTGATACCTGCCCAAGCGGGGTTGCCAACGCCATCCGAGCAAGGGGGCAAACATGACGGAAGAGGACATCGAGTCCATCTTCGCCATCGCTGCAAACAACGCCATGCTGTACGGCATGGGGTTGATCAAGCTCACCAATACGCCCACAGGCATCATGGTGGACGTGATCCAGCCTGAGGAGTACATCGACGTGGCAGTTGCCCTGGAATGGGCCGCAAAGAACACGATCAAGGTGGTGCAGTGAGTGAGATTCACAAAATCTTCGGCCCGCCCGGGGCGGGCAAGACCACCTACCTGCTGAACCGGGTGGAGAAGGAACTCGAAGACGGCGTGCCGTCCATGAAGATCGGGTATTTCTCCTTCACCAAAAAAGCAGCCAACGAAGCACGGGACCGCGCCATCGCCAAGTTCCCACAACTGAACCCCAAGACGGATTTTCCGTTCTTCCGTACTCTGCACTCGCTGGCATTCCGATGCCTCGCCATCAAGGCCGACATGATCATGCAGCCGGAGCACTACCGGGAGTTCGCCGCCGAGGCAGGCATTGAGATCAGCATGGGAACCGAAGACGATGTTGACCTAGCCAAGGCCGACAATCCGATCCTGAATCAGATCAACCTCGCCCGGATTAAGGGCGTGGACCTGCGGCAGCACTACAACCAGTGCGGCCTAGACATCGAGTGGTACCACTTTGAGTTTGTGGAGCGGACCTACCGCCACTACAAGCGCTCCAGGGACCTGCTGGATTTCACCGACCTGCTGGAAATGATCGTCGTGGAGCACGACCGGCTCCCCTCGCTTGACGTGCTCATTGTGGATGAGGCTCAGGATTTGAGCCGCCTGCAGTGGCAAATGGTTGAGGCCCTGTCTGCGAAGGCGAAACGGACCTTCCTCGCCGGAGACGACGATCAGGCAGTATTCACGTGGGCAGGTGCTGATGTCAAGAGCTTTCTGTCCTTCCAAGGCCAGATCACCGTGCTCGATCAGTCGTACCGCGTCCCAAGCACCGTCCATGCCCTGGCCGACCGAATCGTCCACCGCATCAAGGAACGCCAGCCCAAGGAATGGAAGTCCCGAGACTTTGAAGGCGAGGTCAAGACCTACTACCGATTCGAGGACGTGGCCCTCAACGACGAATCCTGGCTCATCATGGCTGCAGCCAACTACATGCTGAATCCGGTACATGAATGGCTCAAAAGTCAAGGACTCCTGTTCGAGCGATCTGGGGTCCCTAGTCTCAACACGCAGATGGTCAAGGCCGTGGTGATATGGGAGCGCCTTCGCTCGGGACAGGATGCCAACTACGAAGAGGTCAAGAACATCTACAAGTACCTCGGAGCAGAGCTCGTTGCCCGAGGACACCGGGCCTTCAAGAATGGCGACCCAGAGGTGATCTACTTCCTCGAGGACCTCAAGCGCGACCACGGCCTGCTGAATGCGCCCATTTGGCACGAGGCCCTGACCCGCATCCCTGAGGACAAGCGCGACTACCTGATCGCTGTGCTGCGCAGGAAGACCAAGCTCTCGAGCGTCAACCGCATCAAGCTGTCCACCATCCATGGGGCCAAAGGCGGGGAGGCGGACAACGTCATCCTGCTTATGGACCTGTCACCAAAATTTGCACTCGAACTACAGAGGAACGGAGACGACGTACACCGGCTTTTCTACGTGGGCATTACCCGCGCCAAAAAGTCTTTGCATCTGATCCTGCCCAAACACATAGAAAAAGGATTCCGCCTGTGAGAACCATCCCGATGTTCCCGAACCCCACTGAGTGGGTCCCGCCCCAATCATTCCCCAATCTGTCTGAAGCGAAGGAGATTGCAATTGACCTCGAAACGTGCGACCCGAATATGGAATCTATGGGTCCCGGTTGGCCTCGCAACGATGGGTACATTGTTGGTTACGCAATCGCAGTCGAAGGCTGGTCTGGGTATTTTCCTGTTGCTCATGGCGGTGGGGGTAACCTCGATAAACGCCTTGTGGAACGCTGGATACGGGACGTCCTCCTCACCCCCGCCGACAAAATCATGCACAACGCCGCCTATGACGCCGGGTGGCTTCAGGCAAATGGATTCAGCATCAATGGAACGATATACGACACAATGCTCGCCGCTCCCATTCTTGATGAGAACCGATTCAGTTACAGCCTCAATGCCCTTGGCTTTGACTACCTCAAGGAAGTCAAGAGTGAGCAGGGCCTCAAGCAGGCCGCAGCCGATTTCGGTGTCCATCCTAAAAAGGAACTCTGGAAGCTCCCGGCGATGTATGTCGGCGAGTACGCCGAGCAAGACGCTGCGCTGACCTTGAAGCTGTGGCAGAACTTCAAGGCCAAACTGCGTATAGAAGACGTAGAACACATCTTCAATCTGGAAACAGAAGTATTCCCTGTGCTGCTGAACATGACGCGCCAGGGCATCCGCTTTGACCGAACTAAATGTGCAGAGTTAATTGACAACATGCGGAAAAGGGAGCAGCAACTGCTCCAAGAGATGAAGTCGCAAGTGGGACAAAAGGTCGATGTCTGGGCGGCACAGTCCGTGGCCCAGGCATTTGATCGCCTCGGCATTCAGTACGCCAAGACCAGCAACGGTCTTCCGAGCTTCACCAAGGGGTTCCTGGACGCCTGCGAGCACCCGCTGGCCAAGATGATCGTCGAGGCCCGGGAGGTCAACAAAACCCACAGCACCTTTCTGCAGCCTTACATGGACTTCAGCAAGGCCACGGGGCGCATCCATCCGCACGTCAACCAGATGCGTTCAGATGATGGCGGCACGGTTACTGGACGTTTATCCATGGCCAACCCCAACCTGCAGCAGGTTCCGGCCCGCCACGAGATCATCGGCCCCATGGTGCGAAGCCTGTTCCTGCCAGAGGAAGGGCAGCTGTGGGCCTCCAACGACTTCAGCACCCAAGAACCGCGCCTGCTGGTTCACTATGCGAGCCTCCTGGACCTGCCGGGGGCGGACAAGATGGTCGCAGCGTACAACACCGACCCGAACACCGACTTCCACCAGATGGTCGCAGACATGGCTGGAATCAAGCGCAAGGCGGCCAAAACGATCGGGTTGGGGCTCATGTATGGGATGGGCAAAAATAAGCTCGCAGGGCAGCTAGATTTGAGCCTGGATGAGGCTTCTGAGCTGATCGATCAGTTCCACAAGAACGTGCCGTTCCTCAAGGGCACCGTCAACGCCGTCATGAAGCGCATCGACCACCCGGCCAGCGGCGGATCAATCCGCACGCTCCTGGGCCGCAAATGCCGCTTCCCGCTGTGGGAACCTATGGAGTGGGGCGTGAACAAGGCCTTACCACGTGAGCAGGCCGTCATTGAATACGGACAACGGATCAAGCGTGCGGGCACGTACAAAGGCCTCAACCGTTTAATCCAGGGTTCTGCGGCAGACCAGACAAAGGCGGCCATGGTGGCCTTGGCAAAGGCCGGGATGCGCCCGATACTTCAGGTGCATGATGAGCTGGCGCTGAGCGTGGCCACCAAAGCGGAGGCCGAGGAAGGCGCACACATCATGTCCACGGCGGTCAACATGCAGGTGCCCAGCCGCTGTGATGTGGAAGTGGGCCCTAGCTGGGGAGAAGCGAAGTGAAGATTACGATGTGCAAAGGTCGGCTGGAGTTTTTGATCCAGCCGGAAGACAGCGAGAAGTCCTACCCAGAGCTGTTCTGGGAGGCGGTCGATTCAATCAGGGAGTGGCTGCTGCTCCCATGACGTAGTCATGGAACACGAAGCCCTCCTCAGGCATCTTGTGTTTGTTGATGATCATGCTCTTGACCATCACGATCTTCCCGCTCTTTAACCGACGCACATGACCACGGCGCATGTGCGGCTTGGGACTGGCGTGTGTGCCGCCCAAAGATTGCGATGGCGCACGCGGCTCAACGGTGATCGTGGTCCAGTCGAAGAACGGGCGCTTGCCCTTCTTGATCCGCTTCTCATTCAGGAACTTGCTGCCTATGTAGGAGGGCTTAGCAGCAGTTGCCGTTGAGTCCCCTATCAAGGCCATGGCAACAATCTTTCTCATAGCCACCGTAAGCGCCTCCCGACCATGCTCTGCACAATCCTGCAAAGACTTGTCCACGGCGATAGAGTAGTTTGGCGACACCCGGGCCTTGGTTTCCGGGCCGTAGAAGGTTCCAGTGGTAGTAATTAAAACGCATGACTTGTGCTTCTCGGCGTTAGCCCACAGTTGAAAAGTCATTGCGTCGTCGTGTCGTTCAAGCGTCACCACCATCACCCCCTGCCGAACGGTGGACCCCCGAGTCGTTACAGGCAAAAGCAGGCACATCTTCTCAAACGGCAGTGGCCATTCCGCCACCGTGGTGGTTTTCAGGCCATATTGAAAAGTCTTTAGTTTCTCGCTGAGTGCCTTGGCACTTGCATCCGTGGGCAGTGGCCCACTGGCAAAATCAATCCAGATGTATTCCACCGGGTTGAAGGGCACGTAGTCCACATACTCACGAATGAGCGGGCTCATTTGAACCATCCCTTGATGCGCTCCCAAAAGCCTTGCGGCTTCTGGCCATCCTCGAATAGGTCAAGCTGCTGCAGGTGAAAGAGGTATTCCCCCTTCCCCCGCCCAGGCAACAACACCGCCACGATCTGCTGATTGGTTGCCAAGTACAAAGCCGCACGGCGAACGACAGAGGACGGCAGGCCCGTCCATTCCGCCAGCTCAGACGTGCGACCCTTGTACCCATGCAAGCGCAACTGAGCAAGGACCAAGGACCGCGCTTCCTCAGGGGTGATCTTTTTCATCAGAACCACCCGAACCAGAGGCCCGTACCGTGAATCCAAGCGATGGGGACCAGAAGTGCCCCTGCCACAAGGAAGCCCCACGAAGCGGTTTTCAAACAGACCACAATGTGCGTGAGCCACGCAGCGATGACCCAAAGGCCAGCGCCAATAATGAAGAAGCTGTTCATAGGTCAAGTCCTTGTGTGAGTGAATCAAGCCGGGTGAGTTGATCTGACAGGATGCCATTGAAAGAAGCCAATTGCATGGTCAAACTCGAGCCAGAGGCTGGCCCGTTGCGAAGTCCTGGTGTCGTCTCAGACTGTGGGAGCAGCACAGGAGCGAGTATGTTGTGCAGCAAGTCGATGCTGCACATCAATGCGCTGAGGTTTTTATCCATGTACTGGAGCTCGCGCATCAGTCCGCTTTCCTCGCGCTTGGCCGTCTCCTGGTACCCAATGGGGCCACTGCCCCCCTGAATGGCTTGCGAATTGGCTGCGTAATTTCTCATTTCTCCAAACGGGCTCATCGTGCGTTCCCCTCGAGGCGGTCAGCGATCAGCTTGGCGTAGCCAGCAATGTCAGTCCAGTGATCGACCTTGTCAGGGTTGCCGTTGACGATGCGGCCAATCTTGTGGACGATCATCTCCAGCGCCTCCCACTGGTCGTCTGCGAACGTCTTGCCATGCTTCTGCGCATGCTCAGCCATGGCCCGCTTCATTGCCTGCATGAGCGCAGCGCCGTCTTTGAACTTGCCGTAGTCCAGGGCACGCGTGTCGAGGACCGTGTCCACGTCCGTCTGCTTGGCCTTTTCAATTGCCTTGCGGGTGGCCTCGTCTGCCGGGTGATCCGGTACGTCCTTCAGGGACACGCCAAAAGCCTCGTCAAGCGTCTCCGGTGTATCCAACAGCTCAGGCGGCTGCCAAGATTCCTCACGCGCTCGAGCGCGGATTTTGTAGGTGTAAGAGAGGTTTGTCTTAAACTTCTTGGCCACCTTGGCCACGGAGACCTCAGGATGATCCTTGAAGTACTGGATCATGTTCAATGTTTTTTGGGCTATTGGTTTCATAGTGGTGCTTCCTCAGCGTCAGTTGGGTATGCAGTTTTCTTTTCAGTGGTCTCGGGAAACCGCTTGGGGTCCAAGCGCTCAAAGGGCCACCACCCCTTGTACTCTTCCTCAGTCAATCGTTTTTGCTTCATGGTTTTCCTTTCTAGTTACTATCGGTCGCGCCTTCTTCGCAACGATTGTCTTGCGCACCAGATCAATCGCCTTCTCCAACTCTGATACAGTACAGACTGCTAACTGAGCATCATGAATCTCCATGCCGAGATTCAATGAGTTGAGTTCGGGTCCACGCAAAATAAACCTGCCGGTCTCCGCTCCTCTGCTTCCCACAGCGTACAAAGCGTCCTGCGCGGCCCGAATCTCAACCTGCCAGTCTTCACCAATGCGCATCAGAGCTAACGCCTCTGTCATGTTCAGCGCAGCAATCACCACGTCAATGTCATCCCTCGTCGCCTCGCCCCTGCGAATAGCATCCAGACAACTGTGGTTCTTGATCATCAAATCAGTGCCAGCACTGATCGACCCGACCTTCTTCATCCCACCAAGGACATAGGACAACGGATCAGGGATCACGCCCCGGGGCCGGTACTTGCTGCGCTTTCTCATCAGACAATCTTTCGCTTGGTCACCGTCTCTTGGATATCCTCAACCCGGATTGCCCCGGCCTTGATGATGATCTCCAGCATGCGCGGCACAGGCGTCTCGCCATTGAGCCAACGCGACATGGTTCGGTAGTCCACGCCCAGGTAGTTGGCCAGCTCCCCGCGTGGGACCCCTAGCCATTCGATGTAGTCTTGTAGTTCTCGTCCTGTCATTCATCTTCTCCTTTCAAGTCCCTGCTCTTCAGCACCGCCTTCTTGGCAGCTTCCAGGGATGTGTACTTCTTGCTCGTGCTCTTGACCCAAAACAATTCATCGCTGAGCCCACGGCTGATCTCATCGAGCACTTCCCCATCGGCTGCTTCCAGCACCCATTGGTTGATGCCCCAGGTTTTCCAGTTCAGGGTTTTCAAATGTTCCTCTCCTTTACTTTGTAATTGGTATCGCCACGGGTTGCCCGAATCCGACAGTGCTTACATAAGCCACAGTACACCAGTCACCGGGGCGCAAAGAGTCGTCAAACTCATGCACGATCCCCAGCGGATACTTCTTGTCCCACTCTTTCATTTGCGGTTCGCTGTCGGCCCAACACTTTGAAACAATGAGGCACTTGGATGCGGCGTACCCCACCACATACGCCTGCGGGTGAACGTGGCGCGGCTTGCTTATCAGCTTCCATTTTTTCTTTTTGCACCACGCCTCGACTGCGGCAATGGCCTCTTTGTGTAACTTGGTGGTCATGTGTTCTTTCTCCTTAATGTCTGTTCAATCGCCCTAGCAAACTCATTAAACCCACCGCCCTCTTGCGTGTCATCAAAGGCAATGTCGATGTCTTGCTGAGTCAGCCCAACCCATTCACGTGGGTGTTGCATAGTGGGTGAAAAGAATTTTTCAAACAGTTTTGCCATGCCGCCATGCTCACCGCACAACCAATCAATAGTTTCATCGGTGTCTTCACCGGCCTGTAATGCCAGTCGTTCAACTGCTTGATAAAGCCGTTTGCTTTGCTCTTGTTTGCTCACGTGTTTTTCTCCTTGAGTTGGTCTAGCGCCCATCGTGCGCCATGTTTGAAACCTTCCGATTCCGTGTAGTCACCGGACACAATCTCAATCTCCTCATCCGTCAGCCCAACCCATTCACGCTGTGGTTGTGGGGTGGTGTAGAGGGGTGTCCAAATTGGGTTGACCACCTCGTCGCGCAAACTTGCTTCACGGCGCTCAAAATGAAGATGGCGAAGTCCTGTGCCACTCCATTCGTGCTCAATCCACGCCACCGGCTCCTGCTTCTCAGCCTGCTCTATGGCTTGGCGTAGGGATGTGATGGCGGGGTCGCACAGGTCATGCGCCTCCAAAACATGGTGCAGCGGCGGGTCAATGTCCCATGCGCTAAGTTCTTCTGCCAGCGCCTTTTTGCATTTCTCCAACGCCTCCAGCGCCTGTTTCATTGCTTCTATGGTCATCGCTTCATCCCCCTGATGTAGATCGCAAAGCTGCTGACAGTGTCAGGGCCAAAGGAGGACGAGAACTTCTCCACGGCCCGCGCAACCTCCTCAATGGTCTCGTTACGTACCCTCGCACGGTACGGATCAAGCTCCCTGGTCAGCACTACCTTGTCAGCAATCTGACGTTTGCGCCAACCCTGGGCATGCTCAATGCGCTCAAAGGCCTCATCCTCCTCGGTCATTACTCTCTCCCCGCTTTTGCATCTCCATCATGTGCAGCAATCGGGCATACATGTCAGCACCCGTGTTGCGCATGTACTCCTTCATGTCCAAAATGCCAGGGAGCGCGGCCACCGGAACATTCACCTCGATCAAACAGCCCGCCTGCTCCATGGTGATCCTCAAGACCGGAATGTCCCGGTCATCATTCGTTTCTTTCATAGTTCCTCCGGGTCGTAACCCTCTGCAGTTAAAAAAGTGTCCAGCAACCAATGCGCCTTCTCTTCCAAATGGGTCGGCACCCTACGCTCCACGTAGGTCGTCTCGACCTTGGGCTTGGTCGGCTTGATACCATCCCCCCAATCCACCACCATGCCCTCGCCCTTGACAGGCGCGTCACTCCAGTTTGTCATCAGTCATCCCCCTGGTACGGGTTCATCCCCGGTTGATCAATAGCCCCGCGTGACCCGTCCCGCCACTCGGAACACGTGACACGGCTCACGGTGTACCGCTTGAAATTGCGCGACTTCGGATTCAAGCACGCCGCCGATACGTCCGCCGCATCCGCCGAAGCAAGCATCTCGGACCAATACCGGCAATCCTCACAATTTCCCTGGTTCAACATGTCACTGCCCTGCTTTCTTGAAGTGCTCGTCCGCATCCTTGTAGAACGACATGAACAGGTGGATCGCCCTGTGCATGTCCATGTTCGCCGCCCGGGCCATCCCCGCCGCAACCTTCGTTGACGACAGCACGCAAATGCGCTTGTCCTTCGAGACCTTCATCATTGCGTCCGTCATCGCCTCGGTCATTGCCTTGGCGTCGGCCTTCATGCGGGCCATCTCTTCTTTGGTTATTTCACTCATGATTTTTCCTTCAATACATGGGCACCAACGCTCATGCCACTTAAATACACCGCCGCCAAAGCCTGCTGGAATGTGCAGCCGCCATTGGTCATGCTCGCAAAGATGTCCAGGGCCTGGGACTCAATGAATTCACGCTGGGACCGCGAACCAAGGTTCATCTTCTCCATTC
>Ga0208783_10000095_pt1 | contig 50663 bp, 42 predicted proteins | sample DEB19_08_DNA_2_FD_184529 | JGI IMG/M metagenome (GOLD analysis project Ga0208783, IMG submission 184529) | Aqueous microbial communities from the Delaware River and Bay under freshwater to marine salinity gradient to study organic matter... | ecosystem: Environmental > Aquatic > Marine >... | reverse complement strand
GTTGCCCATGCCCCGGGAGACGGCGTCAGTGGCGAGCGGAGCCAGGATGGCGAAGCAAAGCCAATGCCGAGCGAGCCAAAGGGCAGGATGCCCGACGCGAGCGTCCGGCGACGGGGTGTGGGCAACCCCGAAGCGTGCCACCCACACAAGCGCCACGCCGTGTGACGAGCGAGGGGTTGCCCATGCCCCGGGAGACGGCGTCAGTGGCGAGCGGAGCCAGGATGGCGAAGCGAAGCCAATGCCGAGCGAGCCAAAGGGCAGGGATGCCCGACGCGAGCGTCCGGCGACGGGGTGTGGGCAACCCCGAAGCGTGCCACTACACGAGCGCCCCCAAGCCGGAGCCGACGCCGGGACGGCGGCGTTTTTCCTCCACAACGCGTCTGACACCTTTCTCTGGCAGAGCGCTTCACCTCCGAGGCCATCGCCACGCCCCGGCTCCCCGCCGGCTGGCCGTCGCTGACGGTGCGCGGCATCCACTACCACGATCGCGTGCTCGACGTGACGGCCCTGGCTGACGGAACCGTGCGAGTCGTTGACGGTGTCACGCGCTGATGCCTTCCGACGGGAATGACATCCCTCGCATCGTTCGCACCGCTTCGGGAATGAGCCGAAGCACCCCACAAATGGAATCGTGCCGGGCGGGATCGGCATAGGCGGATGTGTAGTCACCGGCCTGGGCGGCCACATCCTCGAATGAGCATGACCTGTATTCGAAGGGAAAGGCCGTGAAGGCGTTGGCGCCACAGATCTCCCTCAGCCTTGCGGCGTGCGACGCCGGGAGCGGCGGCAGATCGCGGGCGGGGCCGGCGAGCCAGGCCCGAAGCTGTGGAAAACCATCGGCCAGATCCTTGAGAAACCCGCCGTCCTGAAAGTGGAGAAGGCTGCACCACCCGCCCTCACCAACAGCCAGAAGGGGCGCCACCGGCGATACGAGCGGAAAGAGGAGGGCCGATCGGCCATCGACCGTCATCATGTAGATGTAACGGGTGTCGCTCGACACACCGAGGCCCGTTCTCGGCTGCGGATCGGTGCCCGAGAGCCGGGGCGCCCCGTTGAGCAGGCACTGGTAGATACCGGTAACGGCATTCCACGTGTCACCGACGCCGGTCGTGTCGTCGGTGACAACCACCCCGGCGGCATTGGATCGCGTAATGGCAAACGTGGCGTGCTCCGTGCCACCGGGCGCGGCACCGGGCGACACGAGCACGCCGTTGGAGACATTGAAGCCCTCGAGCGTGGTCGTGGGAGAACTCGCGATATCGAAGAGGTCGCCATTGACGGCTGCCACCACCTTCATCGACGTGGTCTGCGAAGAGGAAATGAACGCGGGCGTCGTCTGACGCACCGTCTCCGACGACCCTGCCACCCAGGGGTTGGCACGGGGTCGTGAGAAACTGGATGCCGCGGATTGCGCGCAGGCATCTACCGCCACCAACGCCATCATGGCCGCGGACACCACCACCGAACGCATCCCACTCCACCATGCTCGCACCCGCCGTCGCCTCCTCGTGTGACACGACACTGTCCGGTGACACTTCCGAGCATAAAACAAGAGGAGCTTCGCGCCCCTTGGGAGGGCAACCTTATGCTTTTTCGCACGCGGCTTACGATTCTGTTGCTTGTGGCCCACTCTCCGCAACGCATAGGGCGATGATCGCGGCGCCCTAGAGCGCATCTCCGCTACGTGTAGCGACGAGTTGATAATCCTGAGCGGGTAGGCGAGGGGGTCGGCGAACGCTCGAGGAGCCTTGGGCGTATCCTCGCCCCGGCGTCGAGACTTTTGCCGCCCCCGAGCCGGCGATACACGTATCTCAGACGCGCTCTAGGTTCGCCGGCGTTTCAGGAGGGTGATCCCGCCAATCAAAAGCAGCGGCATGGTCGCAACGATTGGCTCGGGCACGATGTTCAGTGTGACCGAGTCACCCGTCCAGTCCCACACATACGTGCCTGGCGTCACCCCGAGGGACACGAGCGAGGCGTTCGCCCACGTCAGGTTGGCGGTGATCGGTGTTCCGAGAACGTACGTTGGTTCCAACTGCAAGGCTTGGTTTGGAATAAAGTCATTCCGCAACGACATGTTTGCGCTTGCAAGACCTGAGGTCGCAGGAGTGTAGGCGGTAGAGGTGCCGAAGTTGTTCGGAAGAATGGGCACGTTGTAGTACACATACGTTTTCGTCACGATGCCTGGCGTGGTACTGATGGCGAAACTCGCCGTGGCCGAAGCGGGGCGAAAGTAGTTACCTGTTCCGACACCATTCGTGCCTGTGGCAGTTGCGCCGGTCAGGCTGTTGATCGCCCCGGAAACAGTCGCTTGAACATTGGTGCCCGACTCAAACATGGTGATGACCACTGCGCCGAAGCACGAATGAGCCATCGCACTCACCAGCACGGCAATTCCTAAAATGCGAGTCATTGCTTGAATCCTCCAGCGTTTGCGCGGCATGCCATCACCCTGCGACACACCTCGCTCAGTGACTGCATGCAAACAACATCTCGATGTCGTCAGGATAGGGAGGGCGGTCGCTTGCTCTCATGAAACTTTCGGCGGAATGTGACGAATCGGGAACACACAGGGACGAATCGGGAACACACAGGGACGAATCGGGCACGCACGGGGACGAATCAGCGGCGAGGCCCAACAGACACTTGCTCGCCAGATGACTGTTGCCGAGGATGACGCATCACACCGCTGCGTCGCAGGTGCGTTCCCCCGGGCGTGCTCTTCGGGTTCCGCGCCGCCGCGAAGAACGATCGGGCATCCTCGCGGCACCTCTTCGCCACCACATCAATCACGCGAACCGTACGAATGACGTCGCCATCGCTCGTGAACGGGGAAACCGCCTCGACGTCTCAATCCATCCTCAGGCCCTCTCTGCTTTTCCGCACACGGCTTACGATTCTGCTGCTCATGGCCCATGCCACCACCGTCGCTGCGCCGATCGTCATTGCCCATCGCGGTGCGAGTGGCTACCTGCCCGAACACACGTTGGCCGCCAAAGCCATGGCCCATGCGCAAGGGGCCGACGTCATCGAGCAGGATGTGGTGCTCACGCACGATGATGTGCCAATCGTGCTCCACGACATTCATCTCGATGCCGTGAGCGACGTGGCGGAAAAGTTTCCCGGGCGGCAACGAACCGACGGCCGCTTCTACGTCCTCGACTTCACACTCGACGAGATCCGGCAGTTGCGAGTGAGCGAGCGGCGCAACCCCACAACCGGCCAGCCGGTGTTTCCAGGACGGTTTCCCCCAGAGAAGAACGCATTTCCGATTCCGACGCTCGAGGAGGAACTCAACCTCCTCGCCGGCCTCGCCCGCAGCACCGGACGCGAAGCCGGGATCTACCCCGAGATCAAACAGCCCGCCTGGCATCGCGACCAAGGGCACGACATCAGCCCCATCGTGCTCGAGGTGCTTCGTCGTCATGGCTACGACGCCCCCGAGGCCCGATGCCATCTTCAATGCTTCGACGCGACCGAGGTGCGGCGGCTTCGGCACGACCTCGGCTGGAAGGGCCGTCTTGTGCTGCTCGTGGAGGATTTCCCGCGCGACATCAGCCCTGCGGAGGATCCGCTCCTCGCCGCAGGCGTTCTCGACGATCTCGCCCGGACGGTCGATGGGATCGGGCCGGCGATGGCCCGGGTGCTCGACGACGACGGGAGCCCGACGCGGCTCACGGCGGCGGCACATGCCGCCGGGCTCGTCGTGCATCCCTACACGCTGCGATGCGACAGGCTCCCCACGTTCGCCGCGAACGCCGACGCTCTTCTGACCGCGCTCTTCACGGAGGCGGGAGTTGACGGGGTGTTTACCGACTTCCCCGATGTCTGCGTGCGGTGGATCACCACCCACGCCCCGGCATCGTCGCGGCGGTGACGCGCTTCATCACGCGTCCCGCATGAAGCGAACAGCCGTCACCAGCATCTCGAAGACCAGAGCCGCTGCGGAAGCAACGGTACCGGCATCACGGTGTGTTGGCCTGACGGCCAATCCCGTCCCTCCGAGGCTCACGAGTCGCGCACGAGCCAGGAGTTCTTTGCGGAAGTGCCATCGGCTTGGCTGAGGCTCTACGCGTGGCTCGACATGTCGGTACGGCGGGACAGGTATCCGCGAATCAATAGCTTGAGGCAGTTCGTGCAGAGCATCCGATCGCCAGCGCGGGCGTATTGGGCCGACGAGCGGAAGCGAAAGGCATCAAGGCGCGGCCCCCCGTCAGTCGTCGGTGGCTGCGAGATCGACGCACACGAGGTCGTGCGGGCCTCGCAGATAGAGTCGTGTACCCACAATGGCCGGATGTGAATAGAGCGGGCAACTCGACTCGGCGTCCTTCATTGCGGGAAGGACGGACGTCGTCGAGTTGAGCACGCAACCATCCGCACCGATGTTATAGAGCAGAAGTCGACCCCCGTTGCCGATCACAAGGACGCGGTTCGTCCCTCCAACGACCGCGGCATACGTCGCGCAGGCCGGGTCGTCGGCCGTAAAGAGTGTCTGGAGATGACGGGCAGGATCGAGGACGACGACCCGATCCTGGGTGCCGACCACGAATCTGCCGACCTTTGAATCACCCACGACGACAGGCGTCGCCATCTCGGCCATCAGGTCTCGCGATATAGCACGGGGGTTGATCGCAGACAGTCCTTCGTCGTCAAGGTCGAAGAGGAGCGAGCCATCAGTCTCGTTCGACACAAGCACGCGGGATGGAGACCCCGGAACCAAGACCGGTGTAGGCACGTTAAAGCCGCCGCCAACTGGCGGCTTCCACTCCCAAAGCCGCCGGCCGCTAGCAATGTCCCACCCCCCAAGGGAGTCGGCATCGAACCCCACAACCTGTCGCTTCCCGGCTGCTTCCACCACAATTAGCGACCCATAGCCGGCCGGGCGGCCGGGCGTCCGCCAGAGTTCCTTCCCCGTCGCCGGATCGAGTGCCACGATCGCCGCGTCGGAAGCCCCTGGACTGACAATAAGCCTGTCATCGGCTACAAGTGGCGAAAAGCAATATCCCCAGGCCGACGATGCGCCTTTCGCGACGGCGAAGTCTTGGACGAGGTGGCGCCTCCATAGCACTTCGCCCGTCGCAATCGACACGCAACACAGATGCCCCATGGCACCAAGGAGAATCACTCGGCCTTGGTCGATCAATGGCGTGGCCCTCGGCGAGTTACCGTAGTCCAGCCTTCCGGGAGCGTCGTATGCGACCTCCCACAGAAGGTCGTCCGAGTCAGCTGCGAAGCACCGAAACACATCCCGCTCATCACGATCGTCGCGGTCGCCAATAATGACGTGCGTCCTCGTGGCGGCAATGCCACCTAAGCCGCTACGCGCCAGAGGCCGCGACCAGACCACGTTAGGCCGCGCCGGAAGCCGCTCCGGCAGCCAGCCCACGCAGCCAGAACGCTGCGGCCCACGCCAGCCTGGCCAGCCCTCATCGAGGAACTCGACGAATCCGATCGACGATTCAAGTTTCTTCAAAAGTTCAGGGTCCGTCGCGACCGAACGAAATGCGGTGCGCAGGGCGTCGCGCGTCGCCAGATCGAGTGATTCATCAACGAACACGACGATGAAACGCACCGGCTCGGTCTCTCCGATCACCCGAAGGGCGTCTCGCGGCACCGCCCCGCAGCCCTCAAGTAACGGTCGAGCGTAGTCCGACACGACAGCTACGATTTCCGCCGGCTGTTTTGCCTCCAGCATCTCGGAGGCAGCATCGGAGCATGAGCCGAACTCCTCGAAGTGAAAAGGCTCCGGCAGGCCCGACGCCCGCAACGCGTCGAGGGCGCGAGCGTGCTTCTCCCCATGTTCGGGCCGCCCGAGATAAACCGCGTAGTCGAGTGTCTCGTCGAGCGATTCGGCGATGTCTTCCGTAGGTACCACGAACAGGCCTCGGGTATCAGTGCCACCGTCCGCGCCGGTCAGCGACCATTCGGCGGCAAGGGCCGCTCCGACAGCCTCGGCATCCGCCCGCACAACCGACGCCTTCCCGATCACCACGTCCGCTCGGTCAGCATTCGCCGCCGCAAGGCCACCCGCGAGCGATTCGCCAAATCCCAACCGCACCGGCCGGCCGAGCGCCTGCTGGAGATGAGCTGCGAGAGCTTCGTAATCGCGCTGGGCATACCCTGCGACGCAAGGGCACGCGAGGCGTGCCGCAAGCGGGTCCATCACAACCATCACAAGTGGCTGTGATCCGGAGTCGTTACCAAGGGCCGTCCGCCCCAGAACCGCCGCGGAGGCGATCGCGAACACGAACCAGGCTGTCTGGCAGGCGCGAGTCACGGCCGTGGTCCCGTTGCCGCTACGTTCGCAGTCTCATCAGCCGGCACGGCCGCCGACTGCGAAGACGACCGAGTCATGACGATGATATGTCCGCGAGTGATGTCGAGCATGTAGACTTGGTCGCCGCTAGGCGACACTGAAATCGCCACCTTCTTACAGCCCGGCACGAGTTCGACTTGGCCAACGAGTTCGACGAATTCCCCGTCGGCAGAAAACCTTTTGATCCTACCGATCCCCGACTCGGCGGTGTAGACCGAGCCGTCATCGCCGAAGGCCACGTTCATCGGATTACAGCAGCCCGAAAAGCTCTCTGGACGATCTCGCTCCCGCGAGCCGAACTCGAAAAGCTGCCGGCCGTCGCGATCGTAGGCCCGGACGCGGTGCTTGTTGTTTTCCGCAACGTAGATTCCGTTGTCGTTAGCCTGGACATCGAGTTGGCCGCAGCAGCCAGAGAGCGATTGGCCAATCTTCTGTGCGTTGTTGAACTGGTAGTCAGTTCGCCAAACATCGAAACCAAAGCCTGTGCTCGATGAACAGGCGAAGAAAACCTCACGGCGGGAAGCGGAGATCGATGCGATCCGCATTTGATTCGCGACAAGCTGCCGGACGCTCTCTTCTGGATCGGATTGTGGCGGGGCCGAGGAGTTTTTGCTCGGCGAGGCTTGAGATGATTTCCTCTGACTGGGCGGATTGACGATATTGAATTCATTTCTCGCCTGAAGCTTGGCAAGTTCTGCTCGACGTTTCTGAAGTCGTGCGCGTTCGGACTCGATCTCCGCGGCCGCCTCGGATGATGGCTTTTCGAGGTCGCGCTGGTCGAGTACGAAGAGTTCTCCGTCCACCGCGGTGATTCTTTCCAAAACCCCGGCAAGTTGCCGCTTGTACTTCTTGATTTCTTTCTCCAGATCCTTTTGAACTTTGTCGGTGATGGATTGCGTCCGACGATCTATAACTCGCTGGTGAATGCTCCGAGCCGACTCGGCGGCCTGCGCCATGTTAGGAGTGACGCGTTCGAGCGTGATGGCACCTTCATCGTTGAGCCTGAGCAACTTGCCCTGTCCGGCGACGAACACATCACCGTTGGGACCTACGTTCACCGCTTCGGGCGGAATCGGAAGCTTCCACTGGCCAGCCGGTTCTCCCGCGGGCGAATAAACGCGAATCATCGGCGAGTCCGCTGCCACTCCTGCCAGAACACGTCCGCCGCTATCGACGGCGAAAGTAGTCAGCTTTTCGCCCGGCCCCTCGACGACCTTGATGAGTTGCCGCTGCGAGTGCGTGGCCACGACAAAAGCGGAATCGCCGTCGGCCGCAACAGTCGAGGTTCCTCTATCCATGAACCCGAGAACAAGTGTGCTCGCACATATCAGGAGCAGCCAAAACACAGGCATGGTGGGACTCCTCGCACCCTCGTTTTGGGGGATCGTACCACCACGTAACCGACAGCGTCAACAGCCCTCAATAGCATCGGGACAGGGAATCGATCCCGTTTGGCGAGTACAACTTAATCGTCGACGGCCGATGGCAAGTGGAACTTGGCGCAACCGCCTTCGAGACGGTCAGTCGCACCCCCCGAAGACTCATGAGGCGATCTCCAGCCAGGAGTCCTTTGCGGAAGTGCAATTAGCCTGGATAGCTTTTCAGAATACGACTCTCGGCATCGTGGCGATGCCGAGAGGACCCATGAATGAATTCGCTGGGGGCAGCGTCTGCGCCGCGGCGTCCGTGGCGGCCACGAGGACGCGCGTGACCAAAACCATGCCCACACTCGTCGTCATGCTTCTGACTCCGGTGGTCGGGAGCGGGGGCCGCTGGATGCTGGGCCAGTGACGGGGGTGGTCGCCATCACGATCGCCTCGCGGATCGCCTGCTGCGCGTCGGGATCGATCACCTTCCCGCCCGTCGTCGTCACGTGAAACGCATCGACCACCTGATCACGGTAGGTGCCGATCTTCGCCGCCTGCACCGAGAGGCCCTTTTCAAACAGCGCCTTCGTGACACCGTAGAGCAGACCGGGCCTGTCGTGCGCAAACACCTCAAGGATCGTGTCGCGCTCGGAACTCTCGTTGTCGAAGGTCACCTGGACAGGCGTTGTTGGAACCGCCTTCACCTGCGGGGCAAAGGGATTCCACCTCGGTGCGAAATCGGGGGTGGCGTCGGAAAGGATCGCCCGCTTCACCGACTCGGCGATGTCGGCGAGACGCTCGGCGGGAGGCTCACCGGCGAAGTCGTGGTCGACGACGGTGAAATGGTCGATCACATGGCCGTCGGAGAGGGTGTGGATGTCGGCGGCGAGAATCTCCAGCCGTTGGCTCGTCAGGCCCCCCGTGACCCGATGAAAAATGCCGGCAGCCACGCTTTCGTGCGTGCCGACCGTCACCGCCACCGTCGAAGTGGCCGGCTGCCATCGCGCCGTGACGAACACGCCGCCCCGAGGCAGGCGGGCGAGCCGTCCGATTTCTTCCATGCCCCGCGTCGGCGTCACCGCCGCGAGGTATGACGACGGAAGGTCGACGGCGAGCCGAAGGACAGGGTCGTCGGCATCACGCCCCGCCAGCAGGGCGTCGAGCCCGTGGCGGCACCGGTCGGCCGCCACGGTCGGGCCCTCGCCATCGAGGATTCCAACCGCTTTCGAAAACAGCCCTCCGAGGAGGTCCGACTTCCACGTGGTCCACATGCCGGGCCCCACGGCAGACACGTCGGCCGCGGTGAGCAGGGCGAGCATTCTGAGCAACTCCGGCGAGCCCACCTCGCGGGCGAACGAGGCCACGAGCGTGTCGTCGCCGATGTCGCGACGGAAGGCGAGTTGCGCCATGTCGAGGTGGTGCAGCACGAGAAACTCGACGATGGCCGCCTCCTCCTCGGGCAGGCGGAGCAGGGTGGCCACCTCGCGCACGATCCGCGCCCCCAGCACGCAGTGATCCTCTTCGTAGCCCTTGCCAACGTCGTGAAGCAGAAGGGCGAGGAGAAGCGGTCGCTTGCGACGAAGGGCCCGCCACTCGTCGCCAAGCCAATCATCCTCGCCGGCGAATGCCGCCGCCCGCTCGACGGCGATCAGGCAGTGTTCGTCGACGGTGTAGCGATGCACGCTGTTGAACTGCATCAGGTCGCGGGCATGGGCGAACGGCGGCACGAGCACTTCGAGGAGACCGACGCCGTGAAGCCAGCGAAGCGCGGAGGCCACCCGCGTCGGATGGTCGAAGAGATCGAGAAAGGCCTTCGTAGCGGCAGGATCAGCCTCCCGGGGCAGCGATGGCACCGCCGCCCGCACCTCCTCCCAGGAGTCGTTGGCCACCGGCAGATCGTAGAGCATCGACAGGCCTGCCAGCCGCACGATGTCGCGGAGGCTCTGCGTCACCTGCGGCAGCCTGCCCGTCAGCACGGCCACATCGACCGGCCCGACCCGGAAGGTGCCCTCCATTTCATGGCCGAGAAGCCCCTGGGCCATGGCCGACATGATGCCGGCACGACGGATCGACCGCAGCAGCGCCTCGACGGCCCCCGCCACCCGCCGGGCGTGGCCGAAGTATTCCCGCATGAATCGCTCGACACCCAGCAGCCCGGCGCCGTCGTCGAAGCCACGAGCCGCCGCGATCCGAGTCTGCTGGTCGCGGGTGAGTTCGTCGGCCGACTTGCCGGCAGCCAGGTGGAGATCGGTTCTGAGCGTCAGCAGAAAATCTCTCGCGTCACGCACGGCATCGGCGTCGGCCCGTGCCATACCGCCGGCGGCCACCAGGTCGTCGAAGCTCTCCGCACCGTAGGCGACCCGACCAAGCCACCGCAGCAGCTGGATGTCGCGGAGGCCGCCGCGCGACCGCTTCACGTTGGGCTCGAGCACCAGTTCGCTGCCCCCGTGTTTCTCAACCTCTTCGCGACGCGCCTCGAGGACCCGATCCACCAACCGCCGCCGACCGCGTGACACGATCGACCTGAGGCGTTTCTGAAGCCGAACCAACGGCTCTTCCGCGCCGGCAAGGCGACGCAGATCGAGGAGCGCGCTGAGGATCGTGGCGTCACCAACCGCCAGGGTCGCCGCCTCCGCCGGCGTACGAACACTCTGCCCCACGTCCAGGCCGGCATCGAAGAGATCTTGGAGCAACCGGCGGGCGGCATCAGCAACCACGGCCGCGGTTGTGCCGTCGTGGAGGATCATCAGGTCGATGTCCGAGAACGGGGCCATCTCCCCGCGTCCAAATCCTCCAATGGCCACCAGCGCGGCCGATCGACCGAGGCTCTCGGCTTCCTGGGCTGGTAAATCGGCGACAAGCGCCACCCACACGTCGTGCACAATGGCCTCAAACAGGCCCGAGGCGAATCCGCACACCTCCGCCCCGCGTCCAGCCTCGCGATGGACCTCGCCGATGCGTCGTCGTGCCTCGATGACCTCGGCGGCAGCACAGGCGACCGCCGGCCGAAATGCCACGCCGTCGCCCGCTTGGCCCTTCGTCATCGGGCAACCCAGGGATCGTCGGCGACACGGGCCTCGTGATTGACGGCCCGCGCCAGCACGAAGAGCAGGTCGCCAAGACGATTGAGATACTCGATCGCATTGGCGGGAATGGTCGTGTCGAGCTGATTGGCCAGCGTGACCACTCGGCGCTCGGCGCGACGGCAGACGGTGCGGGCGACATGGATCGCGGCAGCCAACGGCGTGCCAGCCGGCAAGATGAAGCACGAGAGCGGCTGGAGGACCGACTCATGGGCATCGATCAACTGTTCAATCGTCTTGACGTGGGCTGGCGTGATCCGCTCGGCGTTGGAGCCCGGGGTGGCGAGTTCGGCGCCGAGGTCGAAGAGTTCGCATTGGATGCGACGAAGTTCGTCGTCGAATGGAGCCGACGCCGCGTGGGTGCGGATCACCCCGAGGTGGCTGTTGAGTTCGTCGACCGTCCCGAAGGCCTCGATGCGGGCGTGGTCCTTCCGAACCCGTGGACCCCCGAACAGGCCCGTCTCCCCGGCATCGCCAGTCTTGGTGTAAATCTTCATGACGGTGTCGAGCCCTCGGGGTGTCGGTGCGGTGAGATGCCGCCACCTATACTGAAATGCCGGATGAAATCCTGCAACCGGATCGCGCCCACGATCGCCCCTGCGTCACATCTCTCGCTGCCAACCGTCAAGAAAGGACCGATGCCGTGACCTCCTCGTCGCATTTGCCCGACCGTACCGTCGCCATGGTCGGGGGAGGTCAGATGGCGCTCGCGCTGGCCGCGGGGTTCTGTCGTGCAGGCCTCGTGTCGGCGAACGACATCGTCGTCTACGACCCGCATCCGCCGGCCCGCGAACGGCTTGCGGCCGCGGTGCCGGGCGTGCGATTTGCCGACACCGCCGCCGAGGCGGCGGAAGCGGCGACGATCGTGTTCCTCGCCGTGAAGCCCCAGCAGGCGGTGGCCGCCTGCGGTGAGATGGCCGGTCGTCTCCGCGCCGACGCCGTGCTCGTTTCGATCGCCGCGGGCATCACGCTCCGCTCACTGGCCGAGATGGCCGGAACTCCACGCGTGATTCGCGTGATGCCCAACACCCCATGCCTCGTGGGGAAGGGCGTGTCGGTGGTGTGCCACCTGCCGGAGGTACCGGCGCCGTCCATAGCCCGCGTGCGGGATCTCCTGGGCGCGGTGGGACACGTGCACGACGCGGATGAGTCGCAGATGAACGCCGTGACTGGTCTTTCAGGGTCGGGCCCGGGCTTCGTGGCGCTGCTCGTCGAGGCGCTTGCCGACGGCGGCGTGAAGGCCGGGTTGCCGCGGCACCTCGCGCTCGCCTTGGCAACCGAGACGCTCTCGGGCACCGGCGCCCTCCTGGAACAAACCGGCGAACATCCGGCGCAGATCAAGGATCGCGTGTCGAGCCCGGGTGGCACGACCATCGCGGGGCTCGCAGTGCTCGAGCAGCGAGGTGTTCGAGGCGCCCTCATCGACGCCGTGGTGGCAGCCGCCGCCCGCGCCAAGGAACTCGGCTGAGCCACCACACTCGCGATTCGCGCGTGGCACGCCCAACACGCCACGCGGTGCACCGCGCCGGTCCCACGGCTCACGCCGTTGGGCTTCCACGGGGCAGCATGCCGTGCATACCCGTCCAAGCCCAAGGCCGTAAGGCCTGGGACACGCCCCGCCACCTCATCCGACGCCGTTGAGCACGTTGAACCCGACCACGCCCATCACGCCACGCATTGCACCACGCCGGTCCCACGGCTCACGCCGTTGGGCTTCCACGGGGCAGCCACCAGCGCCCCGCCGTGCGATGAGCGAGGGGTTGTCCACGCCCCGGGAGACGGCGTCAGTGGCGAGCGGAGCCAGGATGGCGGAGCGAAGCCAATGCCGAGCGAGCCAAAGGGCAGGGATGCCCGACGCGAGCGTCCGGCGACGAGGTGTGGGCAACCCCGAAGCGCAGCCTCAACACCCGCGTCCCCAAGCCGGAGCCGACGCCGGGACGGCGGTGACGGCGCGACCATCAGCGTGTGGGCAACCCCGAAGCGCAGCCACCCACCAGCGCCCCGCCGTGCGACGAGCGAGGGGTTGTCCACGCCCCGGGAGACGGCGTCAGTGGCGAGCGGAGCCAGGATGGCGGAGCGAAGCCAATGCCGAGCGAGCCAAAGGGCAGGGATGCCCGACGCGAGCGTCCGGCGACGGGGTGTGGGCAACCCCGAAGCGCAGCCTCAACGCAAACGCCCCCAAGCCGGAGTCGACGCCGGAACGGCGGCTACAGCGTGGCAAACACCGCCTGCGTGGAGAGCAGGTTGCTCGCCGGCTTCTCTTCCGCAAGGCTCGCAAACGCGGCCTCGGCAGCCGTGGGGAGATACGGGCCGGTGTCGTAGACGTTGGCCGCCAGAAAATCCCCGATGTCGAGCGCGTCGCACATGCCGTCGTAGTTGAAGTCACCGTCGCCCCAGCCGTTTGGGACCACCGTGTCGAGCGTTCCGGCGCTGATCAACGTCGCGATGTCGAGCACATCGACCATGCCGTCGAGGTTGATGTCTCCAGCCGCCGCGAAACTGACCGTGATCGATCCGTCTTCGTTCAGGAGATAGCCCAGTCCCAGGCCATAGTCGGGCGATGCCGACCGCGACACGAAGCCCTCCAGGCCGTTCCACGAGCCATCCCCCCGGCCTGCCAAGAGAAGAGACCGCGCTTCCGCGGCCGTCAACCCACCAGGCGCCACGGTGATGCGACCAACCCCGAGGTCGATGCGGGCTCCGGGTTCGAGCGTGAGCGCCGACACGGGCACCGTGCCGGCACCGATATCAAACTGCACCGTCGCCCCGGCCTTCACACGCAGCCGGCCTGTGCCGAGGGCGGCGGTGCTGCGGACGAGCAGCGTGCCCGCCTCCACCACTGTGCCGCCGGAGTGGGTGTTGGCCGTGTCAAACACGAGCGTACCGGGGCCGTCCTTGAGCAGGGCAACAATGCCCGACCGCGGCACGTCGGTGACCGTCTGGCCCGACGCCACCGCCACCGTCACGCTCGGCGTGGTGAGTGCCTGCACTTCGGTGGCCGTGAGCCCCCGTGAATAGATGCGGAAGTCGTCCACCGACGCCGCCAACGCCGGATCGGCGGCGAACTGGCTCTTGCCGATGAAGCTATTGGTCGTTTGACCGAGCGATGCCGGCCGCAACGTCACGTTGGCATTCGAACCGACGGCCACGCCGTTGAGGTAGACCGTCGCAGTGTTGCCCACGAGCGTCACGGCCACGTGCTGCCACACGCCCACGGTGAGTTTGGCCGCGGTGATCACCTGCTGCTCGACGACCGAATCGGTGCGGATCGCAAACCGCATCCCGCCGGTCGAACTCGGCCGCGTCGTGAGAAACATGTAGGACGTCGTGGAGCTTCCAAAATCGAAAACCCGCTGCCAGTTGGCGAGCGCATCGGGCTTGATCCATGTGGCGATGGTGAAGTCGTTGAGGCCGCTGACGATGCCCGTGGGCAGCATCGCGTTGCCGCCGCTGAAGTTCACGGCATTGCCCACGACGCCGGAGACGAATGACGTCGCGCCGATCAGTGACGCGTTGTTGCCGTTGCCGAGTGCGTCGGCAAGCGTCGTGCCCGACGCCTCGTCGGCCAGGAGCCGGGTGTCGGCATCGCGCACGACCACGGTCGTGTCGCTGGTGGCCGTGCGGTTGGTCGCATCGGTGATCGTCACACGGAGCACGTAGGTGCCGGCGGCGCTGAACGTGGCGGCTGTCGACTTTCCAGCGTTGGTGCCGTTCACGCCGGAGAACGTGACGCTGCCCGGGGCCGCGCCCACGGCGCTCCAGGTGTAGCGGAGCGCCGCCTCGCCTCCGTCGTCGGCACCGAGGGCCGTGAGCGTCGCCGACTTCGTGTAGTTCGGGCTCGGAGTCGCCCCGGCAGCCGTGACGACCACGGGAGTCGAGTCAATCACGGCCAACGCGGTGGTGCCGGTCGCCGTGACGGCATCGGCGATCACGGACGAGTTGCCCGTGCCCGTCGAGTAGCCCGGGGTTCGCGTGATGCGAGCCACGGCCGTGATCGTGTCGCTGCCCGTCACCGACGGCGCGAGGTAGCCTCCGCCGGTCGAGATCGTGCCGAGCACGGCCGACCAGTCGACATTCGCCACGAGCGTTCCGTTCGAGCCGTTGGCCACGGCCACGAATGCCTTCGTGCCCCCGGTGCCGACGGTGGAGTTCGCGGGGGTGATGCTCACGCTGGTGATCGACGGCGGGTTCGTCGAGGAAGTCGGCACGAGGTCGATCGCGTCGAAGACGACATTGGGGCTCAGCCAGGTGGAGCCCGACACGTAGCTGCCGCTGATCATCCCCATGTCGATCGTGTTGGTGCCGGCACGGAACGCGCTCGAGGGAATGCTGAACGTGTACATCTGGTTGTCGCCACGCCAGGTGCCGCGGGTGATGCCGCGGCTGTTGAGGTCACGGCTGGCCGTCGGATTGCCGCTCGTCCAGGCATACGACTGCCCGCTGTTCACCGTGATCTTGGGACGGGCCCCCTCGAAGCCGAGCGTGATGCCGACGCGGAACGTGAGGTTTTGCACCTGGCCGCTCGTCAGCGTGAACGTGAACCGCCGGGAGTTGTTCACCCCCATGAACTGGGCCATCGGAAACTGCGCGGCCGTGTTCGTGCCGACGATGAAGTTTGGCAGCCCCGCCCAGTCGTCCATGCGAACGTCCGACGGGTGCATGATCTCGATCTTGTCGGCATTGAGGAAGCCAGCCGGCGTGCCATCGAACGTGCCGATGCGGAAGATCGGATTCGACGGCAGGGCGTAGGTATTGGCGATGGAGGCGTTGATGGTCTGCCCGGCGACGACGGTGACCGTCCGGACGCCGACCTCGAGCTCCCCGTCGTAGAGCGTTTGGGTGTAGGTGCCCGGCAAGACGTTCGTCATCGAGAAGGCACCTGCCGCATCGGCAACATCCCAATACTGGGCGTCGGCATTGCTCAGGCCCACCGTGATCTCGTGACCGGCCGCGATGGTGGTGGCCAGGCCGGAAACGCTGCCGCGACCACTGGACGGAATCAATCCCTGGATGAGAAGGTTGCCGGTGCCGGCATCGCGAACGTTCTCCTGCCACGCATAACTCGGCTCGGTCGGCGTCTGGCCGCCATTCACCTGGAGGGCAAACGTGTGGAGACCGGCCCGGTAAGGCTCCGTCTGCGTGTGGCCGGTGAAGATGCAGTTGTAGATTTCGACCGCACTGCCTGACTGGAAGTCGATATCCCGGAAGAAGGGCCCGCCGGACGAGCGCTCGCGGCTCCCCATGAACATCCAAGCCCCGACCGGCGTCGACCCCGAGGTGCCGGCGAGGCCGTGAAACACGTGATCAATCTGCCGACGACCGCCCACGTTGTAAAACTTCGACGACGTGGTGCCGTCGGCGTGACCAAACACGTCGCTCCCCTCGATCGACCCGGTGTTGCCAGCGTTGTCGCTGGGAGCCTCGGGATTCGTGAAGACGTTTCGGTCGAGGTAGGCGATGAATCGACCTTCCGACGACGGGTTGGGAACGTACGACGACAAGTAGAGATTGGTGTCGTTTTCCCGCACGGCGTAGTACTGAATCACGCCGGTGCCCGACGCCCTGTCGTCGCAGGTGACGAGGATTCATCGCGAGCCGGCGGTCCCGCCCGTCGCCGTCGTGATGACGGTGGTGCTGCTCAACCCCTGCTCGTAGTGCGAGTAGCGGCTGGTGGTCGCGTAGGTGGCGAGGAGCTCCTGGTTCTTGTACTTCAGCGAACTGAGGTCGCCGAGGTGAATGGTGCTCGACGTCGTGCCACCACGGATGATGGCCGCCTTCACGTCACCGCCGTTGTCGATCACATACGTCTGCTGCCCGGTCGGCGTGGTCGAGGTCGTCACGCCAAACGCCAGAAGCCGACGATCCTCCAGGGACTCGAGCGAAAGGCCGGGTCGAGAGGCAGGGCGACGGCGGGGCTGGCGACTACGCATGGAGAGCCCTGCGCGAAGGGGCACGACGAACGCTGGAGAAACCTTCAGGTCGATGACCGCTGTACGGCTTCCCCCGGCAGAAAGTTCACGAGTCTGCCTTCGAGTCTAGAACGCGGCGTGCCCACTGTCTCCCCGTCGGTCGCCAGGTTTCCCCTTGCCGCCGCCGCTGGCGAGCCTTTCAACCGCTTTCGCAACTCGTCAGCCGCGGCGCCGCGTCGCCTTCTTGGCCTTTTTGGCGGTGGCCTTGGCTTTGGCGGCCGGCTTCGCCGATGCCTTCTTCACGGCCTGTGCGGCAGGGGCCTTCTTGGCGGCGGCCTTTTTGGCGGCTGGCCTGCTCCCTCGACTGCCGCCGAAGACGGCATCCCATCCCTCGGCGTACCTGTTCGTGCTGCCGACGCGAATTACCGACATGGTCGTCTCCTTGAGGCGGTCTTCGGCGGACGAACGCATCGCGCCGACCGCCGTGAGTGGATTCGTACCGGGCGGAGCCCGGGGGTGTCAATCCGACACCACCACCAACGAGAGCCTTCCCCACGCCTCGGGCAAGTCTGCCCGCGCACCGATTGGCGTCGCCACCAGGGCGGTGGTGTCACCTCCCGACACCACGAGCTCATTCCGGGCGATGAGCATTCCTGTGACATCGCACTCCAGCGTCGCCTCACCGGTCGCACGCCACACCAGTGGCATGCCGTTGAGCGCCGTGTGCCGCCACGGGTCCGAGGCACGCACCCCGGTGCACACCAAGAGGAGCCGATTCCCGGGCTCGATGCCCGCAGGGCGGCCAAACCACCGGCGCCATGCCGGCGAGCCGTGATCAGGCGGATTCCAGGCGGTTCCGAGATGGATGGCGTGACGGGGCATGGGGTCCTTCCTGGGGCACGACACCACCGACCCCGTCCCGTTATACTCCCGGCCGACGGTCGTCGATCGTATCGCGAGCGACCAGAGTTGTAAGACACCATTCAGGAGCCGATGCCGACCATGGGAAATGCCCTCGAGTTCACCGACGACAACTTTCAGAGCGACGTGCTCGGCTCCTCCGTGCCCGTGCTGGTCGACTTCTGGGCTCCGTGGTGCGGCCCGTGCCGGATGATCGGTCCGGTGATCGAGGAACTCGCCTCCGAAAACGCCGGCAGCTTCAAGATCGGCAAGGTCAACGTGGATGAGAACAGCCGGCTGGCCATGGCTTACAACGTCGCCAGCATCCCCACCATCATGATCTTCAGCGGCGGTCGCCTCGTGCAGCAGTTCATGGGCGTGCAGTCGAAAGCCAAGCTCCAGCAGGCGCTCGACGAGGCCAAGTCGGCCTAGGCTCCCGTCTCCGCGAACGCGGCAGGCCGACTGGATCGATCGTCGCCATCAAACACCGACGGTTGCCAGTTGGCCTGCCTCGTCGCGAACGCCCCGCCATCGCTCCACCGTGGCGTCGTCGACGAATCCGGCGAGGTCGAAGTCGACCCCGGGCTGGCGGAGTTTTTCCACGGCCTTCGCCTCGATCTGACGAACCCGCTCGCGCGTGACATCAAAGATCGTGCCCACTTCCTCGAGCGTGTAGGAGTAGCCGTCGGCCAGACCGAATCGCAGGCGGATGATCTCGCGTTCCCGGTAGGAGAGGGATTCGAGCGCCCGCGAGATCGTGCCCTGGAGCGACTGCTGATTCACTCCCTTGAGCGGGTCGTCCTCCCGCCGATCGCGGACGAAATCGCCCACGGCCCCCTCGTCGGAGTCGCCCAGTGGCTGGTCGAGCGACACAGGCTTCCGCGACATGCGGCAGATGCACTCCGCCTCTTCGATCGACAGATTGGCCACGGCCGCCAGTTCTTCGATGGTCGCCTCCCGGCCATGCTCCTGCAGAAACTGCCGCTGCACGTTTCGCAGCCGTCCCATCGCATCGACCATGTGCACGGGAACCCGGATGGTGCGACTCTGGTCGGCGATCGCCCGCGTGATCGCCTGCCGAATCCACCATGTCGCGTAGGTCGAAAACTTGAATCCGCGGGCGTGTTCAAACTTGTCGACCGCCCGCATCAGCCCGGAGTTGCCTTCCTGGATGAGGTCGAGGAACGTGAGCCCACGATTGCGATACCGCTTCGCGATGGAAATCACGAGACGGAGATTGCCGGCCGCAAGATCCCGCTTGGCCGCGTCGTATCGGTGCTGGAGATCCTCGAGCCTCGCAAGCCGCCGCTCGAGGGTTCGCCGGCTCTCACGGGTCGTGAGCAGAATGCGTCGCTGCTCGGCCACGAACGGCGACCGCGTGCGATCGCCCCCCAGCTCCCCCGCCTCGAGCCGTTCACGGATCGAAGCGTAGCGGTCGGCAAGGTCGCGGAGCTGCCGAAGCAGCGGCATCAGCCGCTGGATGCGAAGGTGGAGCTCCTCCACGAGCCGAACGGCCTTGTTCCGCTGCCGCACGAGCCGCCGCCACGCCGACCGACGCACTTCCATCGGGGTGCTGCGGGACATGGCGATCCGGAAGAGCTTCGCCTTCTCCTGCTCGATCCGACGGAGCGTCACGAGATTCGGGCCGAGCCGCTTGAGGATGCGTTTCTTCTCGCCGGTGTTGGTGACCGACACCTCGATCGTGCGATCGAGACGGAGCGTTCCGGCATGGACCCGTTCGAGCAGCTGCACGGCCCCGGCAAGCACGAAGTCGTTGGCGAGGAGTGTGCGACGAAACCGCCTCCGCCACAGCTCGATCTGACGGGCATGGGCCACCTCCGTCTCGCGTGACAGCAGCGGGATCCCTCCCATTTGGAGCAGGTACAGACGGATCGGGTCGTCGATCACGGCGACCGACCGTCGCGGCACGGCCCTCGCTGACTTCGCGGGCAGGCTCGGCTTGCGTCGGGGATCGTGGGTGTCGGTGGTGGTGCGCCGCATCGGAAAACTCCAGGTCATGGCGGCCCACACCCACCGGGCGGATCCCGGATGGATGCGGACACAAGGAACTGGAGCGGGGCAGGTGCAGATTCGGTGCCACCGGGCACCGTTCCGGCCGAATCGAGTGAAACCGCGGCGAAATCGTCGACTCTGCGGCCGAACGGGCCTGGCCGTGTCGCCGGCGGGCGACACTCCGACGGGGCGCGTCGACAGGATGCACCACGGCGGCAGAGCCGGCTCAAGATCAGACCGCCATCGACACGAATAGCCTCACGGGAGCGCTTCTGGGGAGCGATATACTCCGTTCGTGACGGTTGCGCCGATTGGACCGATCGGGCAGCCTTGGCGGTCAGGATCACCATGAACTACGTGCTGATCGGCCTCATCGCGGTGGTGCTCCTCGGCGGCCTGATCGCATTTGGCGTGGGCCACAAACGCTGGAGCTGGGGAACGCTCGTCGGTGCGATCCTCGTGCTCCTGAGCGCCACGGGCTATCTCTACGTGGCCTCGCGCATGGCCGCCTACGAATGGTCGTGGACCAGGTTTATCCGCGGCAAACAGCTGGAACTGGCTCGGGTTCGGGATGCCCTCCAGCCCAACGCAGCCGACGGTGGCCGTCTCGCGCGGGTCGCCGGTGAGAAGTCGATCCCCGAACTGCAGGCCGAACAGGCCCGCTGGGAACGGGCGCTCAGCCGCGTCGACACGTGGCAGGGCCGATCGTGGAGCAAGGCGTCGTTCGAGCCGCCCGCCAAGGATGGAACGACGGGCCGTCTCGAGCTCGCCCCCACCACTCCGCCCCCCGCGGCCGATGGCGAGGCCCCGCCGGCCGACCCAGCAACCCCGCCGCCTCCCGATGCCGACAAGCCGCCGCTCGATCCCGGCTCGATCGTCTACATCTTCGACGACGTGCCCGCGCACGAAGGGGGACGCTACCTCGGGGCCTTCTCGGTGACGACCACCGCGGTGCAGGATGGCCGATTCGTGCTGACGGTCGAGCCCACCGATCCCCGAGACGCCTACGACGCAGCGGTGTGGTCCCAGCCCTACGACTCCGTGACGGTGTACGAAAGCCTCCCGCCGGATCGCTGGACGACCTACTCCAAAACCCCCGACGAAGCGACCGATGCGCCGCTGTTGCCGGAGCCGAAGCGGCAGGACATCGACGCCGTCGAGGCGATCCTCGACGAACGCGATCGCCAGAAGGCCTACCTGGAAGAGATCGAACGCGACGGCAAAGAAGTGGCCGACAAGGACGAATGGAAAACGATCCGCGCCAGGCTCGACGCCGGCGAGGTGCCCGCCGGCAGCTACTGGGCCTCGGTGACGTTCACGAAGCCGGTCAGTCTCGCTCCCGAGAGCGACGACCAGGCGGAGCGCCGTGAGTTTGCGGCAGGCGAGAAAGCGGACCTCGACCTCCAAACCGCCTTCGCGCTCGAAGAGCAGGAATCGGCCACCATCGACAGCGTGCGATACCGTCGACCGCTGCGAGACGCCCGAACCTTCATCCACGGGTCGCACCTCGACCGCCCGGGCGGTGCCGCCATCACCGCCGACGGCGTGGCCCACCTCATGAACACGGTCCGGGCCGAGATCGAATCGCTCGTGACCTCTCGGCAACGGCTCGTTGACGCCCACACCGACCTCACCGCCGAACTGAAGGCCGTCAACGCCCTTCAGAAGCGGCTGGAGGAGGATCTGGTGCAGTGGCGAAGGGACGCCGCCGCCGCCGACCGCATGACCGACGGCTTCACCTCCACGCGGAACGCCTCCGTCGGGAAGGTGGAACGAGCGGAGCAGGCGATCGTGTCGCTGGCCAACGAATACCGGGCCGCCGTTCGGTCGCTCGTGCAGCGGATCGACGAGGTGGCCCCGCCTCCCGCCCGGCCGTAAGGCCGCCGGAATCACGGCATCGACGGCCGCCGCCATGGTCGGCTACATTCTGGGCTTCCCCACCGCATCCCGTCGGAGAAGTGCCCAGTCGGCCCCGCCCCCTCATGACCCCCGTGAAGCAGACCAACACCCACCGGCTCCGCAAGGCCGTTCACCACAACCGGCTCGCCAGCAAGCGGGGCATGCTGGAGCGGATGTTCACTCTCTGGTTCCGCGGCTTCGTCTACAACCAGATCTGGGAGGATCCGCGTGTCGACGCCCAGGCGCTCCAGATGGGGCCCGAGTCGAGCATCCTCACGATCTCGAGCGGCGGCTGCAACGTTCTCAACTACCTGATCCATCGCCCGAAGCGGATCGTGGCGATCGACCTCAACGCCAACCACATGGCGCTGACGCGGCTGAAGCTCAAGGCTCTCGAGCGGCTGCCCGACTACGAGACCTTCTACAACTTCTTCGGCTACGGTCGGCATCGCGACAACATTGCCAACTACAACCGCTACATCCGCGATGCCCTCGACCCCGACACGCGGGCCTTCTGGGAATCGACCGACTGGCCGGGCAAGACGATCGGCCCCAAGCGGATCAACTATTTCAAGACGGGGCTCTACGACAAGGCCAAGCTCGGCCAGTTCTTCCGGGTCGTGCATGGACTCGCCCGCAAGATGCGGAAGGATCCCACGCGAATCCTGACCGCCACGTCGATCTCGGAGCAGGAGCGGATCTTCGACGAGACCTTCGGCCCCCTCTTCGACAACCGGCTGGTTCGATGGATGGGCCGCCAGCCGGTCGCCGTCTACAGCCTCGGCATTCCGCCGAGCCAGCATGCCGCCATGCTCGAGGAGCAGGATGGCGACGGCGGCAAGCTCTTCGACATGTATCGTGAGCGGGTCCGGCGTCTCGCATGCGGCTTTCCGCTCAACGACAACTACTTCACCTGGCAGGCCTTTGGCCGTCGCTACGACCACGAGGGGCGCCAGGCACTCCCCGACTACCTCAAGCGGGAAAACTACGACACGATCAAGTCGGTCGTCGGTCGCGTGGAAACACACATCGCCTCGCTGGCCGACCAGATCCGAAGCGAGCAGCCCGGCAGCCTCAACTCCTTCATCCTGCTCGACAGCCAGGACTGGATGCCACCCGCGGTGATCGACGAACTCTGGACCGAGATCGCGAAGGTCGGAGCACCGGGAACCCGGGTGATCTTCCGCACCGCCGGCGAGCTCTCACCGATCGAAAAGTCGCTGTCGCCCGCCACGATGGCACGCTTTCGGGCGCTGCCCGAGATCGCCCGCGAACTCCACAAGCAGGACCGGTCGGCGATCTACGGCATGTTCCACCTCTACGAGCTCGTGGGACCGTCGGCGTCATGAGCGACTCCGCCGCCGTCGACCAGGCCGTTGCCATGGACCGGATGTACCGGTTCACGCGGCATGTCTACGACCTCACCCGGGCCTATTACCTCCTCGGCCGCGACCGCATGCTGGCCAAGGTGGAGACCAACCCCAGCACCGCGACACTCGAAGTGGGCTGCGGTACCGCGCGGAATCTCATCAAACTCGCGCGGCGTCCCGAACCGGGCCTGCTCTGCGGCCTCGACGCCTCCCAGGAGATGCTCGACACCGCTGCGGCGAGCATCGCCCGTGCCGGCGTTCCCGCGGCGGGTCACGAACGCATCCGGCTTCGGCAGGGCCTTGCCGAACAGGTCGATGCGAAGGCGATGTTCGGCCGCGACGAACCGTTTGACACGATCTTCTTCTCCTACTGCCTCTCGATGGTGCCCACCTGGCCCGGGGCCATCGAGGCGGCGATGGCGAACCTCAAGACCGGCGGCCACCTCGTGATCGTCGATTTCTGGGATCAGAAGGAGCTGCCGTCGCTGTTTGCCGCGGGCCTGAAGAAATGGCTGGCGATGTTCCACGTGCACTACCGCCCCGAGGTGCACGACGCCCTCGCCGCCCTCGGCACCTCGGGCCGAGCCGACGTGTCGTTTGAATCGGTGGCGCGTCGCTACTCCTACATCGCCTCCATTCGCAAACGCTGATCGGAGGCGGTGACGGGTTTTCGGGTGGCGGGTGCGAACCGCATCACTCGCCCGCAAACCGGAACAGGTGCCGCTCGCCCCTGACGAAGAGCGAGTCGCCCGACGGCGCCGGCGTGGCATCGACTCCCTCGCCGACGTCGTTTTCGGCCACCACGTCGACCGCTTCAGCGTCACGAATCACGGTGATCCTCCCGCTGCGATCGGTGAGGTAGACGTGGCCGTCGGCCGCGACGGGCGAGGCATACGTGCGGCCGACACCGGGCACCCTCGCCGCCTCATAGTGCGGCGTGCCTGAGCGGGCATCGACGCAGGTGAGCAGCCCGGTCTTCTCCTTGTAGTAGAAGAGCCTGCCGTGAGAGAGCAGGGGAGAGGCCACGTCGGGCGTGTTGCGGGCCACGGTCCAGCGCACGTGAGACCCGCCTTCGAGATCGCCGCGGCCCCCGAGATCGAAGGCGCCGAGAAACGCCCCGCGAAAGCCGCTCCCCACGTAGGCCACGCCATCGGCGGCCACCGCCGAGGCGCAGGGCCGTTCTGTCTGGCCGCGGCACTGCCAGAGTTCCCGGCCATCGGCGAGGTTGTAGCCGCGGGCCGCCCGCTGGCCGTTCATCACCACCTGCACGACACCATCGCCTCCCGTGACCACCAGCGGCGTGGCCCAGGAGGTGGGTTCGTCACGAGGCGTTTCCCAGACAGTTGCACCGGTGCGGCCGTCGACCGCGATGAGCATCGACGGTCCCTCGTGATCCCAGGGCACGAGCACCAGCCGGCCGGCCGGCGTGGGCGACGACCCCTCGCCAAAACCGTTGCGGATTCGCATGTCGCCAAAATCCCTGCTCCACACGTGGTCGCCGTCGCGGGTGAAGCAATGGAGCCCCCAGGATCCGAAGTGGGCATAAACGTGGCCGTCCGCGACGCACGGCGAGGCCGAGGCAAACCCATTGGTCTCGTGCGTTCGTTCATGGGGCACGGCCCGCACCGCCGACCGAGCCCAGAGCTCGCGGCCCGTTTCGCGATCGAAGCAGAGCAGGCGGAAGTCGAGGAGCCCGTCCTCGGCCTCGACCGGCACGGCGGTCGTGACGAACACCTGGTCATCCACGACGACCGGCGACGACGAGCCCCGTCCCGGAATCTCGGCCTTCCATCGAAGGTTGCGGTCGGGCCCGAAGGCGACCGGAGGCCGGGCCGTGAGCGACACGCCGTTGCCGTCATCGCCCCGCCAGTGAGGCCAATCGCCCCGAACCGACGAAGCCACCACGAGCGCGACGACCAGCACAATTCCCACAAGCCGCATGACAGTGCCTCCTGGTGCCACCCTCGCCGCGATCATCATAGCGGCGATCGGATGATCGACGGAAACACGCCGCGTGACGCACCACGCCGGTCCCACGGCTCACGCCGTTGGGCTTCGACGGACAGAAACCCTCCGGTCCAAGCCCAAGGCCGTCAGGCCTGGGACACGCCGGGCTATCACCCACGACGCCGTTACGGAAACAAAAACACCAAGCCGGTGACCGTCGCCGCCTCCACCGCCATGCCACGCACGCTGATCGGAATCGCCGGCACCGTCCACGGCGCACAGTTGCCAGGCCGGTAGTAGCCGAGCGGATAGACGCACTCCCACGGCAGTTCGACGCCCATCTTGTAGGGCAGCACGGGCAGGGTCGTGAAGAAATGGGCCGCCGAGAAGAAGGGATCGGCGAGCGGCCCATGCGAGTGGCCATACCGCTCCAGCTGCCAATCCTCGAAGTAGAGCGGCTTGTGGCAGTAGCCAGCCGCCTTCCAGGTGAACGTGGTGGTGGCGAACCGCCGTGGCTCGAAGGTCTCCCCCTCGAGCCGGCACTCGCACGGGTAGTCGTTGCCGGGCTGACCGCTCACGCGGATGTCGAGATCGATGTCGCTCAGGCTGTCGTCACGGATCTGCCGAAGAGCGTCGCGGCAGGCGGCATCTTCTTCGCCGCACGGGCCGGTGGCGTCCGCAGCGGTCTCATCCTCACCCACTTCCGCGGCCGTCACCTCCACCGCAGGATCGGCCACACCGTCTCGTTCCGTGTCGGCCGACGGCGTGTCGACCTCGGCCATCGGCTGAGGGTCGGTCTCGGCGAGGACGGGCGGCACGCGGCTCTCGACCGGCTCGGCCTCCCGCACAAACGTTCGCCATCCCGCGGCGTGCCCGAAGGCGGGGGCGAGCAGGGCGAGAGCCGCCAGCACCCTGGCGATCTCACTCAGGCTTGGCGTGTTCCGCCGTGTAGTTCGGGGCTTCCTGCGTGATGACGATGTCATGGGGATGGCTCTCGCGGACACTTGCGGCGGTCACCTGGATAAAACGGCCGTCGTTCCGCAGTTCGTCGATGGTCCGCGTGCCGCAGTAGCCCATGCCGGCCCGGAGGCCGCCGACGAGCTGGTAGACGAACACGCTCATGGGCCCCTTGAAGGGGACCCGACCCTCGACTCCCTCCGGCACGAGCTTGTCACTGCCGCGCCCCGTCACCTTCTGGCGGTAGCGTTCGCTCGATCCGTGAACCATCGCCCCAAGCGATCCCATGCCGCGGTAGGTCTTGAACGTCCGCCCCTGGTAGAGGACGGTCTGCCCAGGACTCTCCGCCGTGCCCGCCAGCAGCCCGCCGATCATGCAGCAGTGGGCCCCGGCCACGATCGCCTTGGTGATGTCTCCCGAATAGCGAATGCCACCGTCGGCGATCACGGGAACGCCGGCACCGGCCGCCTCCTGTGCCGCCTCCCAGACCGCCGTGATCTGGGGAACGCCGACACCGGAGATGACCCGTGTGGTACAGATCGACCCGGGACCGATCCCAACTTTGACTCCATCTGCGCCAGCCTTGATGAGATCGCGACAGCCTTCCCGGGTTGCCACGTTTCCCGCAACCACCTCGATCTCCCATTGTCGCTTGATTGCCGCAACGGTCTCCATGACGTTGGCCGAATGGCCGTGGGCGCTGTCGACCACGAGCATGTCGACCCCCTTCGCGATCAGGCTCGCCGCGCGGTCGTAGTCCATCACCCCCACGGCCGCCCCGACCCGCAGCCGCCCCTGGCGGTCTTTGCAGGCGTTGGGAAACCGCTTCATCATGTCGATGTCTTTGATGGTGATCAGGCCCGTGAGGAGCCCCTGCTTGTCGACGAGCAGCAGCTTCTCGACCTTGTTGGCCATCAGAATCTTCTCGGCGTCGTCGAGCGACACGGCACCCGTCGCCGTCACGAGCTCCGACTTCGTCATGATCTCCGCGATCGGGGTCTCGCCACTCTCTAGAAACCGCAGGTCGCGACGCGTGATGATGCCGACGAGCTTTCGACCATCGGCGGTGATGGGAACGCCCGAGATATTGTGCTGATCCATCACGTCGCGGGCACGGGCGACGGTCGCCGAGGGGGGCAGCGTGACCGGGTCCATGATGATCCCGTTCGCGCTTCGCTTGACCTTGTCCACCTCCTCGGCCTGTCGGTCGATGGGGAGGTTCTTGTGGATCACCCCCAGGCCGCCCTCCTGGGCCAGGGCGATGGCCATCTCGCTTTCGGTGACGGTGTCCATGGGCGAACTGACGATCGGGATCTTCAGTTCGATCCCGCGGGTCAGTCGCGTGCTCGTATCCACCTCCGACGGAACCACGGACGAATACCGCGGCACCAGCAAAACATCGTCGAATGTGATTCCGGTGGAAACGATTTTCCCGTCCATGCGGCCTCCGTGTCCGAGATCCTAACCCTGGAAAAGTCGCGGATTATGGGGCGAAACCGCCTCCGAGGGCAACGACGCCCCCCAGGGGCCCGCGTGGCGACGGTTTTCCGATGCAGCCGCACGACGCAAAAGCGTGTCCTAGGTTTGTGGTGCCCTTCGAAACCGGCGCTCGCCGGGGGCACCTTCCCGTCACTCGCGATCCACCATGAGCTTCCTCGAACAACGCCGCCCGACGCCCACCAACAGCCCGCTCCTCCGTGCCGTGACCGGCCCCCGTGAGCCGGCCGTCACCCCGGACCGGGCGACGATGGATGCCCACCTGGCCCGCAGCCGCTACGGGCGGTTCACGCTCACAGAAGCGGTTCGCCCGGGCTGGCAGCTCGATGTCGTGCCCCAGGCCGGGTTTCGACACGATGCCTACATCGACCCGTCCTCCGGCGCGCGGATCCCCGCCCTCATCGCGGCGGTCAGCAGCGAAGACCTCTTCGCCACGTTTCTCGAACTGATCGAACCCCTTGGCGACAGCTGCGACGTGATCCTGGAATCATCCCACGAATCCGCCACGGACCGCCAGGAACTCTCGCGTGAGGGAATCGAGCGGCTCGTGCTGGAAAGCATGCTCTGGGAGTACGAAGACCTGCTCCTCAACGACGGCTGTGCGTCGATCGCCGTGCTCCATCCAGAACTCTCGCTCGAGGTGCAGCTCGACGAACACAAGCTCCTCGTGATCTACGCCCAGTCGCGGCAGCCGTTTGAGCGGATCCTTCGGGGCAGGGGACTGGAGCGAAACGACCGCATCCGTTTCATCTCCCAGGGCGAGCACCTCCACACGTCACACGGCCGCCACACCCGCCAGTTCGAGCAGCTCGCCACACGGCTCGGGGCCTGCTGACACTCTGGCTGTCTGTGGACAGAGTCATCCAAGACCTTTGTCCACGTTGCCGACCGGCGGGAAGGCCGAGGCATGCCACGGCCTTCGGTCGCCGCATCCTGCGGCGGCAGGCGTTGTCCACAGCCTGCTCGCCGGCCTGGGACGCCCCCCTCCGACGCCCCGAAAGGGCCCGTCGGAGCCTCCAAAACTGGGCTTGAGCCACCTCCCGCCATCCACCACCATCCCGAGCGTTCTGTTCGGGAGCATGGATGCGGCGGTTTCCCTCCATCGTGGTGCTGGTGATTGGCTGGGCGGCCGCATGGACCGCGCCGGCCCAGGAGATGCTGCCGTCCCCGATCCTTCCGGCGCCTCCGGTGATCCCGTCGGCCCAGCCAAACCCCTTTGCTCCCCTCCCCGACGGCACGGTGATCGGCCCCTCAGGACCGATGATGCCTGGCGGACCCGTGGCGAGCCACAACGCGATCGTCCTGCCGCCGCTCGATGCCGAAACGGTGTGGACGAAGATGGTCGACGTCACCGACGACTTCTTCAAGGTGCATTCGGAGCAGCGGGTCGTGTTTGCCAACGGCATCCCCACGGAAGGCCGCATCGACACCTTCCCGCAGACCGGAGCCACCGTGCTCGAACCCTGGCGGGGCGATTCGGTGGGCTGGGGCGAGCGATGGGAGTCGACTCTCCAGTCGATCCGTCGCATCGCCACCATGCGGCTCACTCCCGACGCCGCCGGCTGGCGGGTTGAGGTGGTGGTGAACAAGGAACTGGAATACCTCCCGCGGCCGATGCGCGCCACGACGGGCGGGGCCTCGTTCCGAAACGACGACTCGCTCTACCGATACGGCACCCCGCTTCCCACGCTCGGTCAGCAGGTGGGCGATCAGCCCCGACCGGTGGCCAGCCCCACGCCCAACCTCGGCTGGATTCCGCTGGGACGCGATCCCAAACTGGAGCAGAAGATGCTCTCCCTGCTGCTCGCCAGGCTCGGCATGCCGCCGCAGGCTCACGCCGAACCGTATTATCAGCCGCCCGACCTGGGCGCCGCTTCGGGAGTTCCTGCGGGCGCCGTTCCCGGCGACATCAGCCTTCCGCCTCCGGTGCCGCAGGGGCCCGTCTACGGGGCTCCCGTTCCCGCCGAGCAGCTGCCCCCCGGGGCCATGATCGCCCCGGGGCCGCCGGTGCCGATGGAATCACTGCCGATCCCGCAGTGAGCCCTGTCAGGAGCCGCTGCCGGGCCGACGGCGTGCCGCACGGCGCACGAGTTCATCGGCGATGACGCCGGCGAGGATCACGCCGCCGATGATCGCGAACTCCACGTTCTGATACCTCGGATGCACGAGGTTGATCATGTTGGAGATCACCACCATCAGCGCCGAGCCCACGAGCAGCCCGAGAATCGACCCTTCGCCGCCTCGCAGCGAACAGCCGCCGAGCACCGCGGCGGCGATGGCATAGAGTTCGTAAAAGTTGCCGAAGTCGCTCGGCTGAGCGGCGTTGATGTCGAGCACGAAGAGCATGCCACCGATGGCGGCGAGCGTGCTCGACATGACGTAGGCCAGGAGCTTCATCCGCCCCGTGTTGATCCCGGAATACTGCGCCGCCTGCTCGTTGCGGCCAAGCGCGAGAAGGTAGCGGCCCCAGACCGTACGGTTGAGGAAGATCGCCGCCGCCACGGCGATCACGAGAAACACGAGCGTCGTGGCCGGCAGTTCGAAGCCCCCCTCGCCGAAGATCGGAAAACGTTCCGTGGCGAGCGCCCGCAGCCCTTTGTAGCCGGTGCCGAATCCCTGCGACTGGTCCTGGGTGATGCCACGGGCCACGCCCCGATAGATCAGAAGACCGCAGAGCGTGACGACGAAGGGCTGCAGCCCAAGACGCGTCACGAGCAACCCATGGACGAGGCCGATCACGGCCCCCAGGCCGAGCACGAATGCCACCGCCATCGGCACCGACCAGCCGTGGTCGACCAGCAGCCACGGAAGCAGCACGCCCACGAGGCAGACGACCGAGCCGATCGAAAGATCGATGCCGCCGGTGATGATCACAAACGCCACGCCGATGGACAGAATGCCGAACAGGGCGGTGCGATGCACGACATTCTCGAGATTGCCCACCTTGAGAAAGTTGGGGCTCGCCAGCGCCGTGTAGAGGCAGACGGCCGCAAGCAGGCCGATGATTCCGAGGATCTTCGGAGAGACGGCGCTCCGCACCACCTGAGTTGCCGCCAATGCCAGGCCCTTCATGCCGACTGTCTCCCCGTGCCACCCGCGGCCAACCGCATCACGCGTTCCTCGCTGAGGTCATGCCGGGCGAGGCCGCCGGCGATCCGTCCCTCGTGCATCACAAGGGCCCGGTCGGCCAGCGAGAGAATCTCCTCCATTTCGCTCGAAACGAAAAGCACCGCGAGCCCCTGGCCGGCCAGCCGATGCACGAGGTCGTAGATCTCCGCCTTGGCGCCCACGTCGATGCCGCGGGTGGGCTCGTCGAGGAGGAGCACCTTCGGCTTGAGCGCCAGCCACTTGGCGAGCACCACCTTCTGCTGATTGCCTCCGGAAAGGAACTGCACGGCCTGCCGGTCGCCGGGCGTCTTGATCGCGAGGGCCGGGATCATCTGCTCGGCCAACCGGCGTTCGGCACGCGAGTCGACGAACCCCGCATGGCTCTCCGGCCAGAGCGACACGAGCGACATGTTCTCGCGCACGGCCATCTCCAGAATCAGTCCCTGATGCTTTCGATCCTCCGGCACGAGGGCCATCCCGGCACGAATGGCATCGCGCGGCGTGCGGAGATCGACCGGGCGACCGGCCACAGCCACACGGCCACCCACCGCCGGCGTCACGCCGAAGAGCGTGGTGAGCAGTTCCGTCCGGCCGGCGCCGACAAGCCCGGCGATGCCCACGATCTCGCCTCCACGCAGGCTCAGCGACACCGGATGCTGAGGATGGGCGGGCGTTCGAAGGCCTTCCACCTCGAGCACGACCTCGCCCGGCGGGTGGCTCGGGCGACGGGCGAGACGATCGACGTCGCGGCCCACCATCATTCGGATCATCGTGTCGTGCTCGATGCCGGAGCGATCAGGAATCTCACCGGCGTTGCGGCCGTCGCGCAGCACGACCACGCGATCCGCCAGCTCCTTCACCTCCCCGAGCCGATGCGAAATCCACAGCACGCTCACGCCCGAGGCTCGAAGCTGCCTGACCACGGCGAAGAGGGTTTCGGTCTCGCGGGCCGACAGCGAACTCGTCGGCTCGTCCATGATCAGGAGCCGGGCCCTCGTGGAGAGCGCCTTGGCGATCTCCACGAGCTGCTGGCGGCCGATCGGGAGATGCGACAGCGGCATCGCCGGATCAAGGTTGAGCCCGACCATGCGGAGCCACTCCGCCGCCTCGCGGTGCATCTGGGCCGTGCGGATGAATCCCGCCCGGCGAGGCTCCCGCCCGAGAAAAACATTGCCCGCGAGATCGAGGTTGTCGGCGAGATTCAGTTCCTGATGGATGAGGGCGATTCCGGCACCGAGGGCATCTTGCACACCACGAAACCTGACCGGCTGGCCATCGACGAGGAGCGAGCCCGAATCGGGCGACTGCACGCCGGCGAGGATCTTCAACAGCGTCGACTTGCCGGCGCCGTTTTCACCGATCAGCGCCACCACCTCACCCGTCCCCACCGAAAGCGAGACGTCGTCGAGGGCCCGGACGCCCGGAAACTGCTTGCCGATGCCACGGGCTTCAACGAGCGGTGGCATGGGGGTCCTTGGCGGCCGGAGCGGTGAGCCGGCCGGCGCGATCGAGCGCCTCGATGATGGCGGGAGGGTTGTAGACGAAGAGCCCCACCATGGCGGCGAGATCGGGATGACGCAGCAGGGCATCCTCGGCGTTTGCCTTCGCCTTGGCCCGATCGAACTGGTCGGTCATGGTGCCGAGGATGACGTAGTTCCCATCGTCGCTCGTGAGCACGGCCCCCGGATCATCCCGACGCGACGGATCCTGCGTGCGGCCGAGAAGACCGTCGATGCATCCCTGCCGTCGTCGCTGGGCGTTGTCCTGGTCGAGCCGACCGATGAACAGCATCACCTTGCCGCCATTCGGGAGCGACTCCCGGGCCAACTGGCCACAAAGGAATCCGGCCTCGTAGTTGTCCATGCCGATGTAGACCCGGCGGGGAGAGTCGGGGGCGTCGCTGTCGTGCGTGATGAGCGTGGTGGCCTCGGCGGCCTTCGCGAGCACTTCGCCCTGGTTGGCAGGATCGATCGGGCTGATGGCGATGCCGTCGGTGCCGCGGGTGAGCAGGTCTTCGATCTTGCGGGTCTGGTCGGTCATCGAACTGGGCATGATCACCGACACCCGCACGCCGAGATCGGCGGCCGCCTTCTCCGCACCGGCCTTGGCGATCGTCCAGAAATCCGCCACGCCGTTGGTGATGAAGGCGTATTCCGGACCTTGGCCCGCGGCGGAGGCACCGGCGGCACCCTTGAGCAGCGATGCGAGTTCGTCGCGAAACGAGGCCACCGGCACCACCTCGGCTCCGGCAAACTGCCGGCCGGAGGGATCGCGCAGCACCACCCGCGCGGGAATGTTCACGAACTTCGACTCGGGCACGGCATCGGCCGCCCCCTGCTTGATGGCGTGGAGCGTCGCGACGCTGCGGGCGCCGTATTGAAATGGGTTCTGTACGACGGTGCCTTCGACCGTGCCATCGGCGATGCCCTGCAGCACGGCCTCCGCTTCGTCGAACGCGATCACTTTGACCGGCGGCAGTTTCGTCGCGGCCGTCGGTGCGTCTCCCTGCTTGCGATCGCCGCAGCCAGCCAGAACAACCACCGCCACAACCATCGCCCAGCCTGGACGACGAGAGAGCATGAAACGGCCAGTGGTCATCGGGCGGTTCTCCAACAAGACGGCGCAAGCACGGTGATGATCCCCGAACGCGAAGAGTTTACCGTCGAGGTCCCACAGCCACCAGCACGGCCCCCGATGTGGTTCGTCCCACTCGCATGAGCCACGCGTGCGACCACGCCGGTCCCACGGCTCACGCCGTTGGGCTTCCACGGGAAAAACCACCTGCCCGTCCAAGCCCAAGGCCGTGAGGCCTGGGGCACGCCACGCTCCGCCGATCGACGCCGTTGCGCACCGCATCTCACAGCGCCGTGGGCCCATCGACCTCGCGTGGAAGGCCAAACACGCCACGCGTGCCACCACGCCAGCCCCACGGCTCACGCCGTTGGGCTTGGACGGACGAAGCCATGCCCCGTACACCGCTCGCGTCGATTCACTCGTCGGTCACGCAACCCCGCGATGCCGGAGCGACGCACCGGATGTATTTGGCGAGGATGCCGCGGTCGGCCTTGAGCGGCGGGGCCTTCCACCCAGCCTTGCGGCGGGCGAACTCCTCTCCCGAAACCTCGACGTCGATCGAGGCGGCATCGGCATCGATCACCACCACATCGCCGTCCTGCACGAGCGCGATCGGACCACCCTCCTGGGCCTCCGGCACCACGTGGCCGACGATGAAGCCGTGCGACCCGCCGGAGAAGCGGCCGTCGGTGATGAGGGCGACGTCGTTGCCGAGCCCCGCCCCGACGAGCGCCGAGGTGGGCGTGAGCATTTCGGGCATGCCCGGCCCACCCTTCGGACCTTCATAGCGGATGATCACCACATCGCCCCGCTTGATCACGCCGTGCTCCAACGCGGCGAGCATCGCCTCCTCGCTGTCAAACACGCGAGCCGGTCCTCGAAACCGCGAGCCCTCCTTGCCTGTGATCTTGGCGACCGCCGAATCGGGCGCGAGGTTGCCATGCAGGATCGTGATGTGGCCGGTGACCTTCAAGGGGTTTTCAACGGGGCGGATGATCTTCTGACCGTCGGCGAGCCCCTTGCTCGAAGCGAGATTCTCGGCCAGGGTCTTGCCGGTGACGGTGATGCAGTCGCCGTCCATCAGCCCCTTGTCGAGCAGGTACTTCATCAGGCCGCTCGTGCCCCCGATCGAATGCAGGTCTTCCTGCACGAACTTTCCGCTCGGCTTGAGATCGGCGAGATAGGGAATCCGCCGGGCCACGGCCTGAAAGTCCGACGGTGTGAGGTCGACCCCCACCGCCCGCGACATGGCGATCAGGTGGAGCACCGCATTGGTCGAGCCGCCGAGCGCCATCACAGTGACCATCGCGTTGTCGAAGGCGCGTCGGGTCATGATGTCGCGGGGCTTGAGATCGATCTCGAGCAGGTGGCGGATCGCGGCGCCGGCCCGAAGGCATTCTTCCGCCTTGCCGGGATGTTCGGCCGGGATCGAGGCACTGTCGGGCAGGGCCATGCCAAGGGCCTCGATGGCGGTCGCCATGGTGTTGGCGGTGTACATGCCGCCGCACGCCCCGGCCCCGGGGCACGAATGCCGCACGATGTCGCCACGACGGGCATCGTCGATCCTGCCGGCGACGTACTCTCCATAGCACTGAAAGGCCGACACGATGTCGAGCGTGGTGCCGTCGGCGAGGTGGCCGGGCTTGATCGTTCCGCCATACACCATCAGCGCAGGACGATTGAGCCGCCCCATCGCCATCAGGCAGCCGGGCATGTTCTTGTCGCAGCCCGGAATCGCGACGAGGCCGTCGTACCACTGGGCGTGCATCACGGTCTCGATCGAATCGGCGATGATGTCACGCGAGGGAAGGGAATAACTCATCCCCTCCGTGCCCATCGAGATGCCGTCGCTGACGCCGATCGTGTTGAACCGCATGCCCACCATGCCGGCCGCGACCACGCCCTCGCGAACCTTGGCCGCGAGACGGTCGAGGTGCATGTTGCACGTGTTGCCCTCGTACCACATGCTCGCAATGCCAACCTGAGGCTTGTCGAGGTCGGAGGCCTGCAGGCCGGTGCCGAGCAGCATCGCCTGGGAGGCACCCTGGCTTCGCGGCTGGGTGATGCGGGAACTGTACCGGTTGAGGATGGTCATCTTCGGGGATTCCTGGCCTGGCGAACCGACGCCGCATGCCGCGGCCATCGAAGGTCGCAGGATAGTCTCCCCGTGGGGCGAGGAAAAGCCGCGGCAGCGGGCTACGGCCGCGATGGCGGAGCCGTTCCGCCATGCCGCATGATCTCGCAAACGAGGCCGGCCTCGTCGAACCGTCCCTCCATCACGACGATTCCGTCGCACTCCAGCACGGGCACCCGCAGGTCGTATCGGGAACGGGCCGCGTCGTCCGCGTCGACGTCGATGATCGCCGCGCCAGGGACGTGCAGGTGAACGAGGTCTTCCGCCTCGTCACAGAGGTGGCATCCGCGGCGAGTGTAGAGCAGCCAGGCCATGCATGCAGTAGGATGAGGCGGTCGTTCACGGCAGGGAAGGGCCCGCGTCGCCGTGTGCCATGCGGAGTTTCGTGTCGATGCCCCCGCCGGTCCAGTCCGTCGCCGATTTCGTCGAGGTGGTTCGCCGCAGTGGGCTCGTTGACGACGACCGGATCGCCTCCGCGGCCGCGCCGTGGATCGATCAGGCAGGCCCGCCCCCGGAGGCCATGCTGGCATCGCTCGTCGACTCGGGCCTGCTCACCCGCTGGCAGATCGAGCAGCTGCTGAAGGGCCGACACAAGGGCTTCACGCTGGGTAAGTATCGCCTGCTCCGGCTTCTCGGCGCCGGGGGCATGAGCAGCGTCTACCTCGCCGAACATGCCACCCTGAAGAGCAAGGTGGCGATCAAGGTGCTGCCGGTGAAACGGGTCGATCAGGCCTCCTACCTGGCCCGGTTCGAGCGCGAAGCCCGGCAGTCGGCCCGGCTGAATCATCCCAACATCGTCCGCACGTTCGACCTCGACACCGCCGGAACGATCCACTTCATCGTGATGGAGTATGTCGACGGCATCGATCTCCACGCGAAGGTGAAGCGGGATGGCCCGTTGCCCATCCGCGAGGCTGCCGACTTCATCCGTCAGGCGGCCATCGGACTCCAGCATGCACACGACGAGGGGCTCGTGCATCGCGACATCAAACCGGCCAACCTCATGCTCGACCAGCGAGGCACCGTCAAGGTGATGGATCTCGGCCTCGCGCTGGCCAACGACGGCGACGACGACGCCTCGCTCACCCGCGAGCACGATGAACGTGTGCTTGGCACGGCCGACTACCTGGCCCCCGAACAGGCGACGGACAGTCACACCGCCGATCGACGCAGCGACATCTACGCCCTTGGGTGCACGCTCTACTTCCTTCTCGTGGGGAAGGCGCCGTTCGCATCCGGCAAACTGGCGGAACGCATCCAGTCTCATCTGCACAAGCCGCCCCCCAACCCGCTCGACGCCAGGCCCGACGTGCCGATCGCGATTGCCGACCTCTACTTCAGGATGCTCCAGAAGCATCCCGATGGTCGTCCGCAGTCGGCCAGCGAGGTGGCCGACGCCCTCGCAGCCTGGCTTGCCTCGGCCGGCGAGACGGCGGCGGCGGCTCGGGCCGGTGGATCGCGGCGGGCGCTGCCGCGCCGTTCGGTTGGGGGCAGTGATGTGGGTGGCGTGGTGCCTCGCAGCGGGCCCGGCAGCGGGACGAGCGGCATGGCTCCAAAGGCTCCACCCGCGCGGGCTCCATCGGAGGCGCGTGCCGTGAGGCGGTCGCCATCGAGCGTGGTGCGGGCGGGCGGGCGGCCGTCCTCGGCTGCCGAGCAAACGGCGGAGGCTCCGACGCCACGCCGTCGCCGAAAGGACATCGCCGGCATGCCGCTTGGCGGCTGGATCGCCGTGGCGATCGGGATCCTTCTCGCGATCGGGCTCGGAATCCTCGTCTACCTGAAAAACAACCCTCGCTGACCGGCGAGGGTTGGCTCAGCGGATCGCCCAGGGTCCGGCGGCGAGGTCATCGAGCCCGCCCCGATGCGTCAGGTCGTAGTCGAGGGGCGTGAGCGTCACGTTGCCCGCGGCGAGCGCCGTCACGTCCGACTCGAACGGCGACGGGGGCGGAGGCGGGTCGTTGGTGGCCCAGTAGTACGAACGCCCCCTCGGATCGACGCGGCGCTCGAAGGCCTCGCCATAGCGAGCCACGCTCATCGGCACGACCCTCAGCGACGGCGCCGTGGCGAGGGCCCGCGTCGGAATGTTGATGTTGAAGAGGCTTCCCTGGGCAGGCCGTCGATCGAGCAGCCCGCGAATGACGTCGAGACCGATCTCTGCCGCCCTCGCGAAATTGGCGTGATCATCCCACTCGAGCGACACGGCGATGCTCGTGATCCCGAAGAAGGCGCCTTCGATCGCCGCCGCCACGGTTCCGGAGTAGAGCACGTTGATGCCGGCGTTGAGGCCGCTGTTGATCCCGCTGATGACGAGATCGGGACGTCGTGGACAAAACTCCGCGATGCCGAGCTTCACCGCATCCGCCGGACTCCCGTCGACCGCCCACCCGCGGCGCCGTTCACCATCAAACACCTCTTTGGCGGTCAACGGCGTGAGGAACGTGATCGCATGGCCGACACCACTCTGCTCGGTGGACGGCGCGACCACACAGACGTCGCCGAGGGCACGGAGTTCCCGCTCCATGGCAGCCAAACCTGGGGCGAAAATCCCGTCGTCATTGGTGAGAAGGATCAGCATGGCCGGCACTATAGCAGGGGCCGCCGAAGGCACCCTATACTGTCCCGTTTTTCCCCGCCCCGCGCCCACCCATGACACGTCCCGACTCCCCGGCTCCCGCCGTGCCGCTGCAGGCAGAACGCATCCTCGTCCTCGATTTCGGCTCGCAGTACGCGCAGCTCATCGCCCGACGCGTCCGCGAGCAGCATGTCTACTGTGAGATCGTTCGACACGACATCTCCGCGGAGCGGATCCGCCACCTTGCCCCGCGGGGCATCATCCTCTCGGGCGGCCCGGCGAGCGTCTATGAAGACGGCGCCCCGCGATGCGATCCGGGGATCTTCACCCTGGGCATCCCGGTGCTCGGCATCTGCTACGGCATGCAACTGGCATGCACGGCCCTCGGCGGCCGGGTGGGACGCGCGGCGGCGCGGGAATACGGCCGCGCCACCTGCGAGGTGCTCGACACCGAAGGGCTCTTCAAGGGCATTCCGCACCGGACCGACGTGTGGATGAGCCACGGCGACCAGGTCGACGGCATCGCGACCGACTTCGTGCCGCTGGCCAAGACCGACACCTGCCCGTTCGCCGCCGTACGGCATGTCTCGCTGCCCGTCTATGGGCTTCAGTTTCATCCGGAGGTAACCCACACCCCCGCGGGCGGCACCATGCTCGCCAACTTCCTGCTCGGCGTGTGCGGCTGCTCGGGCACCTGGCGGCTCGACGACTTCGCCGCGGCCATGATCGCCGACATCCGGCGAACGGTCGGCACGGGCCGGGTCATCTGCGGCCTGTCGGGCGGCGTCGATTCCGCGGTCGTGGCGGCGTTGCTCAGCCGGGCGATCGGCGATCAGCTGTCGTGCATCCTCGTCGACAATGGCCTCCTGCGCCAGGGTGAGGCGGCCGCCGTCATCGACGAGTTCACGCGGCATTTCAAAACCGACCTTCACGTGGTCGAGGCCGAGTCGATGTTTCTCGAAACGCTCGCCGGCGTGACCGATCCCCAGGAGAAGCGACGGCGCATCGGCAAGGCGTTCGTCGACTGCTTCGCCGCAGAAGCGGCCAAGATCGAGGACGCGCATTTCCTCGCCCAGGGCACGCTCTATCCCGATGTCATCGAGAGCGGCGCGGCGCCCGACGGCCCGGCGGCCACCATCAAGCTCCATCACAACGTCGGCGGGCTGCCCGCCGACATGAAGTTTCAGCTGATCGAACCGCTCCGCGATCTCTTCAAGGACGAGGTGCGGCAGCTCGGTCTCCAACTGGGACTGCCCGAACGGATCGTCTGGCGGCACCCGTTCCCAGGTCCCGGGCTTGCGGTGCGGTGCCTTGGCGAGGTCACCCGCCCTCGGCTCGAGACCCTCCGCGAGGCCGACGCGATCGTGCTCGAGGAGTTCGAGGCCGCCGGCCTGATGCGAACGATTTCGCAAGGTTTCGCCGTGCTCCTGCCCATCCAAAGTGTCGGCGTGATGGGGGATGCCCGAACCTATGAAGACACGATCGCGGTTCGTGCCGTGGAAACGCAGGATTTCATGACCGCGGACTGGAGCCATCTTCCCTATGAAGTGCTGGCAACCATCTCGACCCGGGTCATCAACGAGGTGCGGGGGGTGAACCGGGTGGTCTACGACATCTCGTCCAAACCGCCCGCCACCATCGAGTGGGAATGAGGCATCCCTGCTCCCGCGCGGTATTCTTGAGCATGAGCCGGAGGCATCCGCCCCGACCAACTCCCGGAGTGCGTCATCATGCAGGTCGCCATCGTCGAGGACGATCCCATCATTGCGAAGGCGGTGTCATCGGCCGTCACCGACGCCGGTCATGCCTGCCGCTGGATTCCGGATGGAGGCGCGGCCCTCCACGACGAATCGCTCATCGGGAATGACCTGATCATCCTCGACCTCATGCTCCCCGGCGCCGATGGCCTGAGCGTGCTGAAATCGGCACGGGCTCGTGGTGTTCGAACGCCGGTGATCGTGCTCACCGCCCGCGGCCAGGTCGACGAAAAGCTGCGGGCCTTCCAGGCGGGCGCCGACGACTACATGGTCAAGCCGTTTGCGATGGACGAACTCATGGCACGAATCGACGCCGTGCACCGCCGTGCGTCGGACAAGCCAGCGATGACGCTCGACGTGGCCGGGCTCCATCTCAGCCTCGCGAATCGAAGGGCCACGCTCGACGACCGCCCCATCGACCTCACGCCGACCGAGTTCAACATCCTCGAGCTGCTCATGCGATTCAACGGCCAGATCGTCACCCGGAAGATGCTCTGCGAGCATGTCTGGGGCTTCGACTGGGACGGCCCCACGAACGTGATCGAAGTGCACATCAATCGCCTCCGTGGCAAGATCGACAAGGGGCGGGAAACCTCGATGATCCGCACCGTCAGGGGCCGCGGGTATGCGCTCGCCACTGACTGACTCGCTGCGAAGCACCTCGCTCCGCACCCGGCTGACGGTCTTGAATGCGGCCGTGGTGCTCCTGATGACGGTCGCGACCCTCCTCGCGGTGCGGTTTGCGGCACGGAATGCCCTCTACGACGACGCCGACGCGGAATTGATCGCGGCATCGAGGGAAGTGGCGCTCGCCGTGCACGACCTCGACCCCGACGAGGCGGCGATCGTGGCGGAGTTGCGACGCAAGGCGCAGAGCCAGCAGCCACGAGGCTGGTTCCTCCACTTTCTCACCGAAGACGGCCGGCTGGTCTGGAAGAGCGACGGCTGTCCCGACGAGGTGGCTTCCTTTCCACCGAGCCGCCTCGATCGGGTTGAAAACATCGTGCAGGTCGGACCGTTTCGCTACGTCCGCCAGCGGATCGCCCGGACCAACGGCACGGCCTATCACATCCGCGTCGGCACGTACACGAAGCTTCTCGACGAGAACCTGGCACAGCTGCTTCGCATCCTCCTGGCCGTGGGCGTCGTGTTGTCGATGGCAACGCCAATGGTGGCCTACTGGCTGGCAGGCCGTGCCACGAGGCCGGTGGCCAACATCCTCCGCACGGCGGAGCGACTCAGCCCGACGCGGCTCGGCGACCGGCTGCCGGTGCGTGGCACCCGCGACGAACTCGACCAGCTGTCGAGCACGATCAATGGGCTTCTCGATTCCGTGGCCCGACACGTGGAGCGCCAGGAACAGTTCGTCGCCGACGCCGCGCACGAACTTCGCGGACCGCTCGCCGCGCTGCAGAGCAGCCTTGAAGTGGCGATCGCCCAGGAAGACACGACCCCCGATCAGGCCGACCTTCTCGCCGACATCCTCGAGGCGGCCAGGCACCTCTCGAAGGTGGCCAATGATCTGCTGATCCTCGCAGAAACGAGCGATGCCTCCCGCCCTGTCGACCTCGGCCCGATCGATGTGACCGCGGTCGCCCGGCAGGCCGTCGGCATGTTTTCGGGCGTGGCCGAAGAGCAGGGAGTCGCGTTGTCGTGCGAGGCTGCCGAGGCCGCGATGGCCTGCGGGAACCCCGTCGGCATCCGACGATTGATCAGCAACCTCCTCGACAATGCCCTCCGATTCACCCCTCGGGGCGGGAGCGTGGAAGTGCGAGTCACTCCGAATCCGGTCACCCGCTCGGTCACCCTGGTCGTGCGAGACAACGGTGCCGGCATCGCGTCCCATCATCTGGCGCACGTCTTCGACCGCTTCTACAAGGCCGATGCCGCCCGAACCCACGGCTCGAGCGGTCGCAGCGGAGGACTTGGCCTTTCGATCTGCCGCTCGATCGCCGAGACCGCCGGCGGCACCATCGCCATCACAAGCCAGGTCGGGACCGGCACCACCGTCACCGTCACGCTTCCGGCGGCCGCCCCTCTCTCGCCGGCACCCCCAAACACCCCACCTTCCGCCGCCTTTGCATGAAGCGTCTGTCAGGCAGACGGTGATTCAACGCGCCTGGCAAGCTTTGCCGATCACAGCGTGACGGACGGTTGTGCCGATTCTGCGGCCCCGTTCCCAACAGGCACCGAGGGATGGAGATGGGATCACGAGTGGCACCATGGGCGGCCTTGGCCCTGTTCGTGGGGGCCATGCCCGGCCCCGCGATGCACGCGACCCATGCCCAGGTTCCGGTCGTCGGGGATTCGCAGCCCCTTGCGATCCCAAGCATCGAGGCCGATCTCGTCTCGTTTGCCGACGTGTCGGAGGCGGTGGAATCGGACCGCGCCCGCTTACGCGATCTCGAAGCCCGCTTGGCGGAGCTCGAACTGAAGAACACCGAGCCGCTGCCGGAGCCAATCGCCCCCAGCCCGCCGAAGGAAGCCCCGAAAGAGCCCGGGCCCTACGAGATCGGCAGTGACCCAAACTTCAAGTCGAAGTGGGCCAACACTTTCCAAGCCGAGTCGGCCAACAAGGACTTCAAGGTTAAGATCGGCGGACGAACCCAGATCGACGCCGTGGCCTTCTCCGCGATGGACGGTCCCAATCAGCCGCCAAACCAAGGCGGCCTCGACCCCGAACTGGCCGACACCGTCAACTTCCGTCGCGCCCGGCTCCGCGTGGAGGGGCGGATGTACGAGTTCTACGACTGGGCGGCGGAATACGACTTTGTCAACCAGATCAACGTCAACAACGAGGTCTATCCCACCGAGCGCGACACCGGCCCGCTCACGGCCATGACCGACCTGTGGCTGCAGATCCGAGAACTGCCGCTCCTGGGCACCCTCCGGGTGGGCAACCAGAAGGATCCGTACGGCTACGAGCATCTCACCAGCAGCCGCTGGCTCAACTTCATGGAACGGTCGTTTAGTCAGGACGCCTTCGAAGGACCATTCAACAACGGCTTCCTCCCTGGCATCCAGTCGCTCAACAGCAACGAGGAGGGGGACGTGGCCTGGCAGATCGGCCAGTTCAAGAACACCACGAACCCGTTTGGCTACTCGAACTCGAGCGGCGGCAGCATGACGGTCGGCCGCCTCGTGTTCCTTCCGATCTACGAGGACGAGGGGCGCAAACTCCTCCACATGGGCGTCGCGGGCCGCACGATGGAACCGCGGCGGCAGTACACGTCGTTTGACCCGAAGACCGGCCTTCCGAACGGCGATCCCATCAATGCCGTTCGGTTTCGCAGCCGCGGCGACCTCCGCAACGGCCCCCCGGGTCCGCTCAACTCGATCTATGCCGACTCCGGCCTGCTGCAGGCGTCGTGGCAGAACATGATCGGTCTCGAACTCGTGGGCAACAACGGCCCGTGGTCGTTCCAGTCGGAGTATTTCGGCTCCTGGCTCTACAACGCGCGGACGACCAGCGCCGGCCCGCTCAACACCAACGGCTACCAGCCGGCCCCGGGCACGAATGTCGGCACGGTCTACTACCAGGGGGGCTATTGCGAGGTGCTCTACTTCCTCACGGGGGAGAGCAGAACCTACTCCAAGATCGAATACCGCTTCGACCGTCCGGTGCCCCACAACAACTTCTATGCGGTGCGCGGCGGCGGGTCGGGACGACGGCTCAGCCTGAGCGAGGGTGCCTGGCAGGTGGGCATGCGCTACAACTACCTCTGCCTCAGCGACGGCGAGGTGAATGGCGGCGTGCTCAACGGCTGCACGCTCGGCCTCAACTGGATGCTGAATCCCAACGCCCGCGTCTACTTCAACTACGACTTCACCTATCGCGACTTTCAGAGCACGCCCTACACCAAGTCGAACGGTGTGGTCGTGCCATCGCCGAGCTATGACGGCAGCGGATGGATTCATGGCCTCGGCACGCGACTGGCCTTCGACTTCTGATCCCCGATCATCGACATTCCCAGGGAGGGCTTCTTCATGCGACGTTTCATCGCCACGATCATCGTGGCTGGAGTTGCTGCCGTCGGCCTCGCCGGCATCACGGCGGCACGAGCCGGCCATGGGCATCACGGCTGCACCAGTTGCACCAGCGGCTGCACCACGTGCACGCCCGAATGCCGCGGGGAGTGGGAGGAGAAGAAGTCGAAGAAGCCCGCCTACTCGATGACGTGCGAATACCAGTGCGTGCGCGGATTCGACCCGTGGCGAGCACCGTCGCCGGAGTGCCGCTGCCGGCCCGGCTGCGGCGATGTGATCGTGAAGAAGAAGTTTTTCAAGGCTGACGGCTGCGAAACGGTCGAGCGGGTGCCGAAGTACCACGTCGTGATGGTGCCCGACGAGGACGAATGTTCGGGTTGCACGGGTTGCTGCGGCGGCCACGATCATGGCGCGGCCCACTGGAACCCGCTCAGCTTCCTTCACCGCGCAGCATCTGCGTGGTGAGTCCTCCGACTCATGGCGGCCATCGATGACCTCTCCGGCGCCGACCGATGGTTCCGTGCGACCGACCGTGGCCGCGATTGTGTTTGCGATGCCGATCGAGGCCGACGCCTTCGAACGGCTCGTCACGGGCCGTGTGGAGCTCGCCACCGAGCGGCTTCGCCTTCAGACGGGAACCGTGGCCGGCCGATCGGTCGCGTGGGGCGTGTCGGGCGTTGGGGAACGGCTCGCCGATCAGGCCGCCCGGCTGTTGGTGGCGGGTCACCGGCCTCGGGCATTGATCTCAGCTGGGTTCGCCGGTGCCCTCACCCTCGGTTTTGAACGCGGCCAGCTGGCCTATCCGACGCGCACCGTCGTCGACGACGGGTCAGAGCCGATCGCACTCGCGTCCGGGTCTGTTGGTGACGGCGGCATGACGATCGTCACGGTGGACCGCGTGATCGGCGACGTCGATGCGAAGCGGCGTCTGGCCGATGCCTCGGGGGCCGGACTCGTCGACATGGAGTCGCATGCCGTGGCGAAGGTGGCCATCGCCGAGGGGATTCCGTGCTATGGCGTGCGGGTGGTGTCGGACACCGCCGACCAGGCACTGCCTCGCGAGATCGCATCGCTCGCCAGCCCCCAGTCGCCGTGGCGTCGCCTCGGGGCCACCCTCGGCGCCGTTACCCGCCGCCCGGCCGTGATCGGCGACCTGTGGCACCTGTGGGAACACGCGGTGGTGGATGGCCGTACGCTGGCCGCCGGGCTCGCCGGGCTGATCGCATCGCTTCCCGACGACTGATCACCGCCCCACCACGAGCCTCACCAACGGCGTTCGGGGCAGATCCGCCACCACCCCGGGCACGGGCAGCCCGACCACGGCCCCCACGGCTGCTGCGGCCATGCGTCCGCTGCGAATGGCTCCCTCCATGGTCGAGGGCCAGCCCGTCGCGGTCCAGTCGCCGGCGAGCACCAGATTGGGGCGGGCTGTCACCGCGGCCGGACGCAGGGCATCGACCCCCGGCCTCACCGACAGCACGGCCGTGGGATCGGTGACGACCTTCGCCTCGCGGAGCACTGCATGCTGAGCCGCGGGAAACACGTCGCGAAGCTCACCCACCACCTGATCGACGACCGCGCGACGATCACCCCCCAACAATCCACGCGATGCGCTGATCACCACCTGACAGTAGCCGCCGTCCGTCGCGTCGTGTTCGTCACCACGAAACACCCACTGGGAAACCCGTCCCACCAGCACGGCATGCGGGAGGTCGATCACCTGCCGGTCAAACCAGAGGTGGACGGCCGTGATGGGCGACGCGGCGAGATGATCGTCGCCCGACACCACGAGATCGGGAGCCAGCCTTCCCGCCGCCTTCCAGGGAACGGCCAGCACCACGGCATCGGCGGCGATCCGTGACTCGCCACAGGTCACTCCCGTGATTCGTCCCTCGCGATCCCATTCGATGCCCGTGACGGCCTGCGACGTTTCGACCGTCGCGCCCCGCTGCCGGAGCCACTCCACGAATCGCTCGCCAAAAAGCCTGCCCAGCGGCTCCGTCGGCACGACCAAGGTCGCGGCATCACGGTGGGCGAGAAAGCCGTCCACCACCACCTTGCGAGCCGCGGCGACGTCCACCAGGTCGATCGACTCGCCCAGCGCACTTTCAATCACGGGCTGCCAAAAGAGCGTGATCACCCGTTCGGGCTGCCCGACATGGCGCAGCCACTCCAGGGCCGTGGGAGCATCGGCCTGCTGCGACGAGACGGATCGCGCAAGTCGCAGCATGCCCCACGCGAGCGACGCCTTCTCCCGCCACGAGAAGTGCCGCATGCCGAGCAGCAGCGGCGCCAGGTGCAGTGGCGCCGGCAGCCACGCCGAGGGCGTGCACCGGCTCCGATGGCCCTCAGGCCCGATGAACCAGAGCGTGCGATCGCGTCGAATCGCATCACCGAGACCGGCGTGACTCACGAGATCGATGAAGTTGGTGCAGCACCCCATGGCAACGTGCTGGCAGGCATCGACGAGCCCGCCGGCGACCGGGTCTTCGAACGAGGCCGCGCGTCCGCCACACCGGCGTCGCGATTCCAGCAGCGTCACGCGACACCCTCCGTCGGCGAGGCGAGCCGATGCGGCGAGGCCGGCAAGGCCTCCTCCCACGACGACCACGTGCGGCCGGGAATCCTCCGGCGATCGATTCACGGTCATCGCCTGCGACCTCCGATCCCACCGAGGATCGCCACCCCCGCAGCCCCCAGCAGCCGGCTCTTCGACGGGCGAACCCGCGCGGTGAAGATCGACACCCCGGCCCGCTCCACGGCTGCCAGCAACGACCGATACACGCCGAACATCGCGCGAAACGTCGCCCGGCTGTCGGTGCACAGCATGCGATCGATCGCCGACGCCCGCGCGAATCGCGCCGTGGCCCGATCGATTTCCAGTCGGGCCAGATCGGCGAAGCCCGGGCCGATGCGGCCCTCCAGAAGATCCTCGTCCGTTACCCCGCAGGCGGCGAAATCCTCACGCGGCAGATAGATGCGACCGCGACGAAGATCTTCAGGGATGTCACGAAGGATGTTGGTGAGCTGAAACGCCACGCCGCAGTCGTGAGACCGACGCACCGCGTCTGCATCGGTAAATCCCCAGATGTGAACGGCGGCGATGCCCACCGCGCTGGCCACGCGACCGCAATACTGTTCGAGGTCGGTGATGGTGTCGTAGCGGGTCTGGGTGAGGTCCATCCGCACGCCGGCGAGGATCTCCGTCAGGCATTCGTGTGGCACGCCATACCGACGGACGGTGTCGACGACGGCCCGCAGCACGGGCATCTCGGAGCCATGCCCCGCCAAGGCGGCGGCTGTGGCGGCCTCCAAGGCGGCAAGGCCGGTGGCGGCGGAGGCCTGGTCGGGGGCATCGTCCACGACATCGTCGGCGATGCGACAGAAGGCATAGAGCGCGGTCGTTCCCTGTCGCTTCGCCTCGGGCAGGAGGCGGATCGGCAACGCGAAGCTCGAGCCCGATCGGCCCAGGATCGCGGCGCAGGCCGCATGATCGGCCGCCAGGCTCGTCATGGGCGCCTCCCGGCCGGCGCGATCGTCGCGGCCCACCAGGCCCGCGCGGCGAGCCTTGTCTTGGCCCAGCGACCAACCGTGGGCCGCCTGACGAGCGTGTCGAATCCCGCGCGGTCGATCGCGTCGGCCACGGCCCGACCGCCGCCGAGAAACATCGCGATGGCGGGACGCAGCACCGGGGGCGCCAGCGTCACGAGCGGCGCGCCGGCATCGAAGTGACGGCGTGCCCAGTCCACCTCGTCGGCTATGAGGCGACGGAGAGGCTCACTCGCGGACGGGGCGTCGAGCATCGACTCCTCGACCCCGTGCCTTTGCATATCGTCGTGCGGCAGGTACACGCGGCCAGCCAGCCGATCGCGGCGCACATCCTGCCAGAAGTTCACCAGTTGCAGGCCGGTGCAGATGGAATCCGACATCGCCACGAGGTCGGGGTCGCGGCAGCCCTCGAGGGCCAGCACGATGCGTCCGACGGGGTCGGCCGATCGCTGGCAATACCGCACGAGCTCGTCGCGGGTTTTGTAGCGGGTCTGCCGCTGGTCCTGCACGAAGGCGTCGATCAAGTCGGCGAACGGCTTCTCGTCGAGGCCGGCCTGTCGCGCGGTGCTGGCGATGGCGAGAAGCACCGGGTGGCGCGGTCGTCCTTGAAAACAGTCGCGGAGCTCATCCCGCCAGGCGGCCAGGTCGGCCAGGGCCTGCTCGGGCGATGACGCTTCGTCGGCGAGGTCGTCGCTCCAACGGGCAAACGCGTAGACGTTGGCGAGATGCTGCCGCAGACGACGGGGCACGAGCCGGGTGGCCACCGTGAAGTTTTCGTAGTGCCGCCTCGCCACGTCCCGGCAAAAGGCTTCCGCCGCGGCGAGGTCGCCCTCCGGTGGAACGTCGGCCAGCTGCCAGGCCGTGGGATCACGGCGTGCCGCCTGCCCGAGGGCTCGCGATGAAGGTGAGTCGTGCGAGGAGGTCGTCATCGTGGCGCGACGCGGAATCACGTCATCTGGCCGGGCGGACCGGGCTCCACTACGATGCAGAGCCGAAACCGTTGTACCTTACGGCGGTCCCTCGAAACGGTCGACACCTCGCCTCCTTCCGGCCTGCCCGCCCATGAAGATTCTGCTTGCCAACCCCCGTGGATTCTGTGCCGGGGTCAACATGGCCATCGAGACACTCGAGACGGCCATCCGAATTCACGGAACGCCGATCTACGTGTTTCACGAGATCGTGCACAACAAGCATGTCGTGGACCGGTTCGTCCGCGAAGGGGTCGTGTTTGTCAACACCGTGGATGAGACGCCGGAAGGGGCCGTGCTCCTCTTTTCGGCCCACGGCGTGGCGCCGGAGGTGCGACGGGTGGCGGAGGAGAGAAGGCTCCGGGCGATCGATGCCACCTGCCCGCTGGTCACGAAAGTTCACCTCGAGGCGATCAAGTATGCGAAGCAGGGCTATCGCATCGTGCTCATCGGCCACGAGGGGCACGACGAGGTGATCGGCACGATCGGCCAGGCACCGGGGGCATTCACGCTCGTGGAAACCCCCGACGACGTCGCCTCGCTGCCGTTCGGCCCCGACGACAAGCTCGCCTACCTCACGCAGACAACGCTCTCGGTGGACGACGCCTCGCGAATCATCACCCGGCTCAAGGAACGGTTTCCCCAGATCGTCGGACCGCCAAAGGACGACATCTGCTACGCCACGCAAAACCGGCAGGAGGCCGTGCGGCTTCTCTCGGAGGATGCCGATCTCGTGATCGTGCTCGGCAGCCAGAACAGCTCCAACAGCCAGCGGCTCGCGGAGCTTGCCCGCGAGCGTGGCATCCCCGCCCATCTCATCGACGGCGCCAACGAGATCGACCCAGCATGGTTTCGCGGGGACGAGACGGTGGTGATCACGGCAGGAGCCAGCGCGCCGGAAAGCGTGGTGCAGGACTGCATCACCTGGCTGACGGAGCGGTTTGGCGCCGTCGTGGACGAGCGGAAGATTCGCGACGAAGACGTCTACTTTCCGTTGCCGAAGGAACTCCGGGCCGCCGCGGCCGCCACGCGGCTGCCGATGGCCTGATCATCGCGGTGGAGGCCTGCAGGATGCTGTCGCGTCGTCGCCTGATGGCCATCGCCGCTGCGACCGTGACGGCCCGTGGCTCCTCGGGGGCCGAACCCGTGGCCGCCGATGGCGACGTTGATCCTGAAGCCTTCGCGATCCAGGGGATCGACGTGTCGCACTGGCAGCGGTCGGTCGATTTCAAAGCTGTTGCCGCGGCGGGCATCACGTTCTGTTTTTGCAAGGCGACGGAGGGGCTCGATTTCACCGACCCGCGGTTCGCCGACAACTGGCCGGCGATGCGCGAAGCCGGGCTCATCCGAGGGGCGTATCACTTTGGCCGCCCGGGTGCCGATGCCGCGACACAGGCCGAGCGATTCCACGACACCGTGCGGCCGGAGGGGGGTGATCTTCCGCTCGTGCTTGATCTCGAACAGACCGACGGCGCGACGCCCGACGAGGTGCGACGGTGGACGGAGACGTTCGTCGAGCGCCTTCGCTCGCTGCAGTCGGCGGCGCCGATCATCTATGCCGGCCTCTTTTTCTGGCGTGACAAGGCCGGCGATGGCGACGCCCTCGGGTGCCCCCTGTGGCTTGCGGCCTATGTGAAGACTCCGTCGCGATACGTTCCGCGAGCGTGGGAGCGGTGGTCGTTCTGGCAATACACGTCGAAGGGTTCGGTGGCCGGCGTTCGCGGCCGCGTGGATCGTGACGCGTGGTACGGCGACCGTGCGTCCTTCGACGCGATCCGACTGGGATGACGCGTTCTCCGCCGAATCCGTCGCCGCCAGACGGTGGGTTTCACCGTCTCGGATCGACGGCCGGGTTTCTGGCCGTCCAGATGGGCTTCCTTGTCGCGGCCCATGGCCTTGGTGGGCCGCCCTGGGTGGGGCTTGGGGTGCTGGCGTGTGTCGGGCAGATCCTGGCCGACTTCCGACTCGCGTCGCTCCTGCGGCTGGTGCCGGCACTGCTCTGGGCGGTGGCGCACGCCGCCACCGGGAACCGTGAGCTCTTTTTCCCGTATGCGATCTTCCTGGCGACGCATGTGGCCACGGAGTTTTGTGCGCGGGGGATCGGGCGGGCGGGCGTGGGGGGAGGAATCATCGTGGCGGTCTTCATGGCGATCCGGTTTCTGCAGCGGGCGACGCCGCGGGTGCTCGGGGTGGAGTCGGTTGTTGCGATCGCGATCGTGGCCGCCGCGATCGGAGTCGGCGTTGTGGTGCGACGGCCACGGTGGATGGCGTGGGTGATTCCGCCCGTCGCCTCGCTCGTAGCCTACGCCGCGCTCGCGATTCCGTAACCCGCACGACCGGGCGTGGTCACGGCCGAAAGGGTCATGCCGCTCGAATTCCGCCACGTGACGAGCCACGCACGCCATGCGATCCACCACGCCGGTCCCACGGCTCACGCCGTTGGGCTTCCACGGGCACCCCCAATCGCCCCGCCGTCTCGTCCAAGCCCAAGGCCGTAAGGCCTGGGACACGCCCCGCTACTCCCATCACCGCCGTTGGGCCCCCTCAGCTCGTCGCGCCAAACGCGCCGCGCGGTTCACCGCGCCGGTCCCACGGCTCACGCCGTTGGGCTTCCACGGAGCCCCGCAATCGCCCCGCCCCGCAGCGCCCCGCCGTGTGACGAGCGAGGGGTTGCCCATGCCCCGGGAGACGGCGTCAGTGGCGAGCGGAGCCAGGATGGCGGAGCGAAGCCAATGCCGAGCGAGCCAAAGGGCAGG
>Ga0208783_10000093_pt1 | contig 50706 bp, 65 predicted proteins | sample DEB19_08_DNA_2_FD_184529 | JGI IMG/M metagenome (GOLD analysis project Ga0208783, IMG submission 184529) | Aqueous microbial communities from the Delaware River and Bay under freshwater to marine salinity gradient to study organic matter... | ecosystem: Environmental > Aquatic > Marine >... | reverse complement strand
ATTAACCGATTCGGTTTCTGTAGTTGGAAGGTCAAAGAGTTCTTGTAGTTTTTTAGTCATACCGTTATTTAGTTACCTTTTCTTACCTTGATAGAAAAGGTCATCTTCAGTTATAACTCTAAACGTATATCCTTGACTCTTGCAATATGCCATAGCAGCCGCCCATTTAGCGTGATTGATTGCTACGACCATTCTATCTCTAGCACTAGCCACTCTACTTTCTATAAGACTTTCTTTTTTGGGTTTAATCTCTACTACTTCTGCTATCTTTTTCCCGAACTTATTTTCATACACAACGAAAAAGTCAGGAACATAATTTGTGATCTTACCTGTTATAGGATGCTTGTATGGTATACGCATTGCTTCGCTAGCCCAATACAATACGTTCTTGTGTGAATCACAGAACGTCATAAATGTTAATTCCCAACCCGAACGGTATTTAGGATTATGTTTTCCTATGTACTTGTGTGGATTCTTAGGTGTATATAAACCCTGTGCCCATTTAGCCATTTCATAAAACTACGTTACGGGCTACACTTTGATTTGGTTTAGGAACTATTCCTATACCGTATAGTGATGTTTTAGATTTGAATCCGTTTAGATAATAACAAAGAGTTTGATTCATTTCTAACTTGTTCTTAGAACCCTGCACTGCTTCTAATAATGTAATGACTGGTATCCCTGCCTCTTGTGCTACTCTAAAGAATACTGCTGTAAAGTTTTCAGCAATGTTTTTTGTTTCACATATGCCCAAAAAGTATGAGTATACCAAATCAAACTCAGAAGCATTTACGCTTAAGTTTGTTGAATAGAATGAATCAAATATTCTTACGGTCTGATCCAAATCGGTTCTGTTATCTATAATTTTTCCCATAACAATATTTATCTGCTAGTTAAGCACCGGTTCCCGAACCTGGGGGAGTGGTTGTCATATTGCCTGCAACAGGCTCTTTAGATATTGTAGTTGGTTTAGTTAATGCACCAACTGGGGGAGCACCAGCAGTTCCTAATACGTTTGGTGTTGCACCTGGTATTGGGAAGTTGAACATGGTGTTTCTTGTTGGTGATGTTAGTGGAGATCCTTTTGGAATACCCCTTAAATACTGAATAAAGATTTGCTCTAATTCTGTTTTTGTTTGTTGTTTTAAATTAAGATTCTTATTACCATAATATAATCTAGACATATTAATTACATCAACTAATGTTACTTGATTGTTTCTGGCCTTTTCAATGAAACCACCAATAGTATCAATGATACCGTTCTTACCAAACACGTTACTATTAGATCCAGGTCTTGATATAGGACTAAGTTTTCTGTCGTAGTTTTGTTCTAGACCAAATCCCTTAACAATGTCGCTAGGTGAGTTGCCATCTAATGCACCGTAATTATATACTACGGTTTCATAATCTATAGTCATTGCATTTTGCATTACACCTGCATTTTCAGCATAGTTGTAAGTATCATGTGAGAATGATGTTATGATTGGATTTATTAGTGTATACGCTGTAAAGTTATGCTGATAAAAACCAAATATATTAATTGTTCTAAAGAACGCAGGTTTAGTAGGTGCTGCATCGGATTTTGGTGCTCTTGTTTCACCTATATAACCCCAATCATCATTGCCGCTAATTGAATTAATATATTGTGTTCTTACATTATATTGTGTGTCGCCACCTGTTACAGCACCTCCCCTTACCCCTCTGAATAAATCGATATCAGGTTTTGTGCCGTCTTTATAATAATATGTGTAATATGCTTCCCAAAGTTTTGTTATTGTACTTGCGTTATCATCATGAAAATTTATACTAACAGGATCATACTTAATTTTAGTTTGTACAATACGTTTACGATTGTATTGATTAAGTTGTAGTGTATTAAAATTATATGCAGGTAGTTTAACGTCTTTGACTAATAAACCAAAATTGGTACCAGTACCGAGACCAACAGGATAAGCCTCGGTATTGATATCAAAATAAACGTGGAATAAAAACTTTAACTTAGGAGCATTCTGATATAGATTGGTCCTAAAAGTTTTACTTGCGTGGGAGAAGTCTCTAAGGTAATCGTTGCCGAAGAAACCTCCGGCAACGTCCCTAAGAAAGTTTGACAATTGCGCCATGTAATAATCCTAAAGATTATTACGCGCCAACGCCAGATGCCAAATCGCCTAATGTTCTTCCGATTGCGGAACCAACACCAGAGCCTAATGGAGCCTGAACAGCGTTGTCATAAGCAATGCTTAATGCGATTGTTACGGCATCATTTGTACCATAGTTTAGAGTATTGTAGTTTGCACCTTTAAGGAAGCAACCATACAATTCCCAAGTCTCTAGTACTCTTGGTGCGGCTGTACCATTACCACCATCAAGAATTTCGATGTTAGTTTGGAATTTATAATCATTACCTGCTGATGCAGATGCTTGTTCAACAAAGTCCAATTGCTTCTGTAATTGTTGACCAACAGCCTTAGATACTGTGCCGCTTGCATCATCACGGATATTGATACTCATATCAGCCCATGTATGCTTACCTGCAAGTTTAATTGTTGAGTTGTAAACTTGCAATGGAATTTCAGCAAACGTTAAGTTTGGACGTGAGCAATCAATTACTTGTTTAGTTAGTGCGAGGCCACCTGTAGCATCAACTCCAAAGTTACTGAAAATAACTCTAAAGCGATACTGTAGTTTTGGCATTAACAAGCCTTGGTTACCAGTTCCTCCGTCGGAACCAGAAACTGACATGTTGATTAGTGATTGTGAGGCTACTGCCATTTTTTAATCTCCTGTTATCTTTTATTTATCTCATTTTGATTGGGTGCCGAAGCACCCAATCTATCTTACTGCTTATAGTTCACCAGTGTTGTATATACGTACAGGGATGTAGATAAACTCAGCAGCCTTGACTGGTTCAAGAGCAACGTCAATCCACAATTCATTACGATCTATTCTAGCAGGTGTATTGTTTGAATCATCGCACACTACTAGATAATCATAGATGCCTCGTTTTGCAACTAGATCCAAGAACAATGTATCAACAACACCTGAAATTTCAGTTCTTGTTAATGCATCATTTGGTTCGAATACGAACGGTCTTGCCGCAATTGTCAACTGTCTACGTACATATGCTACAAGTCTTGCAACGTTAATTCTATCAAGTGCTGATAGACTATTGAAACTTGACTTGTTACCATAGTTTAACAATCCATTTCCTGTAAAGAATACAAGAGGATTGATGAAGTTTGTATACAATACATCACGTATACCTACTCTTGTGCGTGTTGTTACAAACTCGCCAGTAGCACTATCAACATAACCAATGTTAGTTGCGTTATCAATTAGACCACGGCGTGTACCTGCTGGTGCTAACCAAGGATAAGCGATAGTGTCATTTCTTAAGAATGTTCTAATCATCATGTGTGATGGGGGAACTGCTACTAGATTACCATTAACTGGTTCTGGAGCAATACCACTTGGATAGAACAATCCCATGTAAGTGCTACGTGTTACGCAACCATCTTCACCTGTGCTTGTTGCACCTGCGGCGTTAGTTGCCCATGCTTGAATTGCAGTAGCATTATCTGGGAGACGCATTGGTGTGTCACCGATAATGAATGCAGTATCACCTCTATCAGCATTCAATACAACCATGTTAGGTTGTAGTTCAGGATAGTTAGGTGTTGCCATCAAGTTGAAGAATTGATCCTCATCACGAATATCTGTGTTAGTATCAATTGCTACACGTAATGCTTGTACAACCATTGCTCTCTGAGCCTTACGACCCATGTAAGGAGCGCCATTTGATTGCAAGCCACTTGCTGATACCCATGCATCCTTCTGTGTTGGAAGAACTGCATCAGGGAATCTGTCGTTGTTAAAGTAGTTTACGTTATACTGTTTAACATTATAACCTGAACGGCGTGTGTTAAACAACAATATACCTGTTGGGTATAGTGTTGGCTCAGGTGCGTCTAAGTCTAAGTAGTCGCTGGTTAATAAACTTACGATACTTGGAATTGGATCATCTGCTGGGTTAGTTGTACCATTTGGTGCCCAACGTGCATCAGCAAATAAAACACCACTTGAACCGATGTTATCAGTATTATCAATTCTTACCCACTTGTCAGTGAGATCAACACTCTGCCAACGATAAATTACTGGATAATTTTCGAGATCAACCGTGCTAATCCAAAGATCACCATAAACAAGTGCTGTACCATCAGATTGTGTTGTTGGCTCACTTGCACTTACGATTGGACCTGCTGGGTCTGTTGCGTTAGGAATTGATGATGATGGGAAACCATTGTAGTCATAACCAATGTTCTGATAACCATACCAGTCACCATTGAAGTTAGTCATAATGTCTACTTGGTTAACTACGCTGTAGAACCAGTTAGTACCATTTGCAGGTGCTGCTACTGGAGCGCCTTCATTTGCTGTGTAGTCTAATGGATACCAGTTACTTAACATTGTAGTGTATGGTGCACCTGAACCCTGACCTGAAATATATGACACTTCAAGTACTTGTCCGCCTACGCCAACTGCTGTCACAATTACTGTTAAATTGTTGCCAGGAGTTGCACCGCCCATGTCTACACCATTAAATGTTACTTCGTCACCTACTGCATAACCTGATCCGCCATTTGGAATGACAGTTGGGTTAACACTATAAACTTGATGATCATTAGTTACAGTAATTTGTAAACTTGTACCAACACCAGTTGTTGATGCTTGTACTGGAGTATGTGTAATCTCAGACCATGGACCATATTTTACACCATATGGTGTACCACCTGCAGTAAATCCTGCCGCACTCATCAAACCACTTGATGTGCCTTTACCAGAGCCAGTCTGAATAATATCATTAATGATAATTACTCCGCCCTCAGTATGACTAATCTGTAATGCACCTGAATCAGTTACACTACATGTAGTGAATGGTACGCCGGCTGCTGACCATGCTGTTACGAAATCAGTAGCATCAGTATTATCTGCCAAATTGAAAGTATATGTACTTGACAAACTATTGCTGCCAGGTAATGATACTTGAATCAATGCAGTGTATGGACCTGCTGTAAAGTTTGGCGATGTGTTAGTGCCAGTAACTACAGTTGGACCTTCTGCGATTCTTTCCCATAAGTAAACTGGGCCTTGATTATATTCACCGTTAAAATTATACTGTGCGTAAATTGCACCTGCTGGGATCGCTTGTCCACCTGTTGCATCTAGTGATGCAATAACTGCCCAGTCGCTTTGTGACAATGTGATTGTCTTTGGCAACCATGCTTTTGTTAAATCGTTCCAAACGCTTACTACTGGTAGTAAACCGCCACCTGTGCTACCAACCTTAAACCAAACTGAACCAGTTGGTCTTGGGTAAGTCTGACTTGACTGCCATAATGGTTGTTGTGCTGAAGTACCATATGCAAATCCAGGCTGATAATATGTGCCTGCAGTTACACCTAAGTCTGCTAACAATGTACCTGTACCTGAAAGTGTCAAGTAGTAAGGTACTGTTGGGTCGATACCACCGTCACCTGCTGTTTGTTTACTGAAAAGATTCATCTTTCCTGACTGTACAGAAGCAGATAGGTATGTCCAACCTAATGAGTTAATATCATTCACCAAAACTGATAATACGTTGTTTGGTACTGGCTGAACTGTGATAGTTGCATTGTTATCACCGCTCATGTTGATAGTAATTGTATCGCCAGGTGTTAATGTTGGGTTAGAATTAGTTGCTTGAACTGTTGGCCATGCACCTAACCAATCACCGCCTCCTACTGGAACCCATGTATTATTTGGTGCTTTGTAGAAGAATTCATTCGCTGTTACGTTTGATGGTCTTGCGGCATCATTATATACTGTGTTAACAGCATAATCACCGATCTGACCAAGTGATGCTACTGGGGCACTACCTGAAATTAATGCTGAATCACTAATTACGATAGGAGTTTGTACTACAAACTGACCAGTTGTTGCATTGAATTCATAGATACCCCATGTAGATGTGGTAGTATCTAACCAATATGTTCCGTCTGCTGGATCGCCTGTTGGACGACCAGTAGAACCAACTAAACTTGCTAAATCAATGTCTGCTCTCATCGTATATACAGTATTGGTTGCGCCCAATGCTGAATATGCGGCAAGCAAACCATACTCGTTCAATTCGTAGCCCTGAATAGGAGTACCATTTGAAGTTGTATAGAAGAAAGGATTACCATACAATGCAACCAAGTCACGTTGACTTGTAACTCTGTAGAGTTTATTAGCGTTAGCCGCAGTTGTACCTGGTGCTACTCTAGTGCTTGTAGGGTCTGCCTTATTCTGCGCTGTTGCTAACAGAATGAATGGAATTGAGTTTGTTGGCGCTGGAAGATATTGAGCTTGGTCAATGATTGTTACTTCTACGCCAGGAGATGCTAGTGCCATGTTATGTTTCCTTTATTGTAAAATTATGAGGTTTACCACCTGTGTTACATATTATTATTTATTAAAATAACCAAAAAACTATGGATTACCGTACCTTCGAAGGTTATAAATACTTCATGTCTATTAAAAGACCCATATGCAAATCTTGTAATAAAAACCTGTGTGCAATTAACTACGTCCGAATAGGAATCACGCATTACAGAAGTATTTGCGACCAATGTGGTAGGAAGAAAACAAAACAGAAACCCCGCATCTTTAACTGGGAAAAGGCAGGATACAAGAAAAAACCCACATGTGATATATGTGGGTTTAAAAGTCTATATCCAACTCAAATGACCGTCTTTCATATAGATGGCAATCTGAAAAATGTTGAATACAGTAATCTGCGTAGTATATGTCTAAACTGTGTTGAGGTAGTGAAAAAGAAAGAAGTTACTTGGAAGCGAGGGGACTTACAGGTTGATTATTGAGTCAATCCTGCTATGTAACTGGTCTATAGTACCGTTATTATCTACATAATAATCGTAGTCTAGTCCAACACTACTATATTCACTGGCATGAACATTAAACGATTCTAATACGTTTATTGCTTCTTTATACCCAGGGCTATAATAACCTTTACTGAATTCTACGGCTGCATTGTACCAGTCTGGATTTGGTCCTCTTGATACTCTAATGGTTACTCCCCCGGCACGTTTGATAGATTTTAATTCATTAGGGAATCTACAGTCACTAATAACAATATCATTTTTAGTTTCTCGTAATTTGTTCTCAATGCTAGCAATCCATATATCATCATGGAATGCTCTGCGTCCTACTTCCGTACCCCAGTGTTGAAGTACCCATCTAGGTGTTAAATGTGGAATATCTAATCTATCTGCCCACCACGGGTCAATTTGGTCGCGCCACTCTCTGCTATGCTTTGTGTTACCCTCTAGCAATTCACGATCCCAATTGAAGATTGCGGCAACAGCGTCCTTAAGTGGACCTGCGTAACTCATACGCTGGAACCCTTTAAATCTTATTAGATAATCTGCAACAGTGTCTTTTCCACTACCAATGAAACCTGAAATTCCTACAATCAATTTAGTCCCCTAAATTATTAGTATAAATGAAAAAGATAAAAAAGTCAATACTTTTAATCCCAAAAGTTGTTTTTTTCTAACGACAACAAATAACCAGCATGGCCTCCTAGACTAAACACCGTTGTTACGTCATCCTTAGTCATTTGTTTTAATGGTGGGCAACCCTTATATAAATCTTCCCATAGTTGATTTCCTAATTTAACCCAAAGAGCATAATTGTGTTCTATATCTTTAAATATCCTATCTTCAAACTTTGTCATGTTTTCTAAGAAACTACATGTTCTTTCATACGCTATTTTAGGATAGTAATTTTGTTGATTGATATCCGTAAATTTAGTTGCAATCTTATTTGGATGTGATGTGTATTCTAAAAATGTTTTGAATCCTAAATTTTCTAAAATAGAATATGAGAAGTCAGACTCAGAACATGATATAAAAGGTTTCTTAGATAGAATAGGTTTCCATGTCTTTTCTGAAAAAGTCATAGTTTCGTTATTTCTAATTTCTGCAGGTGTTTGAAAAAACATCGTTTCCGCAGTAAGTATCAATGCAGAGTTGGCCCACTTTTTAGGAAAACAATATGCTGAGATATCAAAATGATTGAACACCTTTGAATCTACTTTAGTTACAAATTCATCTTCAGGAAAAATGTGTTGTAAATTTTTATATACACGTTGAAAAATAGATTTGTCAATGCCATATGCGGCATACATGTATTTGCTGAAGTTATCAAAATTCGTACTAGCAAAGTAATCATTGATACTATTAAATCTGTCAATATAATTATAATTTAAAGAATAATCTAATAATTTTAAATTATCGTTTTTATAAAATTCATACAGCAACGGAAATCTATTGATACGTAACCCATCACCAATTAAGAATAAAGCCTTTTTAGGTTTAGGTGACCATGGCTTTATTTCAAAATTAGATCCTTTAGATTTAGTTAATGTACTTCTCAGTAGGTAATATGGTATATACGTTGCAATGACTGGATATTGTGATACTATTTTAGTATGGTGAAATATGACACTATCATATAAAACGTATACATTTTTTAATTTAGGAAATATATTAGATTGACTACAATAATCTAATGTGTATTGTACCCAACTAGTCATGTCTCCTGTTGAACTAGGTTCAAAAAGATATGCTACTATAACTAAACTTTCTATATTGTTTAGAAAGTCTGAAGTTATTTTATCCTGAACACTATTGTATATTTCCCCTTTGAAGTGTGTTTTTTTAGGGTCATGTAATGCTCCGGGGTTCAGCGACAAACACCAAGTGTTCTTTGTTAATGGAAAACTACCGGGAGATTCGTCTGTGTTCTCAGGCAAATCTAATTTTAAATCTTGTTGCGTTATCCCTGTACCCATGTTAATGGCTGACTATAATCTACGTAATTCTTAAGTTCTGTAATTAAACGTTCCATATCTGCTTTAGATTCTGCTTTCATGGCAGCACCGTTAAGACTTGTGCCACCACCTGGACCTGCAATTGTTGCAAATTTTTCACGTGCTTCACCTATGATACCTTTTAACACAGCAAAAGTATAATCACCTATCCAAACACCAGCACCCGGATCTTGTAGTAACTGCTCAACAGGTCTTTGAACATCTGCCCAAATAAGAATGCGTTCACCGCTACCCTTAAAGTCACGTACTACTTTTAATACCTTAGTGACTGGGTTGAAAGTATAAATCAAATATCCACCAAACATACGTGCAGCCAATTCAACATAACCTGCATAGAAATCATATGTAGCCATGCCACCTGTATAGTTATAGTTCAACAAATATGTGTTGAGAATAGCACTACTAAATGGGTCAAATGACGTAGAACTTGGACCAGTTTCAAGACCTACGGTTCTACGGAACACGCTACGCACATTGATAAATTCACTGGGTAATGTATAGGTATCGATATTCTTTTCAACGGTCATTAATGTGTAGGACTCTACCGTAGCGTTTTGCGCACGTTGTCTATACACTTTGATTGCATAGTTAAATGCAGCCTCATAATGTTCAGGATCTAATTCAATGTCAATAATACCGTCACCTAAACGGTATTTTAAATTATCAAACAATGTTTGTTTGAGTTCGGTTAACGTTAAATTAGTAGGAGTTGATAAGATATCTGTTGGCATAATATTTCCTAATACTATGCTTATTTATCAGAGGTCTCCGTCCTTACGATTCTCACTATAAAACGCATCAAACTCTCCGCCCGGATATCGTGCTTTAAGTTTATTAACATTTTCAGCAATAACCTCGTTTGGATCCAACTGCAATGCTCGGCAAGCATTGATCCAATACCACATAATATCACCCAGTTCACGCTTCATGTGAAATACATTTTCCTCATTAAGTGGCTTACCCTGAAAGAAAATCTTTTTAATAATTTCTTGGAACTCTCCGCCCTCACTACCCAATCCTAATCCAGCAGTTAGTAACAGCGGGACATTGATATTAGGACCATGCATGTATTCGCCGTCACTTCCATATGCCTCATAATTTCCGTCTAGTCTGTCTAACCTATTCATAAAACTAGTAAGGTCATTACTTTCCTTACTAGTGACGGCTTCTACGAATTCCTGATACTTGTGTAAATCTATATGTTTCATTGTGTCTCCGTTATGTAATTGTAAAGTTCTTCTGCATATAGTCGGTGTGGTTCAGCACCGTGATGGCCATATACAGTTTTGGGGTTCCTATATGCATTGTACTTAGAGTCCTTGTACTTTGTATAAAAAGATTCTTCATTATTAAGTGCGTTATAATAATGCTTATTATCTATCATACTAAGATAGGATTTTAAATACTGCTCATTAGATTTTGAAAACATATGCATTGTGTTTACCATTAGGTATTTCACGTTTATATGCTTTAAGAAAAATTGCAGTTCTAATGCTAAATTAGCACTATATACCTCAAAAAATTCTGTTCTCTTAACTATAAAGGATTGGTAATCCTCTTGTATGTCTTTTTCTCTTTCTGTATAACCTTTAAATGTAAGATTGATATGTAAAAAATTAGACATAGAAGGTGATACCCAATCTGCAAATTTTGCTCCTGCCTTTTCATGCCATGTAGGGTATTGAAAGGGTGCATCTACCCTTGTTGATTCTGTCCAACCAATCAATACAAAAATCTCTTTATTAGTTATGTCGTGATTCTGAAACCAATCAAGGACACTCCGAACGATTGCACCATTTGTGCTTCCACCAATCGCTATGTTTATAGGAGTATATCCTAATTTTTTTGCTAGTATGTTTCCATAACTAAGACTACGATTTAACGCACTATCTAGTTCACCATCTATCTCACTGCCGGCTGTATGACTACAGCCGGCGATCAACATGATTTTCTCTGACATTAAAACGCCTTAAGAATAATCATTCCTGCATTGAAGCGACCATTAGGTGTAGTACTTACTGCCTTAATATCTTTGAAATACTTACGTGCCGCAGGCTTGCTACCCATAAGTTGTTTAATTTGTTCAGCAGGTTTACGTAGTGTTTTAACTTCACTTTGCTTTTGATCAAAGCCTAGCAATGTATTACCCTTAACGCCAAAGCACTTTGCGTACTCGTCTGCAATATAGTGATGCATCTTGCGTTTAGCAGTATCGTAAACCCATGCTTCACTAGCACCATACAACTTTGTAGGGGGTAGACCAACTAGATCCAACTTAATTGCATCATCTTTAAATGCTTTAAGATACTTAAGTTTGCTGACTTGCTTTTCAACGCTTACAGGTTTCTTAGCACGGGGTGCCTTAGCAGACTTCTTGACACTTACATAGCCGTTTAGGTCAGCAATAACCTTATCAACATATGCTAGAATATTTTTAACCTGTGCCTTACTAAGGTGTGAGTATGCCTCATTTAACTGAGCATCCTTACCTTTTTGCAATTCAAGATATTCTTCTTGGCGCTTTTTCCAAGGCTCAACTAAAAGGTTAATATGCTGTGGCAGAACACTCTTCTTACTAAGTTCTTCCATTACACGCACATTGAATTCTTTCTTTGCACCATCACGTAGGTAATCGTCATAGATGCCTTCTAATTCTCCACCTGCTTCACGTGCCCGATCTTTCATAATTTCTTGCACGTTGGGGCGATTGGCAACAACTGCCTCTTTCTTTCCACCAGTCTGACTGGTCTTAGGATACAGTTCGTTTGCTTTATCGATGAGGCGTTGCACTTCAGATAGAATCTGATTTTGCTCTTTTTCATTGAGTATAAGGCCACGCAATGCCATACGTGCTACCCAACCATATGTCATGACATATTCGCTATCAGGAATCTTACCGATCTTTTTAACCAAATCACTTTTGCCTGATCGTTCCAAATAGTTAATCATAAACTCTTTGGCTTCTTTCTTACCATAGAATCGATTGTACCAAGTCATCCCGTCCATTAATGCAATTTTATGATTTTCGGGTTGCTCGACAAATTTGGGTTCAAAGCCCATATACTTAGTATCGGGATCCCTAGGATTCAAGTCTTTGGGCATAACAAAGGTTACATCAGTAGAAGTGGGCTGGGCTTTCTTTACACGGGGCATGGAATTCTCCAATAATCAATCATATTCAGTATTATATAGTGTTTGGGTTTAAAAGTCAATAGATATGGGTAAGAATTTTAGAGTACCAAATTTGGTGTAATCTTTCCCCGATATCGGGTATTTCAATATTGTACTCATCGTAGAAAAATCTCTGAGTATAGTTAAACCCTGCTTTATTCATAAATTTGTCGGTGTCAAACATTACCGCTTTTTGCACGTTCAGTTGTAGGGTGTTAAATCGTTTGACCGTTAACCCGGTCTTAACAGTGTTTGTATCATAGAATGTTTTATACGTTTCTATAGGTATATCAGCAGAGTTGTCATTGTCAATAGATTCTCCATGTCTAATAGGGTAAAATCTTTTATATCCGATTGATTCTTCTTTAGGAAAACTAAACATTATGACATTTTGGTTATCCCAATAATTGAAAATATTATAAGGCATATTATATTGAATAAAATGATAATATTCTATAATGTGAGAACATATAATGGGTATACCTTTAGTTTCTTTTAATATATCAAATGAATTAGGATAATCAAAATTACGCAAATTTTCTAATAAACCTGCATGGTGATTGTACGAATCTGATTCATATTTTTCAAGTAAATCGTCAAACGATGCTCTAGTTTGGAACTGTTCATTAAGCGATAGCAGGTTGGCTAAATGATTTCCACCACAACCCGGGGGAAATAAAAGTATAAAGATACTGTTTAGGGACATAGATATATTTACGATAAATACAAGTATGCCAAGATTATCCCTATACCGTCCTAACAAGACCAACGACTACAACTACTTAGACAAAACGGTGTCAGAAATGCTTACGGCTGGTGGCACAGATTTGTACATACACAAGTATTTAGGACCTAATGCAAGTACTCCTAGCGTAGATTACACTCAGCCTCAATACGATAAACTTGAGCCTACAAATATACAAGATTTGCTATTTTTAGAAAATAGAGATAGGGTATATGACCCAAACATATATCGTTTGCGTGGACATTACAACGTACAGAACCTTGACTTTGATTTAAGTCAGTTTGGGCTTTTCTTACAGAATGATATTATATTCATCACCGTTCATTATAACGACATGATTGACATTGTAGGTCGCAAATTAATGGTAGGTGATGTTATAGAACTGCCGCATTTGCTGGATTATAATCCACTGAAAGAAACTATACCAGTTGCATTGAAACGTTTTATGCAGGTTACTGATGCGAACTACGCAAGTGAAGGTTTCAGTCAAACATGGTTCCCGCACTTGTGGCGTATTAAATGTGAGCCACTTGTTGACAGCCAAGAATTTAGTCAGATACTACAAGAGCCTATTAATCAGGATAATTATCTTGGACTATGGGATAAAGATAAAACATATCCTCCGGGTTATGTTATTTCGTTTGGTGACAAGAATTATGAGTCTATAAAAGAAGTTCCTGCAGGTATAAGTCCGCCAAACGAAGAGTATTGGAAACTTGATACTAATCAAGACCTTAAAGATATACTTGGAACATACAATAAGAATTTACAAATTAATGATGCTAATCTTAAGGAAGCAAAACGTATTGTTCCAAAATCAGGTTACAGCCAAAACGATTTGTATATTGTACCTACATACGGTGTATACGAATCAGACGGTGTACTGTCTAGAAAAGATGGTCAACCCGCACCACCATACAATATTGTAACTAGTTCTAAAGGAGCACCTAGCACTACAACTGGCGCAGTTGTAATGATGCGTAATCCTAAATACAAGAATCCTAGTACAGGTATAAGAATTAGTAAAGAGGCACTTAAAAGTATTTGGGACTTGACTGCTGATGCAGACTTATCTGAAAAAATTGATAAGTTTGTACAAGCACAACTAGAAACAGTAGAGTTGCCACCAGAAAGAACAGATACTGGATCAGGACCTGTTAGTGGAACTAAAGCACTTATGGTTCAGTCATTGGGTGTAATTACAGGTCCATATGGTACTGCTGACAACACATATGCTACCGCAGACCAAGATCCAACTCAGCCTGGATTCACTGGTACAATTAGTACACAAATGGATTATCGTGCTGACTGTGATCCTAGATTCCAATACATAACAAGATATACACCTCAGACATTTGGCTACATTGCTGGATACTTAACAGGTGATGGTCAAGCACCTAATGGATTACCAACTGGTGCTGGTATTAGTTTCCCACTGAATCCTCAAGTAGGAGATTACTTCTTACGTATTGATTATTTCCCACAGATATTATTCCGTTGGGATGGACAAATTTGGGTCAGAATCAGTGAGAATGTTAGAACAGACACTGGCTTTACAGCAGCCGATAGATCATTGGTATCAGGATTTGTTAATAATGAGAATCAAATCTATCTAAATAACACTGGTGAGTTTGTTCCTGAAGCACAACCATTATCTAGTGTCTTACAACGATCACCTGATATTATACCACCCGAAATTTAAATATGGCACAATTTTTTTACGACAATCAGATACGCAGATTCTTAATTCAATTTGCAAAAATATTCAGCAATTGGTATGTTACTAAGGGCAAAGACCCTAACGGCAACGACATACTAATTCGTGTGCCAGTAATGTACGGTGATAGTAGTAGACAAGCAAGTACAATTATTGCTAACAATAGTGCTAGTAATTTGCCTAGCGCACCTTTGATAACATATTATATAACAGCATTAGAATACGACCAAAGACGTTTGCAAGACCCTACGTTCGTAGAAAAGTTACAAGTACGTCAACGTCAATATGATCCTGATACAGGAACATATGATACCACACAAAGTCAAGCATTTACAATTGAACGATTGATGCCTGCACCATATACATTAAGAGTTACTGTAGATTTTTGGACTACAAACTATAATCAAAAGTTAGAAATTATTGAACAGTTAGGTGCTATATTCAATCCAGCACTTGAAATACAAAGCACAGATAACTTTATAGATTGGACTTCATTGAGCGTAGTATTCCAAGATGGATTAACATTCACTAGTAGAACTATTCCGCAAGGTACAGGTAATCCAATTGATGTTATGACATGGAAGTTTTATATGCCTATATGGATTAGCACTTCAGTCAAACTTAAAAAGATGGGTGTTATTCATAAAGTTATCGCTAGTATTTTTAAAGGTAAAGCATACCAAGACATACAAGATGACGATTTGCTATTAGGAACACGACAAAAGATTACCCCGTTTGGATATAAAGTACTATTGATAGGTAACACGTTACAATTGCTACCACAGAATGAAGCATTCTATCCACCTAATACTAATTTAGATAATCCTCCTCCACCTAACACAGATTTGTATTGGAGTAGTTTATTAAACACATATGGTAAGGTAAAGCCGGGAGTAAGTCAAATATGGTTGCAAAATCCATATATGGAAGATGACATTGTTGGTACAATTGTTCCTGACCCGCTTGATGATAGATTATTAATATATAACATTGACCCCGACACACTTCCACAAAATACCCTTGCACCTGTCAACAGCGTCATAAATCCATTGCTCACTGGACCAAACGCGGGTTTGCCAGGTCCCGTTGGTGGAGTAAGATATCTTCTCGTTGACAGAATAGGAACCGACGGTACTAGCACAATTGCATGGGGTAACTTAGTTGCTAATGCAAATGACATTGTAGAATACAACGGCAGCACTGGTCAGTGGGAAGTTTCATTTGATAGTCAAGCAGCCACAACTGTAGAATACGTCACTAATTTAACTACTGGTATTCAATACCGCTACGTTAATATAGAAGGACAATGGATGAAATCATACGAAGGCTGGTATGATCAGGGAGATTATTCTATAGTGATTTAATTTAAGATAAATCATTATATGAATGTCGCCGCTGGAATCTTCTTTTATTGTAATACAACATGTAGATATTTGTATCTGTTACGTTCAGATAAAAATCCTACTTGGAGTATTCCTGGTGGTAAACTTGAAAAGAATGAAACATTGTTAGAAGGTCTAGAACGTGAGTGCCTGGAAGAAATAGATTTTTGGAATAAAGATTGGAAATTAATACCTATTCAAAAGTTTGTGAATAATAATTTCACGTATCATACATTCTTTTGCACAGTAGAAAGTGAATTTATTCCTACATTAAACGAAGAACATTGTGGATATGCGTGGGTGGTAGATGAACACTATCCTAAACCATTACATCCAGGATTGTTTAGTACCATTAATTTTGATGTAGTTAGAGAAAAGATGAAGTCATTAGTAGAAAAGCGATCCTAAGATCGCTTTTCTGTTTTAATGCATACCTAACATTTTGCCTATAGTTGGATAACCTAGTGCGCCGATAACTATACCGGCACCCATAAGCATCCATCGCCACTTCTCTAATGCAGAGATTTTACCTGCCATTTTATTATGAGCATCAATGTTTGATTGTTGAAACTCTTTCATAAGTGATAATGTGGCATCACTATTTTTGGTCATGTCATCACGAATATCTTTCAACTCGGCCTTAACCTCATCGACCTTTTCATCCAAGTTTTTATATTGTACTTGGAGTACAGCGATATCAGTTTCAGCCTTCATTAATGATACCTGAGCCATGATCTATTAGGCCTTGTTAATAGTTACGATTGGGTATGGCTGACCACCGTATGTATTGGCAGCATAAGCAGTGTTGAATGTTGAGAATGCTGGTGAAGCATTATTAATATTATCAGTGCCTGTTGCTGTTGTACCTGAAGTTGCTGTAAACAACTCTGCTGTGTGATCACTCAAACTCTGTACATTAACTGTGGCAGCGTTTGCGTATGTACCAACAATGTTCATTGTGCCTGGATACAAGTTTGCGTTTGCTAAATTAGCAGTATAGCATGCACCAGTTAAACCTGATGTTGTACCTGTTACTAGATACTTCTGCTTACCCTTCTGACGAACGATAAAGCCTGCTTCGTTATCAGCAAATACAAAACCTGATGCAGTTGCGTTTGCCGCTGAGTTTGCCGCAAATGTAGCAAATGTAGCGTTAGCGTTTGCAATGTCAGTAATGTACCCTAAGAATACACCATCACTAGTTGATACTGCGCTACCATCACTTAATGTATTAGCAAAGTCTGTACCAACACCATCGATGTTTGGTGAACCAGTGCTTACTGTAATTGTGCCTGTACCAGTTTGGCTGATAGCCACTCTGCAAAGTACTTGGTTACCGTAAATCTGTGTATTACCACCAACAACACTGTATGTTGCTGTGTTAGTTGCAGGATAACCTGCACCACTTACTGGGTTATTGAAATATGCATCTACTGGTGCTACTGTTGCTAAAGTTGTTAAACCGGCAGCAGTTGATAAGTTAACCTTTGCATATGTTGGGTTAGCATTCAATGGTGTTGCTGAAACAGTAAATGTACTGTTATTGCCTGCATTGATTACTTCAAGAATCCAATACATTGTACCTGCTGTTAAACCACCTGCGGTAGTTCCTGGTACAAATGGCATACCTGCAATGATACCTAAGTTAGTAAAATTTGCACTTGTTGTAACTACTTCTGTTGTTCCGTTTGTTGCAGTAATTGTAACTACTGCTTGTGCTTTTGCGATTTTTAATGGGCGTCCCATTTGTTTCTCCTATGTTATGTGGGTTCTAATCCACTACGCGGCGGGGACCGCATAAGACTCTCCCCATGAGAGTGCATAATATATTTATCGTTTTTGCGAAAAATAAATACCTATATGAAAGTCGAATTTTACGGGTCATTCTATACTGCCGAACCGCATATTATAGGCGATTCTGAGCAGAAATTTATAGAAAAATTAAAGCAAGAAATACTTGCTACTAGCACATATGAATCCAATCTTATATTAAATCTTACTTGGCTAGAACCAAATGATCCTAATTTAATCCCATGGCTCAATAGAAATGCTGTATCTAAATCTACTAAGATTTATGTAGTTGGGTTAGTTGACGGGATGCATTGGTTCACTATGACTGATAATTATAAGGATTTAATGGGAATGAATCCAGTAATAGAATTTATAGGATTTCATCCTGACCATTGGGTAAGTATATTGCCCGGTTTAATGAACCCTTATTCTGAAACAGAACTTCAACTTGATCAAAATCCTACATATTCATTTTTAGCGTATAATAGAAAATCTAGACCTCATAGATATACTATCACTAAAATGTTGATAGATAACAACTTAATTGATAGAGCATACATAACTTTTCAAAAAGGCAACTTTGAAATAATAGACGAAAGAACTGGTGATACAGACCAACACCTACATACTTCAGATTTAAGATTTTCTAGACCGGAAGATTTGTTTACACTAGGAAATTTAGATATATGGAAACAATCATATTGTATACTAGTATCAGAAACGGAATCATATGATCCATGGCAATTAAGTGAAAAGACTTGGAAACCTATATTAGGATTACGCCCGTTTGTACATAATGGAAACGAACAACTATATAAAATACTGCACAAATTAAATCTTTATACACCAGCAGATTTGTTTAAGAATTCTGCTTTGAACAAAGCCGATCCATTAACTCTTATAGATCATTTTAAATGGCTAAATGAAAAAACACCACAAGAATTATATGACTTGTGGTGTTCGCAGTACTTTATGTTAAAGCACAACAGAAATATATTCTTAGAATTACGTAGGCATTCCTAATTCTGTAACAGAAAATACGCCGGTTCCGCTTACACTAATGTAAGCAATTTTATTACCTTCGCCTACGATAAAACTATTGTTTACTGTATTTGCAGGGATAATTTCGCAAGCAGTTAAATTAGCAGTGGGATTAGATCCTACTGCTACCGCGATTGCACTGCTTGTTGTTGATATACGAACCTTATCAGTAGTTGCTACTGCTGTCTGTTGACTAGATCCACTTGGTGTGTAAATTGCTGCTGCCATAATTGTATCCTATTATAATCTTCCTACGGCGACTTCAATCACGCCGTCTATACCATCAAAGTCTTGTAATGCCTTTCCTATTACAGTACCGATGTGCGGTGTTGTTGTAGGTCTAGCATAACCTCCACCACCACTAATTAACATATCACCTTTTCTTATTTTGCCACGAACTTTACATGGTACACGACCCTGTAGTGCTATCGCTACTGGGAATTCACCAGGACATTTTGCATTCATAGCATATGCAGGATCAGTTGAAACAACTCCTGCTACACGATTTGTAGCATCAGTTGCTAATGTTACTTCTTCACGACCGCCAAACTCTAATACAGTACCTGGACTATATTGTTCGTCTGCTGAATAATATTCTGCCAAGTCAGCATATGTTGCTTGCATTCTTGAACCGGCTGTTAATGTCCAGTTACCAGTTAAGTAACCTAATGTTGTGTTTGCACCAGTTGTTATATTTGTAACTGTAAATGCACTATTACCTGTAACTGATGTTGCGCCACTAACAGTTAATGATGTTAATGTACCAACACTTGTAATGTTTGGTTGTGCTGCCGTAGTTACTGTACCGGCTGTTGTTGCGCTACCTGCGCTTGTTGCAGTTGTAGCAGAAGTTGCTGTAGTGGCACTAGTTGCTGTAGTAGCACTACCTGCGCTAGTTGCATATGTTGCATTCGCTACAGTACCAGTTACATTTGCACCCGCTAACGCTGTTAATCCACTACCATTACCAGTAAACACACCAGTATTTGCAGTAATATTAACGCCGGTAATTGTTCCATTAACACCTAATCCAGTTAGTGTACCAACTGATGTAATATTGGGTTGAGCCGCAGTTGTTACTGTGCCTGCTGTAGTAGCACTACCTGATACTGTAATAGTATATGTACCGCTTAAACGTGCGCTAGGTACAGTACCGGTTGATAGATTACTTGCATTTAAGTTTGTTAAGTTTGCACCACTACCTGCAAATAATGTAGAATTTAATGTGCCAGTTGTCTTGTCAAAAGTAAATGCTCCGTTACCTGCAATAGAACCTGCGTCATTGAATTGAACATATGTGTTAAATCCACCAGGTGTCACATTACCTGAAACGTTAGAGTAGTTGTATCCGCCACCGACAATTGCTGCCCATCCTGTTACGGCTGAACTAAATGTAAGTGTTACTGCATTGGCGTTTGTATAATTTACAATTGGATAGTCATAACGACCAACATAACTGTTGCCAGTATTATCAATTGGTTCTACACTTACGTACTGATTATTAAGATTATGAACAACTGTCCAAGTTGTACTTGCACTTGATTGGGTGTGTAAGTAATATCCACCTGTTGGGTCTGTCCAACTTAGTGTACCAGAACCATTGGTCTTTAATATTTGATTTGCACTACCGCCAGTAATTGTTACGTTGCCTATTGCACCTAAATTACTTGTGCCTGAAACTTTTAATGTTCCAACATTAGCATTACCTGTAGTAATTAAATTACCACCTGTAATAGTACCTGATGCTGTAACAGTTGCCGCTGATACGGTGTTTGATGTTACAATATTACCACCAGTAACGTTACCGGTAGCAACAATTAATCCCGCTGTGCCTAAATTACCTACGTTAGCATTACCAGTTACACTTAGTGTACCAGTTAATACTCCGCTTGTTGCACCAATATTACCTACGTTAGCATTACCAGTTACACTTAACGTTCCTGTAAACACACCTGCGGCTGCACCAATATTACCTACGTTAGCATTACCACTTATGTTTGCTGTACCAGTAATATTTGCACCAGTATTTGTAACTACCAATACGTTTGCTACACCATTGGATGAAATGTTTACGTTTGAATTTGCTGTTACTACAACACTACTATTACCATTCACAATTGCGGCACCGTTGGCTGCGCTTGTTCCACCGACCGTAAATGAACCACCTGATGCATTAGTAATTACTACACCAGATGCGTTTGATGTTATTGTTGCATTTCCTAAATAAATTGTACTACCGGATAGATATAATGCATTCCATCTATTTGTTGTATTACCTAAGTTATATGTGACGTTTGCATTTGGATTTAAATTACCTGCAACCGTTACCTGCGTTCCATTACCAAAACTTGTTAAGTTTGGTTGTGCATTACTTGCAGTAGTTAATGTTCCTGTTACAAAATTTGCAGTCGCTAAGTTACCTAAGTTTGCATTTAATGATGTAATGTTTCCAGTGAATACACCTACTGTTGCACCGACGTTTCCAAAGTTAGCATTTGCTGTAACAGACAAATTACCTGTAAGTGCTAAGTTACTTGATAGTACATTAAATGATAATGCACTGTTGACACCTAGTGCCTGATTGCTAGTTGAACTACTTGATACAAATACAGGATAGAATGTACCTGTTGTTTGTGTCGTTACTACGCCAAAATCACTTACGTTTGCATATGAAACATTTAAGTTTGCTACACGGTCTGTACTGGTTACTACTAATGGTGAACCTGCGCCGCTTGAAATATTTGAGAATAGTCTAGTTGATGTAACAACACCTGTAGCATTTAAATTACCTACGTTAGCGTTGCCGTTAACAGTAAGTATTTTAGGATTTGCTCCAGTGTTATTGTTCCATGTAAAATCTGCGTCAGCATCTAATAAGTTACTATTATTGAATTGTACTGTTGAATTAGAGCCGGCTGCATTAGCAACACCGCTACCACCTACCGCACATACAATTCTACCACCAGTAGCATATACATTACATGTACCACTGGCAGTTGTAAGTGTTAATTCAGTTCCACCTTCAGTTAAAGAAATTGTCATCTGTGTACCAGAGACAATATTCTTAACGTAATAGGTTTGTCCAGCGGTTATTCCACCAAACGTTGTTCCAATAAATTTAATTGGATCGTTAGCAGTAAATGAACTGGTATCGCTAACAGTTACGTAATTAGTTGATGCAGTTGTGTTAGTTACACTAGTATACGCATATGCTGTATATCCTGTACTGTCAACAGGTGTGGTCAAACTAGAATCTGAATACAATGCAAAAGTATTAGCAGTTAATATATTAATATAGTAACTGTTTCCATTTAATTCAGTCATACCCAATGCATTGGTGATTGTTACCTCAGCCCCTTCAATTAAGAAGTTATCTTCAGTTGTTGTAATAACTGCTGGGTTTGCCTGACTTGCATTTTGTATGAATGCTACAATCGTTGACTTTGGAGTCCAACTTAAATTACCCGTACCATCAGTTTCTAATACATAACCAATCGATCCGCCAGTGATTCTAACATTTGATACATCACCCAATGTTAATAACCCACCTGCATTGCCACCACGATTGACCCAGTTATTACCATCAAAGGCAAGAACTTGCCCGTCTGAGCCGGCTGCGGTATTTGACGTAATGCTTATATCCAAATTTCCATAAGCACCATTAATCTGACTGAAATCGACCTCAGAATATGAGGTTAGTACCTCAATATTCTCTAGACCTTGTTCAGTTTTACCGATAAACAGGCGCTTTTCGTCAGATGCGAAACCGAATTCCGCTTCATCAAGTTGTGGAAGATCGACTAGATTGCCTGATCGTTGTTGGATTTTTGATATCTGTACTATAGCCATAAGATGTAACTTTTAGAATATTACATCTATTTATGCTTTTTACAGATTAAAGGGTCATACAAATTTGCTGTAGTATTGCTCTAGTCTTTGGTACCAAACGTTAGTCCAATGATCAAATTCTGTCCCTTCGACAATGAACTCTTGGTAGATATTATCTGCGGTACACATGAAAATAACACCCTTACGTATGTCAGTTTTATATGTTTCGTTATGGGCCGTTGCATATGCGGCTAACTGAATGAAATAGTCATCAATCCATTCTTTTTTCTTCAACTTATTACTTTGCTTATGGTCCATAATAGCAGGGCTACCGTCATGAACTCCTACCAAATCCGTTGTTCCTGCATAGACCTCAGGGAAATACAGACTAACTTCTGTCCCCCAAAACTCATTACATTTACTAAGTCCCTGAGTAATAATGCTATGGGCCATTTGATGACTTTGTAGACTGTATGGGTTGCTACCGGGCTCCCCCGTCGATCCAGTCTTTACATAATTTTCAAGCCACTTGTGCATGCGTGTTCCACGCCCTGCGGCTTCGGTAGTGATTGCTTGTGCTTGTTGCTCACCTACACGTTTGCGCCATTCACGTAATGCTTGTTTCTTTTCTTCTGATTTAGTTGCATCAAGTATTGTAGTAACACTTGGTACTCTAAACCCGTCCGGGGTCACATATTTTCTAGACCCGTCAATTGTTTCTTTTTTAAGTTCTAAGTAATTAAATTTATTAGGATTGTACATTTTTATCTTTGTTATACCAAGCATCATTCACATGTAACCAAAATTGATAACTTGGAGAATTGTCTGTGCTGTCTACATATTTTTTTAAGTTGACATAGTTACTGTTGATAGGTTTTATTTCTTTAAATCTTTCTAACATAGTGTCATAACAATATTTTGCTACAACATTCTGAGCCATAACACCGTCATGTTGACACGCAGTTTTATCCATACCCTTTGTTAGATAATAAAAATCTTCTACTTTATTTGGATCTTTATAAACAGCGTTGAATAGATTAGGATAATTGTTTTGAATTAACATTAATGATTGATAGTGATCAGCCATATAGTTTGTGGTAAAATAATTTATATTATTGGCTTTAAGTAAATTTATAACAGACAACCAATGTAACAACTTTCTACGTTCCATATAGTAAACACCGGTGTTATCAATGTGTTCGTATATTGCCCGTTCAATCGGTTCATCTCCATAGCATGCTAAATTTTTTAGATCACCTACGGTAATTCCTTTGTAGTTTGTTACAAACTCTTCTCTTCTTAGTGCTTGTGTAAATGCAATAATAAAAAAGGGTTTAGAATTAGTTGATTGGTTAAGATAAAAATATTCTGCAACTCTTCTATATATTGAATCGTTACCACAACCCTTAACACCCAAATTAACTATAGGTACATTTAGTTTTTGTGCAAGTAAAGCAGGCCATCCTTGTGTAGTAGGATCATCTAAACCTTGACAATATGTATAACTGCAACCTACTGTGACTAAATGCGATATTTCTAATGCCATCTTATACTCTGAAACTTTCCCCGCACCCACAACGATCCTTTTCGTTTGGATTTATAAATTCAAAGCCTTCGTTAAGGCCTTTCTTTTGATAGTCCATAGTGCAACCATTTAAATAGGGCATTGATCTTCCGTCTATCCAAACTTTTACACCAAATGATTCATGTACGAATTGGTCACGTGTAACAGGAGCAACATCAACATATTCTAATGTGTATGCTAGACCACTGCATCCAGTAGTCTTTACTCCAACACGTATCCCTAAACCTTTACCACGTTTATCTAATTGTTGTTGTATTTTGGTTGCAGCGGTTTCTGTAAGAGATATCATACAAATATTTATTTGATTGAATAGTGTAACACTATTCTTAGTGAAAGTCAAATTATTGGGTAGGCATTGCAGATTGTGCCATCTGCGCTACTACTTGCTTACTTTGGTCTTGTGGCATCTCAGTTGATGATGCTTGGCCTTTAAATACAACCTTATCGCCTTGTATGTTAGAGATAACATTTTTCAATGGGGGTTGCTTAATCATATTATACAAATCTTTTGGATCAAGTATAATATCGTATCTTTGAAAATAATCTAATAACTTATCCAATGACCAATTAGGTTGGATCTTACCATTATCTAAGTCCGTTTTTAATTGGTCAGTGGCTGCAACTATTTTAGTTGCTAGTGCGTTTTGTTCGTCAAATTCAAAGAGGCGCATGAGTTACCTCTTTGCACGACCTACCCCACCCATCGGAGTTGCTTCAGGTTCTTCAGCAGGAGCCGCAGCTGCACCTTCATCGCCTGCCATTGGAGGCACTGCAGGTTCAACTTCAGTTGCACTTGCATCTACTGAAACTTCTTCTTCACCTGGAGCAGGCATACCACCAGCGGCTGCACCAAATGCATCGGCAGCAGGTGCACCACCTGTTAATGTATCTCTAGCAGCCTTCATCTGTGTGAATGCTTCTTTTAGTGCGGCACTCAATGCATCTAATTGACCGGTTACTAGTTCGTTATAACCCTGTGCTTCGGTCACACCAATCTCTGACTCAATGCTGTCAACAAGAGCAGGAAGTTCTTTAACTTGCATTTGACCGATATCTTCAAGCATCTTCTGTACTGTATCTACCATATCTTGTGCGGCAAGAACAACTTGTGACTTTTCAACTTCTTCGTTTTCTACAACAATGCGTGTAGGTGTTTTCATCAACTCTTGGAAGTGTTGACGTAGTGCTTGTTCCATAAACACTAACTTCATGTAAGGAGCACTACCTTGATTCTTATAAAAGTCAGGTGACTTCTGTGCTTCTTGCATTAGTGAAGAAACTCTATTAAGCATTGTTTTTGTTTTAATCTTATCCAACTTTGAGGTGTTGATACTCATCTCAAAATTTTCTTTCAATGCTGTAGTAGCATAGTTCTTGTGTTCTAAATCTGTTAGTCTCATAGTATGTTTTTCCAGTCCTGATATAGTATTTATCTGAATCCTATAATTATTTAGGTTGCGTATTGGTGAACTTACTGCTCTGCCAATGTCTAGATATATTTATATAGTTATTAATCTCATTAACCATTGCTGTTCTTTTACGCTTACCCTCTTGCAATTTGGCTAAAAAGATAAGTTTAGTGTCATTATCCTTTGCTTTACTAAGCAATTTTTTCTGTTGGGCTATAATCAAGTCCAAACTGCTGATAAGCAAATCAAGTTCTTCAATACGTTTAGTTTCAGTAATCTTTTTATACTTATCAAATATGCACCATGTGAATGCATTCTTTTTGGATGAGAATGTATGCTCTTCTGTAACGGTAAATGGGATAACTTTAAAGTATCCTGAGGGTTGAGGTTCTACCCGATACTTGTTAAAGAGTTCATAACTTCCGTCCTCGCAATCAACTATAAAAACTTCAGATAATTCTGAGGTTAGTTGTTTGACTAAAAACTTCTCTATTTTCTTTTGGTCTGTCATAATAGTTTAAAGTATATATTCCTTAATTCGGGTGACGTATCTAAAAATGTAGGAAGTTGAATCCATTCTGTACCGCACTTTATCATGGGTATACCTTCACAGTCATTGTACAGTGCGCCCAGTTCTTCTATCCCATTTTCAAACACACTAGAATGCTGAACCTCAAAGTCAAATTTCCACACTGGATAAGTTTCATCTTCTTGTTGTTGGTATAAAAAACCAAAGTTTTCAAATTCGTCAAATCTTACATCAACCCTTACAGGTGATGATACTATTTCAGGTTGTGACCTTAATGATATAGCCTGTAATACTGTATCGAAATTAGATTGTGTGTTTCTTTTATGTAGCCACTGCTTAGGATCCGCATCTATAGGTGGTTTAGCCCTATTAGGTACTCCTGTATTTGTAATGTCAAACAACGTATAACAGCATAATCTGTGCGGCATGCTGTATTTAGAGAGGTAAAAAAACCCGAGAATAAATCTCGGGTTCTTTGTGTCAACTCAAACTAAAGATTAGTTTGTGAATGTTGCTGTTGCGGTAACTGTTGAAGTACCACCAGTTGCTGTGTCAACTGCGGCTGCAAGAGTAGCAGTAGTCCAACCACCTGTTGGATATACAGCAAGCGCCAATGTGTCAGTTGTTGTGTCAGTAAATTCATAGATATGAATTGTTGCTAACTGTTCAACTGTCTGAATCACTTGTGAAGCGATAGTTGTGTTTGCCGCAACGCCTGCCAACTCGATTGTGAAGAAGTCAAGTTTTGGACCTTGTGGCTGAACTGTTAATCCTGAAGAAACAGCATTAACTGCGCCGGTTGTATAATCTGGCTGATCAAGCCATAGAACTGGTTGAAAGTCACCATGTGTACGTGTAAATTGTGCCATTTTGTTTTTCCTTTAGTTAGTTTGAACCCCACGAGGTTCATACTATTATTTATGCCTGATCCAAAAAAACGTTGGATTAGGTATTAACGGCCGGCTAGATTTTGGCGACTAAAGCCCATACGGTCTACAAATTTAAGACCCTGTGCAACGAATCCCTCTTGGGTTTCGGTACCGTCTTGTAAATAGCCCTTGACAGGGCTAGATTTTGCAGCCTGATCTAACTGTTTTACAACGTTCATCTTAAGATTGTAAATAGCGATCCATATAGTAAATGCACCTAATAACCCTTCAGCATTCTCAGCAAAGTGTTTATCTATCTTTGCTCTCATACTGTCGGTCATGGGTCTTGACGCAACGTAATCTTTAAAGCCATCAAGTAAATTACTCAAATCACCTGATACTATTCGCTTATTAATATACGTAGTGAATAGTTGATTAAACGTATTACGTGCCTGAGGAGCAGTAGTCATCAACTGCTGTACTGCTCCTCCGTATTGGTTGATTGCTTTTTTGACTTCGTTCACTAGTCCTGCGTCTAGTTTAAGTTTAGGAGTTATAGGCATCTTACTAGGAACTATAGCGATATTGCTATTATTCTGTAACTTGCCTATAGTTCCGTTTAACGGAGTCGCTTGATCGGTTGAGGCAGCGTCAGCGGGTATGAATTGGTGTACTGCAATACCAGCAGTTTTACCCTTCATTAGTTTGCCAACTTCACTATTAGGATCCACTGTGTATGTTATACCATTAGGATTAGCCCTAAAGGTGTATACACCGTCTTTTTCTTCTAATGGTTGGCTAAACAATAAGTCGCCCCAATAGAATCCTTTACCTTTATCTGCCTTCTCAAGCCCAGGCCATATTTCAGCAATCAACTGGTGTAAACCTGTACGGTCTACTCCACGTGCCTGATCATATTGAACAAACTGTTCGGGACTGAACACTTGTCTGCCCGTACCGTCTTTCTTATTAAACATATGTTTGTCCATGATGGAAAACTTACCGTTTACCCCACGTCCAAATATCAATGCAGGATAACCGTCCCACTTGATAGTAACTGTATCAGGTGTCTTAACAGTTTTCTGTATTGCATCTAACGCACGATTTGCACCCTGTAAGTCACCTAAGAATACCAAATCTTCAGGATGGTCTAGGTGACCCTTATCTTCAGTGACGATTTCTAGGGCACTAATCTTACGTACTAATGCTGATAGGCTTTCTGCTAAGTTCATCTGAATCTACGAATTTTAGTTTTTGATTCTGCGACCTTCTTTTCAGGCTGTGCTGTTGTAGCAGGTCTGTCAACGAATCCTGGCTTTTCTGCTGGTGCCGCACTAGGTGCTTTAGCATCAAGTCCTTGTGTAGGTGTCCCTGTTGTCAATTCTTTCATTGTTTCAGCATAGAGTTTAGCATCGACACCCTTAAGTCTAGCCATTGTACTCTTCACCAACTCAGCCATTTGATGACTATTCATTGCAGCCTGTGCTGGTTGAGCAGCCGCTTGTGATTGTGCAGCCTGTGCAGGTTCTGCTGCCTTTTCAGCGCCTGCTGTAGCACCCGCATCAGCACCTTTACCTACAATATTTGCGGCGCCGGCTGGTACATTGCCTTTAGAAACTGCATAACTTACTTGTGCTAATTTTTCTAATGCTCCACGACCACGATCTTTAGCATATGTTGCTTGTACGGCATCAATACCTTTATCTATAACTGCTTGATTTACTGCATAATTGACACCCTTCATATACTGTGGGTACCATTGATTTTTTAAGTATTGAGAAATACTAATCTTACCAGTATTACCTGCTTCTAAAATGCTTTCGAAAATGTTATTAAGTTTTACATAACGTGATTCTACTATCATGTATTTCTTGCTAGTAGACTCTAACAATACTGACAATCCTAAATCAGTCCATGTCAAACCTGCACCTTCAATCAGCATATTCAAGTAATAAATCTTCCAACCTTCTTTTAATCCTGCTGGGTTCAAGTCAAGACGTTGACCTGCACGTAATTTCTGAATAGCGGCAGTTGCGAAATTAGGATCAGCATTCTTCTTTAATACATACTCCGCAGTCTTTAATGCGTTGCCCCACTCAGGATAATCTTTACGGTCAGCCATAAAGTTAACTAACTCTTTAGTCAAAGCAATCTTTTGCGCCTTGTCAGTTACCTGACTTAATTGCTGTGACACACCCTTAACATAGTTATTTAAATTCTGTGTAGATTGTTGCTGTTGCTTGTACTTTCCTGTAGCCATGTTTGTGCCTGTTTTAGGCAACCCGCCGGCTGCAGGAGCAGTTGTTGCAGTAGGAGCAGTTGGTGCTGTGGGTGCAGTGGCACTAGGTATAGTTGGTTCGGGCTTTACGCCTGCTGGGTTAACTGGTGAGGCAGTTTTTGTTCTAGCATCTCTCATTTTTGGATCAACTAATCCACCCTCAATAGATGTTTCCAATGAAGATATTGCGTCACCTACAAAATCCTTAATGAACATATCCTGAGCCATTTGCTGTTGTAGTGTTTTACCACCTGCTTGGCCAGTCATTTTCTTAAGAGCCGCAGAACCATAGTCTCCTATTAAACTGCTTAGTCTAAGTTCTTCAAGTTTTTTGAATTCATCTAGTTTCATGTGTTATTTCCTTAAGGATTTTGAAAATCTTTTTTGATCTTTACTTTTTATAGCACTAAGGAGTTTCTTTTCCAGCAGTTCTGCCTTTTCGGGGTCATATTTTCTATTGATTAATTCAATAAGATTAATGGCGCTGGTTATCACATTTAGAGCCCTAGATTCAATCACATGATTAATATCTCGGTTGGCCCCAATAGACTCTAATTCTTCCAATAGGCTTCTTGTTTTCTTTTGCATATATGTTAAGATCCTATTAGTATTTAGTCAAAACGATGACAATTCTATTTCTTTAAAGAATTCAATAATGACTTAAGTTTCGTACTTTGAATGTCGGCCACAACACGTTTTTCTTCAGGTTCTACTGTATTTTGTACTGTATCATTAACTGTACTCGTAGCCTTAATTTTATTCATTATGTCGTTGGCCGACGGTTGAGCATGTCGTTGTCTTTCATGACCCTCAGGATCGGGGTCTGTGATACGCAATGTTTCAGTATTGAATTCAAGTTCAATCTTCTGACCTACACCCGAACTACTACGTGTTTTCATTAACTGTAATTGATACTGGCCACGCTCACGCATGCTACGGCTAGTAAAAATACCAAAAACATTGTCCGCAGTATTAATCTTACTAATACCACCTGAGATATGACTGTGATCAAATTCGATTTCTTCAACGGCTGATCTGTTAAGTTGTGATGCTGTGACGAATAAGACATTTAATTCCTTCGCTAAATTACGTAATTCTTCTGATACATATTTGTCCTTAACGAATAAATCGCTAGGGCTGACCTTAGCACTAACCGGCATGATTAGGTCAAGGTAATCGATACACAAGAAATCAATTTTCATTCCTGTTTGTATCTGCAATTCTTTACAGTATGCTCTAATATCATTAACTGTGCTTTGTGCGGGAAGATACTTAATACGCAACTTACCCGCTTTCTTAGCAACCATTTTAACTTTCATTTCAACATTATCAATGTCTTTGAAAATTTCACGGCTACTAGTTTCGGTCATCATACTATCGATACGCATACTACATAGACCTTCACTAAGTTCTAATGTAATGTATACACCACTGAGTCCTGCTTGTGCCCAATTGACCGCTAGATTCTGCATAAACAAACTTTTGCCTGATCCACTACCACCTGCAAAAATTTGTAGTTCTCCTCGATTGAAACCACCATATAGTTTTTGATCCATACTAGGCCAACCTGTACTGTTCTGTCCATTATTACTTTTTAGTGCCATAAGTCTTGCTCGTGGATCAGCAAAGTAATCAGTACCCATATCACGCTGTAATGAAATCTGAACTGCATCTTTAACCAGTTTCTCTACAGGGTCATACTCGCCCTTCTCAAGCAAATCGGCTGCTTTAAGAATAGCCCTCTCAAGTTCTTGCCGTTTAGTGAATGCTTCAAATTCTTCTAAGAACCATTCATAATGACCATCATCCAATTCTGCTATAGTTTCTATTTCGATTCCTGTAGTAGCCTTAATTTGTACAGGCTCAGGCATCACATTATATTTCTTACTATGCTCTGCTATAAATTCTGCAACTGGACGCAATTTTCTATCAAAGTTCTGCGAGTTCATAATATTCATGACCCGAGTATACAATTCTGCGTTAGTTACCATCATGCGCAAGAACAACGTTTGCACATCTACATTAAACTCTTTTATCAAGTTTCCTCCGTTGTATTTCTACTTTAATCTTACTGTTTGTTGAATTTTGTAATATACTTAGTAATGTCGGCAGTCGTCCATATTTAACCACTGCGTCATTCACATCTTTACAGTTATCCCAATTGGGTATGCTAACATGAAAGCCCAATTCTAATGCTTTATCACAAATCGTTAGACCCGTTTTATCTTGGTCAGGTACAAATATGATTTTGCGATTTAATTTTCGTAATACTTCAACCTGATCGTCATTAATTGTATTGTGTGTTAGTGCGCAACAATTTAAACTTAATGCGTCAAATATACCTTCTACTAATATACAGAATTCCCATTCAGGACGCTGTAAGTCATAACCAAATACATAACCTGGTTGCTGTTCGTTAATGAACTTAGGCTTACGATCATCCAAGTATCTACTAGTATGTCCTACAATTTTATTTTCGAATGTGAAGGGTATAATAATTCTATTTGCTTGACGACCTTCGGCATCAGGTGTTACTAAGAAAGGATATTCGTTGTGCTTGATACCTCTCTTATGTAGATACTCTACAAATACATTATGAACGGGATTGAATGGGTCGATGATTTCACCCTCAGGCAAATGCATCTCTTTAAATTTAACCTTAGACTTTTCTTTTTTAACTTTTACAAAGTCAAGCAAATCTTTATGTTGTAAACTTTCTAAGTTCCAACGATTAATTTGTTGCTCATCAATACCACACCATTGCAAAAACTGTTTTGTGTTTCGTGTTATGCTCTTGCCTAACATGAAGCCACATTTAAATCCACAGTTAAAACAATGAAAGGACCAATTCTCACCGTCTTGCTTGATACCACCTCGTTGTCTTTTATCGGGTTTATGCCCACGATTGTGGCAGCACGGTGCATTGAAACTATACCAACCACTTTGTGTATGTTTCTTTCGACCGGGGATAACTGTGAGGATATCAAGCATCATGTAATTATAACATGATCCTACGTAAAATCAACGTATGTTGGATACTTATCTTGCCAAAATGTTAGTGACTGCACCCGTGTTGCTGGTAAAGACCATACGCACGAATGGGTGATAACCTCTTATAGTATATCCAAATGTATCAGTAACATTGCTATATGCTGTGGTGGTGATGGGGTACCATTCACCACCTTGGTTATCTACGGACCCTTCAATAGTTACGTCACCATTGAACTCTGTATAATGAGCCTGTAGTGTTAGTATTGGATTGTCTGTAGTATTAATTATGCTACTATAATAGGTGTTAGCATTAGGTAATACATTACTAATACTATTATTAGCATCTAGGTTAGGGAAGGGCTGACCTGTAGGAATAGTAACCTCTTCAGATGGTACGAATGCAGGAAGAACACTATTAACAATATTCATCTCACCACGTGCACCTGCATTTTGGTCTACGAATACAGGATAGTCAAACTGCCCCACTGGAATCTCTAACGAATAATAACATTTCTGTGCATCAATATCCTCAATATCTGCGGCGTTTAGTTGTAATACGGCCAATCCATTAGCAGGAAGAGTTAATGTAAGTGCTTTTCTTAATAGTACTTGGGTACCATTATAACTGATAATTCTACAGGTAATCTCTTTTCCTGTAATATCTACTGGTTTCTGCTCTTGATTTAAAAACTGAAACTGGAGTTGGTTATCAACTCCCTTATGTAAGGTTAGTGGTTTGGCATAGACTGGCATATATTTCCTCGGCGAGTTACCTGAAAGTAGTACAACGATGTTACGTTGAAAATAATAGAATACTGATGTAGAGTACACAAGTTGGCTCCTTACACATATTTATTCTATATTTTATTAAAATATTTGTTTCGGTAAAGGGTGATTAAATAACAGCAGTAATTAAGAAAAAGATGATTTCACACGATTTTTTCAAAAAGTTAAGCGAGAACCACCCCTTTATAACAGTCTGTTCCTATGCCAGCCAAGATTATGTAGGTATTATACAAAATAGGGACGATACTTGTACATCATTATACGACTACGGCGCAATCGTTGACAATGATTTAAAGAGTAGATTTCTAGAACTAGGTGATACTTGGTGGTGGGAAAGCAATAGACTAGTACCCATAAATCTGTTCCTTAAGGAAGAATGGATGGTTTTTAAGCCCTACTTAAGAACCTTCAATAATAAGAGTTTAGAGATAATACATGGACCTGTATGTAGTATGATGGAACTACATAAACGCAGGTCTAAACGTAGAAGCATAACGTTAGTAAAACGTATGCCTTAACCCTTACGCTTACGTCTTTCTTTCGCTAGTTGTAGTCCTAGTTTAGCAACTTTAGTATCAAAGCATATACCATTTAAATGGTCAAACTCATGTTGAAATACCCTCGAGGGTAAATCTCCTAATTCTTGTTCAACGACATTCCCTGACAATTGCTGATATTTGACCTTAACTGTCTCTGGTCTTTTAACTGTTAACCATAGTTTAGGAAAACTCAAACAACCCTCTTGGGCACGATTCTCCCCACTTGATTCTAGTATCTCAGGATTGATACAAACAATTAGTTTCTCTTGATTGCCCATAAGAAATATTCGTTTCTTTACTCCACATTGTGGTGCTGCCAATCCTATGCCACCGCTCTCAAACATAATCTTAGTCATAGCCTTGACTAACTCAGTGGGATCTCCGTCTGTTTCAAAGTTCCATGGTTCTGAAACTTCTCTTAACTGTGGATCATCTTCTTTAAGTAATTTAATTTCCATGTTCCCTCAACAAATTCATATGTACTACAACTAACTGTGCGTAGGCAACAGCGTGACTACGTTTAAAACTATAACCAGTGTGATCCTTGTCCCACACAGTTTGATTTATCTCTTTATACGTTCTACCAATTAAATGTCTCTTTGCAGGTCTAATTACTGCAAGAAACATTGCTAGTCTAGGTATACTATTAATAGACTCAGGCATCTTTAGTAACGTATCATACTGATTACCTAAGTGTATCAACTGTTCTACGATATTTCTATGATTCAACATAGTCCAATCAGGCTCACGCATCAACTCTATCAAATGTTCTTCACTACGAACTTGATTGTATATGTGAACGTTCAGTAAGTCTAATTTAAAATACCCACGATCCTCAGCAACTTCATAATGCAATGCTGACATATTATTGATAGGATCATATGGAATCTCTGTGACATAGATACCAGTAGGATGTTTGCGTATAGGGGTAACGTTACGCATGCTGGCAGGAATATGTTTTATCAATGATAAAACTTTATCTCTATCACCTACGTCAATATCAATATCACTTTGAAATTTCATAGCCATGTCAAACTAAACAATATAGCGTCCTGTTCATTTTTAAATTCAAATCTATACTTACCGGGTATGCTTCTACCGCCCCAGAAACAACACCATAAACCTTCTCTATTATCTATTGCACTCCAGCGTTTACCAAATCTTTCTTCACACCATTTTATCTGATAATGATGACCTGTAGTAGGTTTTGACGGACTTAATATAGTATACCAACCATTCATCAAACCAATCCAAGTTTTTTATATGCTTGTTGTACTACGATTGCTTGTCTTTCCGCATCTTCGACGGCTTTGTGACTTGTGACATGTCCTCCGTCTTTGAGTTTAACTCCCGCAACTTCATATAAAGTCCTAGTATCTCTAATAGTGTAAAAAGGCCAAGGAATAGGATTAGGCTTATCATTGAGTACCTGTCTAAAGGCTGTCTCAGCAACAACCACATCAAATGAAGCACCATTGCTCCAAACAGCACGGCGGTTCCAACAAAACTTATAAAGGGTCTCCATGCACTCTCTAAATGATGTGCGTCCCCTGTCTCCCAATGCTTCTTCCAGTGCTTCAGGGCTCTGTTCAGACCACCAGCGTAAAGTATCATCGTTAATCACCCTATTGTATGTTTCAGTTTGCTCTTCAATAGTAGGACGCAATTCTAACTTCTGTATTACTCCAGTACCTTTAGGATCAAATCTTACTGCGCCTATTGTTAATATGACACAGTACGGAGACGTATCTAATGTCTCCATGTCAATCATTACATCATTTGCCATATTAGTTCTGCCACAGTTCCCACATCACTTTAAGTTTACTAGACCAAATTGTTACTTCTATATTCTTAGTGCCGCCTGTAAAATCCCACCCATCGCCTCTATCACCAAAATTTCTGCGACACCATTTAATCACATTCATAGCGTCGCCTTTAACTTTAAATGTCACTTTGTTAGAGTCAGATGGATTGTTTCTGACCGCATCAACATATTCAATTACAGGATGAAAGTTACCCAAAGTAGGGAAATTATTTGCCATTACTTGTCCATACATTATCTATTTTAGTTACTTCTTCAATTATACTTGAATCTAAGTAATTTAGCAAGAGGGCTGGGCGCGGCCGATCTAACGGATTGGGCATACTGCTATGTAATAATCTGCAATTATACAACAATACACAGCCTTTGGGTAAAGTAGGCTGTATCATATTCTTTAAGAACCATTCATTGTAATGTCCACGATAACATAGGTTGATATCATGGTCTATCTTTTGGCTATGCGGTGCGATACCTGTACTAGCACTATTTCTGTCCATATCTGATAATGCTACAATGACTTGCACACCTAACAAGTTTCTATCGTAATTCCATTTTCTAAAGCGATGCGGGGTATCTACATGTGGACTGAACCACGTTGAGTGTGAATCAATTGTTACAATATCGCTTGAATAAAACTTAGCAGTTGGCAAGTATTGTCTAACATACGCACCTAAAATTTTATCAATCTCTTGTACTTCAGGCCAATCCATTACTGTTTGGCTCCACCAAACACTTATATCTGATAAGTTTTTTATATCATCACGCTCTGCATACTTTTTATCTCTGCTACTAGCACGTACAGGATAGCATGTAGGTAATTTAGATACTACGTTGTCAATAAGATCATTTGGTATAATATTATCTGTAATAACATATCCCGGGCCATCAATAAGTTGATTATCAATATTTTCTTGCAATGAGCCGGGAACAAGATAATCGCCGGGTATAATACCAGCCTCCCATATCTTTTCTAGTTCATTATATAACTCAGGAATATAATCCTTAATGTGTCTATTTCTAAATTTATCTGAATTAGTTATAAAATGTTTGCCTTGTGATAGATATGTGGAATCAATCAATTGGGGTTCTTCTAACCAACGCATAACAATTTTAATAGATTCAATTAATCCATGGTTGATAGTTTCATTAGGATGTTCAGACAAATAATTGTCAATGAAGTTCAATAACTCTTGTCCTTTAATTAAACCTTGTTTTCTATATTCGGGAGTTAATAAACTTACTAATGCATACAAAGGATGTGACACACGATTCACAAAACAACCATTATCATGCGCTAATGTTCCACCTACTTTTTTATACTCTAATCCTAAGTGTAACCAAAATTCAAATAAATCCATGCATTGTATTGCATTAAACAAACTAACAGTGCAACTTAATCCTATACTGAATGTAGTTTTATTTGGATCATCAATACTTTCTTTCACCATAGAAAGAAAAGTTCTCAGATTGGATTCAATTTTTGACCACTTGAAAGGATATCTAATGTACTCATTAGTTTTCTGATACCCATCGATGGATACTGAAACATGAACTCTACCAAATTGTTTCCACAACTCAATTAACTCATCAGTAATCCCAGTTAAGTTAGTTACATAACTAAGTCTAATTTTTTTACTGCGGCCCTTTTCTATTAAAAGTTTTAGAAATTCGATATGTTCTTCTGATATAGTAGGTTCACCACCTACTAAACTAACGGCAGTTACATTAGGGAAATCTTCTACTAATTTTCTAGCAGTAGTATCATCAATACAAACACGATTATGTTTGAATTGTTGCTCAGGTTTAATAGCCCATATTTTATTCCACTCTTCAGTCCAAAAGTCACTTAAGTCTACGCTACAGGTAATGCACTTACTATTACATTTTGTACCAAATGTTAAATCTAGATAACGTATATCCTTTGCGTCAACATGCTCAACTAAAGGAATAACATGCTCTTGCAATCCTTTATTCCATATAGTACGCATTGATCCAATGCCGTTTTCTTCTGCTTCTTTACAGTTACCGCATGCGTTAGGCCATTCACCGTTGATTAATTGTTTACGTAAATCTACTAGATTATGTGCATTGATTCTTATGTGAGGGTCTTTACCTAAGACGCCGTGATCATAATGTCCGTCTTTATACATCTTCCAATGATTAGTTCTTATACCACAACAAGGTATATACTCACCGTATGAGTTAATAGACGCTGATCCAAATGCTAAGGAACAGTATATAGGTTTCTTTACTTCCATCTTAATTCAGCCCAAACTTTTTCTGCTTCATCACGCAAGTATATATTCATCTTATGATCCTCAGTATGCCAGCACCAAGCAGGGTTCAACTTTATGCCTAATGGATCCATATCTTGCATATATAAGTATTGTTCACGTTCTATACTCATTCCCCAAGTCTCTATACACCAATCACGTATTTCGTTAAAGCCCTTAATTTTTGGACCTCTGTGTACCGATATCACCTCAATCATATATTTGAAACTAGGGTATCCTGTATAACGTGCATCTAACTTTACAAATTTAAATCTTACAGGACTATCCATCCTTAAAGGTTTAGCAGTTATCCTTGACGCTGATAGTATTCGTTTTTTAATCACTGTAGTCATTCCCATTTTAATTTAAGCCATATTGCATATTTTTCATCTACAAAATTTAATCGTACCTGTTTAGGACTGATTAAATTATAAAAATTATCATAAGTGGGTTGTTCGTATGCAAATGTATAATCTGCATTTCTTACTAACTTCCACTCATCAATAATCTTGAGTATGTCATACATCTCATTGATATGTGAAATCTCTATTACACATTCAATCATTGCCATCTTAACTTAAACATGATACAATCACGTTCATATCTGAATTTTACTTCAGCATACGATTCATACCAACGCCAACGTGCATGGCGATAAGGCATGTCAACGTTGTCACGTAGCCAGTCAAGAATATCAAAATATTTCTCATGGTCATCATTTATCAAATCTACAACTACTAGATGCCAACTTGAATTATCCCAATACTCAAAATTTAATCTTTCAGTATGCTCCATACTAATTGTTTATCCAAACATTCTGCTATTCTATCTGCTTCTTCTTTTGTTCTAGCGATCACACCTAATACAACATGACGCTTTTGTATTGCATCGGCTAAATAACCCTGATAGTTCTGATAAAAATTAAGACTATCAATATACAATACATCCCAACCATCAAGACGTTGTATCATTAATCTAGCAATGTCTACATCACATTTTTCAAACAGAAATCGTATTAACTTATCAAATCCATCACGTGTATGTATAGGAACAAACTTATCAGTTGGCCATGTTACTGTCCAACCTTTAGGTGTTTCTTGTATGATGAATGGACTCATTGACATGCTAAACTAAAGAATATTGCATCACGTTCTTCTTTAAAGATAAACTCCATGTAATCTTCATTGGGATGCGTAATAAATTTATCACCTGGTAATCCAAATTTCTCTAATGCATAGACACATTTTTCATCCCACTTACTAACAGTGTCGCCGTGCTTCCAATCAATTCTTACTGTATGTTTAAATTCAGTATCCCGTTTCACGTAATAGTTCCTTAACTTGTTTTACAACTTCTGGGTTACGTTTGAACTTGACTGCCCACAACTCAGGATTAATGTAATCGACAATCATTTTAACTTGTGTTTCATCTAGTTCATCTAAGAATTGCTTACCGCTTTCACTGTGATATAATATCCATGGACTAATTTTACCTGTAGTAATAGCATAGCAAATTCTATTACGATTGCCATATCTTAATATATCTTTAGTAGAAATCTTTTCAGTGGGTGCCATGTCTATCAATGTTTCTAAACTACGTGCAATAGCATCCATTGCATCTTCTTCACGTAGATAATTGATAAGAAACTTTGTATAGTTTGTATCGCTGGCCCAGTTATCAATCTTTATTTTATTGTTAAGCAGCCAGTCAATATATCTGCTTACATTAACAACATTAACATCGGCACAATATGTACCAAACTTTACAAAGGCTATGTAATAAGAACTTTTAATGAAGTCTGTATAATCACGTTTCTTTTTTGTAGCCGTGTTCTTTGTATAGAATTGCAACCAAGATTGAAATCCTATACGATTACCTTGCTTGTCCTTATCTTGCCATCTACGTTTAGACTCGCAGATATGATTAAAGACTGTAGACTCACGCAAGAATGTGCGCCCACAAAACTCGCAACCAAACTCTTTAGTTGCCGCTGTCTTTTTCGTATTGTTCGATTTCACTATCACTAACGATGCCATTCAGTATCTCAATTTCATCAAATTTTAAATTGGGGAATTTCTCTGCAAGATATACCTTGCGTGATTGTTCTTTTACAAAAGCCTGTGCTAATTCTTTATGTGTATCTTCAGACTCTTTTGGGTACACTTTACTGTAATATTCTTTAACATCTTTAACTGCTGCCTTATCTTTAAGTTTGCTTACACGTTCTCTAATCTGGGGTATCCAAGGATGAAATTGTTTTCCTTGTCCTAATCCGCTAGCACATAACATCATCCATTGTAGTTTAGGATGATTAGCCACGTACTCACTAAACATATGTTTATTGGCAAACTCCTGTGTACTTAGTAAGTGAAACTGTTGCAAGGCTGCATTTGATTTAACTGTGCTTGCATAGTGTAACAACATCCATGGCACAAACTTCTTTTGTTGCTCTGGAGTAAGTCTATCATAGTAGCCATAGTCTTTGTTGTCAATAGCGTTGATAGCCTCAAACAGCGGGAAGTCTACATCAGTAAACTTTTCGTCTTGCGGAGTTTTACTTTTAGTTGCCATTGTTAATTTGATTCACTATGTCTTTATACCCACGACCACTAGGATGTATGTTGTCAGGCTGCAAATGTTTTATAGGTATAACAACATCACCATTATTGTTTGCAACCTCAGTAACAATCTGTCTAATATTTTCTTTATTAGCAGGCAGTATCCAATACACTTTAGTCTTTGCTACTACCCTTGCTCTAAGTTTTTCTAGTTCCTTTTTAGTTCTGACGCCCATATGGTCATTACTACCTAAACTGATTATAACAGTATTTGAATAGAATTCACCCTCGTAATTTCTATTGAATTGCCAACTATTGATACCGCCTTTACCAACAATAGCACATTCTTTGTAATGCATTTGTGTACCAACTGCAATACTATCACCTAAAATTAAACAGTCTAACATTTTAAAACACCTGACTATAATCTACAATCTCACAGTTTCTACTAATTTCTTTAACAAAGTAAACACATCTGGGTTTAGGACCATCATCAATGGGTACCGCTAGAAACTGCCCGTTACGTAATCGAGGAGCGTACCATGTTACATCATGGTATATATCCATAATCTCTATTGGTAAGAAACTAGGATTAAAACTACTCAATGGATTAAATTCAAATACACTAAAACCTCTGTCGTTCAAACTAGATAGTGGTAGTGTTTCTAAATCCCCGTGATCTTTTTCACCGATCAATACTTGCCAATCGACCGGCATCTTAATTGAACGATTACCAATCTTCAACACTAATGCAGGGCTACTAAAACTTTCTAAAAAGATTAATGGGATATAATGATAATCTACGTTCTGCGGATTACTGTTATCCATTATAGCGAAACGAAGGTCGTCAATCTCTTCTGGTAACGTTTCTAAATTGTAGTGTATGTTTTCTAAGGTTAATATTCTCATTTGATTATTCTATCACGTTTGTTTTCAGTAGTCAAGTTTTTCCAAACTAAATGGATAGTTTGCTTCCTTATAATATGCTTTTCTTTGTGTTAAATGTCGTTTGGCAAACTTACAACTGCTAGTTATGTCCCAAATCTCTACATGATCCTTATCTTCTGCTTTTCTAATGCCTCGCCCAATACTTTGTATAACCCTAACAAAGCTCTTTCCGGGCTCAATAAGAACCAAATTAAAAATCCTAGGGATATTAATACCCACACTGGCCACACCATAAGTCGCCACAATAATCTTGTTAGCACTAGTCTTAACTTCATCATATTCCTCTTTACGTTCTGTCAATTTTGTTTCACCTGATATGAATACACTATCAGGTAATCTGTCAATTAATTCTTTACCTGCATTTACACGGTCTACTAGTACTAGTGTGTTGCCACTATCCTTAATCTTATCAATCAACTGTGCAATTTTATCTAATCGTTTTTCATCTTCAAGCAAATGTTTCAACTCGCTTTGATAATTACTGAACTCCACGTTGTCTTTTAACTGTACAATGTTGACATGACATTGTGCCAGTACACCTTTATCCTGTAATTCACTTGCACTCAACTTATTAATAACAGGACCTAAACTTACAAGTAATGCAGTCTTTTCAAACTCAGCCTTAGGAATAGTTCCAGTCAATCCCCAACGAATAGGCACATGACTAAACACACCTGTCAATAATGTCTTAAGTGCATCAGCCTTTGCCATATGCACCTCGTCAACAATCAAGCAAACTACATTCTCAATAAACTCACCAATTGGTATATCAGCATCACCCGACTTTGTATTCTTTAATAAGTTATTAAGACTTTGCCATGTACATATAGTATGTGTCTTTCCAAACTCTTTGCGATCACCAAAGTACACACCTACATCCAACCCCATATTGATATAATCTGCTTCAGTTTGTGTTACCAAACTCTTATTGGGTACAATGACAATACTGCGTCCATAATACTCAATGCTTTTTGATAGCGCCGCAGTCATAATAGTCTTGCCGGCGCCAGTAGCAACTTCTTGTAACGATTGTGGATTGGCTAAAAAGTTATTAACAATTTCTACTTGATAGTCACGCAATGTAATGGGCTGTCCTGCCATTACGTGATCTTTAGGCCAAGTTTTGTCTGCAAATGAATCCTCGGACACTTGTGCGAAATTGAACGTTGTAGTGTATTCACGCATATCATGTAATGATATATCGTAGTCATATTGCTCTAATATGGGTACAATATCAGTTAATAAGTTGATATAACTGCTACCGCCTAAACTAAAGAAACTTACTTTACCATTCCAACGCCCTAACTTAACGCTAGGCAAATATCTTGCACCGGGAATATCATATTCAAATTTCTTCATGCATGCCCTACGTGCATCAAGTTCTAGTCCCTCAATCTTTATATTGACTTCATCTTTGATTATTATTTTTGCTTCTCTCATTTTATGTTCACCGGCCTTGAAATTTGTAATTTAATGTATTTGGATAGTCTTTTACCTTTGTGGTGAGGTAGGTAATCTGAGGTGTCTGTTAGTTTTAGCATTACTGGGTTTGTTGCATCATCGTCAGTATAGAATTTAGGATTAGTGCTGACTGATATATTTAGTGACTCAATCATACTCGTTATCTCTCTTCGGGTATTTGCACCAGTAAGTCCACGCCCAAAATATACCATGTCTACGCCGAGTTCTACTAGCCACGGTAGAACTGTAGGTAGATTATCTAAATCAACAACCGTATTGAACTCAGATGCAAATATCTTTTTAGGGTCATCTCCTGTTACAGACTTATCGATAGTGATGCCATATTGTGATAAGTTGAATAACGTTTTAGCATCATCGTCAAAGTTTAAATCCTTTGTGTGTTCATGTATATGTGGATTGGTAGCACCGATATAATAATTACCATTTAATTTTAGATAGGTGGGCTTCCATATGTCTGCTTCATATGGCACAACTTGATTAAGTAATTCCATTACCTCTATACTATATGTTGTTGATTTAAAGTATTTAGGTAATATAGTATTCGCAATCTTTAGTGCATATGTACTAAGTGGTGCCATATATTTTTTGTCATTCCTATTCCATTCGTATGAATTGTTTTCCATACTACGGAAATCAGAAATGAAATGTTTATTGAATGGGACCTTAAGCACTAAATTATTGCCCAATAAGGACACTTGCGCACCTGTGAATTCGGCTGTGCTTTCTACAATAGGAGTGGTCCATGGCAGAGATTTTAACTCTTCCTTATCGAAACCCACTTTGTTAAATTGTTTGGAATACTTACTGATTAATTTTTCAAACAATGCTTTTTGGTTTGTCGTTATTCTATGAAACTTAGCAATCAAGTATTCCAAATTGTGTAGGAACTTTTGATCATAGGTGCTTAGTTTAATTTCATGGTTCAAAAAATAATGTAGTAGATGTTCCTTGGACGCTAATTTCAACATCCTATAATAATAACAATTATAGAAAACAAATGCAAGTATAAAGGCAAAAAAAGGGGACCTAAGTCCCCTTTTTGATAATTAGTATCCACGTATCAATGGATCAATATATGTTTGTAAGAACCGCGCTATTTTAACTTGTATACCCTTTCCACCATCTGGGCGCCACGCTTTTAAGTTTATATTAGTAAGTTCTTTTATTATGTTTTCAATTTGCTGTGGGTCTATTTTATTTTCTGTTAATATTAGTTTCAACGATACTATATCAGATGCTACAAGTTTTATAGATTGTTCTAACCCTTGTTTTGTAGGTGGGTCATTCCGTCTAGGACTAGAATCCATATAGTTGGCATAAGCACTTGCATATTTTATCGCACCTGAAACGTCCCTAAGGAGTTTTTCTTTCCAATTGGTAAGAGCATCTATCGCCATAATATTATTCCTTTATTCTATTTATAAAAAAAGGGGACCTAAGTCCCCTTTTTGTTGATTGACTCAACTATTAATGCTGACGCATAACAGTATTCTCAGCAAGCATCTTCCAGTTAGATTCGGACACTTTGACAAGGTCCGCAATCTTGAGGGCCATACGCAATGACAACTCACGCAACTTTGCTTTCTTGTCCCACATGAAGTTCAGTACTTCATTAGCCTGCTCTTCAGTGAAATCATAGTCTTTGAACAGACCACCTGTGTCATTACTGTCACGATGGACCTGCTTGATACGCAACATCTTGTCACGTTCACTATCAACAGTAAGGTCCAAAAAGTGACAACGTGACTGCAATGCCTCAAGATGGTCCTGCATCTTCTTAGACTTGACATTCTCAAACTTCAAGTTAGTAATAAAGATAGCACTACCCTTGAATTCGAAACTGTCAGGGATGCCTTCACGGCGAAGCAAACTAGAATCACTGTTCCAGCAAATCTTGCGGCGCTTGCCACTATCAAGTGCGGCCTTGAGAATGTTCAATGACAACTCATCACCAAAAACGCTGTCACAGTCATCGAACACTAGCACGTTCTTAGCATCACTATACTTGTACAATTGAGCATAGAGGCCCAGTGCAGTCATAGCACCTTTGACAATCTCATAGCGAATACGTTTGCCAGCAATCTTATCAAACATGACTGCCTTTTCTAATTGCTGTTCGACACCGAATGACTTGCCGACACCGGGAGGGCCTGACACAATCATAGCACGGATATCACCGTTAATACATGCACGTGACATTTCATCAAGAATCGCAAAACGTGTGCCGATGCGATCCATTGCCTGCTCATCAGTTTCCTGTACTGCCGGCGCTTTCTTAAATTCTACTGTCTGTGACAAAACTGGCTCCCCTTCTTTAAATTCAATATCGTTAATACTGTCCACCTTAACCTTTACCACATCGATAGCGATGGGGAATTGGCCCTCATTTTTTACAGTGACATAGTTACCTTTTTTACCAGTCTGAAAACCCTTGATCAGAGTAAAAGACTGATTCACAACTGGCTTGTTGCGATACTCACCAAATTTAACAAGAATCGTTGACATGTAATTAGTCCTGTGTGTTAGTTTCAATACTACGTATTATATAGCCAATTCGATTTAATGTCAAGCCGGAGCAAACATCTTTGCGCCCTCTGCCATAATGACATGATACGCTTCCATAGTTTTCATGGGCTGAGCCAATGGGTTCTTTTGAATGAATTGCATGGTTTCCAAAAAACCCAAACCCAAAAATTCTGCTTCTTTTCCGATCACTTTAATTGCTGTTTCGATCTTCATTTTTTGCTCCGTTTCTCAACTGTCAATACATGTATTATACGCCCAAACCGATTTATTGTCAAGCCTTTTTCCGTAGAAAAAAGCCTATATAAATCAACGACTTAGCGCGGCGAACACTTGGTCCTTGAGAGCAGAGGCCTCGTCATGGGGCACATAAAAATCCGTAGTAGGATCGTAGTACTTACCCTCTTTCACATCATAGTAAAGGACCCTACCGCTGGGGTAGAAAAAGGGACCTTCCAATCCCTTCCGGGGTTGCCATTTACGTTCCAACTCTGAGAGAACCCTGTAGCCCATAATCAAGCCGCCTTATTCAGATAAGTTTCCACATCCTTACTATCAACAACGTCACCGTTGCGCATAGTATAGGTCGCAACATAATTTTCACGGTCACCACCCATGAGCATGTCATACCCTTCGGTCTTGCTAGCGACCTCATTACGCATATAGCCATACTCACCGTTATCCACTGTACGGCGTGCGACCCAACGACCCTGTTCCCAATACAGGTTGAAGGGCGTTTCCCAGGGTTCGCACACAGTGGCGTCATCATCGAGGATAGACCAGTCAACAACATACTCCTCAAAACCCTCATTACGGGTTTCGATCAATGCCTTGAGGGTAGGGATACCACGTTCCTTAACCTGCAGGGTTTGAGCGACCGACAGATTGGGAACAACATAAGTGTCGCCACCCTTGAACTTCCAGTAGGGGTTAGTAGCATCACCGTAGTTTTCGCGGATTTGAGTAGTGATAACGATCTTCATATCTGCTCCGTTGTTTGACTGTCTAAGCCTCTATTATATGCCCAAATCGATTATTTGTCAACCGATCACTATTACACGGGGTTCGGTATCACGATCCATAAAGTGGTTGCCCTGCAAGGGAGCGGTGAAGAAATCTACAGGCTTTGAACGGCGATCATTCTCACCGCACCAAACCCGCTTGATAAACTCTGCACGGAAAGTGCCGTCCATCTTGCTAATGCTTACGACCTTACCGACCATATAGCAATCATTAATACCGACGAAATCCAGACTCTTAACAATGTCGCCAACTTGCACTTTGTTGCTCCGTTCGTTCATCATGTATAGTATTATGCACCCAAACCGATTATTTGTCAAGCCTTTTTACATAGAAAAAAGGCGTTTAAAATCAACAACTTACAGAATCTTACTGGAATAGACTTCTACAGACTTGTCTAATTGACGGATAAAATCGACTTCCTGCTGGTCTTTCGGGTCCATTACAGTATGGTCTGCAATGATGATTCCCAATTCAGTGGGTAATGTAGCATGTATGCCATCGCCACCTGAGGTGCTATGTGCTTGTAGTGTGGGCTTGTCAAAAAGAATCGCACCACGATTACTTACAAACATAAGATAATCGGCATAGTACGGAGGCAATTGGGCATGAGTATTTGTGCCCATGCTATTTGTTAATTTGATACTACAATTTTTTCGCAGTTCATTCTTCTTATCAGTATAGATGGCACCCTCGGTATACTTCATTTCCAATCTAATATTGTTCAATCCCGTAATAAGAAAGTCAACACCATCTTGTGCAACATACTTTAACGTTTTGTTGCTATATTGTTCTACTGACTTTTCCAATATGCGAGCCTTAAGAAAACGCAACTGTTCAGTATTCAATTGGTGTCCCAATGCTTTAACTAGTTTACTGAACCTATGCCAGTCAACATTGGTTCGTAGAAAATCAGCAACTTGTTGTGTAGTCATGAATTATGCGCCATTCCAAAAATTGAATCAATTGTATCACGTGCTTGTTTTAAATCAACACTGATATTTTTTGGGTGATTGTTTACCTTAAACACAATGAAGTTAGGGTTATACACCTTAACTTCTATCTTGTTGCTATTATAGTCTATAATGATATATCTGTAAACCATATTGTTACCCTCTTTTAAATACGAATTTAGTGTGAAGGGTAACAGTTTACGATGTTGCTGTATGTATTGGATCAACAAGTCTGTGACTGTATCCGAATCCATAATTACAACACTAATTTAAATTTATTATCGGGTGTAAGAAATGAAATGTTATCCTTCTTACGTTCACTAAACTTAGCCTTAATAGTGATTGGTTGGCTTTTAACGTGCTGTTCAAACAAATTAATGAGAACATTTTGTGTTTCAACTGGTAACATTACTTTGTTTTGATTTTGATCCGTAAACCAGTATTCAACAATATTGTTATATTTTTTATAAGGTTGAGTAGTCTTAATGAATTCTAATGTTAGTTCACCTTTAACCTGTGTCTCGCCTTTGATAGCGACAAACTCACCACCAAACATATTAATGATTTCTAAATCGTAATAATAGAAATAAGGCAACTTATAAGCAAGACCTAAATAATTGTCAGGATAGATATATCCTTGCTCAACATTTTGTCCATCAGTATTATTAATGAAGTTCATTAGGTCTTGACGGTATGGGGTCAATGGAACATTTTTAAGTTTTAATACCAACATCTTTTGTTGAAAATGTTTGGTAATTTTTTCTGCGAGAATTCTGTCCTCTTGAGTAACAAGATTAGATAATCTTGACTCTTTAAGACTAAGCATTTTATTTACTTTGTCTTGTTTACATAAACGGTAAATCACACAACTTAGTACTAATAGATTGTCATCTACCTTAACAGTGACAGTGCCACTTTTACGTGATGCTACTCTGTCACCTAAAAGGTCACTGATACTAAAAACATTTCTTGCAGTTGAACTAGTCATATTATCTCTTAATTAAATGGTTATATCTTCCATGCCCGCTGTACGTAAACGTACAATGTGGCCCAATTGCCATTGCTTACTATCTAAGCCCTTCATAATGCCTAACCATTTATTTCTTAGTAAGGCTACTTCATTAATCAGTACTTCAAAGTCAATGACTTCTTCCTCACCGTCTACATACTTTTCAGCATCACGGCTAGTCAATGCTCTATTATACGCTTCTAAATATTTTTGAAAATGTTTTCGGCGAATTTTCCTTAATTGTACATTAAGGTAATTTAATACTGCTTCAATTTCTTGTAATTGGTTGAACCGAAATTCGGTAACGCCGGGTAAGTTGGCAATGTTCTTTTCAACCTTGCCAGTTACCCTAACGTCATTTTTTGCAGATAATAACTCATTTTCATAATGAGTTATAAAATCAGGTATTACGCTTAGATCCTGTGTGATTCTTGTGTACCAATTCATCAATAATCTTCGTCATCGTAATATTGATCTTCCTCATACTCTTCTTCCTCTTCCTCATATTCAGTTTCATCATCTTGTGAGAAAAATTTAAGAGCATCCATTACTGCTTGATCACGCCGAAACATTTCTTTAATTTCGGCAGTGTCAAAATCATTATCAATTAATAAATTAATTAATGTCTCTGCCGCTTCGCTGTGGTCTGCACGTTGAATAATCGGCTTAAGTCCATCCCATAATTCTTTAACTAATTCTATAGTCATTCAGCAAGTTCCTCCTCAGGTGATACATTACTTATCTTACCCTGAGATTTTTTCTGATACTCTGACATGACTTTATCTAAGCATCCATCTTCATTTGACTCCCAACCCTTACGGAAGAATTTGATAATTTCTCCATCTTCGGTTGTATAACTCAGTCTGTTACCTTCTTTGACTAACAAGCCTGCCTTCTCAAACAAATCAAGCAGACCACTATATGGATTCATGCCTGTCTCATAAGGAATCTTAACTTGTACACTTTCAAAGGGTTTTGCATAACGTGTTTTCATAACCTTACAAGCACTACGAATACCACGTACTTCACTTACTTTGTTACCATCATCATCTTCTTTAAGTTTCAGTTTCTTCATTGCTACAACAATACTACTTGCGTAGATGAAACCTTGTCCACCGCTGATTTTATCATCAGGGTCAAACATATCTTGTGAAGCATATGTGTGATTAGTTGCAACAAGTCCAACGTTGTGACTACCGAACATATTAACACAGTTACGAACAAGTGAAGTAAGTGCCTTGGGCTTGCGACCCATATCACCTTTCATATCACCTGATTCAAACTGATTAACGTCGGTTGGAGTCAACAACATACCAAGACTGTCAATAATGAAAAGAACTTTAGGACGATCCTCTGCAGGCATCGTCTTATAACTTTTCATAAACTCACTAATTGTTTTGGCAACATCATCAATCATTGCCATATTAAGTTTCAACAACTTGCTTTCGTCAGTATCAACACCAAGTGCTTTCAACCAATCTTCATCAAGTGCGTTTTCACTATCAACAAGAACAACAAAGATGCCTTGTTGTTGTGCGTGACGTACTAAGTTTCCTGAACAGATGTAACTCTTTCCTGATCCTGACTCTCCGGCAAAGACAGTAACTTTACCAAGAGGTACGCCTTTATTAAAATCACCACTAATGAGAAAATTGAGTGCGTGATTTCCTGTACTGATCCAATCAGTAGGATCATTAAAACCAATACTAAGTCCCTCAATGGACTTGGTAATATCTTTTCTAAATTTACTAATATCAAATGGCTTACCCACGTGGGCCTCCTATCATCGTTGCATATTCATTCTTATTCTATCAGAATAACTAATTTTGTCAAGGTAATCTGGACAAGTATCCGCAATGCGTTCCAATTCATAGTCGCTAGGATAGTGCCTTAATGCACCTCTAGCCCTATCTCTAATGATACTCGGTACACGCGGAGTCTTTCCTGGATCACACAGTTCTTCTAATAACTTCCTACCTTGCATTAATGCACGGTATCTTTCGTCTGGTAGTGTCATGGAATTCTCCTAAGAAAGGGGGAGGATTATCCTCCCCCGATACCATATTAGGCTGACTTATTCTGTCTGGAGCGAATCATTGCAAGAATATCTTGTGCTTTATCGCTTGAAGGTTTGTCAGATGTTTTTGGCATAACTACTGGGCTTGATGCTGAGGGTGCTTCATCCTCATCGTCTTTTGAAACGGAAACTGCGGGTGTGCTGGTTTCAGCAGTCACAGGTCGTTCGTTCGCAGTTCCATTAGGTGCTTCAAGACCATATGGACGATAGTAACTTCCCCAACGTTCATTATCGTAAGGTTGACCATCAACACTTGCTTCAAACATTTCCTTGATGATACGCAACTCTGCCTCGTTAGGCTTCTTAGGTAAGAATTCTGCGAGATTAAAGAGTCCATGTGCATCAATAGCAGCCTGTTCTGCTTCGGTAAGTGCTGTCTCCTTACGTGCCCATGTTGAAGTGCTATAATCAGCATAACCACCTTTGCTAGTCTTTTTGATATTGAAAT
>Ga0208783_10000092_pt1 | contig 50733 bp, 43 predicted proteins | sample DEB19_08_DNA_2_FD_184529 | JGI IMG/M metagenome (GOLD analysis project Ga0208783, IMG submission 184529) | Aqueous microbial communities from the Delaware River and Bay under freshwater to marine salinity gradient to study organic matter... | ecosystem: Environmental > Aquatic > Marine >... | reverse complement strand
GCGGATGATCCGGGCGATCCCGTCCCCGGGCGCCGCGGCGGGGAGGGCGCTGCCGATCCGGATCGTCGCCTGGGCACGGACGCTCCCGCGGTCCGCGAGGGTGCGCGCGCCGCGCATCCGGACGTCGAGGAGGACGGTCCAGTCACCGGGCGCGGGCGGGAGCGGAAGCCCCGCGAGGACGGCTTCCACGGCATCGCCCGGCGCGATCCCGTTGGGGAGCGGGATCTCCCCGAGGAGGAGGCCGCGCCCGGGTCGTGCGTAGTAGAGCGGTTCCGCAGGGACGATCCGTGCCTCCAGGACCCAGCCCGCGGAGGGGACCGTCCCCGTGTTCACGACCCGGGCCGAGAGGTCGGCGGTGGCGCCGGGCTCGGCCGTGGCCGGGGGATCGAGAAGCTCCATCCGGACGGCGAGACGGCGCTCGGAGAGGAAGCGGGCGATCCCCTCGAAGTAGGCCGCTGCGAGCGCCGTCCGGACCTCCGGACGACTGAGGACGCGCAGCTCCGCGGGGTCGTCCATGAAGAGCGATTCCACGAGGACCGAGGGCATGAGGGCGGGACGCGGCATGACCCGCCGGCTCCAGGGGCGGACCGATGCGAAGTCCCACGAGCGGACGCCCCGGTCCGTGGGCGACCAGCGCCGGTCCGCGAAGGGAGCGAGGTGGCGGAGGTGGGCCGCCTGGATCGCCCGGGCGAGATCCACCCCCTCCGGGCTCCAGGTCCGATGACGGTTCGTGTAGGTCTCCGTCCCACGCACACAGTGGCAACCGTAGGCGTTGTTCATGAGGGTGACGAAGAGGGCAGCCTGGGCACCGTTCGCGATGTCGTTGCGGATGACGAGCTCGTCCCCGTGATCCACGATCCCGTTCCCGCTCACGTCCCGGCGCGGGAGGTTCACCGCGCGGTCGGCGGTCCGCGTCATGACGACCTCGATCCCGCTCGCCTCGAGCATCGCCCGCAGCTGGAGGCCGATGTCCAGGTTCGCGTCCGATTCCCGCCTGCCGCCATAGACGGCTCCGGAGTCCGGTCCCCCGTGACCGGGATTGAGCGCCACGACGATCCGGCCGGGGGCGGGGGGATAGGGGACGAGGGCGGCCCTCGCCACGATCCGCTCGACCCGGACCGGCCCGTCGCCCACGCCGGCGACGAGCTCCACGCGCCACGGCCCCTCCGGGACGAGCGCCCCTGCGTCGTCCCGGCCATCCCAGCTGAAGAGGTGACTCCCCGCCGCGTGGGGAAGGTCGGCGGCGAGCGTGCGGACCGGCGTCCCATCCCAGCGGAGGATCCGGAGCCCGATCGTGGCCGGATCGCGGAGGGTCACCGTGAGGCGGATCGCATCGTGGGGGGCGGGCGCATCCGTCACGAGCGGCGAGCCGCTCGTGACGAGGCGGACGGGTGGCTCGCCGGCCACGGCCGGGGCTCCGCCGGCCACGAGGAGAAGGACGAGGGCGAGGAGGGCCGCGCGCATCGGCGCGAGGGTAGCACCGGGACCCGGCCCCGGACCTTCGGCGGATGGGGCCCCCGGCCGCGGTCCGCTAGAGTGGCCCACGGAAGGACCCGTACCCGCGAGGAACCGTGACCGATCGGCTGCGCCCCAGGAACCACCGGATCATCGCGCTGCTCGTCGCCGTCCTCCTCGTCGCGGGCCTCGCGCCGGCCGGCGTCGCAGGTGCCGGGAAGCAGCTCGGCGCCCCGGTCAGCCCGTGGGTCGTCCTCCTCGCGATGGACTCCGGTCTGACGCGCGGCGAGACCCGGCGGACGACCCGCGTGGAAGGCCTCGCGATCGCCACGGCGCGGGCTGCGGCGGCGGGCTCGGCGATCGACCGGCTCGAGGCGGCCCTCGGCTTCCGCGCGACCCAGCGCTACGGATGGGCGGTCGCGGGCTTCGGGGCACGCCTCACCGCACAGCAGGTGGCCGCGCTCCGGCGGATGCCGGAGGTCCGCTCCGTGGAGCGGGACCGGACCCTCCGGGTCACCGCACAGACGGTCCCCACGGGGATCCGGCGCGCCCGGGCGACCCCCTCCGGCCCGCCGCTCACGGTGGGCACGAACGTGGCGGTCGTGGATACCGGCATCTCCCTCTGGGAGACCGGGACCGGCTGGCTCCACGACGGGGAGCTGAACATCGCCGGCGGCATGAACGCGGTCACCCCGAGCGCGGTCCCCTGTGCCAGCCGGACCGGCACGCAGAGCAGCTACCAGGACGGGTACGGGCACGGGACCCACGTGGCGGGGACGATCGGCGCGGTGGATAACTCCACCGGCGTCGTGGGTGTGGCACCCGGCGCCCCGCTCTGGTCCGTGAAGGTCTTCGACGACCGCGGCTACGGCTCGAACGGATCGGTCCTGTGCGGCCTGGACTGGATCGCCGCCCGGAACGCGACCGTGGCGGCCGGGGACCGGATCCGGGTCGTGAACATGAGCCTCGCCGGGTCGGGCTTCGGCTCGGACGGATGTGGCAACCCGGATGCGGGCGCGATGGAAGCGGCGATCTGCGAGCTCTCGGACGAGGCGCTCGTCGTGGTCGCCGCGGGGAACAGCCGGGACGACACGACGTGGTTCGCCCCTGCCGCCTTCGACGCCTCCTTCACCGTCTCCGCGCTCTCGGACTACGACGGCCTCCCGGGCGGGCTCGCGGAGCGGACCTGCCTGGCGGGCGCCGAGGCGCCGGATGACACCTTCGCCGACTTCAGCAACTACGGGACCGCGGTCGACCTGATCGCCCCGGGCACCTGCATCGCATCCACGGACATGAGCTTCCGTGGCGGGGTCGTCGTGATGAGCGGCACCTCGATGGCCACGCCCCATGTCGCGGGTGCGGCCGCGCGCTACTGGCAGATCCACCCCGGCGCGTCACCGGGAGAGGTCCGGACGCGCCTGGTCGCGTCGGCGAGCTACGACTGGGATGCCGATACGGATCCGGGCCTGACGGAGCTCGCGAACGACGACCCGGACCGCCTGCTCGACCTCGCCGCCCTGCTCGCGGGGACGCCGGGGATCGAGATCGGGACGGTTCCCCGGACGATCGTCGCCCGGCCCGGCCAGACGAACATCCCGGTCACGATCGGCATCGCCCGGAGCGGTGGGTATACGGGGGCAGTGACCCTCGGCCGCGGGAGCCTGCCGTCGGGGATCGCGAGCGCGACCCTCGGCGCTGGTGGCTCGGTCCCGGCGGGCGAGACCGGCTCCGCGCTCATCTCATCCCTCATCCTCGGGGTGAGCGCGGGCGCCTCGGAGGGGGCGCGGACGCTCACCATCGAAGCGACGGGGAACGGCGTGAGCTCCGCCACCACGGAGCTGGAGATCGTCGTGGACGGGACCGGGCCGGTGGTGGGGGACCCCTGGCCGCAGATCCGGCTCGCGCGGGCGAAGAGCAAGTCGACCGCGCTCGCCGACCTGGCCTTCAGCGTCTCGGACCCGATCGCGGGCGTGGAGTCGATCGAGGTGGAGAGGCGCGTGAACGGGGGCACCTGGGCGGGGCTCGGGCGACTCCCGTCGCGCGCCGATTCGGCCGTGGTCCGGCTCACCCCGGGTGTCGTCACGGAGCTCCGGATCGCGGCCCGGGATCGTGCCGGGAACATCACCCGGACGGACCCCCTGGCGACGACCCTCCTCTTCCACGAGAGCGACCTCTCCCCGGTGGTCCGGTCCGCCGGATGGGTCCGGCGCGGGGTGGGTACGGCAAGCGGTGGTGCGCGCCTCGTGGCGCTCAAGGCGGGCCGGACGCTGACCCTCCCCGTCGAGGGCGGCAGCGTGGGGATCTCGGCGCTCGCCGGGGCGACCCAGGGCCGCTTCCGGGTCTTCGTGGACGGGACGCGGGTCGCCACCGTGGACCTCGCCGGTCCGGGCGGGAACGGGAACCGTGTCGTCTGGGTGGGGACGCTCACCCCCGGCCCCCACACGCTGCGGATCGCGACCGCGGGCGGCCGAGTGGAGATCGACTCGATCCTCGTCCTCGAGTGAGCGCGGCGGCCCGCCCGGGGCCGCCTCAGCCGGCCGGGGAGGCGCCCCCGCGCAGCTCCGCTGCCCGCGCGTAGAGGCGCGCGTAGCGCTGGGCCGGACCGGCCCAGGAGGGGTCCGCGGTCATCCCGCGCCGCACGATCGCTGCGCGCCGGCCGGGGTCCGCGAGCGCCTCGATCGCGCGCCGGACGGCGTCGGCGAAGGCGGCCGGGTCCGCATCCGCGAAGACGAAGCCATTCCCGGTGGCAGGCTCGGCATCCGCGTCCCGGATCGTGTCCGCCAGACCCCCGGTCCGGCGCACCACGGGGATCGTCCCGTAGCGCAGCGCGATCAGCTGGCCCTGCCCGGAGGGCTCGAAGCGCGACGGCATGAGGAAGAGGTCCGCGCCGGCGTAGATCCGGCGCGCCGCGTCGCGGTCGAAGCGGTCGAGGACGACGACCCGGCCGGGGTTCGCGCGGGCGAGCTCGTGGAGCCCCGCCACCAGGCGCTCGTCCCCCGTCCCGAGGACGACGAGCCGGGCCCCGGAGCGGACGAGCCCGGGCGCCGCGGCGGCGACGAGATCGAAGCCCTTCTGGGGATCGAGCCGGCCGACGAGGCCGAGGATCGGTCCGTTGGGATCGAGGCCGAGCCGCGCGCACAGGTCGGTGCGGCAGCGCTCCTTGCCCGCGGGATCCGCCGCGGAGTAGGGGGCGGCGAGGGCCGCGTCCTCCGCCGGGTCCCAGAGGGCGGTATCGATCCCGTTGAGGATCCCGCCGTAGCGATCGCCCCGCTCGCGCAGGAGGTCGTCCAGGCCGGCGCCGTACTCGGGGGTGAGCGACTCCCGGGCGTAGGTGGGGCTGACGGTGTTCACGAGATCGGCGTGGCGGACCGCCTCCCGGAGGAGGTCCACGCCGTGCCGGTCGCCGATGGCATCGGGGAGATCCATCACCCAGGCCCGGTCGCGGGGGACCCAGCCGTGGTAGGCGAGGTTGTGACAGGTGAGGATCGAGGCGGTCCGGGCGAGGAGCGGGTCCACCCGGTAGCGCGTCTCGAGGGAGAGGATCGCCGGGGCCGCCTGCCAGTCGTGGCCGTGGAGGATGTCCACCGGGCGTGCCTCGGCGCGGATCGTCTCGAGCGCGGCGCGGCCGAGGATCGAGAAGCGCGCGGCGTTGTCCGGGAAGTCGCCCTCGGGACCGCCGTAGAACCCGTCGCGGTGGAAGGACGGGTCATGCTCCACGAAGCGGACCCGGTAGCCGTCCCCCTCCCCGCTGCGGATCGTCACCGGGACCCGCCGGACCCCGCTCCCCTCCTCCGTCCCGAGCGGGACCTGGACGGAGAGCGCGCTCAGCTCGGAGGGGAGATGCGCGATGCCGCGGTAGCGCGGCAGGTAGACGTCCACCCGGTGTCCGGCCCGGCCGAGGGCACGCGCGAGCGCGTCCACGACATCGGCGAGGCCGCCGGTCTTGGCATAGGGCTCGCACTCCGAGGTGACCATCGCGATGCGCATCGGCGCATCGTACGCGCTCGACCCGATGGGGATCCTCCGCCGGCCGGGCGCTTCCGCCCGGACCGCGCTAAACCGGTTTTCCCCGCCTCCGGTAGCATCCCCGCGTGAGCCACCTGACGATCCCCACGATCCCCGCCCCGGGGCTCCGCCTCCCCCCGCCGCTGGCCGGTCTCGAGCGTCTCGCCACGAACCTCGCCTGGGCCTGGCACCCGGAGACCCGCGAGCTCTTCTCGCGCATCGACCGGGCCCTCTGGACGAAGCACCGCAACCCGGTGCGCGTCCTGCGCGTGGCCCGCGACTGGTCCACGCTCCTGGACGATCCGGACTTCATGGTCCTCTACCGGACCGCGCTCGCCCGCTTCGATGCCTACATGGCGGCGGGTCACGACCACTGGTTCGAGCGGCACCACGGGAGCGACGTCAGCGGGCCGATCGCCTACTTCTGCGCCGAGTTCGGGCTCCACGAATCGCTCGGGATCTACTCCGGCGGCCTCGGGGTCCTCGCGGGCGACCACTGCAAGGCCGCCTCGGACATGGCGCTCCCGTTCGTGGGTGTCGGCCTCCTCTACCGACGCGGCTACTTCCGCCAGACGATCGATGCGGACGGCCACCAGGAGCACGCCTACCCGGACCTGGACCCTGCGCGGCTGGGGATCCTGCGCGTCACCGGCGCGGATGGCGAGCCGCTCACGATCCCCCTGGAGCTCCCCGGCCGGACCCTCCACGTCGCGGTCTGGATGGTGAAGGTGGGACGGGTCCCGCTCCTCCTTCTCGATACGGACACCCCGCTGAACGAGGACCGTGACCGGCCGATCACCCACATCCTCTACGTCCGCGGCCGCGAGATGCGGCTCCACCAGGAGCTCGTCCTCGGCGCGGGCGGCGTGCGTGCCCTGCGGGCGCTGGGGATCGCGCCCTCGGTCTGGCACCTCAACGAGGGCCACTCCGCGCTCATGCTCGTGGAGCGGGCGCGGGAGCACGTGGCGGCCGGGGCCACCCCGGAGGCGGCGCTCGCCCGGGTGAAGGCGGATGCCGTCTTCACGATCCATACCCCGGTCTCGGCGGGGAACGAGCGCTTCGACGCGGACCTCCTCCGCCGCGTGGCAGGACCGCTTCTGGCGGGGAGCGCGCTCCCCATCGAGCGGGTCCTGGAGCTCGGCCGCGGCGTGGACGGCGACCCCGCGCAGTTCGACATGACCGCCTTCTCGCTCCGGCTCAGCCATGGCGCGAACGCGGTGAGCCGGCTCCACGCGGAGACGGCGAACTCCACCTGGGGCGATCTGCCCGGCAAGCGGATCGGGGCCGTGACGAACGGCGTCCACGGCCCGACCTGGGTCGGCGCTCCGATGGCCGGGCTCCTCGCCGGGATCGGCGGGGACCTGGACCGGCTGGAGCACGACGACCCCGCCGACCGCTTCTGGGAGCGCCTCGAGCGGATCTCGGACGAGAAGCTCTGGGAGCGCCACCTGGAGCAGAAGCTCCGCCTCGCGGAGCACGCCCGCCGCCGGCTGCGGAGCCAGCTCGCGCGTCACGGCGAGGCCCCGGACGAGCTCGGCCGGCTGGCGGAGGTCCTGGACCCCGGGATCCTCACGATCGGCTTCGCCCGGCGCTTCGCGACCTACAAGCGGGCGGGCCTCCTCTTCAGCGATGAGGAGCGCCTCGCGCGGATCCTGTGGAACGCGGAGCGGCCCGTCCAGATCGTCTTCGCGGGGAAGGCGCACCCGGCGGACCGGCCGGGCCAGCGGGTGATCGAGGAGATCTTCGGGCGGACGCGCGCGGGCCGGCTGAAGGGCCGCGTCTTCATCCTCGAGGACTACGACATGCGCGAAGGCCGTTACCTCGTCCAGGGCGTGGATGTCTGGCTGAACAACCCGCGCCGGCCGCTCGAGGCCTCCGGGACGAGCGGCATGAAGGCCGCCATGAACGGGGTGCCGAACTGCTCCGTCCTGGACGGCTGGTGGGACGAGGGCTGGCACGGCGCGAACGGGTGGGCGATCGGCGGCCGCGAGCAGAACCCGGACGAGGGGGCCCAGGACTGGGCGGACGCCCAGTCGCTCTACCGGATCCTCGAGGAGGAGATCGTGCCGCGCTGGTACACGCGCGATGCGGACGGCCTGCCGCGCGCATGGATCGCCACGATGCGCGAGGCGATGCGCACCTCGCTCTGGGACTTCTCCACCACGCGGATGCTCGAGCAGTACGTGGAGGAGCTCTACCTCCCGGCGGCCGCATCGGGAGCCGCAGCCGGCCGCTGAGGCCCGGCCGCGCCGGCTACTCCGGCGTCCCCAGGTAGCGCGCCCAGCCGAAGGCCTCCGCGAAGCCGAGCCGGGCGTAGGTCCGGCGGGCGGCCTCGTTCTCCTCCTCCACGGAGAGCCAGACGATCCGGTGTCCGGTCGCCATCCCCGCGCGGGTGACGATCGTGGCAAGGAGCGTCCCGTAGCCCTGGCGCCGCCACGGCTCGCGCACGCCGAGCCCGTAGATCCCCGCGACCCCGGCGCCCGAGGAGAGGCGCGCGACCGCGATCGGCTCGTCGTGGAGCCGGACGACGAAGGCACGCAGGCCGCCCGCCGCGAGGGCCGCTGCGAGGGCCGCCCGGCGGGCCGGTGCCTCCACCTCCGGGAGGCCGAAGATCTCGCGCTCCACCGCCTCGTGGGTCTCCACGGAGCGGGGCTGGACGGCCTCGATGCGCATCGCCGGGTCGAGGTGGGGGATGACGGTCGCCCGGCCGACCCAGAGGACCGTCTCCCGATGGACGGCGCGCCAGCCGATCCGCTCCAGGGCGCTGCCGAGGCCGATCGGCCGGTCCAGGCGATCCGCCACGAGAAGGGTGGGCCAGGTCCCCCAGCGGCGGTAGAGCTGCACGACCTGGGCGAGCGACTGGCGCCACGCCTGCGGGGTCCAGCGGGGGAGCGCCGCGTAGTTCCCAGCCGGTCCGGCACCGTCGTGGCGGATGAGATGGACACCGAGCCGCGGGTCGTCCGTGATCGTCGCCCCGGCGTGGACCGGGAGGCTCGCCAGGTGGCGCAGGATCGCCACCAGCTCGTCCGGGGAGGGCGGGGCGACCTCCGGCTCCGCGTCCTCGCGTGGCCGGGCGGTCTCGGGGCGGCGCGCAGGGGTCTCGGGTCGGAGCTCGCTCATCGGGACCGCGATGCTAGCAGGGAGCCGTGCGTGTCCCGGTCGTGGGCCCCGGGGCCGGGTCGAGCTCGATGAGCCGGACGGGCGCGGGGGCATCACGGCCATCGAGGACGAGGAAGCCGTCCCGCCCGTCTCCGTCCCGGTCCAGCGCGATGACCGAGTCGGCCCCCGCACCCGGCACCCCCGGGATCGCGATCGCCCGCGACCGAAGCCCGCACCCCCGGGAGAGGAAGAGGCGGTCCGGCGCATCACCGGACCCGCCGACGATCGCGTAGAGATCGTCGGCGCCGTCCCCGTCCGCGTCTCCGGCCGCGAGCGCGATGGCATCCGGGACCCGGACCTGCCAGGCGAAGCGGAGACGCCCGTCCGCATCCGCGAGGGCGGTGCGCACGATGGCGCCGTCGGTCACGGCGAGGTCAGGCCGCCCGTCCCCGTCGAAGTCCCCGATCGCGGCCGAACGGGCGCGGAAGCCCCGGAAGGCGATCCCGGGGTCGGCCTCCACGAACCGGCCACCGGTGTTCATCGAGATCCGGATCCCCTGGTCGCCGGAGAAGAGGGAGTGCCGGCAGACCACGATGTCCGGCCGGCCGTCCCGGTCCAGGTCGGCGGTGAGGGCGCATCCCGCCCCCGTCCAGCCGTCCAGGCCGGCCCCCGGATCGCGCACGAACCGCCCCGCGTCGTTGCGCAGGAAGCGCGAGAGGCTGGGGAGACCGTCGTAGCGGTCCCGCTCCGGGACGAGGTAGAGGTCGTCATCCCCGTCCCCGTCCGCGTCCAGCAGGAGCGCTCTCCGGCCGCGTGAGAGGGGATCGACGACCCCACGGGCGGCGGCCTCGTCCGTCACCGGGCCGGCTCCGAGGATGTCGGCCCACAGCTCGTCCGCACGGAGGCCGGTCCCCCGGAAGGCGCCCACGGTGCAGGCAAGGTCCAGGAGGGGATCCCCATCCACGTTCCCGGCCGCGCAGCCGTGGCGATCGGGCGCCGTGGTGGCAGCGTCGGCCGGCGCGGGGGCGAACCGCCCGCCCACGTTCCGGAAGACCCGGAGAGGCGCGGAATGGGTCCCGATCACGAGGTCCGTCGCCCCATCGGAATCGAGGTCGGCCGCCACCGCTCCCCAGGTCCGGCTGACGACGTCCAGGCCCGCCTCCACCGCGCGATCGGCGAGGATGCCGTGGCGCGTCCGCCAGGGCCCCCGGTCGAGCGGGTCGGCCGCCGGCGAGCCGGGGACGGGCGGGGCCTCGTCGTCCATCCCGCCCTCCGCCACCTCCGGCTCCGCGGCGCCCAGGGGGCGGCGGACCTCCTCCCGGGATCCGATCGGAGGGAAGGGGCGCCAGCCACCCGCTCCGCATCGGAGCCACGCCTGGAGCCCTCCAAAGGAGCGGCCGACGATCCAGGTCGTCCCGTCCGCGGCGGCCGCCCCCTGGGGGACGAAGGAGCGGGGGATCGCCTGGGGCGGGTGGAACCACGCCTCGCCGCGGCCGTCGGCGGTGAGCGTCACCCCGGCGAGGATGCCGCCCGCCTCCGGCGGGAGGACCGCACGGATGATCGTCGCGGCCCCGACCTCCCCCGGGTCGGACAGGGACGGCTCGCTCACGCGCTCCCCGGTGAGATCGAGGACGAGCGGAAGGTAGGCGTCGCCCCGGCGCACCATCCCGCCCGCCCGGAGCGCCCCGTCGTCGGCGCGTCCGATCGCAGCGAGGAGCGCCTCATCACCGAGATCGGGAAGGGTGAGACGGTGCCAGCCGGTGGGATCGCGCCGGACGATGAGCGGCCGGAGGATGCCGCCCTGATGCTCCCAGCCCACCGCGACCGGCCGGCCGACTGCGTCGCGGGCCAGCGCGAGCAACGCCCCGTCGCTCACCGGGAGCGGATAGCCGTCCGTACGGATCGTCTCGCGCACGAGCCCGGCGGGCGAGCCCCGCAGGAGGAGCGGCGCGTATCCCATGGCGGTCGTGATCGATCCGGCGACGACGATCTCGTCACCTGCCACGGAGAGCGCGAGGGGGAGGACTCCGGCCGGGATCGACGGTGTCGCGATCGGCTCCCATCCATCGAGGAGGGTGAGCCGTCCGACCATCGCGACGATGCGGGCGCCGTTCCCCCACCCGGCGGTGATCGGGAGGCCATCCGGGCCGGCGGCGATCGCGGTCGTCATCCCGATCCCCCGGTCGGCCGCGCGATGGAGGTACCAGGCTCCGTCGCGGACCCGGGCGAGGACCGGGCGCAACAGGTTCCGGGTGACCCGGAAGCCGGTCAGATAGAGCGGGTCCCCGGGCAGGATCCCCATCGCGAGACCGGGGATCGCGATCGTGGGAGGGACCGGTCCGGCACAGGCCTCGGCGCTGCCGGCCGGGGCCGGCGAGGCGGCGGGGACGGCAGCACGCCCACCCACCCCGCCCACGAGCACGAGGAGAGCGAGGATCGCGAGCATCAGGCCGAGGGGAGCACGGGAGCGGGGCACGATGCGTGGAGGATGCCCGAACCGTCCGCAGCCCATCGGCGGCGGCCCCGCCACCGCCGGCGGTCCTCAGCCTGTCCCGCCGAGAAGACGCCGGATGAGGAGCGTGGCGGCGAGGCGGGGACGCAGATCCGCGTCGATCTCCGCGTGGCCGAGGAGGCGCGCGATCCGCTCCAGGCGATAGCCCACGGTCCGTGGGGCGACGCCGAGCGCCCGGGCGGTGGCCAGGATCGAGGACCCCGAGGCGAGCCAGGCATCGAGGGTCGCCACGAGCGCCTCCCCTCCACGGGACGCCGTGAGCAGCGGCCCGAGCCAGCGTTCCACCGCGGCGGCGGCAAGGATCGGGTCCGCCACGAGCGCCCGCTCCAGCGCCAGGTCCGCCACGGCGTGGATCTCGCCGGGTGGCCGCGCGCTCGGGAGGACCCGCGCGGCATCAAGCAGCGCGATCCATGCGTTGGGGAGCGCGTCGAGCGGCCCGGGGGGTGCGGCCACCGCCCACCACGCGCCGTCGGCGACGCCGAGCAGGGCAGCGGCGGCGGGTCCCGGCTCCCGCCACGGCCCCGCGATCACGAGGACCAGGTCCCCGTCCCGCACGCTGACCAGGTGCGGCCGGCGGGCGGGGTCGCGTGCGAGCCGCCGTCCGACCTCCTCTGCCTCCGGCCCCTCGTCCGCGAGCTCGCTCCGTCCACGCACCAGGACGAGGCCGTAGGGGAGGCGCGGGTCGAGCCCCACGAGCGTGGCGCGGCGCGCCCGTCGTGATTCCGCCACCGCTCCGGCAGCCGGGGCAAGGAGCTCGTCCAGGACCGCGCGTCGCGTCGCGCCGGCCCGCGCGGCGAGGGCGCGCTCCGCCCCGGTGTAGCCGTCCGCCAGCGCCGCGGCGACATCGTCCCCGACCCTCAGGAGGACCGAGCCGAGCTCGGCGAGGAGCTCGGGACCGGCGACCGGCGCGGCGCGCTTCGTCGCGCTCTCCGGTCCGGTGGCGTGCTCCCAGACGACCCAGGCGGTGGAGAGCCAGGCATCGAGCGGCTCCGCGAGCGGGCGCCCCGCGCGGGCTGCCGCGGCCCCGTCCGCGCGGAGGCGGAGCGCCTCGGCGGCCGGGACCCGTCCCCCGGGGCCGAGGATGCCGAGGAGCCGCGTCACCACCTCCCCGGGATCGAGGCCGGCCCCGGCCTCCCCGAGGTCGGCGGCCACCGCCCGGGCGATCTCCGGGATCCGGATCCGCAACGACGCGAGGAGCTCCTCCCATTCCTTGCCGATTTCCGGCAACGGATACACGTCCATCTCGTCCTCCATCGGCGAACACCTGCCGTTCCCGTGAGGATACTCTGCCCCATGACGCCAGCGCGTCCCGGACGGCCGCCCGGCCCTCCGGCTCCGGACCTGATGGATCGATGCACGGACTCGCCTTCGTCAACCAGCTGAAGACCTTCGTTCTTCTTGCGGCGCTCGGCGGTCTCCTCGTGGCGGTCGGCGGACTCGTCGGGGGCACCGGCGGGATGGTCCTCGCCCTCGGCTTCGCGATCGTCATGAACGTGGGCGTCTTCTGGTTCAGCGACCGCGTCGCCCTGCGGATGAACGGCGCCCGCCCCGTGGCTCCCGGCGAGCTCCCCGTCGTGGAGCGGATCGTCACCGAGCTCGCCCAGCGGGCCGCGATCCCGACGCCCACCCTCCACCTCATCGACCGTCCCGAGCCGAACGCCTTCGCCACCGGCCGCAGCCCGCGGCACGCGGCCGTCGCCGTCACCACCGGGATCCTCGGGGCGATGAGCGAGCGCGAGCTGCGCGGCGTCCTGGCCCACGAGATCTCGCACATCACGAACCGGGACATGCTCGTGGGGACGGTGGCCGCCACGATCGGCGGCGCGATCTCCTTCCTCGGCAACATGGCGATGTGGTCCTCGTTCTTCGGCGGGGGGGACGACGAGGAGGGGGTGCCGGCGCCGGTCCTCCTCCTCGGTGCGATCCTCGCCCCGCTCGCGGCGACCCTCATCCAGCTCGCGGTCTCCCGCAGCCGCGAGTACGGCGCGGACCTCTCCGGCGCGCGCCTCACCGGCGACCCCGAGGGTCTCGCCTCGGCGCTCGAGCGCCTCGAGGCGGAGAGCGAGCGGCTCCGGGCCGAGCGGGGTGGCGGGCTCTTCGGGCGCCGGCGCCAGGAGCCCCAGCCGGTCCCGGCCGCGACCGCCCACCTCTACACGGTGAGCCCGCTCGCCGGCGGGGTCGGCACCCTCTTCTCCACTCACCCGCCGATCGCCGAGCGCGTGCGCCGGCTCCGGCTCCTTCGTTCCGGTCAGGAGGGCTGACCGGGAGCGACCACCCCTCGCCTTCTCCCTCCCTGCGAGCGACCCCGGGATCCCGCCCCGGGGTCGCTCGCCACGCTCCTCTGCAGCGGGTAGCAAGGAGTCCCCACCAGGGCCACCATGGACCTCATCTTCTGGGTCGGCTTCATCCTCTTCATCGGCGTCTTCCTCGCCCTCGACCTGGGCGTCTTCCATCGCAAGGCGCACATCGTGCCGCCCAAGGAGGCGCTCGCCTGGACGGTCGTCTGGGTGACGCTCGCGGTGATCTTCGGGATCGGCGTCCTCGCCTGGCGCGGGGCCGAGACGGGCATCGCCTGGTTCACCGGCTACGTCATCGAGTACTCCCTCTCCGTCGATAACGTCTTCGTCTTCGCGCTCGTCTTCGGTGCCTTCGCGGTCCCGCGCGAGCTCCAGCACCGGGTCCTCTTCTGGGGGGTCGTGGGCGCCCTCGTGCTGCGCTTCGTGATGATCCTCGCGGGCGCGGAGCTGATCGAGCGCTACCACTGGGTGATCTACGCCTTCGGTGCCTTCCTCGTCTTCACCGGCGTGCGGATGGCCCTCTCGCGCGGCGGGCATGCCGAGCACCCGGAGGACAACATCCTCGTCCGGGTCGCGCGGAAGCGGCTGCGTGTCGTGCCCGAGTTCCACGGCCAGAAGTTCTTCATCCGGACGGCGGCCGGCCTCGCCGCCACGCCGCTCTTCCTCACGCTGATCACCGTGGAGACGACGGACGTCATCTTCGCCGTCGATTCGATCCCCGCGATCTTCGCGGTGACGACCGATCCGTTCGTCGTCTTCACGAGCAACGCGTTCGCGATCCTCGGGCTGCGCTCCCTCTACTTCCTCCTGGCGGACGCGGCGGACCGCTTCCGCTACCTGAAGATGGGGCTCGCGGTCGTGCTCATCTTCGTGGGCGCGAAGATGCTCCTCAGCGACATCCTGAAGATCCCGCCGGTGATCTCGCTGGTGGTCATCATCGGGGTGCTCGCCGCATCCGTGGTCGCGTCCCTGATGGCGGACCGGCGGGAGCGCGCCAACGGTGGGTTCGCCACGGAGGAGCTGGAGCAGGGCTGATCCGGCGGGGCGCTCGCCCCGTCCGGCTCAGACGCGGCCGATCCGGATCAGCTGGATCGGCCCGGCGGCCTCGAGCCCCGTCCCGTTGAGGACGAGGAAGGCGTCCGTGCCGTCGTTGTCATGGTCGATGGCGACGACGGCCTCGCCGTTCCCCTCGCTCACCGCGGGGATCCGGACCGGGGACCAGGAACGGCCGTTCCCGCCGTTGAGGAAGATGTAGTCCGGGAGATCGCGGCCGGTGGTGGCGCGGACGACGTAGAGGTCCTCGTCCCCGTCGCCGTCCGCGTCGCCCGTGGCGATCGCGGTCCCGCCCCGGAGGGGCAGGTCGAAGGCCGTGTAGAAGCGGCCGTCCGCGAGGCGGAGGCTGACCCGGAGCTGGGTGGTGGAGACCTGCGCCACATCCGGGCGTCCGTCCCCGTCCAGGTCGCGCACGGCTGCCCCCTCGGCACGGACGCCGCCCAGGCCGAGCGCATCCGTCGATTCCACGAAACGCCCCTTGCGGTTCAGGTAGACGCGCAGGAAGGCGTCCGCGTCCACGATCACCCAGCCGCACAGGACGAGGTCGGTCCAGCCATCCCGGTCGAGATCGGCGGGGATGACGCAGCCGCCACCGATCGCGTCGTCCAGGCCCGCCCCGGGTGCGGCCACGAAGCGGCCGTCCACGTTGCGGTAGAAGCGGTTCGAGCTCGGCAGGGCGTCCAGCCGCCCGGGCTCGTTCGTGACGAGGAGGTCGTCGTCCCCGTCCCGGTCCGCGTCGAAGAGAACCGCGTTCCGGCCGCGGCCGAAGGGGTCCTGGAGGCCGCGCTCGTCCGCCTCGTTGACGAGCTCATCCTTCCCGAACGGGTCGATCCAGACCTCGTTCCGCTTGAAGCCGGTCCCGTGGTGGGCGCCGATCACGCACACGAGATCGAGCGGGCCCTCGCCGTTCACGCGCCCGGTCGCGCAGCCGTGCCGGTCGCCCCGGGGGAAGCTGCCGGTGAGCGCGGGGACGAAGCGTCCCTGGTCGTTGCGCAGGAGGAGCGGGGGGCGCCCGTGGCCGCCGATGATGAGGTCGATCCAGCCATCCCGGTCGAAGTCCGCGGCCCGGCCGCCGTAGGTGGTCGTGATGACCCCGAGACCGGTGGACGGGGCGAGGTCGCGCACGACCCAGCCGCCGGCACGGACCGCGGGAGCGGGTGAGGCGGAGGCGAGGGGCCGGGGCGTCCGGCGCGGCCCGGGCGAGGCCGATGCCGCGGCGCTCGGCGCCGGCGGGGAGGCCGGGGCTTCGGCAGGAAGGGTGACGGCAGCCGGGTCGCGCGCCTGCAGGGCGTTCTCGCGGCACGACCGGAGCGCAAGGACGCTCTCGCCCACGCTCCCCACGACCCAGCGTGCGCCGCCCGCCCGGTCCGATCCGAGGAGCTCGGCGAGGATCGGGTCGCCGGGGACCGGCTCCTCCACCCAGATCCCGAGCCGCCAGTGCCCGAAGAGCGGGCCCGGACGAGCGCCGGGCGTCCAGCGGGCACCGCCCACGATGACGTCGTCATCCCCGATGAGGAGGGTGCGCACGAGGCCCACGCTCCCCGCCGGGCCCGGCAGTCCGAGGACCATGTAGTGCCAGCCGCTCCCATCGTTCTCCACGAGGAAGGGGAGCCAGCGGTCTCCCGCGTGGATCGTCCCGCCCGCGAGGATCCGGCCCGTCTCGTCCGTGGCGACCGCCGCGAGGATCGCCTCCTGGTCCGGGATCGCCGGGATCCGGACCTGGCGCCATGCGCCGCCGTCGCGCCGGAGAAGGATCGGCCGGACCCCTGCGTTCGTCCGGCGCCAGCCGGCGGCGACCGTCCGCCCGGAGGTGGGCGCGGTGACGGCGACGAGCGCGGCATCCCCGCGGACGGGGACCGGCTCCCGGCGCACCTCGCCGGGGAGCCAGCGGACGACGAGGGGGGACTGGCCGCGGCGCGACTGGGAGAAGCCGACCGCGACCGCGTGGGTCGGGTCGGAGGCGGCCACGTCCGTGAGGAGGGCGCCGGTGGCGAGCTTCGGGACGGGGAGCCGGCGGCCGACCTCGCCGACGCGCCGGAGGGCGATCGGGCGGATCCCGGCGGCCTGGCGCCCTCCCACCGACCACAGATCGCCCTGGCCGGAGGCATCCACCCCGGTGAGGATCCCGGAGCCGGGGAAGGGCGCGGGGAGGAGCTCCCAGAGCCCGTCCACAAGAGAGGCCCGGAACGGGGTCGCCCGCTTCCGGGAGTAGAACCCGACGACCTCGGCACCGCTCTCCGTGACCACGGTGTCGAAGGCGATCCCCTCGATCCGCGGGATGGCGCTCCAGTCCTCGGTGCAGGGAGGGGCCGGGTCCGCGGGCGGGGTCGGTGACGGCTCGGCTGACGGGCTGCTCCCCGGGCTCGGCACGGGCGACCCTGAGGGGGCCGGGGATCCGGAGGGGGCCGGCTCGGCATCCGTGACGATCGCCGGCGCCGGCGCCGGGCCGGAGGGCGCGATCGGCGCTGCCGCCACCGGCGCCCCGGAACCGCCCGCCATCAGGGCGGCGGCGAGCGCCACGAGCGGCAGCCGGCGCGGAGACCGCCGGGAAGGGGCGGAGCGCGGGTCCGTCAACGCCACCCCAACGACTCGCCGAGGTAGGCCTCGAGCGCGGCGTTGTGCGGCCGGAAGAAGGTCCGGACCTCCTCGATCACGGCCGGGTCGATCGTCGCCTTGTTCTTCCGGGCGTTGCGCTTCTCGTCCTGGGTGGGGACGTTCGGCAGCCCGAGGTGCTCCCAGAGCCGCGCCAGCGACGCCTCCGGGTCCGCGAAGTAGCGCTCGCTGATGAGGATGAGGAGCTGCTCGCGGGGAAAGACCGCGTGCCAGCGCTGGACCTGCTCGAGGTAGATCCCCCGGGCAAGGTAGGCCTGCCAGCGGCGGACGCGGGGCGTGGAGCCGACCCGGGCGTAGACGCCGCTCCGGCTCACGATCCCGCCGTCGTCATCCTCCCAGTCCTCGCCCTCGCGGAGGACACCGGGCGAGCCGCCGGGGGGCAGGTCGCGGAGGAGGGTGAGCTCCTCGCGGACCGCCTCCTCGAAGGAGCGGCTCTCGTGGCCCCGGTTCACGCGCCAGTTCCAGTGGGAGATCGCGCGCTCGGTCGGGTCGCGGAGGAGGGCGATGAGCCGCGCGTTGGGGATGCACGCCTGGAGCCGCTCGGGCGAGAAGGGATGGGCGAGGTAGTAGGGGGAGCTCTCGCCCACGAGCGCGGGGCCGCGCCCCGCCCGGATCGCCGCGGCACGTTCCCAGATGAAGGGGAAGTTCCGGCGGTAGTGGCCGAACCCCAGGCTCCACTGGATATCCACATCGAAGAAGTGGATCTCCCGGGTGGGGCAGGCGAGGAAGCCCGGGTGCTGGCGCATCCGCTCCTGGATCGAGGTGGTCCCGGAACGCGCCGCGCCGAGGATGACGGCGTCCGGCGCGAGGTGGAAGGGGCCGATGATCGAGTTGACCAGCCGCTGGGCGCGGATCCGGGGAGCGCGGCGCTTCGCGAGCGGGTCGCGCGCGCTCCGGATCTTCTGCGCGGGCTGGTCCGGGCTGGTCGTCATGCTGGGGAGGCTCCCTGGGGCAGCGGATCGAAGGTGTAGCCGTAGCGCTGGATCCGGTCCGCGAAGACGGTCTCGACGATCTCCCGCGCGCGTGGCGTATAGAACTCCTGGTAGGGCCGCTTCTCGCGCGTCCCCGTGGGGTTGACCACCGGGATCGGGACGCCGCCCATCACGCCGAGGCGTGCGAAGAGGGCGTCCACATCCGACTGGAGGCGCTCGAAGCGGATGATCGCGTCCGCACCCTCGGTGAAGTCCGCCGGGCGGCGCGGGATCCGGCCGAGCATCCGGCTCCACGGCCGGCCCACGTACCGCCGGCGCAGCCAGGTCTCGAAGTCGATCGGCTTCAGGTCCGGCGGTGGGCGATCCCCCGCAAGCCGGCGGCGCGCGTCCGGATCGTCCCGGCGGGCGCGGTAGTCGCGCTCGCGCTGCTTGTAGTGGGAGACCTCTTCATCGAACGGGTTGCGGACCCCCGCGGCCACGATGAGCCCCGACCGCTGCTCCTTCGTGACGAGGCCTTCCGCGAGGAGCTGGGGGAGCCGGGTGTGCTTGCGCGGGATCCGGACGGTGCCGTCCGGCCGGAGGATGTCCTCCGCGGGGACCCAGCGGGCACCGAAGCGGTCGCGGAGGACCTCCCCGATCGCCGTGCAGCCGGTGTGCGGGGCCATGATGAAGAGGAGGTGGAGGTCGGGCACGATCAGCGCCATCGCGACCCCCGGGGGAGACCCTCGGACATGGCGGCGAGTCTAGCAGCGACCGGGGGCCGGGTCCCCCGGAGGGAGCAGGTCAGGACGCGGACCCCTCGAGGATCCGGCCGACCCAGCGGATCGGCGGCGTCCCGTGGGAGATGACCGCCTCCAGGTGCTCGCGGACGCGGAAGCCGGGCGTGTCGCCCGGTCCCGGTCCGATCCGGCGGGCAGGGACGGCCTCCGGGTCGGCGCCCGCGGCACGCGCCGCACGGCGGCGGGCGGCGTCCTCGAGGTCGAGCATCTCGAGCGCGCCCACGTAGTAGGTGGAGAGCTGCGTGGAGGTGAGCCGGGCGCGGAGCCACTTGGCGCGCGCCTCGTCCTCCTCCTGGAAGCCGAGCCGGACCATGAGGTCGAGCGCGCCGGCCTCGTCCAGGCTCCCCGCGTGGGTCTCCACGTCCAGGATCGCGTTCGTGATCGCCCGCAGGTAGAACTTCCAGTGGGTGAGCATGAGGGCGGGGTCATCCGCCCCGTAGCCGAGGTCGAGGAGGACCTGCTCCACGTAGACGGCCCAGCCCTCCGCGAACATCCCGTTCGAGAAGACGGTCCGGACCAGGCTCGGCGAGCGGTTCGACCAGGCGAGCTGGAGGTAGTGCCCGGGGACCCCCTCGTGGATGCACAGGAGGCGGAGCATCCGGTCGTTGTCCTCCCGGAGGTAGGACTCCACCGCCTCCGGGCCCGCGCTCTCGTCCGGCGGGGTGATGAAGAAGTGGCTCGGCTCGCCGCGGTCGAGCGGCCCCGGCGCATCCAGGAAGGCGCGGCCGTAGGCGCGCAGGAAGAGCGGGGTCCAGACGATCCGGAGCGGCTCGTCCGCGAGCCCGATGACGTCCCGCTCACGGCAGAACGCCTCGATCCGGGCGACCTCGTCCTGGCAGAAGCCGATCAGCTCCTCCGGCCGGCGGTGCTCGGCGGCGATCGCGTCCAGGACCCGGGCGATGACCGCGCTCTCCGCGGCCGCGTCGCCGGGCGTGGCGGCCGGGAGCGGCTCGGCGGGGATCCAGCGCGACCAGATCCCGCGGGCGATCCGGAGCATCTCCGCGCGGACAGCGGCGTGGTCCGCCCGGGCGCGCGCGAGAAGCGCCTCCGGCGTGATCTCCGAGCCCAGGGTGTGGCGCAGCTTCTCCGCGAAGAGGGCCGGCCCGAGGCGCCCGTCCCCGGCGGCACGGGGCCGGATCTCCCGATCGAGGGCATCGCGGAAGGCATCGAGCGCCGCAAGCGCGGCCGGGCCTGCGGCGGCGAGCGCGGCGGCGACCTCCGGCGCCTCACCGGCGGCGGCGCGGCGGTCGGCCTCCTCGCGGCCCTCGGCGATCAGCTCCCCGATCCCCGGCAGCTGGCGGATCGCGGTCTCGAGGTGCACGAGGGAGACGGGCCGGTCCGGGAGTCCGGTGAGCGCACCGCGCGCGGCGTCCAGGTAGGCGGGGATCCCCGCGACGCGGGCCACGAAGGCGCCCCCGCGATGCGACCACGGCGCGTACTCGCGGGCGAGGAGCCCGAAGAGCCCGCTGCCGAGGACGGCGATCGTCGCGAGCGGGTCCCACGCCTCCTCGCGCAGGACCGCGTCCGCGAAGACGAGCTGGTCGATCTGCTCGAGGAGGATCCCCCGGTCGGTCGCCTCGCCGGGTGCGAGCTCCGTCGCGGGGAGCGCCGCGATCGCCGCGCGGTGACGGGCGTAGAGCGCGAGGCGGGCCTCCCGGCCGGCCTCGGACGGGTCGCTCCAGCGATCGTCGACGGCGTGGAACCCCGCGGCTCCCGCGAGGATCGGCTGGACCGCGAAGAGGTCACGGAGGAAGGCGTCCAGCACGCGCGCGAAGGGGGTCAGCGCGGGCGGCAGCGAGTCCGGCTGCCAGGAGACGTTCGCCGGGTCGGTCATCGGTCCCTCCGGAACGGTGCGGGTGGCACGGGGTCGGTCCGGCCGCGCGCATCGTACGATGCTCGGCGACGTGACCCCATCGCTCGCGGATGCCGCCCGCCGGGCCGCCCGGCGCACCGGGACCCCGCTCCTGCTCACCGATCTCCCCCGCCTCGCCGCGGACGCGGCGGCGGTCCGGGCCGCCTTCCCCGACCCGTGGCTCCGGCTCTACGCCCTGAAGGCGAACGGGCTCCCGGCGCTCACCGCCCGGCTCCCGGCGCTCGGGTTCGGTGCCACGGCGGTCTCGGCGGGTGAGCTCGCGCTCGCCGCCCGGGCCGGCTTCCCGCCCGGGCAGGTGGCCCTGGAGGGGATCGGCAAGGGGGAGGCCGAGCTGCGGGCCGTGGTCCGGGCCGCACGCATGGGGAGCCCGCTTCTCTGGACGAGCCTGGAGTCGGCGGAGGAGGCCGCCGCGCTGGCGCGCGTCGCGGAGCGGGCCGGCGTGCGCTGCGACGTCCTCGTCCGGGTCAACCCCGAGGTCGCCCCGGAGACCCATCGGGGGCTCGCCGTGGGAGCGGTCGCGAGCAAGTTCGGGATCCCGGCGGAGGAGCTGCCGGCGGTGGTGGAGGCGGGCGGCGGACCGGACGGGCCGCTCCGCTGGCGCGGGATCCACCTCCACGTGGGGTCCCAGCTGGGCGCGGTGGATGCGTGGCGGTCGGCCTTCCGCCTCGGGCTCCGGCTCCTCGCGCTGCGGCGCGCGGGCCTGCCCGACTTCGACACCCTGGACGCAGGGTCCGGCTTCCCGGTGGCCTACGGCGAGCCCGGCTCGGTCCCGCCGCTCTCGGCCTTCGCGGCGGTCGCCGCGGAAGAGCTGGCGGGGATCGCGCCGGACGCGCGCCCGCGGCGCCTCGCGATCGAGCCGGGCCGCGCCGTCGTGGCGGCGAGCGGATGGCTCGTGGGGCGCGTCCTCCACGTGCGCGAGCGCGACCCCCGGCTCGTGGTCATCGATGCCGGGATGACCGAGCTCATCCGTCCCGCGCTCTACGGAGCGGAGCATCCGATCGTGGCCCTCACGAGCCGGGGCGCACCCGTGCCCGAAGGGGGCGGGGGCGAGCAGGTGCGGACCCGGGTGGACGGTCCGGTCTGCGAATCGACGGACCGGCTCGGTGAGGCGCTCCTGCCGCCCCTCGTCCGCGGCGACCTGGTCGCCATCGGGGTCGCGGGCGCCTACGGGACCGCGATGGCGAGCACCTACAACGGGCGTCCGCGACCGCCCGAGGTGGGCTGGGACGGATCCGGCCTCCACCTCCTGCGCGCCCGCGGACGCCGGTCGGCCCTCCCCTGAGGGAGCGCGCCGGCGCATCGCCGTCCCCCGTGCGCTACCCTGCGGACGTGATGGCGACCCGCGCGCGACGATCGCGCTCCGGACCCGTGCTGCGCCTCCTCGGGGTGTGGCTCGTCCTCCTGATGACCACGCTCGGCCAGGCCGCGCTGGCGGCCGGCCCGCCCTTCCCGGACCGGGAGGTCGGTTCCGGTGCGCATGTCGTGGACGAGGCGGAGGTCCTCCCCAGGGCGGCGCGCAGCGCGCTCGATGAGGGGCTGCGCGCGCTCCTCGAGAAGTCGGGGGTCGATCTCGTCGTCTTCCTCCAGGTGAAGCCCTCGGCGAAGGGGATCGAGGACGCCACCGAGGATGCCCGCGCGCTCCTCGACCAGTGGGGCGTGGGAGGCGAGGATGGCAACGGCGCCGTCCTCCTGCTGGACTTCGACAAGCGGAAGCAGGCCGCCTGGTCGGGCATCGCGGGTGGGACCGCGCTCGTGGACCGGGTGGGGCAGCAGTCGCTCGAGACGACGGTCGCGGATACGGTGGACCCGTCGCTCGCGGTGGGGGCCTGGCAGACGGCGGTCACCCAGGGTGTCGTGGCGTTGACCGCGCTCGCCACCGGCGGGCCGATCGTGGGCCCCGAAGAGCCGGGAGCGACCCCCGCCCCCGGGGCGACCGCCCGCCCGCGGACGACCCCCGTGCCGGGCACGACCCCCCTCCCCCTCGGGCCGAGCGACAAGGACCCCGTCCCGCCGCCGGGCCCCCCGTTCCCGGACCCGGTCCCCGGCGTCACCGTGCACGACTATGCGCACGTCCTGGACAAGGAGACGGAGACCTTCCTCGCCGAGATCGCCTGGGGGATCGAGGAGCGCACGGGCGCGGAGGTCGCGATCGTCACCCAGCTGAAGCCCTCCGCGGACACACCCGCGGAGGCGGAGGCGGACGCGATCGCGCTCATGGACCAGTGGGGCGTCGGCCGCGCGGGCTTCGATGACGGCCTCGTCATCCTCCTCGACCTGGACGAGAGCCGGTGCCACGGCCAGGTCCAGCTCTACGCCGGGCCCGGCTTCCGCGAGACCTTCCTCACGAACGAGGACCGGGATGCCCTCTACCGCGAGGTGATGTTCCCCTCCCTCGCCGCCTGTGACCTGCGCACCGCGCTCATCGATGCGATGACCCGGATCGACCTCGCCGCGACCCCCGAGCGCGCCCGCACCCTCCAGGTGACGCGCCAGGTGGATGCGGTGACCGGTCTCGTCCTCACGCCGCTCCTCGTGCTCGGCCTCATCGGCTGGGCCGCCTGGAGCTGGCTCCGCTACGGCCGCGACCCGGAGGTGGCGGACGACCCGTCCGTCCTCATGGCCGCCCCGCCGCCCGGCCTCTCACCCGCAGCCGCCACGGTGATCGCCGCCGGGCGCGCCGTCCCCGCCGGGATGACGAGCGCGATCGTCGACCTCGCCGCGCGGGGCGAGCTGCGCATCGACGTCCCCGAGGGCTCCACGGAGGCCGCCCTCGAGCTCCTGGCACCGGATGGCCGGGATCCGCGCGTGGTGCGCAGCCGGCGCATCCCGCTCGGGCCGGCCGAGAGTTGGCTCCTGGAGCGGATCCGGGAGATCGCCGGACCGGGTGGACGCCTGGAAGGAAGCGGCCTCAAGCGGCTTGGCGCGGAGCGTGAGGGCTTCGATGACCGGCTCGAGCATCACGTGGCGAGCGAGGGCTGGTTCGCCGAGCCGCCGGAGCTCGCGGTCGAGCGCTGGCAGCGGCGCGGTGGGGCCGTCGTGCTCCTCGGCGTCGCCGCGATCATCCTCGCCGACCACCTGCCGAGCACCGGGGTGCTGATGGCCGGCTGGGGCGGCATCGTGAGCGGGATCGCGCTCATCGCGATCGGCCGGGCGATGCCCCAGCGCACGCTCCAGGGTGCGCGCACGAACGCCTGGCTCGCGGCCTACCGCCGGACGCTCCGCCTGACGATGGAGCAGTCCCGGACGATGGACCAGGTGATCGCCTCGCACGCGGTCCCGTGGCTGGAGACACCGGACCAGGCCGCGGTCTGGGCGCACGCGCTCGGGCTCCAGGACGAGCTGGACGCGATCCTCGAGCGGAGCGTCGCGCTCGCCCGGGATCAGCGGTCGGGGACCGGGATCTGGTTCCCGGACTGGTACGGGGCCGCGGGCGCCGCCGCCGGGATCACGGGCTCCGGGACGGGGAGCAGCCCGACGATCGGCTCCTTCCCGAGCTTCGCCGCGATGGGCGCCGTCCTGGCGACCGTGGGGAGCGCGGTGGGCGGATCGGGGGGCGGCGCCTCGGGCGGCTTCTCCGGCGGGTCCAGCGGTGGCGGTGGCGGTGGCGCGGGCGGTGGCTTCTAGCGCCACGGGCGGGATCGCGCAGCGGACCCCGGCGAGGACGACTTCCGGCCCCCTCGCCTAGACTGACGGCATGGGTGCTGCCGAGACGATGGAAGACTTCTTCATGCGCCTCAACGCGGGCGACCGGAGCGGAGCCGTGCGGCTCCTCGCGGAGACCGCGGAGATGCGTGTCCACGTCCAGGGGAGCAGCCGGCTCCTCAAGGGATCGGAGCAGGTGGGAGGCTGGTTCCTCCGCGCGGACGCCGGCCTGCGGATGATCCCGGGCGAGGTCCGCGAGACGGGGAACACGTACGAGGCGGATCTCGTCGTCGTCCGCCCGGGTGCTCCCTCCCAGCATCTCGATGCGCTCTTCCGCATCGAGGCCGGGAAGATCGTCGCGATCAACCTCACGCCGCGGCGCTGAGGACGGGGCGCGCGCGGCCCCCCGGCGCGACTACCCGTCGCTTCCGCGGGCGGGCTTGCGGCAGACGTAGTCCGCGGGCGGGATCGTGATCACCGTCCCGTACATCAGGTAGTCCGGGTTCCGGCGCAGCTCCGGGTTGATGCAGATGAGGAGCTGGAGCTCCACCCCGTAGAGCCGCGCGATATCCAGGAGCGTGTCGCCCCGCTTCACCCGGTAGGTCTGGAGCTCCTCCCCCGGATCGAGGCTGGGTACCGCCGTGGGCGCGGCCGTGGCCGCGGCATCCGCGGAGGGGACGGGGCTCGGGGATGCGACGACCGGCGTCGCCCCACCCCCGGCGAGGAAGCCCGGGAGGAGGAAGAGGAGGACCGCGGCGAGGAGGAGGATCGCGGCGCCGATGGCCACGGGGGGCACGATCGGCGGCAGGGCATCCATCCGCCCGGGGCGGGGGACGGCCGCCGCGTGGGGGCGGTTCCACTCTCCCGATCCGGCCGAGCGGCCGGGCCCGCGCGCGGGAGCACGGAGCGAGATCGGGTTGCGGATCTCGAAGGGGAGGCGGCCGCGGCCGTTCCCGCGGCTCGCGAGCTCGGCGGCCAGATCCGGCGGCAGCGACGGGCCGGCAGGGGCCGGGACCGGTGCGGGCGCCATGCGGGGAGCGCGGCCCGCGGGCGACCGGTCCGGCTCCGTGCTGAGCTCCGCGTCCGCGGGCAGGTCGTCCTCCGCCAGACCGCCGATCGTCCCGGCGCCGGTCTCGAGCTCGTCCGCGTCGACGGCCGTGGGCGCATCGGGCGGCTCCGGCCGCTCGCGGCTGAGGAGCGTAGCGAACCAGCCCGGCGCAGGGACCGGGACGTCGTCCTCCGCGTCCGCCGGACGGCGCTGCGGCCGGGGGGCGACGGGGGGCGCGATCGGCTCCGCGGGACGGCGGCCGGCGAAGGTGCCGGGGAGCGGCTCGCTCCGCTCGCCCGGCGGGCTCCAGGGCAGGTCGGCCGGACGGGACGGCCGGGTCTCGGTGGCCGGCGCCGTCGCCGGGAGATCGGCGGCAGGGACGTCCGCCGTGGAGCGCAGCTCGGGACGATCGACCCAGGGAGGCGGGGCGGCCCAGTCGTAGGGGGTCTCGGTGGCAGGCCCGGCGCCCGCGGCAGCCTCGTCCGCAGGCCGGTCGAACCCGTCATCGATCGGGGGGAGCGCCTCGGGGACGGGCGGTGCGGCAGCGCGCGCCGCCCAGGCGAGGAAGACGGAGCAGGTGGCGAAGGTCGGCCCGAGGCACCACGTGGTCTGCCACGAGAGCGAGGGCGGGAGCGGCTGCTCCTGCGCATAGCAACGGTGGCGCGGGTCCGGCGCGGTCTGACGCCGGTCGCGGTCCACGTCCAGCGCGAGGAAGGGACACGCTCCGGCGGCCGCCCCGGCGGTGGGGGCCCGATCGCTCATCGGGCGATGATAGGCCGGGGGGGCCGGGGACGCCGGTGGGCGCCCCGGCCGGTCCGGGTGCGGCTCAGAGAGCGGCGCCGTCCGGGTCGATCTGCTGCTCGGGGCCCGGCTGGAAGATCATCCCGGCCGCGACCGTGTCCGAGGTGGCCTCATCGATGAGGATGAAGCCGCCGGTTGTCCGGCTGTCCCGGTACTCGTCCAGCATGAGCGGGGAGCTGACGCGGATCCGGACCCGGCCGATCTCGTTGAGCGCGAGCTCGGAGACGCCCTCCTGGCGGTGGAGCGTGTTCACGTCGATCCGGTAGCGCAGGTCCTCGACGATCGCCTTGACGGTCTTCGTGGTGTGCTTCAGCCAGTAGCGGGCGCCCGGCTTCATCGGCTGGTCGTTCATCCAGCAGACCATCGCGCCCAGCTCCTGGGCCACGGTGGGCTGGTTGTGCGGCCGGCAGAGCATGTCGCCACGGCCGATGTCGATGTCATCCTCGAGCTCGATCGTGACGGACATCGGGGGGGCGGCCGCATCCACCGGGCCATCCAGGGTGGAGATCCGGGAGATCCGGGAGCGCTTGCCGGACGGGAGGGCGACGATGTCATCCCCCGTCTTGAAGACGCCCGCCGCGACCTGGCCCGCGTAGCCGCGGAAGTCGTGGTGCGCGTCCGACTGCGGCCGGATCACCCACTGGACGGGGAAGCGGGCGTCGATGAGGTTCCGGTCCCCGCCGATGTAGACGTGCTCCAGGTGGTAGAGGAGCGACGGCCCCTGGTACCAGGGCATGGAGATCGAGCGCTGGACGACGTTGTCCCCGTGGAGCGCGGAGATCGGGATGAACTGGATGTCGTGGACGGCGAGCTTCTCGGCCCAGGCGGAGAACTCGTCCTGGATCCGCTCGAAGACGGCCTCGTCATAGCCCACGAGATCCATCTTGTTCACGGCCACCACGAGGTGCGGGATGCCGAGAAGGCTGGCGATGAAGGCGTGGCGGCGCGACTGCTCGAGGACGCCGTTCCGGGCGTCGATGAGGATGATCGCGAGGTCCGAGGTGCTCGCCCCGGTGACCATGTTCCGCGTGTACTGGATGTGGCCGGGGGTGTCCGCGATGATGAACTTGCGGCGCGGCGTCGCGAAGTAGCGGTAGGCGACGTCGATCGTGATCCCCTGCTCCCGCTCGGCGCGCAGGCCGTCCGTGAGGAGCGCGAGGTCCACCTGGTTGTAGCCGCGCCGGCGGCTCGTCTGCTCGATCGCGGCGAGCTGGTCCTCGAAGATCCCCTTGGAATCGTAGAGAAGCCGCCCGATCAGGGTGCTCTTGCCGTCATCGACGGAGCCGGCCGTGGAGAAGCGGAGAAGGTCCATGCCTAGAAGTACCCCTCGCGCTTCCGGTCTTCCATCGAGGTCTCGCTGAAGGCGTCATCCGCCCGCGTGGCGCCGCGCTCCGTGATCCGGGCCGCGGCGACCTCCGCGATGATGTCTGCCACGTTGGCGGCGGGCGAGGCGACCGCGCCGGTGCAGGTCATGTCACCGACCGTCCGGTAGCGCACGACCATCTGCTTGGCCTCCTCGTTCTCGGCGCGCTCGAGGAAGGGGTTCGTGGCGAGCCACATCCCACCGCGGCGGAAGACCTCGCGCTCGTGGGCGTAGTAGATCGAGGGGACCTCGATCCGCTCGCGCTCGATGTACTGCCAGACGTCCATCTCCGTCCAGTTCGAGATGGGGAAGACGCGCATGTGCTGGCCGCGCCGGATCCGGCCGTTGTAGAGGCTCCACAGCTCGGGACGCTGGGCGCGCGGCTCCCACTGGCCGAACTCGTCCCGGAGGGAGAAGACGCGCTCCTTGGCGCGGGCCTTCTCCTCGTCCCGGCGCGCGCCGCCGAAGACGGCATCGAAGCCGTTCTCCTGGATCGCATCGAGGAGAGTGGTGGTCTGGAGGCGGTTGCGGGAGGGGTTCCCGGGCTCCTCGCGGACGCGGCCCTTGTCGATCGATTCCTGGACGGAGGCGACGATCAGCCGCTCACCGAGCTCCGCGACGCGCCGGTCCCGGTAGTCCAGGACCTCCGGGAAGTTGTGCCCGGTATCCACGTGCATGAGCGGGAACGGGAAGCGCGCGGGACGGAAGGCCTTCTCCGCGATCCGGAGCATGACGATCGAATCCTTGCCGCCGGAGAAGAGGAGGACGGGCCGCTCGAACTCCGCGGCGACCTCGCGCATGATGAAGACCGATTCGGCCTCCAGCGCATCGAGGTGGGAGAGGCGGCGCCGAAGCGAGCTCGCGGTGACCTGGGTGGCGTCGAGCATGCGGTCTGCGGAGTCCTCGTGGAGCCGGCCGTCGGGCCGGCCTCGGGCTTTGGCGCGGGTATTTCCCATCGTCGCGATAGGAGATATCGGAGCGCCTCTGTCCGGCGTAGTATACCGGCCGTGCCGGTCCGGCCACGCCACGGAGGTCCACGCTTGACCCACGATGGGATCACCGGGCAGGAGCCGGAAGGGCGCCGCCGGAATGGCAGGGTCGCCACGTGGCGGGCCGCGATGGGGATGTCGCCGCGTGCCTTCGCGGCATCCGTCGCCCTGCCGATCGTGTGCGCGTTCGTGATCGCAGCGACCCTCGTCACGGCACCGGTGGACGAGCGGACGACGATCGTCTGGGCGACCCTCATCGCGGTCGCCTCCGGTCTCTCGGCGACCGCCATCGGCGTCTACGGAGGCGTCCTCGTCCCCGGCCTCCTCCTGCTCGGCATCGACCCGCGCTTCGCGGCCGCCGCCTCGCTCTTCCTCCAGGTCCTCGTCATCCCGCTCGGCGCGAGCGCGCACTACCGCCTGGGGAACGTGACCCGCCACGTGGCCCTGCCGCTCGTCATCGGCGGGATGATCGGCGCGTTCATCGGGCCCTTCTTCGCCGCGACCCTCCCGAAGGACGTCATCGCACGGCTCGTGGCGGGCGTGATCGTCCTCGTGGGCGTCCTCGTCCTTGCCACGCTGCGGTGGGGCGGCCTGAAGAGCGTCCTGCCCACGGAAGAGGTCTCGCAGGCGCGGATCGGCGGGGTCGGGCTCTTCGCGGGCTTCGCCTCCGGCATCTCGGGCGCCGGCTGGGGCCCGATCGGGGTGAAGCTCCTCATCCTCCTCCGCCTCGAGCCGCGCCAGGCGATCGGCTCATCGCTCGTGGGCCGGGTCTTCATGGCCGCCGCCGCGGTCGCCGGCTTCATCGTCGCCGTCGCCGTCGGGTCGTCGCGCGCCGCGGATATCGAGGTCGACCTGTGGCTGATCGTCCCGATGCTGGCAGGCTCGGTGGCGGTGATGGTCCCCGGCGCCTTCCTCGTGAGCCGCCTCGACCGGGGGAAGGCCACGATCGCGATCACGCTGCTTTCGATCGCGCTCGCCCTGCCCACCCTCGTCTGGGGGCACTAGGAGCGCGAGGTCTCAGCCTCCCTCGGGACCGGGGGGCGTCCCCAGCGAGCGTCCCGCCGCGATGAAGCGCGCCGAGTCGCGGCGCTTCCGGATCCAGAGCCCGGCCGCGAGACCGACGGTCAGGACGATCGTCACGATCCGCACCGCGAGCGCGACGTCCGGCCCGACGCCGGCGAGCGCGAGGACGCGCTCGGAGTTCGTGACGATGATCATCCCGGCGATGACCGCACCAAGGATCTGGTGGTCGATCCGCCGCACGAGCCACGCGGCGATCGGTGCCGCGATGATCCCACCGACGAGCAGGACGGCGACCGCATCCCAGGCGATCTCCTCGAGACCGAGCCCGATGAGGAAGCCGACGCTCGCGCCGGCGGCGACGAGGAACTCCGAGGCGCTCACGGTGCCGATCACCTTGCGCGGCTGCATCCGGTTCGCGGCCATCAGCGTGGAGGTGGAGACGGGTCCCCATCCACCGCCGCCCGCCGCGTCGATGAAGCCGGCCACGATCCCGAGCGGGCCGAGGGTGTACCAGCGGATCGGGACCTGGGGAAGGCGTGCCGATCGGCCCGCCACGGCGCGGTAGAGGATGAGGACGGCGAGGAGGAGCAGGACGAGCGAGACCCACGGTCGCGCGGCGGTCGCGTCCACGGAGGAGAGGACGTAGGCGCCGAGGAAGGCGCCGATCCCGCCGGGGATCGCGAGCCGGGAGACGACCTTCCAGTTCACGTTCCCGAAGCGCCAGTGGGCGGCCCCGGAGGCGAGCGTCGTGCCGAGCTCCGCGAAGTGGACGGAGGCCGAGGCGACCGCGGGGGTGAGCCCGGCGGTGAGGAGGATCGTCGTGGCGGTCACGCCGTAGCCCATGCCGAGGGCGCCGTCGATGAGCTGGGCGATGAAGCCCGCGACCGCGACGAGGACGAGGTTGCTACCGAGCATCGTCTCCCCTGACCCCCATCGGTCCTGTATCTCCTATCGAGGCGATAGGGAATGAGGATGATGGGAGACGATCCGCCATCCGTCAAACGGGGCGGTGAGCCGCGGATCAGCCGGTGGGCACCTCCCGCCCGCCGGCCTGCGCATCCGCGAAGGTGCGGGGGTGGCGTGCGCGCGCCCAGACGATCCGGCCGGCGGTGACCTCCAGGGCCTCCGCCTCGTCCCGCGTCAGCTGGGCCCAGGTCCGGTGCCCGTCGCCGTGCACAAGCTCCGCGCGCACCTCGAAGCCGAGGTGGACGACGCGCTCCACGAGGACCTCCACGGCACCGTCCTCGGGGTCCGGGAGAAGGTCGATGTCGTGGGGCCGGACAAGAGCGCCGTCGACGGTCGTCACCGGCCCGATGAAGGTCATCACGAAGGCGTTCGCGGGACGATCGTAGAGATCGCGCGGCGTCCCTTCCTGCTCGATCCGGCCGTGGTCCATGACCACGATATGGTCGGCGACATCCATCGCCTCCTCCTGGTCGTGGGTCACGAAGACGGTCGTCACGTGGGTCTCGTCATGGAGGCGGCGGAGCCACTGGCGGAGCTCCTTCCGGACGCGGGCATCGAGCGCGCCGAACGGCTCGTCGAGGAGGAGCATCCGGGGCTCGACGGCGAGCGCGCGCGCGAGGGCCATCCGCTGACGCTGGCCACCGGAGAGCTGGCTGGGGTAGCGGTCGGCGAGGTGCGCGATCTGGACGAGCTCAAGGAGCTCGCGGACGCGGCGCTCGATCTCCGCCCGTGGCCGCTTGCGGATCGTGAGGCCGAAGGCGACGTTGTCATGGACGGTCATGTGCCGGAAAGGCGCGTAGTGCTGGAAGACGAAGCCGATCCCCCGTGCCTGGGGCGGCATCCGGGTGACGTCGCGCCCGTCGAGGATGACCGCGCCCGCATCCGGCTCCTCGAGACCGCCGATGATCCGGAGGAGCGTCGTCTTGCCGCTCCCGGATGGCCCGAGGAGCGCCGTGAGGGATCCGTCCCGGATCTCGAGATCGACCCGGTCGAGGGCGACGAAGTCACCGAACCGCTTGGTCAGCTGCCTGACGACGATCGCCACGCGAGAACCTCCGCTGGATGACGCCGGACTGCAGGACGGACATCCCGAGCAGGACGGCGAGGGCCATGAGCGCCAGGACGACGGATGCGGCGTATGCGCCGACCGGGTCGAACGACTGGAACCGCTCCTCGACATGAAGGGTCAGCGTCTCCGTCTTGCCGGAGAGCTTTCCCGAGACGATGCTCACCGCGCCGAACTCCCCGAGGGAGCGGGCGGTCGTGAGGATCACGCCGTAGATCACGCCCCAGCGGATCGCCGGCAGGGTGATCCGCCGGAAGGTCCGCCAGCTGCCGGATCCCAGCGTGGCCGCGGCCTCCTCCTGGTCCGTTCCCACCTCCCGGAGGAGGGGCATCACCTCGCGGACGACGAACGGGAGCGAGACGAGGATCGTGGCGAGGACGATCCCCGGGACCGCGAAGATCACCTGGAACCCGCGCGCCTCGAGCTCCGGTCCGATCACCCCGAACTTCCCGTAGACGAGGATGAGCGCCAGCCCGATGACGACCGGCGAGAGCGCGAACGGGAGGTCGATCAGGGCGTTCAGGAACGCGCCGCCGCGCGGCCGGTGGCGGACGAGGGTGATCGCGGCGATGACCCCGAAGATCGCGTTGAAGGGGACGGCGATGACGGTGACGATGATCGTCAGGCGGAACGCCGCGAGGAACGCGGGGCGCGAGAGGGCCTCGATGACCGGCTCGATCCCGCGCTCGAAGGTGCGCACGAAGACGAGGAGGACCGGCAGGACGAGGAGGAGCGCGAGGTAGGTGAGCGCGATCCCGCGGACGAGGAGCGCGACACGCGATCGACGGCGCCGCGGGGCGCGGGCGGGGGCTCGGTCGCTGCTCATGCCACCGCCTCGTGCCGGCTGCCACGCCGGCGGAGGAGCTCGAGAGAGGAGAGGGTGAGGAGCGCACCCGCGAGAAGGACGACGGAGATCGCCGCGGCTCCGCCGGGGTCGTCGTTCTCGAGCTGGATGAAGATGTTCACGGCGGCGACCTCCGTCCGGTACGGGATGTTCCCGGAGATGAGGACGACCGACCCGAACTCGCCGATGGCACGCGCGAAGGCGAGCGCGCAACCCGTGAGGATCGCGGGGGCGAGGTTCGGGAGGATGATCCGGCGCAGCACGGTCAGCGGGCTCGCACCGAGCGAAGCCGCCGCCTCCTCCATCTCCCGGTCGAGCTCGATGAGGACCGGCTGGACCGCGCGCACCACGAAGGGGAGCGTGACGAAGAGGAGCGCCAGGAGGATCCCCGCCTGGGTGTAGGCAAGGTTCAGCCCGAAGGGGCTCTTCGGGCCGTAGAGCGTGAGGAGCGTGAGCCCCGCGACGATCGTCGGGAGCGCGAATGGCAGGTCGATGAGGGCGTTGACGATCCGCTTGCCGGGGAACTCATCCCGGACGAGGACCCACGCGATGAGCGTGCCCATGACGGCATCGATGAGGACGACGATCGCCGACAGGAGGAAGGTGAGCTGGAGCGCCGCGATGGACTGCGGGCTGGTGATCGCCCGGAGGAACGACTCCGGACCTTCCACGACCGCGCGGCCCGCCACCGCGGCCACCGGCAGAAGGACGATGAGGCCCAGCCATGCAGCGGTCAGCCCCGCACCGATCGCCGGCAGGCGATCGGTGCGGGGTCCGCCACGGGGGCGGCCGGGGAGGGACGGCCGCAGGAGGAGCGGCCGTCCCCGGAGGCCGCCGGTCAGGGCTCGATCCCCATCCCGGCGAGGATGGCGGTCACGATCCCGGCCTCCTTGTCGAAGAACTTCGGCCGGAACTCGCCCCAGCCACCGAAGTCGGCGACGGTGAAGAGCTGTGCGGGGACCGCGTAGTCGAACTCCGCGAGGACCTCCGGCACGCGCGGGCGGAAGCCCTTCTCCCCGAAGACGCGCTGCGCCTCCGGCGTGTACAGGAACTCGAGGAAGGCGGCGGCCTGCTCCGGCGCGTCCCCGTTCAGCGTGAGGGCGATCGGGTTCTCGATGAGGACGGTCGCGTCCGGGATGATGTAATCGAAGGCCTCGCCCTTCTGCTGGGCGATGATCGCCTCGTTCTCGTAGGAGATGAGGACATCGCCCTGCCCGGCGACGAAGGTCTGGAGAGACTCACGGGCGCTCTTGTCCAGGACGGCGACGTGCGCGAAGAGCTCGGCCAGCCAGGCGACCGCCTCCTCCTCCGTCTTGCCCGCGGCGATCTGTGCGCCATAGGCGGCGAGGACGTTCCACTGGGCGCCGCCCGAGGTGAAGGGATTCGGCGTGATGACCGTGACGTCATCCCGGACGAGGTCCTCCCAGCCGGTGATCCCCTTGGGGTTCCCGGAGCGGACGACAAGGACGACGACGCTGTCGTGGATCATCCCCGCGGCCTCGTTCGCCGCCCAGTCCGGGGCGATGATGCCGGGCTCCACGAGACGGTCCACATCCGGGGCGAGCGAGAGCGCGACGAGGTCCGCCGGGAGGCCGGCCTCGACCGCGCGGCTCTGGTCCCCGGAGGCGCCGAACGAGGTCTCGAAGGCGACGTTCGCGCCGGCCTCGGTCGCATTGAAGAGCGGGATCAGCTCCTCGTACGCCTCGCGCGGGGTGGAGTAGGCGACGAGGGTGACGGCGCCGGGTGTCGATTCGAAGGGGGTCGGGGTGGGGGCCGCGGTCGGGGCGGGCGACTGGCCGACGGCGGCCACCGCCAGGGCGGCGGTCATCCCGATCGCGATCGTCGCCGCGTGAAGCGGTCTTCGGGCTCGGTCCATGGTCTCGGTCTCCTGTCGGTCTGGTGATCGATCCGTGCACGACCGCCGGCGGACCGGCGGCGGGCCGAAAGGTATCAGGTATTCCCTATCGGGTCAATGGGGTTTATCGGAATAGTGGGTGACGCCGTCGACGTGGTCGCCCACTCCCCTCCTCCGCGCCGTCGTGCGACAATCGCGCTGCCGCCGGGCACGGGACGCGGCCCGGCGGTGAACCCCACACCGAAGCTGAGGAGCGAACCCCGGATGGATCTGCGCCGCGCCCTTGCGCCCTCTCGGACCGCCCACGCCCACTGCGATATCCCGTGCGGCATCTACGACCCGGCCCAGGCCCGGATCGAGGCGGAGAGCTGCTACCGGATGATCGAGAAGTACCACGCGTCCTCGGACGAGGTCTTCCGCGCCCGCTGCCTCTCCGTCAAGGAGGCCCGCGCGGAGGAGACGAAGCACCACATCGACGTGATGTGGCACGACTACTTCAAGCCCGAGCACCTGGAGAAGTACCCGGACCTCCACGACGTCTGCTGGAAGGCGGCCAAGCAGGCCTCCCTCGTGAAGCGGACGGTCGATCTCGAGGAGGCGAAGAAGCTCCTCGCCCTCATCGACCGGATCGACGAGATGTGGAAGGGGACGAACGGGCCCGCGGCCACCCGGATGCCGGCCTGATCCCACGGATCCACGACGGGCGGCGTCTCCGGACGCCGCCCGTTTCCATTTCCCGCCGATGCGCAGGCTCCCGCTTCTCCTCGTCGCGATCGTCCTGGTCGCCGCGGCGGCGCTCGCCCGCCCGGTCCGCCGCCTCGTCCGCTCGTGGGAGGCACGGGTCGCCGTGGCGGGCGGGAGCATGGCGCCCGGGATCCAGGACGGCGACTGGCTCCTCGTGGACCCGGACGCGTGGCGCACGGACGCGCCGGTGCCGGGTGACCTCGTCCTCCTCGCGGACCCGCGCCTTCCCGAGCGGCTCCTCGTGAAGCGCGTCCATGCGCGCCTGCCGGACGGCACGCTGGACGTCCGTGGAGACGCCCCGGACGCCTCCACGGATTCCCGGACCTTCGGGCCGGTGGAGCCCGGCAGCCTCCTCGGCCGCCCCTGGCTCCGCGTCGTTCCCCTCCGGCGTGCCGGCCGCGTCCGCTAGGACCGGCGCGGCCGTCGTCTCCTAGCCGAGGAAGATCTCGGCCATCACCCGGACGTGGTCGATGTCGAAGGGGAGGAAGGTCTGGAGCATGACCCGCTCGATCCCCGCCTCCTCGAGCGCCGCCACGCGGTCGCGGGCCTCCGCGCCGGTCCCCATCACCCAGCGCTCCGCGCGGGCGGCGAGCCACTCATCCGCGCCCGCGCCCTCCTGGCCCGCGGCCGCGAGCTGCGCCTTCGTGCGCCGGGCGACCTCGGAGGCCGTGCGGCCCACGAGGACGCCGGTCATCGCGGAGCGGGTGAGCGTCTGCGGGTCGCGGCCCACCTTCTCGCAGGCGGCGTCCAGGAGCGCGTTCACCTCGCGGGCGTGCGCGGGCGTGGCCGAGCTGAGGTTGTGCTCGTCCGCGAAGGTCGCCGCGAGGCGCACGGAGCGCGGCCGGCCGGTGCCGCCCACGATGATCGGGGGGCGCCGGTCGCGCGGACGGAAGTGCGTGCCCCCCACCCGGATGTGCTCGCCCTCCATCGTCCAGCCGTCCGGCTCACCCCACAGGCCGTGGAAGAGACGGAGCTCCTCCTCGAGCATGTCGACGCGGACCTTGTCCGACGGATAGGGGATCCCGAGCTCGTGGTGCTCGAGCTCGTTCCACCCGGCACCCACGCCGAGCTCGATCCGGCCCCCGCTCATCTCGTCCACCGTGGCCGCGGTCTTCGCGAAGGCGCCGGGGACGCGGAAGGTGACCGGCGAGACGAGCGAGCCGAGCCGGATCCGGGAGGTCTCGCGCGCGAGCCCCGCGAGCGTCGCCCAGCAGTCCGTGGTCCGGAGGCCGTGGGGCCCCGGAAAGCTCGTGTAGTGGTCCGAGCGGAAGAAGGCCTCGAAGCCCTCCTCCTCCGCGGTCTGCGCGATCGCAAGGAGATCGGCGTAGCCCATCCCCTGCTGGGGCTCGACCATCAGCGCGAACCGCATCCCTGGACTCCTCCTCGCCGTGGCGGCGAAACACTTCGGGTTGACGATATCGTTCGGGTGACGATAATCCTTCAGGTGAGCAGAAGCATCTCGCCTTCCGGAGACGACGCGACGATCGAACGCATCCTCGCAGAGTACGAGCCGCTCGTGGCCCGCACCCGGCGCGTCATGGCCGGGGTCTGGCAGGACCGCCGGATGAGCCGCTCCTCGATGCAGGTCCTCGTCCTCCTCGAGCTCCACGGTCCGCTCCGGATGAGCCGGCTCGCCCGGCTCCTGGATGTCTCCCTCCCGAACGCGACCGGGATCGTCACGCGCATGGAGGAGCTCGGCGTCGTGGAGCGGGGACGGGACGATGCGGACCGGCGGGCGGTCGTCGTCCGGCCCACCGCCGCCGGCCGGGCGCTCATCGACGAGATGGACGCACTCCGGCGCGATCACTTCCGCCGGATCCTCGCCTCGCTGGACCCCGAGGAGCAGGCGGTCTGCCTGCGTGCCTTCACCGCGATGCGCCGGGCAGCCGAGCGGATCGACGGCGACGAGCCGGAGACCACCCCCTGAGCGCGAACCCCCGATCCCGGACCGGCGCGGGAGCCGGACCGGTCATCCCGGCACAGGAGAGACCCTGATGGAGAACGCGAACCCCGGAGCGACACCGGAACCCGGCAGCGCACCCTCGGCACCCCCCGCGGGCGGACCGCCGGCCGCGGCCTACCTCTCGGCGGGGGCCTCGCTCTCGCCGCGGCGGAAGAAGGAGATCCTCGTCGCGATCCTCCTCGGGCTCTTCCTCTCCGCCCTGGACCAGACGATCGTGGGGACGGCGCTGCCGCGGATCGTGGGCGATCTGAAGGGGAGCAACGAGCTCTACACCTGGGTCATCACGATCTACCTGCTCACGAGCACGATCACGGGCGTCTTCTACGGGAAGCTCTCCGACCTCTACGGCCGGCGGCCGATGCTCATGATCGGCATCTCCCTCTTCCTCCTCGGATCCGCGCTCTCCGGTCTCTCGTGGAGCATGGAATCGCTGATCCTCTTCCGGGGGATCCAGGGCCTCGGCGCAGGCGCGATCTTCCCCGTCTCCCTCGCGGTCATCGGCGACCTCTTCACGCCCGCGGAGCGGGGCAAGTACCAGGGGCTCTTCGGGGCCGTCTTCGGCGTGGCAGCGGTCGTGGGCCCCTTCCTCGGCGGCTGGCTGACGGACACCGTGGGCTGGCACTGGATCTTCTACGTCAACCTGCCGGTCGGCGCGGTCGCGCTTGCCATCATCTGGAAGTACCTGCCCGCGATCAAGCGGAGCGGCGTGCGCTACGACCTGGACTACCTCGGGGCGGTCGTCTTCACCGTGGCGATCAGCTTCCTCCTCATCGGCCTGACGAACAAGCAGAGCGGCGAGTGGGGTGACCTGGACGTCGGCGGCTTCGTCCTCATCGGTCTCGTCGTGGGGCTCGTCTTCCTCCTCGTGGAGGCCCGCGCCAAGGAGCCGATCGTCCCGCTGACCCTCTTCCGGAACCGGGTCTACGCGGTCTCGATCGGTGCCGTCTTCCTCTCCGCGTTCGGCTTCTTCGCCGCGGTCGTCTTCCTTCCCCGCTGGTTCCAGTTCGTGCGCGGCGCAAGCCCCACCGAATCGGGCCTCCAGACGATCGCCCTCCTCGCGGGCGTCATCCTCAGCTCGATCGTCTCGGGCGGGCTGATCAGCCGCAGCGGCCGCTACAAGCGGCTGATCGTGGGCTCGCTCGCGATGGTCTCCGTCGGGCTCTTCCTCCTCAGCAACATCTCCGCATCGATCCCCGTGCCCGCCCTGTGGGCGATGATGTTCTTCACCGGCCTCGGGCTCGGACCCACCCTGAGCGCCTTCACGATCGTCGTCCAGAGCGCCGTGCCGATCCATCAGCTCGGCGTGGCCACGGGGAACCTCACCTTCTTCCGCCAGGTCGGCGGCTCGGTCGGGCTCGCGGTCATCGGGACGATCTTCGGCCAGGCCCTCGCGGACGGGGTCGTCCCGGCGCTGGAGCGCCAGGGGATCCCCGCGGAGCTCGCCGGGAAGCTCGCCGCCTTCGCGGGCGGGGGCGGCGGTGGCGAGGTCGGCGGCGTCGGATCGGACCTCCCCACGCTCCTCGCGGCCGCTCTGCCGCCGGAGCTCCAGACCTATATCGACGGGATCGTGGCGGGTGTCTACGACGCCTTCAGCCTCGCCGTCGGGGCGTGCTTCTTCGCCGGGTTCGTGTGCGCGGTCGGCGCGCTCCTCGTCAGCCTCCTCCTCCCGGAGGTCCAGCTGCGCGGCATCGGCGCCCACCACCGCGGTGGCGCGCCGGGGGGGCCGCAGCCGGATGGCGAGCAGGGTGCCGGCGGGATGGCGCTCGCCGGCCACTGAGGACGGATCCCACGGCGCGGCGATACGATCGGTCGATGGATCCCCGAACGCTCCCCTTCCCCGCTCACCTCCGGGCCGCCGGGACCGCCGGCGCCCCGTGGGATGCGGTCGCCTCCGTGGCGGACCTGCCACCCGGCGCGCTCCTCCGGGTGAGCCGCGGGGACCTCGACCTCCTTATCGCCCATACGGCGGACGGGATCGCCGTCGTGGAGGACCGCTGCCCACACATGGCCGCGCCGCTCTCGATCGGGAGCCTGGACGGCTGCATCGTCGCCTGCCCGCTCCATCGTGGCCGCTTCGACCTGGCGAGCGGTGAGGTGGACGTCTTCCCCACGACGGGCGGGCTGGACGCGGACGGCACCTACCACCCCACGTGGGCCCCGCCGGGGAGCGAGCCCAAGCCGGAGCCGGCGGATGCCAAGGCGCGCGCCCGGGCGCTCACCCGCGTCCGGCGCTTCCGCTACTACCCCGTGCGGATCGTGGAGGGACGGATCGAGGTCGCGATCCCGGGGTGAGCCGGGCACGGATCGTCGCGGTCGTCCGCGCGTGGGGGCCACCCCTCGCCTGGTTCCTCTGGATCTCGCTCCTCTCGGCACAGCCGGGGCTCCGGGTCTCGGACGATGCGGCCGTGGACCTGCCCCTCCGCCGCCTCGCGCACATCGCCGTCTTCGGGATCCTCGCGCTCCTCCTTCTGCGCGCGCTGGGCGGGGCGGGCGGGCCGGGCACCGGGCGCCGCGCCGCCGCTGCGCTCCTGCTCACGGCGCTCCTCGGGGGCGTGGACGAGCTGCATCAGTCGTTCGTCCCGGATCGGAGCGGCCGTCCCGTGGACGTGGCGATCGACACGCTCGGGGCTGCGCTCGCGCTCGGTGCGGCGCTCGCCGCGGTCGCGCTCCGGGGACGGATCAGGCGCGGGAGCCGACCCCCAGGGAGATGACCCGGAAGCCGGCCGCGCCGGCGACCGCGCGGTCCACCACGTGGCGGCCGTCCACGATCGTCCGTCCGGGCATCACCCGGGCGACCTCGCTCCAGTCGACCTGGCGGAGCTCCGGCCATTCGGTCGCCACGACCGCGGCATCCGCACCGGTGCAGGCGTCGCCGACGGAGCCCGCGGAGCGGACCGCTGCGCCCGTCCCGGCGAGAAGCGCGCTGCCGCGCTCCGTGGCGACCGGGTCCCAGGCCGCGATCCGTGCCCCCCGCCGGGCGAGGATCCCACCGACCCGGAGCGCGGGCGATTCGCGGAGGTCATCCGTGCCGGCCTTGAAGGTGAGGCCGAGGAGGGCGATCGTCCGCCCGCGCAGGTCGCCCACGGCCGCCCCGAGGAGGTCGATCAGCCACTCCGCCTGGTGATCGTTGGAGGGATCGATCGCGGCCATGAGCGGGGTGCGGACAGCGAGCCGGTCCGCGAGCGCCGGAAGGGCCCGGACCTGGGACGGGAAGCACGATCCGCCATAGCCGGGACCGGGCGAGAGGAAGGAGCGTCCGATCCGCGCGTCCAGGCCGATCCCGTCCACGACCGCCTGGACATCCGCGCCCGTTGCCGCACAGAGGCGGGCGAGCTCGTTTGCGAAGGTGACCTTCCCTGCGAGATAGACGTTGGCCGCGATCTTGATCATCTCCGCGCTCACGAGGTCGGTCACGACGACCGGGGCCTCGAGCGGGGCGTAGAGACGATGGAGGTCCTCGAGGATCGGCCCGGGCGCCGCAGGATCCGCGACGCCGAGGACGACGCGATCGGGTGCGAGGAAGTCGGCGACCGCATGCGCCTCACGGGTGAACTCGGGATTGAAGGCGATCGCGACGGTGGGGTCGATCGCCCGCGCCATCCGGTCGATCTCGGCCGCCGTCCCGGGGAGGAGCGTGCTGCGGATGACGATGGCACGCGGGACCCGCGGATCCCGGACGAGCTCACCGACCGCGCGCGTGACGAGCCCGCCGAACCACTCACCGTCCGCGTCCAGGGTCCCGACCGCGACGATGACGAGGCGGCATCCTGCGGCCGCGGCGTTCTCCGTCGCGAAGGTCAGGCGTCCGGAGGCGGACCCCTCCACGACGAGCTCTTCCAGGCCGGGCTCGCGGATCGGGAGGATCCCCTTCCGGAGACCCTCGATCCGTGCGGTCTCCCGGTCGATGCACACGACCTCGTTGCCGAGCGAGGCGAGGCAGGCGGCGGTGACGAGCCCGACGTAGCCGGCCCCGAGGATCGCGATGCGCATCGGTGAAGCCTAGCCGGGGACGCAGGTGGCGTCGCGGTCAGGCAGGCCGGAAGGTCTTCCAGGCAGCCTCGTCCACCCCGGCGGCGAAGGCATTGCCGAAGCGGATGAGCGGGAGGCGGAGGAGGCGCGGGTCCGCGAGGAGCCGCTCGAGCAGCTCCGCATCATCCATCCGCAGGTAGCCGAGCCCCTGGTCCCGCCAGAGACGCGACCCGGTGTCCGCGAGAGCCGCCGCGCCGAGCCGCTCGGCGAAGCGGCGGAGCTCCGTGGGCGCGGGCGGCTTGCGGGTGATGTCCACGAAGCTCACCGCGATCCGGCGCTCCCGGAAGAAGCGGAGCGCCTTCCGGGTCTCCTGGGAATCCTCCCGGCCGAAGACCTGGATGACCGGTCCGGCGGGCGGGGCCATGGGCCCGGGTCCCGTCCCCTACTGGGCGGCGCTCTTCCGCCCGCGGCGGGAGCGACGCTCGGGCGTCATGAGGCCGACGTAGAAGCCCTTCTCCGACTTGCGGATCGCGATCTCCACGCCCGCGGCACGCGCGGCGCGGATGACCTGCTGGCGGACCGTGAGCGGCTTCTCGCCGGGCTCGAGGATCACCTCGTAGACCACGCTCTCATCCGTGATCGTCTTCATCCGGGCGATGAGGGCCTGCTGCTCCGGGCTGACACGGCGGCCACGCGGGGCGGCGGGCTTGGGCTGGGGGAGCATCACGGAGGGGTCCACCTTCCGGTACTTCGTCATTCGATCTCCTCATGGGGGCCGTCCGTTTCCGGCGTCCCCCCCGGACGCTCGTGGCGTGCTGCGTGATGGGAAGGATAGGCGAGCAGCCGCCGGATGTCATCTTCCTGATGCGCCAGACGGCCGATTTCGGTACGGATGTCCGTAAATTCCCGTGCCATCGGAATGGGCTCCCTGCAGGGGGTCCCCGCGCCCGCGGGGCGGGCCGCTCCCCGTGCTCCGGCAGGGCTGCTAGAGTCGTGCGGTGACGACGCTGCGCGGCACCCTCTCCGGACCGCGGCGATCGGCCCCCGGGTGGGCCGTCATCGCGCTCTTCATCATCGCTGCCGTCCTGCTCGCGGCGGTCATCGGCTGGCCGGTCCGCGCGACCGCGGGCGTGGAGTCCACGGAGCCCGCGGACGGGGCGATCCTGACGGCAGCGCCGACCGCGATCGCGATGCGCTTCACGGAGCCGCTCGACCCGCTCTGGAGCGCGATCATCCTGAAGAGCGGCGGGGCCGTGATCGCCGAGGGCGGCGTGGTGGACGGACAGCCACGTCGGATGCGCATCGATCTTCCCTCCGGCCTGCCGGCCGGCACCTATGTCATCCGCTGGACCGCCGTGAGCGCGGTGGATGGCACCACGGAACAGGGAAGCTCGGGCTTCACCGTGGAGGCGCCCGTCCCGAGCATCGTCCCTTCGCTCTCCCCATGGCCCTCGGCCTCGCCGGAGCCGGTCCTCGTGGTCGCCCGGCCGGGACCGGACGAGATCCTGGACGCGGCCGTGCTGGAGATCTTCACCCGCTGGGCCTGGACGCTCGATCCCGAGCGGAGCCGGCTCGTCCTCCGGCTCGCCCCGGTCCCGTCCGCGGAGCCGGTCCCGCCCCTCGCGGAGGCGGGCGTCGACCTCACCGATGAGCGCGGCCGGCGGATGGTCATCCTCCTCGCCTCCCCGCTCCCGGTGGGCATCTACGAGGTCCGCTGGACGATCGCGCAGGTGACGGACGCGGAGGTCACCCGCGGGAGCTACCTCTTCACGGTCGCATCGATCCCCTCGCCCTCCCCGTCGCTCCCACCGTCGCCCTCTCCGTCCCCTTCGCCGAGCCCGACCCCGGAGCCCACCCTCGCGCCGACCCCGGAGCCGACCGTGGCGCCCACGCCGACCCCGGTGCCGACGGCCGAGCCGACCCTCGCGCCCACCCCGGCGCCGACGGCCGAGCCCACGCTCGCGCCAACGCCGGAACCCACGGTCGCGCCCACGCCCAGGCCGAGCCCGACACCGAGCCCCAGCCCGACGCCACAGCCCACGCCGGAGCCGACGCCGGAGCCGACGCCCACACCGTCGCCGACGCCGGAGCCGACACCGATCCCGACGCCCACACCGAGCCCGACACCCGAGCCGACGCCCACACCGTCGCCGACGCCGGAGCCGACGCCGGAGCCGACGCCCACACCGAGCCCGACGCCCGAGCCGACGCCCACTCCGTCGCCGACGCCCAGCCCGACGCCGGAGCCGACACCGATCCCGACGCCCACACCGAGCCCGACGCCGGAGCCGACACCGATCCCGACGCCCACACCGAGCCCGACGCCCGAGCCGACGCCCACTCCGTCGCCGACGCCGGAGCCGACGCCGACGCCGACGCCATCGCCCACCCCGTCGCCCGAGCCGACATCCGCTCCTTCTCCGACACCCTCGCCGAGCCCCAGCCCAACGCCGGAGCCGACGCCCACCCCGTCGCCGTCGCCGATCCCCACGCCCGAGGCCACACCGACGCCGTCGCCGACGCCCGAGCCTTCGCCGACGCCCGCCCCGACGCCCGAGCCGACACCTCCCCCCGCTCCGACGCCGCCGCCGACCGTTCCCCCGCTCCCGACGCGGCCTCCGCTCCCCACGCCACCGAACGCGGGGACGCCCCAGCCGATCGAGCTCCCGACCGCGCCGCCGGGCGCCTCACCTGATGCCTCTCCGGGCGTGACGCCCCGACCCGGCCCCGAGGGGAGCACGCTCGAGGACCTCCTCCCGCTCGGGATCGCCATCCTCGTGGCAGCCGGGATCGGCGGCGCGCTCCTCTACCGGCGGCGGCCCACCGAGCCGTGATCGGGCGCGTCTCACGGCGGGCCGGCGCGCTCGCGGCGTTCGCGATCCTCCTCCCGGCGGCCGCCTCCGCGCACTCGCTGAGCGGCCGCGTGGAGACCCCGATCCCCTTCCCCGCCTTCCTCGTGGGTGCGGCGCTCGCGGTGGCCGCCTCCTTCCTCCTCGTCATCGTGGGTGACCCGCGCGGCCCCCGGGAGCGACCGGCGGCACCGCCCCGGACCGTGCCGGGCCCGGTGCGCGTGGCGCTCCGGGGGATCGGCCTCCTCGCGTGGACGTGGATCGTCGCGCAGACGCTGATCGGTGGCTCGAGCGACGCGGAGGTCTCCTCGCTCTTCCTCTGGACCTATGGCTGGGTCGGGCTGGCGATCGTGAGCGCGCTGATCGGGCCGGTCTGGTCCTGGCTCGACCCCTTCACGACCCTCCATGACCTGGGCGCGGCCCTCCTGCGGCGCCTCGGGATCCGCGGCCTCGCCGCAGCTCCCTGGCCCGCGCGGCTGGGGGCGTGGGCGGCGGTCGCGGGCTTCCTCGTCTTCGTCTGGATCGAGCTCGTCCTGCGGCTGGCAGGAGGCCGGCTCCTCGGCGTCGTCCTCATCGCCTACACGGGGATCGTCCTCGTGGGCATGGCGCAGTACGGGCGCGATGCCTGGCGCTCCCGCGCCGAGGTCTTCTCCGTCTGGTTCGGCGTCCTCGGGCGGATGGCGCGCTGGGCGCCTGCCGGCGACCCGGAGAGCGGCCTCGTCCGCCGCCAGGGGATGGTGGAAGGGCTCGTGGCCTCGCCGTGGACCACGACCCTCGTCGTCCTCGTCACGGTGGGGATGGGGTCCGTCATCTACGACGGGTTGTCCCAGACCCAGCTCTATCGGGATGTCGTCGGGCTCACCGACCCGGTCACCGGCACCCTCTCCCTCGCCGCCCTCCTCGGGCTCCTCGTCCTCGCGGTCCTCGGGACGGCCCGCCTCACCGGGCTCGCCGCGATGGGCGCGGGGCTCGTCCCCGTGGCGCTCGGCTACCTGGTGGCCCACTACCTCACGGCGCTCCTCATGGACGGCCAGAGGATCCTCATCGCGATCTCCGACCCGTTCCAGCTCGGCTGGGACCTCTTCGGCACGGCCTTCCACGAGCCGTCCCTGAACGCCGTCCCGACCGGGCTCTTCTGGACGCTCCAGGTGGGCGCGGTCGTGGCCGGCCACGCCACGGGCGCCTGGGCGGGCCACGTGGCAGCGCGCCGCGAGCATCCGGGCGAGGAGCGGCGGAGCGCGCAGCTCGCCCTCGCCGTCCTGATGGTCGCGCTCACGACCCTCACCCTCTGGTCGCTCGGCCAGAACCTCGTCTTCGAGGACGGGGCGGTGGCCGCGCTCGGGATCGGCGCGCTCTAGCCGGCGCTCAGGCGCGCGGCTCCCAGGAGAAGGTCCGCAGCGCGATCACGAGGCCCGCGATCCCCCACGCGGCCACGAAGGCGAGGTCGGCGATCTCGACGGGGCCCGCGCGGCCCGGGTCCCAGAGCGCCTGGAGCAGGTCGGAGAAGGGGCGGATCGGGAAGAGCCCGCCCACGCTCACGAGGATCCCGTCCTCGATCCGGACGAAGGTGTTCGAGATGAAGAGGAGCGGGAGCGCGATCGCGTTGACGACGGCCGGGGCGGCGGCCGCGCTCGGGATCAGCCCGGAGACCGCGAGCCCGAGCGCACAGAAGGAGGCCGCACCCACGAGGAGCGAGAGGACGAGGAGCGGGAGGCGCTCGAGCGGGAGCGGAACGCCGAAGGCGAGGGCGCCGAAGAGGGCGACGATCCCGGCGAGGAGGAGCCCGAGGAGGGAGGAATGGACGACGCGCGCGACGAGGTAGACGAGCGGCGGGAGGGGGGTCCCGCGGACGCGCTTCAGGATCCCCTCGTCACGGGCGATCGTGATGCTCATCGCGAGGGTGGTGAAGCCCGCGTTCACGATCGCGAAGGCGACGAGCGCGGGCGTGTAGAAGCGGAGCGCCCCCGGGACATCGATGAAGACGAGGTTGAGGATGACCATGAAGACGAGCGGGAAGGCGAAGGTGAAGAAGGCGGCGGCGGGGTTCCGCCAGAAGGCACGGTTCTCGGCAGCGAGCTGACGGACGAGGAGCCGGCCGAGCCCCACCGCCCCGCGGCGCGACCCGGCGCTCGCGCTCATCGCCGTCCGCGCCGGCGCCGGCCGATCCCCGGGTCCGGGGCGGCCTCCGCCTCCGGCGCATGGCCGGTGAGGGAGAGGTAGGTCTCCTCGAGCGTGGGCCGGGTGACGCTCAGCTCGTCCAGGGCGAGACCGGCGCCCACGGCCCAGGTCGTGATCCGGTGGAGGAGCGGAGTCGGCTCCTCCGTCCGCGCGAGGAACCGGCCGGGGCGCTCCGGGTCCGCGTCCACGGAGAGATCCGCGGGCGGGACCGCCCCATCCGGGAGGCGGAAGGCGATCGTCGTGGGTGCCGGGACGCGCGCCACCACCTCCGCGGGCGTCCCCTCCGCCACGATCCGGCCGTCCACGATGACCGCGAGGCGGTCCGCGAGGACCTGGGCCTCGTCCATGAAGTGGGTCGTGAGGAGGACGGTCGTCCCGTCATCCGCGAGCCGCCGGATCAGCCCCCAGGCATCCCGGCGGGCCGAGGGGTCGAAGCCGGTCGTGGGCTCGTCCAGGAAGACGATCTCCGGGCTGCCGGCGAGCGCGATCGCCAGGTCCAGGCGGCGCCGTTGCCCGCCGGAGAGACGGCCGACCCGGACATCCGCCGACCCGCCGAGGCCGACGAGCTCGAGGAGCTCGGCCGCCGGGCGGGGGCGCGCGTAGTAGCCCGCATAGAGCGCGACCGCCTCCGCTGCGGTCAGGTGGCGCTCCACGCCGGTGGACTGGAGGACGATCCCGATCCGGTCGCGGAAGGCAGGGTCCCCGTCCGCCGGGTCATGGCCGAGGACGCGCACCTCGCCCGCGCTCCGGCCGCGGTAGCCCTCGAGGATCTCGACCGTCGTCGTCTTCCCCGCCCCGTTCGGGCCGAGGAGGCCGAAGATCTCGCCCGGCCGGACGTCCAGGTCCACGCCCCGGACGGCCTCCGTGGCGCCGTACGCCTTGCGGAGGCCACGGACGCTGATGACGGGTGCCGCGGTCACCCCCGGAGCCTAGCAGCCGGAGCCGAGCGGCCCCGGCGCCTCAGCGGGCGAGACGGGTGAAGAGCCCCGGCAGGTACCAGCGGAGGAAGTAGAGCCGGCAGCCGAGGCAGTAGCCCGTGGTGGCGAGGAGGACCTGGAGCGCGGCGACCGCCCCGGTGAGGACCCAGCCGAGGAGCGTGAGGCCGAGGAGGAAGGCGATCGTGGCGAGGGCGAGCATCGTGAAGCCCATCGCCTGGGCGAAGCGAGGCGGGAACTCCGACTCGAGCTCCGCGGGCGGGCCGATGCGGAAGACGCGGCGGATGATCGGCCACGGCCGACCGAGGAGGGAGTAGCGGGTCCCGAACCAGGCGCTGATCCCGAGCGCGAGCCCCACGAAGGCGACGATCACCGGCGCCTGGAGAAGGAAGGCGAGCGCAAGGAGGACGATCGAGAAGGCGGCGCCGAAGCGGTGGCCGCGCGGATCGATGAGACGCGGGCCGGTGGCGGAGGAAGGAGCGGACATCGAGATCACCCCGTGACAGGAAGTGGAGGGACGGGGCGCGCTGCGGATCCGGGACCGGTCGCACGCGCCGGGGGCGCTGCGAGCGTCGGTCGGGAGGTCCGGGCTGCTACCGCTCCGTGACGGGAGCGATCGGGCACGCCCGGCCGACCGGCGCTCGCCGGCGACAGGGGCGACACGAGGAGCAGAGGCTCCGGATCGGCTCGGTCACGATGTCGGGAACGATGCCACACCCGGGGGGTGGCGTCCAGCCCCCGAGGGTCGGTCGGTCACGCAGGGCCCGCGGTCAGGCTCCCGGGGTCTCCTCCCGCTCCCCGAAGGCGAGCTCGCCCATCGTGCGCGCCCAGACCTCGAGCCGGCGCGCGGCGGCGTCATAGGCGGGACGGGCGGCCTCACCCTCGCGGATCAGGCGGTCCCGCGCGGCGGCGAAGCGGTGGTAGCGCTCGAGGGTCGCGAGCCGGACCTGGCCGGCAAGGAGCCGCGCGAGCTCGTCCGGGTCGCCCGTCGCGATCGCCTGCTCCACCACGGGGGTGATCGGCGTGTGCGTCATCTCGGTTCCCTCCACCCTGCTGGTGCGGGACAAGGGTCCTTCGCCCCGCGCGCTACGGGCGAGGGCCGGAGGTCGCGCCGCGGACGGCCGGATGGACCCCGCCCTGGATCCCCGCGCTGTCCAGCCGCCCATGCGCGCGGACGACCGGGGAGGCGAAGACCCCCGACGCGTGGGGGCCCGGCGCGGCACCGGACCCGGAAGGGGTGGGCGTCCCGGAGAAGCGCCCGGCGAGCCGCTCGATCTCCGCGAGCGCCGGCTCCCCGATCTCCCCGAGCAGGCCGCGATCGCCGGTGAGGTCGTAGACGGCCGGGATCGCGCTGGCGACCACGAGATCGTGGACGAGCTGGTCGGCGAGCGGCGGGGCGATCCGGTGGGCCCCGAGCTCGACACCCGCCGTCTCGATCGCCGTGAGCGAAGCGAGCCGGGCCCGGATGAGGGCCTCCCGCAGCGGCTCCGTGGCGCTCCGCGCGGCCGGCGCGGCCTCCCCGTCACGCGCCGATGCGAGGACCCCGCCCGCATAGGCCCGCAGCGCGCGCGCCTGGGTGGCGAGCCGCTCGCCGAGCAGGTCCGGCATCCGCGGCCGCCACGCCAGGATCGAGAGCAGGACGAGGCCCGCGGCGGCGACGGTCAGCCCGAACCGGAGGACGGCGGTCTCGATGACCGGATCGCCGGCCGCCACGAAGACCGCGAAGATGATCGCGGTCACCCCCGCGGTGCAGATCGCGTAGTTCGCGGCGATGAAGGCGCAGGCGAGGAAGGTGGCGAGGAAGAGGAGGAGACCCGTGGCGACGGGGCTCTCCGTGAGGGCGAGGACCGCGAGACAGGCGGCGATCCCCGCGATCGTCCCCACGACCCGGTTGACGAGGCGGGTCGTGGTGGCGCCGAAGCCGGGCTTCATCAGCCACGCGACCGTCATCGGGAGCCAGTAGGCGTGGGGCAGGTCGAGGAGGATGGCGGCGACGGTGGCGGCGGCGAAGGTGACCATCAGCCGCAGCGCATGGCGCCGGAAGACGCCGGTCGGGTCGAAGGGCCGGGGCAGGACCGGGTGCGGCACGACCCCGCGCAGCCGCCCGAGACCGGTCGCACCGCGTGGCCACGGCCCCGTGGCATGCGTGACGGCGTCGGCGAGGGCGGTGCGGAGGAGGGTGGCGACCGGAAGGAGGCTCCCCGGCAGGATCGCCTCGGCCGCCTGTGCCTCGGCCACGAAGCGCTCCATCGCGCGCCGGAGCCGCCGGTGGGTGAAGGGGAGGACGAGCGAATCGGCGACCCGCGTCGCGACATCGCCGCCCGCGTGGAGGAGGCGGACGACGGCCGCCTTCCCCACCGGGTCGAGGAGATCGTCCGCGGCGGCGAGCGCGATCGCCGCGATCCGTGCCCGTTCCGCGTCGCCCACGAGCGTCTCCAGCCAGGCGCGCGCCGCGCCACTCTCGCCGCTCGCGGCGACCCGCTCGCGTGCCGCGCTGACGTGCGCCGTCGCGTCCGCGCCGAAGGGACCGTGGTGCGGATCGCGGAGGGCGATCCCCAGGCCATGCCAGGCGAGGAAGAGGTCCGTGCGGATCGCCTCCATCCGGCCGAGGATCTCGGGGAGGAGCGCGGCGGCGAGCTGGACGATGCCACCCAGGGCGATCCACGAGGTGGACTCGAGGACGACCCCGAGCGGCTCCGGCGCGCCGGCGAGGACCGCGAAGGTGACGAGCCCGACGAGCCCCGCCGTCCCGGCCCGTGGACCGGCGGCGCCCAGGACGCCGTAGAGGGCTGCGAAGAGGGCGGCGACCAGGACGTGGAGCGCGGGGATGGAGGAGACGGCCGACCCGGCCGCGGCGGCGATCGTGACGGTGATGAGCGCGAGCCCGATCCCCCGCACGCGGAGCGGGAGCGATCCGGACGGATCGGTCACCCCGACGAGAAGGGCGCCGATGACGAGGGGGATCGCGACCTTCGTGTCGCTCGCCGTGGCGAGGTAGAGGAGGGTCGTGACGACCGCGATCCGCAGCGGTGGGATCCACGCCACCCCGCCACGGTCGATGCGCAACCAGGAGAGGAGCGTCCGCCGGAGCGGCGACGGCGCGGGGGGCGTGGCCACGTTCGGTCAGCGCGCCCCGGCGAGCCGCCGCAGACCGGCCTGGATCGCGGCGACCGCCGGTCCCGGCCGCCCATCGCCGACCGGCCGTCCGTCCAGCTCCACGATCGGCATCAGCTCCCGGAGCGAGGAGGACATCCAGGCCTCGTCCGCCGCCGCGATCGCGGCGAGCGGAAAGCGCCCCTCCTCCACCGTGTATCCCGCGGCGCGGCCGAGCGCGGCCACCTGGGTCCGGGTCACCCCCGCGAGGACCCCCAGGTCCAGGGAGGGGGTCCGGAGGACGGAGCCGCTCCGCCACCAGACGTTGCTCGTGGGCCCTTCCAGGATCGTCCCGTCCGCGGCGAGGAAGAGGGCGTCCTCCGCCCCGCGCCGGATCGATTCGGCACGCGCCGCGAGGTTGACCGCGTACGAGGTCGACTTCACCCCGGCGAGGAGCCAGGGCATCGCATCGCGCGGCGCGGAGTCGACCCCGAGGCTCATCGAGGCGACGCGGATCCCCACGAGCCGCTGGGCATCGAAGCCCGCGGGGAGGTCGGAGACGGTGGCAAGGACGACGGAGCGGCCGGCCCCCTCACGACCCCCGGTCCAGTAGTAGCGGAGCGCGCAGTCCGGCGGGCTGCCGGCCGCGGCGAGCGCGTCATGCGCCACCTGCTCCAGGTCCGCGCGGGTGACCGCCGGCAGCTCCAGGCGCTCGGCGCCCGCGATCAGGCGGTCGAGATGCTCGGCGAGGGCGAAGGGGTGACCCGCGTAGACGCGGATCGTCTCG
>Ga0208783_10000091_pt1 | contig 50935 bp, 34 predicted proteins | sample DEB19_08_DNA_2_FD_184529 | JGI IMG/M metagenome (GOLD analysis project Ga0208783, IMG submission 184529) | Aqueous microbial communities from the Delaware River and Bay under freshwater to marine salinity gradient to study organic matter... | ecosystem: Environmental > Aquatic > Marine >... | reverse complement strand
CATGCCGGGCTTCCGGAAGATCGAGCACTTCGCGCTCAACGCGTACAACAAGGCGAATCCGTGCGGCCTGAAGTATGTCGACCACGCGGTCGGCAACGTCGAGGAAGGCAAGATGAACCACTGGGTGAGCTGGTACGAGCAGGTGCTCGGCTTCTCGATGTTCAAGCACTTCGACGACAAGGACATCGGCACCGAGTACTCGGCGCTCATGTCGAAGGTCATGGCCAGCGGCAACCACCTGATCAAGATGCCGATCAACGAGCCCGCAGAGGGCAAGAAGAAGAGCCAGATCCAGGAGTACCTCGACTGGCACGACAACACCCCGGGCGTGCAGCACCTTGCGCTGCGCACCGATGACGAGCTGCACTCGATCACCGAGCTGCGCCGCCGCGGCGTCGACTTCCTCACGATTCCCGACGCGTACTACGAGACGGTCTGGAACCGCGTGAACAAGATGCTCACCGAGCACGGCCACCAGGTCGTGAAGGAAGACCACAAGGCGGTGAAGGACCTCGGCATCCTCGTCGACGCCGACGACGAGGGCTACCTGCTGCAACTCTTCACCAAGCCGCTGCAGGACCGCCCGACGCTCTTCTTCGAGATCATCTGCCGCCGCGGCTCGCAGAGCTTCGGCAAGGGCAACTTCAAGGCGCTGTTCGAGAGCCTGGAGATCGAGCAGGCGCGCCGCGGGAATCTGTGAGCCAGCCGGTGCGCGTCCTTCGCGACGCGAGATCGGTACTCCTCTCGAGATCGAGCAGGAGCGCCGCGGGAATTTGTGATTCCGCGTAGGCTCCCCGCGCGCAGCGAGATCGGTACTCCTCACGAGATCGAGCAAGCGCGCCGCGGTCTGTAGAATGCCGAGTATGCCTGCAACGGCGAGTTCCGGCTGAACTGACCACGGACGCGCATGGGTAACGAGACCACCCTACTCCTTCTCAGTGCCGCCGCGCCGGTCGGCCTCATCATGCTCTGGACTTGGCGGCGCGACCGCCTGCCCGAACCACCGCGCGTGGTGCTCGCGACCTTCCTGCTCGGCGCGCTCGCGAGCGTCCCGATCCTCGTGGTCGAGTGGGGACTGTCCGCGCTGCTCGGGCTTCAGGGCGAGCCCGCGACGCTCGGGCATGCGATCGCCCTCTCGTTCATCATCGCGGCGCTCGTCGAGGAGTCGTTCAAGCTGCTGGTGCTCGCGCGATACGCCGCCACGCACAGCGCGTTCGACGAGCCCTACGACGGGATCGTGTACGGAGTCGCGGCGAGCCTTGGATTCGCCTGCGTCGAGACCATTGGGTACGTGCTGAGCGCGCATTCCGACGGATTCGGCAGCGGCCTCATGGTTGCGGGCGCGCGGGCCGCGCTGGCGGTGCCCCTGCACACCTCCTGCGGCGCCATCATGGGCGTCTGCATCGGGATCGCGCGCTTCAAGGGCGGCGCTGCGCGACGGAACTGGACGGTCGCCGGCTTCGCCGCCGCGATCCTGCTGCACGGGATCTACGACACCTTCGCGTTCGCAGCGCCCGTCGCGGCGCAACAGGAGTCGCCCGCGCTCGCGGTGATCGCGTTCCTCGGAGTGCTGGTGACGACGGCCGTCGGGATCGGATTGTCGATCGCAGGCGCCGCGTGGCTGCGGAAGTCGCAGCGGATCATCGCGACCACCCCGCCAGCAGCCGCGCCAGGTCCGCCGAGTTGACCACGGCGTCGCCCGTGAGGTCGAGGTCGGGACGCAGCCAGCCCGCAAGCAGATAGGCGATGTCGGGAGAGTTGACCGATCCGTCGCGGTTCAGGTCGAGCATGCGGAGCTCGGTCGCCGCGCGGTCCGCAGAACCCACTGCGAAGTCGCCGTCGAAGTCGAATACCGCGCAGGCGGCGGCAAACGGCGCGCCCACGCAGGCCTCGCACGCAGCGAGATCAGCAGGGTCCACCCGCCCGTCGCCCTGCGCGTCGCCGAGCCGCGACGGCGGGTAGACCGGCACGGTCCAGCCCGACGGGACATTCACCAGCACGCGCTCCTCGCGCACATCGCCGACGCGCGGCCAGCGCACGGTCACGCGGTCGGCGACGGCGCGGTCACCGAGGCCCGCGTGCACGATCATCGAGCTCTGGCTCTTGTAGCACGATCCCGCGATGACCTCGCGCAGCGCGACCGACCCGGCGACCTCGACGTCGACCAGCGCGCCGACGGCAAAGCGGTTCTTGCCGACGCCGACCACGCGCAGCGCGACCGAGCGATTCCCCGCTGGCGCCTCGTTCACATACAGCCGCAGGTTCGCGAACTGGCTCTGCATGAGCAGGTCGACGTCACCGTCGCCGTCGATGTCGCCCGACGCGAGGCAGTACGAGTCGAGGTCGTCGCCGATGCCGCACCGAGTGCTGCGCTCGGCAAGCGGGAACCCGCCTTCATTGAGCCACAGGTAGTCAGGCGCGCCGGTCATCGAGCAGGCGAAGAGATCCTGGTCGCGGTCGTTGTCGGCGTCGAAGATGAGCGCGCCCCAGCCCGTGGTCGCGCCCTGCACGCCCGCCTTCGCCTCGCTGCGGGTGAACCGAAGCGGATCGTCCGCGAGAAGCAGCGCGTGCCCGGTCGCGACATTGGTGCAGAAGATGTCGACGAGCCCGTTCATGTCGAGATCGCCGGCCGACACACCCATCGAGTCGATCGAGATGCAGGCTCCCGATGCGAGATCCTCGGTGAACGCGCCGCCGTCGTTCCTGAACAGTCGGTTCCACGAGTTGCCGGCCTGCCCCTTGTCGTTCGAGACATAGAGGTCGCAGTCGCCGTCGCGGTCGAGGTCCTGCAGGATGCACTGAAAGCTCGCCCATGCGTCGTCGACGCCGAGCGCTGCGGCGACCTCGGTGAAGGTGCCGTTGCCGTTGTTGCGGTAGAGGCGGTTGCGCATCTGGTTCAGGCTTGTGCCCGTGCGCATCGCGACCGCGAGGTCGAGGTCGCCGTCCGCGTCGTAGTCGCCGAAGGACGAGCCCGCTCCTGCACCCGAGATCCCCGCAAGAAGCGCCGTGGCGGTCGCGTTCGCGAACAACAGGTTGCCTTCATTGCGCATGAGAAGCGCAGGCGCAAGCCAGCGCGTGATGAAGAGGTCGAGGTCGCCGTCGCCGTCGTAGTCACCCGCGACGATGCCCGAGGCCTTCGCTGCGATCGGCAGCCCGGAACCCGCTGTGGCATCGGTGAAGCGACCCCTGCCGTCGTTGCGGAAGAGCGCTATCTGCGCGCTGGCGGCGCCGGTCGCCACGATGTCGTCGTCGCCGTCGTTGTCGAGGTCGACCAGGGCGACCCCGCAGCCGAACTGACCGATCCCGAACGAACCATCGGTGACGACATACTCCACGCCGCGCGCGGCGGCTTGCTCCGTGAACGACAGCCCATCGGCGCGCGCGCCGGCCGCAACCGACACGATCGTCGCCAGAGAGAACCAGGCACATCGGGGCATGACGCGTCAGGCTACGGCCAACGCACGCTCAAACAAGCGATTTCCCCGCCGCTTCTTCAATTCCCATGATCACGCCCAGGCGGGCTGCGGGCACTCGACGGTCACGCCATCCACCTCGAGCCGCAACGCGTGGAGGCGGATCGGCCCCTCGGTCTTCGAGCCGTACAGGGTGTCGCCGACGAGCGGATGCTCCTCATAGGCGAAGCCTGCGCGGATCTGGTGGCGCCGTCCGGGACCGAGGAGCTCGACCTCGACGAGCGTCGTGTCGTCGCGGACCGAGAGCACGCGCCAGCGGCAGCGACCGATCGACTCGGGCTCGCCGCTCGTGTGCACCGTGACCTTCGCGCTGCCGCGGTGCCGGCTGGTGAAGCTCAGGGTGAACGCCCCCGCCATCACGCGGTTCGAGTACAGCCCTTCGACGCGGGCGAGATAGGTCTTGCGGATGTCGCCGCCGCGGCCGCTGAAGGCGTCGCGCAGGCGGGCGCGGGTGTCGGCATCCTTGGCGACCAGCAGGCAGCCGCTGGTGTCGAAGTCGAGCCGATGGACGAGCCCGCATTCATCGAGGGCAGCAAGGTCCGGGCGCAGCCCACGCAGGGCGTCCTCGACGCACGGCTGCTCGCTTCCGCGCTGAGAGACCGAGTGCATGCCCGTTGGCTTCGCGATCACGAGCCAACTCGGCTCCTCGTGCAGGATGGAAATCGCGGTCGCTGGGTCTTGCGTGGTCATGGAGGGGGTGCGACTGTATCCGAATGCGCGCCCTGCTGATCTCGCTTCTCGTGGTGCTCGGACTTGGCGCCCAGGCGCTCGCAGAGAAGCCTTTTTCTCCAAAGGCGATTCTCTGGCAGGAGCCCTTCGTGCTCGATGTCACGATCCTGTCGATCGAGGTCAAGCCAGGACCGCACACAGGCTCGAGCGTCTGGCATCGCGTGCGCATCGATCGCGTGGAGCGCGGCGAGGGTATCGCCATCGGCGCCGAAACGGCCGTCGTCTCCCGCACCTACACGCTTGCGCCGGGGACCGCTGGCACGATCGGGCACCGCGGCACCTGGAAAGGGCCGAATGGGTTGCCGATCAAGGGCGATCGCGCGCGGATCTTCGCGTCGGGCACGGCGTCGACGCTTCAGCCGCACTTCGTGAACGGCTGGCAGCCGATCGAACCCGCGATCGCCTTCGTCGCGGCCGATGACGAGTACCGCAGCGAGATCACCATGCCGTTCCTCGCGGAACTCGTCAGCCAGCCGCTTGGCGCGACGAAGAGCCTGCATCTCGCCACCGATCGCGCACCCAGCGGTGGTCCGAACCCGACGCCCAAGGTCGACGCCAAGACGAACCTCACCGAGTCCTACACGCTGAAGCACAGCGACCTGATGGTCGCCTACATGCGCTTCGAGCAGCTCGACGACGGCACCCGCCGCGAGTTCCTCGAGCCGCTCGACCACGGGATTCCGCTGGTCGCCTTCCGCACCACGACGCACGCGTTCGCGTATCCCGAGGGGCACCCAGGCGCGTCGCTCAACAATGGCTTCGGCGAGAAGTACCTCGGAACACCGTGGCGCTTCCACCACGGGCACTCGTCGAAGACGCGCATCCTCCCGCCCAACGCCGAGTGCGCGAAGCACCCGATCCTCGCCGGCGTCCGCATCCCGCCCGGGGGAACCGTCGTCCCGAGCTGGCTCTACCAGGTCGAGCCGCTGCCTGCGGACTGCACTGTGCTCCTGTGGGGCGAGGCGATCGACAGCGAGCGGAAGGACGCGCCGCAGAAGCAGCCGATCCTGTGGATCCGCGAGCGCCCCGTCGAGTACCGCAGCTGGCGCGATCCGAAGGAGCCACCGGCGCCCGCGCCGCGCCCGCAGCGCATCGCATACACCTCGCTCGGGCATCCGGGCGACTTCGCGAATCCCGAGTTCCGCCTGATCGCCGCGCAGATGGTGGCCTGGGGCGCCTCCCGCGAGCGCGAACTCGACGATGCCGAGCGCACGGCCATCCGCGATGCGGCGTATTCGCCGCCAAACACTCGGTGATTTGCCTCGGGATACGACGCCGTGTTTTCGCGCGCGCCGCGGGGTACACTCGTCCGCTCAGGACAGTCACCATGCCCTACTACACCAAGCTCGGCAAGATTCCCTCCAAGCGCCACATCCAGTTCCGCCGCCCGGACGGCAAGCTGTACGCCGAGGAGGTCTTCGGCACCGAAGGCTTCGTCGGCCCGACCTCGACCCTCTACCACATCAACCCGCCGACCCAGGTGATCGGCTGGAAGGCGCTCTACTCGACGAAGGTCGAGTATGTCGAGCGCGACACCATGCGCATGCGCCATGTGAAGAGCGCGCCGCTTCCGCCGAAGGGCGACGCCGTCACCGGACGCGTCGTGCTCTTCGGCAACAACGATGTCGAGATCAGCGTGTGCGTCCCCGCCGAGCCGATGAAGTACTTCTTCAAGAACGGCATGGCCGACGAGTGCTTCTTCATCCACTTCGGCTCGGGCACCGTGTTCACCATGTTCGGCGCGCTGAAGTTCGGCCCGAAGGACTACATCGTGATCCCGAAGGGCACGATCTACCAGTTCGTGTTCGACAAGCCGGCGAAGGGCGAACCCGCCGCACGCTTCCTGCTGATCGAGAGCGTGAACGGCTCGCACATCCTGCCGCCGCCGCGCTACCTCTCGAAGAAGACCGCGCAGTTCCTCGAGCACGCGCCCTACTGCGAGCGCGACCTGCGCACGCCCGAGATGCCGATGACCTTCGACAAGAAGGGCTCGCATGAGGTGCGCATCAAGAGCCGCGACCTCGTGCACTCGTACCAGTACAGCTACCACCCGCTCGATGTCGTGGGCTGGGACGGCTGCTACTACCCGTACTGCTTCAACATCGACGACTTCAGCCCGATCGTCGGCAAGCACCACATGCCGCCACCGACGCACCAGACCTTCGAGGCCCACAACTTCGTCATCTGCTCGTTCTGCCCGCGTCCGCTCGACTTCCACCCGCAGGCGATCGTGGTGCCGTACAACCACTCGAACCTCGATTCGGATGAGGTCCTCTACTACGTCGAGGGCAACTACAAGGCGCGCAAGGGCATCGAGGTTGGCTCGCTCTCGCTGCATCCGCAGGGCATCCCGCACGGCCCGCACCCGGGCACGCCCGAGGCGACGATCGGCGCCACGCACACGAACGAACTCGCGGTGATGTGCGACACCTTCGCCCCGCTCTATGCGACCAAGGCCGCGCTCGCGCTCGATGACCTGAACTATCCGCGCTCGTGGGAGCACGGGTGGGAGACGGTCGCTGCCTCGACCAACGGACACGCTGGCGTGAACGGGCATGCGAACGGCAAGCCCTCGAAGAAGGCGGGCAAGAAGGCCGCGAAGGTGCCCGCGAAGGCGACCGCGCCGCGCGGAAAGACGGCGAACACCTGGGAGTGACCGGAAGCAACGATGACGATCGTTCACGCCACAATGACCTGCGCTATCCTGCTTGCCTCTGTCGGCGCGGGCGACCCGCCTGCGAAGCCCGACGCGCCGAAGCAAGCCGAGACAGACAAGCCAGTGCAGGCGCCAACCGTCGTGCGGCCGGACAATGTCCTCCACTGCACGGCACAGACCGGGATTCCCCGCGAGAAGCTGAAGTTCTTCGGCGAGGAGTGGAACACCGAGCTCTGCCTCGACGAGACATCGCGCGCGACCGGCATGGGCGCACGCACGGATTTCCCGCTGAACACAGCGATGCTGTTCGCGTACTCGAAGCCAGACCTGCTGAGCTTCTGGATGAAGGATTGCCTGATCGACATGGACATGGTGTTCGTCGATGCGGAAGGCAAGATCAGCGCGCTGCACGAGGCGAAGCGCCAGCCGCTGCGCACGCGCGGGCAGTCGCTCGACGCCTACGAATCGGGACTCAAGCGCTACAGCTCGAACCGCCGCGCGAAGTACTGCATCGAGCTTCCTGCAGGCACGATCAAGCGCCTGAAGCCGTCGCTCGGCCAGAAGATCGAGATCGACTGGGCGTCGATCGACGCACGCGCCAAGTAGGCAGCCGACTCACGCGCGCGCGGGCAGCACGATGCCGCGACACTCGCCGAAGCCGATGCGCGGCCGACCTGCCTTCTCGCAGTAGCCGCGCATGATGACCTCGTCGCCGTCCTGGAGGAACTTGCGCTCGGTGCCGTCGCCGAGGGAAATCGGCTCGGTGCCCCTCCAGGTTCGCTCGAGCAGGCAGCCGCGCGAATCCTTCGTCGGACCAGACACAGTCCCGGAAGCGAGCAGGTCGCCGATCTGCATGTTGCAGCCGTTCGACGCGTGATGCGCGAGCATTTGCGCGGGCGTCCAGAACATGTCGCGGAACGAACCGCGCGAGACGAGCGTCGGCGCGAGGCCCTGGTCGCGCATCTTCAGGCTCGCGATGTGCACCTCGAGCGTGATGTCGACATTGCTGCCGTTCGGATCGTCGAGGTATGCGAGCGGACGCGGATCCTCGGCGGAACGCGGCGGCCCGGGCACGCGGAACGGCTCGAGCGCCTCGCGCAGCACGACCCACGACGAGACGGTGGTCGCGAAGTTCTTGGCGAGGAACGGGCCGAGCGGCTGGTATTCCCATTTCTGAATATCGCGCGCCGACCAGTCGTTCACCAGGCAGAAGCCGAAGATGCGGCTCCACGCGTCGGCCACGGGAATCGTGGTCCCGAGTTCGTTGCCTGCGCCGACGAAGAAGCCGACCTCGAGCTCATAGTCCATGAGCTTCGACGGCCCGAACGACGGCGGGCCGTCGTCGCTCGCAACCGTCTGCCCGTGCGGGCGCACGATCGGCGTGCCCGACGGCACGATCGAGCTCGCGCGGCCGTGGTAGCCGATCGGCACATGCTTCCAGTTCGGCAGCAGCGGATTGGTCGGGCGGAACATCGAGCCCACATTGGTGGCGTGGTGGAGCGACGCGTAGAAGTCGGTGTAGTCGCCGACGACGAATGGCGCATCTTCGGCAGCCTCGTCCGCGTCGCGCAGGAGTCGCTCGACCTTTGCGCGTGCAGGCGAACCCGCCGCGAGCATGTACGCGAGGTTCTGCCGCAGCATCGTCTGCTGCGCGGGCTCGAGCTCCGCGAGGCCGTTGAGCCACGCGATGTCGAGCGCGGCAAGGAAGCCATCGTCCGACGCGAGCTTCTTCACGAAGAGATCGGCCTCGAGAATGTCGCGCAGGCAGAGCGCCTTGCTGCCGATGCGCACGGCGGGGCCGCCGTCGAGCGTGCCATAAGGCAGGTTCTGGATCGGAAAGTCGCCCGCAGGGTCGTTCGCGCTCTCGACCCACGAGCGGAGGTTCGGATCGTTGGGGTCGACGAGGACGTTCGAGCTCACTGGGTCACCTCCTCGGCCGCGGGCAGGAGCCCGAGCGCGCGCAGGTCGGCGAGCGGCTCGTCGAACGAGCACGAGCCGAAGCTGTGCGCGAAGCGCTCGCGCGCGGTCGCGATCTCGTCGAACTTCAGGAAGCGGCGGCGCCAGACGAGGCCGGTCGGACCGAACTCGAAGGCGCGCGCGTTCTCCTCGACGAGGATCTCCTCGAGCTCCTGCTCGCTCATCGCGTCGTCGTTCCACAGCATGCAGCCGGCGACGAACATGTTCAGGAAGCCGAACTGCATGCAGCCGACATCGGTCGCCATGTGGCGGCACGGATGGTGCAGACCGGCCGTCGCCTTGAACGGAACCTCCGCAGCACGGCAGACCTTGAGGAAGCGCGCGACCTGCTCGGGCGTGGGGTGCGCGTCGGCGCTCAAGCCGCCCGTGCGGATCTTCGCGCCCGCATCGAGCGAGGCCATGGTGGCGACGAGCCCGCGCGGATCGATCTCCGCGGGAATCTCGAAGTAGGCGAAGATGTCATCGGGCACATACTCGAGCGCGCGGTCGATCTCGTGGGCGGTCGTCGCCTTGGTCTCGATGGTGTCGATCATCGCGCGGCCGTGGGCGCGGCTGAAGTCGCGATCCTCCATGCGCTCGTTGAAGCGCTCAATCCGCTCGAGATCGGCGACGATCTGGCGGTCGGACGCGGGCGCGACCAGCACCGACAGCGGCCACGGCGCGTCGCCCTCGACATCGGCGGTCTTCGGAAGGAGCGGGTCGGCGGTGTCGACGAACTCGGGGAAGCGCGTCACGGGCACGATCAGCCGCGCCAGCATCCATGCGTCGGGCCCCTTGCGGTAGCGCGCGAAGTTCGCCACGGTCGGCTGCATCTCGAGCTTCGCGGGCGGAAAGAGCCCTGCGTAGTCGAGGACGGAATCGAGAAGGAGACGGACGGCGTGCATGGTGGCTCCGGGGTCGGGAATCGCGCGCGGCGAGGGGCGTCGATTATGACCGATCGACGCGGTCCGTGCGGGCGCGCGATTCGGCGCGGAAACGCCCCGCCGCGCGCTAGACTCCCGCCCTGCCACGCCCGTCATGACGCCTCGCGCTTTCATCCTCGCGCTGTTCGCCGCAGCAGCCACCGTGCTCGGCGCGTGCTCGCACGCCGACCGCATGCGCTCGACGGTCGCAGCGTTTGAACGCGGCGCCTATCCGAAGGCGGCCGAGGATGTCAGCGAGCTTCTCAAGGGACGCCGCGACAGCGAGAAGGACCGCCTGCTCTACGAGCTCGAGGCGGGCAGCGTCTTCACCGCGGCGGGCGACGCCGCGCGGGCGGAGAAGTCATTCCGCTGGGCCGACGAGGAGATGTGGCGCTATCTCGACAACGAGCCCGATGTGCGCGTGAGCGAGCAGGCGGCCGCGATCGCCACGAACCAGACGATCGTGCGCTACCGCGGCACCACCTACGACCGCATCATGTGCCCGACCTACCTCGCGCTCGGGCAGCTTGCGAAGGGCGACCTCGACGCAGCGGGCGTGTCGTTGCGCCGCGCGTATGAATGGCAGCGGGACGCGGTCGAGAAGAACGCCAAGGAGATCGAGACCCTCGAGCGCAAGGCTCGAAAGCGCGCCGAGGAGAAGGGCTACGACGCGGACCGTGCCATGGAGGACGCGCGCACGAAGGAGGGTCTCGAATCGGCGTACGGCCCCATCCGCGAGATGCGCGGCTACGCCGAATTCGCGATCCCGTACGCGACCTACCTCCAGTCGGTGCAGCAGATGCTCACCGGGCGCGCCGATGCCGCCGCACAGGCCGTGGTCGGCTTCCGCAAGGTGGCCGGCATGCTGCGCGAGGTCGATCGCGCGTACGCGGAGGCCGACGCGAAGGCCGCCGAGGACGCATCGATCGGCAAGCGGCAGCCCCCGACGGTGTATGTGATCGTCGAGAGCGGGATGGCGCCCGCCCTTGAGGAGTTCAAGATCAGCATTCCCGTCTTCAGCCGCCAGCTTCCCTACATCGGGGCCGCGTTCCCGGTGCTGAAGCTGCGCCCCGGCGGGCCGAGCGGATTCACCGTGCGCGCGGGCAACGCGAGCCACGCGTCGATGCTCCTCACCGACATGGACGCGGTCGTGGCGGGCGACTTCAACCGCCGCCTGCCTGCGATCATCACCATGACGATCATCTCGAGCGCCTCGAAGGCGGTCGGCACCTACTTCCTGCAGGAAGCAGCCGAAGGTGGCGGAAACAACACCGCTGCGAAATGGGTGGCGTTCGGCGCGGCGATCTACCAGGCCGCGACCAACAGCGCGGACCTCCGCACTTGGCTCACGCTCCCGAAGGAAGTGCTCCACGCGCGGCTCGATGCCCCCTCAGACGGCTTGATCTCCATCGATCTCGGCGACGGGCAGCGAATCGGTCCGCTGGCCGTGGAATCAGGGGGCGACACGCTCGTCCATATCCGCGTGCCCGGCAGCGGCGCCACGCCCGCCGTGCGTACCATGCGATTCCCACGCCGATAGAACAGTCAGGTGACCACCATGAACCAGCCGAACCGCAACCGCCCGCTCTCCGCCCGCGCCTTTCTCATCGCCGTCCTCACGGGCGCCGCGCTCACGGCCTGCAACACCGCGAACACCACGCAGTCCGGCTCGGCACGCTTCGGCTCGAATGTGCACTTCGACCGCATCGTGTCGAACTGCTGGCTGAACTACAAGGCGAATGTCGTCGGCGTCCGCGAGGGCATGGTGAACGACAACATCAAGCAGATCGCGGTCGATGTCTACAGCGATCAGGCGACCACCCAGCGGTTCAACTACAAGTTCGACTGGTTCGACGCGGGTGGCCTGCCCATCGCAAGCGCCACCGCGACCATGACCAGCGTCACCATCGAGCCGAAGCAGACCCTCACGCTGACCTCGGTCGCGCCGACGCCGGGCGCAACGCAGTGGCGCCTGACCTTCCTCGATCAGAAGAACTGACCACCCCGCAGGGCTTCCATTCAGTAGAGTCCCAGCGTTCGCAACAGACCACCATGCGCAACCTCATCACCATCTCCGCCATCGCCGCCGTCTCGCTCGCCACCGCCGCCTGCAACCAGGCGAAGTATGTCGACCCGAAGGGCAAGGACCTCGTCGTCAATGTCGACCGAATGAACATCCAGGACTGGAGCATGCTGTCCGACCAGGTCGTCCAGTCGATGGTCAGCTCCGGAGTGCTGGCGCGGCTGCCGAACCAGCCCGCTGGCATGCTGCTCAATCCGTGCGTCAACACGACCACGCAGCAGTTCGATACCGACGCGATCATCAAGAAGATCCGCATCGCGCTCATGAACACGGGGCGCGTCGAGGTCATCATGGCCGACGACATGTTCGGCGGTGCCGAGGATCGCATCGCCCGCGAGGCACAGCGCCGCAAGGACAGGGCGGCGGGCGTCGACACCGATGCCTCGAACAAGAATGTTCCCGATGTCACGGTGACCGCGAAGCTGCTCGAGGACCGGACGCGCGCGGGCAGCACCCGGCAGGTCGCCTACATCCTGCAGATGACGCTCACGAACACCACCACCGGCCGCGCCGTGTGGGAAGGCGAGGCGCAGGTCGTCAAGCAAGGCGAACGCGCAAGCGTCGGCTTCTGAGCGACCGCCGTCAGTCGCGAATCACCCTGCCGCCGCGGACTTCGAGTCCGCGGCGGCTGTGCCTTTCGCGCCACTGCCCTGCTGCCCGCCGCGTTCGTCCCGCGGCTTGAACTCATCGGGCAGCGGCTTTCCCGCCCGCTCGGCGAGCCACTTCGCGAGCGGCAGCACGACGGGGTGGTCCTTCGCGAGCTCGACCATGAGCGCGAAGCACGGGCCCGCGTCCTTGGTGGCGGCGAGCGCGTCGAGGCCCTTGATCCAGCGTTCGCGCAGTTGGTCGTCGAGGGCAGCCTCCCACGCGCAGTACTCTGCGAGCGACTCGCCCTCGAGGACGACCGATCCGAAGCACGACTCCTGCCGCTGCGACGGAAGCGACCACACCGCGTAGTACGGCGGGTTGTAGGTGGTGTAGCGGTACTTGCCCTCGTAGAAGCCGCCCTTGAACTCGACGCGCTTCGTCGACTCGTTCCACACACCGTTGGTGAGGAACGGCCTTGCGCCTGTGTCGAGCAGGACCTCGGCGTCGGTGACCTTTGGCTTCTCCATCACGCGGAAGCCAAAGGGCGGCGGAAGCTCGAACTCCCACTTCCCCTGGCGGATCGACTCCTTGACCATCGGGGCGATCGCCGGCGAGTCGAGCACGATGTCGCGGTACTCGCGCGAGATCTTGAGCCACAGCAGGAACTCGAGCCCGAGGGGCACGAAGTCCTTCAGCTTCATGTCCTTCCGCGACGGGTCGAAGCGCGAGATGATGCGCGCGACCGCGGGGGTGAACACCTTGTCGCTCGCCCACGCGCGCTCCTTGGCCGAGAAGTTGCCGTCGAGTCCGATGGTCTGCACGGCCGCGAACTCCGACGGGCTCAGCCAGCCGCGCTCTGCGAAGAGCACGGCGAGCGGCTGGAAGACGGAGATGCGGAACGACTCGTCAGGCGTGCGGGCGCCGAAGTCCTCGGCGCGGCGCGGCATGGCGCCGATCCGCTGGGCCTGCGCGACCGCCTGCATGCCCGAATACATCAGGTAGGCGTCGGCGACGAGCGGCGTGAACTCCGTGTTCCACCACTTGCTGAACTCGGCGCGCGCGGCGTCGTCCTTCAGCTTGCGGCGCTCGACGAAGCGGCCGAAAAGCTGGAGCCAGAGCGTTCCGCTGTCGACGCGATCGCGCATCGACTCCCATTCACTGCGCCGGTCTGCGAACTGCTCGTAGTAGGCGCGCGAACTACCGAGCGAGCTGTCGAGGCGGCCGATGGCGCCGCGGTTGCCGATCTCGCTCGGAAGCGAACCTTCCGAAAAGGTGCCCGCGAACTTGCGTCCGAGCTCGGCCTCGCGCTCGCCCTTCGATCCGTAGATCGAGGCGGCCGTGTCGAGGCTGGCGCGGTCGGTCTGGTTGGTGATGAAGACACGGCCCGTCGCGTCGCCCGCTGCCGAGATCTCGACCTTCACCTTTCGGTCCTGGCACCCCGCGGCCAGCGCGGAGACGACGGCGACGAGTGCGGCGAGCAGGAGGCGGGCGGAGGCACGGTCCATCGCCACATCCTACTCGCCTCCTCCGCCACCAACGACAGTCGACACTCCCTAGACTGCAGGTCTGGCCTCCCACCCTCCCACCACGCCGCCCGCTGCAGCGCCTGAAGGCGAGCCGCCTCTTCACGACCCTTTCGCCGCGATGCGCGAGCCGAACTACCGGTTCTACGCAATGGCCTTCGTCGCATCGAGCACAGGCCTGCAGATGCTGTCGACCGCCATCGGCTGGGAGATCTTCGAGCGGACGGGGAATCCGCTCGACCTCGGATACATGGGGCTCGCACGGGCGCTTCCGGTGATCGCACTGACGCTGCCCGCAGGCACGCTGGTCGACCGAGGGAACCGAAAGGCGATCCTCTCGATCACGCAGATCTGCTTCGGGGCGGTCGCGTTCTCCCTGGCATTCGCAAGCGAACTGCACGCACCGATCTGGGTGTTCCTTGCGCTCCTGATCGTGTCGGGGTGCATCCGCAGCTTCAACGCGCCGTCGCGCGGCGCACTGCTCCCCTCCCTCCTTCCGAGCGAGCGCTTCGAGAACGCCATCGCGTGGCAGTCGGGGTTCTTCCAGTTCGCGGCGGTCGCTGGGCCGATCACGGCAGGCATCGTGCTGCAGCAGACGGGGCATGCGGGGTTCGTCTACGGCACGACGGGCGTCCTGTGCATCGGAGCAGGGATCGCCGCCTTGTTCCTCAAGCCCCGGCCGATCCAGCGGAAGGGTGCGCCGCCGCGCCTCCGCGACATGTTCGACGGCGCGCAGCATGTCTATCGCGAAAAGACCATCCTGGGCGCCCTCACCCTTGATCTTCTGGCTGTCCTCTTCGGGGGCGCGACCGCCCTGCTGCCGGTCTATGCGAAGGACATCCTGGGCTGTGGTCCCGTCGGACTCGGCGCCCTGCGCGCAGCCCCCTTCGTGGGCGCATTCGTCATGGCGGTCTGGCTGGCGGCGCGGCCGAACTTCTCGCATGCGGGGCGAGCGCTCCTTTCGAGCGTGGCGATCTTCGGAGTCTGCATGATCGTGTTCGGCCTGAGCACATCGCTCTGGCTGTCGCTGATCGCGCTGGCGGTGAGCGGCGCGGTCGACAATGTCTCGGTGGTGATCCGCCACATCCTCGTCCAGACACGAACACCTGACGATTTGCGTGGGCGAGCAACCGCCGTGAACTCGGTGTTCATCGAATGCTCGAACGAGATCGGCGCGTTTGAGTCGGGCTCGGTCGCAGCCTGGTTGGGGCCCGTGGCTTCGGTCGTGAGCGGCGGATTTGGAACGCTTGCCGTGGTCGGGTTCGTCGCGCTGGCGTTTCCTGCGCTCCGGAACATGCGGCGGCTACAGGAGACCGCGCGCGATGTGCGAACGGCCGAGGTCGAAGAGGAAGAGCATCGACGGCTCGGCACGGAGGGCTAGCGCCCCGCTGGTCGCGGCGCGATGTCCGTCGCGCGCGACCGAAACTTCGGGATATCGGCGCCTTCCGGCGCAGAGATCGTGCTCGGAGATCTCTTCCCTACGCCGGAGTCATTGCGGCATCTTGTCCCCTCGTGGAATCGGCTGGACTGCAGCGGAAGCAGTCTCGGGTATCGATTTGCCCTCCGGCCGAGTGAGGTCCCGCGAAGAAGGCCTGGTTTCCCCTTGCGAACTCTTGAATACACGGTTGCGTTGGCAGCCACGGGCGCTGTGCTTTCATGGGCCTCGTCCGCGCATGCGAGCTTCGTCGGCTACTTCGTGAGTTCGACCGAGGCCTCACTGAACGGCAACAACCTGATCGTCTACACGCTCACGGCCCGCTTCGACGGCCCGTCCGACACCGTGTACCGGGCGCTTGACCTCTTCACCGAGAACTCCGCCTCGCTCGAGGGCTTCTGGCACAAGGACAACCACGGCGATGTCCTGACCAACGGCGTGCTCTCGCAGGAGTTCGGCACCTGGAACCCACGCCGGACGGGCTCGAACTCGGAAAACCGCCCCTATGACTCGTACCTGACCATCGGCGGCATTGCCCGTGCGAGCAATGTCACGCAGGTCGAGGGCGCGTGGTTCGATGGCAGCAAGAACACGCCGCGCGTCTGGGATCATGCAACGCTGCCGATGGGCAACGGATTCAGCTGGTACACCGACGAGTCGAGCAGCGTCTTTCTCGGCGATGAGGTCGCGCAGGGCCGCGTGGGCAACTCGCCGGATGTGGCCGCGACCGATGTCCGGTTGGGCCAGTTCGTGCTCAGCCAGGGCCACGAGGCGCGCACCTTCAGCATGTCGATCCTGTTCAGAGGTGGCTACTCGCTCTCGGATGACGAGCAGTACGGCTATCAGGTGGGGTCCGGGTCCTTCACGCTGGGCGATCCAGTCCCCGCGCCCGGCGCCTTTGTGCTCGCGCTCGCGGCGGGAGTTATCTGCAGTTCTCGGCGCCGGTAGGCGGTCAAGGCCTGGTTTGCCCACGCGACCTGCGAAAATAGTTCTGCGGGTCCCCCCCCCGATCCAGTCGGGTTACTCAGTACATCGCAAGTCGATCCGTTTCAATGACTTGCTTCAATACCTCTGGTCTCGCCGGCTGCCCTTCCAGGGAGTTGCCGTTCGGGTCATGGGGTGTTTTTCGCGTTTCACGCGCAGAGTCGGGGGGTGGTCGCTCTGTTCTCTCGTGGCTGGAAGCTGTCCCAGCCTCGTCTGATTCGTTCTTACGTGGATGACTTTGAGTCGCGCAGGACCATTAGGGAGGTCCGTAGGCACTCGGGGTCGAATGAACAGCAAAAGGAGAGAGAGATGAAGGGCTTCGCTATCGGTATGTCCGTGGTGGGATCGCTGTCGGCTTTTGTCGCCGCTGGTTCGGCGTCGGCCGCATTCGTGGGCTTCTTCGTAAGCGCCTCGGATGTCACGCACGAGGGTCACGCGCTCACCGTCTACACGCTCACCGCACGCTTCGATGGACCGACCGACACGGTCGTGCGCGCCTTCAATCTGGCTGCGCTGTCCGACGAGGCCCTGAGCGGCTACTGGCACAAGGACAACAGCAGCGTGCAGGACGCGGCCAGCGTCCTCTCGCAGCAGTACGGATCCTGGGATCCAACCCAGTGCGGCTCTGCCACGCTCAACCGGCCCTTCGACTCGTATCTCACTGTCGGCGGCATCGCTCGGGTCGCGAACTCGTCTGCATCCGACGCTTCGTGGTTCGACGGCGGCAATGCCGACAACCGCGGTTGGGCCCGCCCCGACCTGCCGAACAATGGCGTGCTCGCCTGGATTGACTCCGCGCCCTCCGCTGGCCAAGGTCAAGTCGGGAACTCGATCTATGTCGCAAACACGGATGTCCGGCTCGGCCAGTTCGTCCTGAGCCAGGGTCACGCCTACCGCGAGCTGAGCCTGTCGATCGCCTTCAACGATGGCGTCGGCGGGGCGACCGAGATCGCGACCGGCGGCTTCGGCTTCGGCGTGGTTCCATCGCCCGGTGCGATCGCGCTGCTCTCGATGGCGGGCTTGATCATCAACAAGCGCCGCCGCTAAGCCAAACGAGTTACTCCTGTACGGTTTCCAACCGTCCCTTCGCCGCGCCCCCTGCGATTTCCGCCGCAGGGGGCGCGGTGTTTTTCGACTTTTCACAGCGGGCGGTACGGGGTTGCATCCTGCACGGCGCTGTTGGATGTGTCAGCGGGATCCGCCGTAAAGGACCCCGAATCGGAAACCCCGTTTCAGAAAGGAACCCGTCATGCTCCGCTCCACCCTCGTTGCGCTCCTCGCACTCCCCGTCGCTTCGGCTGCACTCGGTCAGGAATCGGCGATCACCGGCTCGGCTCGTCCGGATGTGGTCGACGGCCGCCCCGGCGGCAAGCTGGCCTTCACCGCAAGCGGCCAGGCGACGGATGTCGTGGTGATCCGCATGGCCGACGGCACGATCTTCGCAGAGGCGACGATTGCCGATCTCCTCGGCGATCCAAACATCGGCCAGGCGGTCCGCGGGAAGAGCCTCGCCGCCCCGACCGACCTCGCGTCGCAGAAGCCGCTCGACCCGATCGTCGTGACCGATTCCAAGAAGCCCACCCAATCCAAGCCGGCGCTGATCAAGCCGATCGCCACGCTGGACGCCGCGATGAAGGTGGCGAAGTCGATGGATGGCTCGGATTCGAACTGGGTCGAGCTGGGAACCGCGACCATGGCCGGCGCCTCCAAGCCTTTGGATGACTTTTCGGTGATCAAGGGCAACGCGAACGCCGTCGCGATGAAGGCCGTCGCGGCCGGCAAGCCGACGCTGGATGTGGCGGTTCTCGAGGGTTCGAAGCGCCCGATCGTGCTGCAGGCCTGGCCGACCGTCTCGGGCAACACCGCGACGAAGGCGCTCGCGGATACGGATCAGTTCGCGGCCTATGTCGTGATCCAGAACGCTCCCGCGAAGTTCCACGGCGCGACCGTCGCGATCTATCGCGAGAAGGCGATCCTCGATCTCGACCGCGTCAACCTCCGTTGAGCGCACCGCATCTTTCTTCCCGACGCAGCCGCGGTGATCCGCGGCTGCGTTTCTCTTTCATCGGGCGGGCCCGGCTCGGGCAGACTCAGACGACTCCGCGCACGAGCACATGCACGACGCCATCGCGCCGCTCGACCTTGCCGCGCACGCAGAGCATCGCCGCATGGCGCACGCGCGGCCGCAGGCGCTCGTAGACCTTGGGACGGAAGATCAGGTTGGCCACGCCGCTCTCGTCCTCGAGCGTCATGAAGACGATTCCCTTCGCGGTCGATGGGCGCTGGCGCATGAGCACGAGGCCTGCGACCGCGACGCTGCGACCGCTGGGAATCCGGCGCTCGTCCCGAAGCCAACCGCAAGGCACGGCTCCCGCTTTGGCGAGCCGCTCGCGCAGGCACGCCATGGGATGACGCTTGAGCGAGACCCCCGTGGCATCGAGGTCCTTGGCGATGTCCGCAAGTTCCTCGACCGTGGGAAGGTTGGGCTCGCGATCGGGCTCGGACGATGACCCAGCGCCGGCGCCATTGGCCTGTGTGGCGAACGACCAGAGCGGACGCTCACGATCGCGCAGGGCGAGGATCTGCCATGTCGCCTGCTGCCGGTCGAGCCCCATCGAGGCGAAGGCGTCGGCTGCCGCCAGGCGCCGCAGCGCCGATGCAGGCACGCTTGAAGCATCGTGCAGATCGGTGATGCTCGAGAAGGCGCCATGGCGCACCACGGCATCGATGATGCGATGGGCATCGTCGATCTCAAGACCGCGCACCATGCGGAGCCCCAGTCGGACTGCAGGCTGTGATGGAACATCGAAGTTCGGCGGCACCTCATCGCCATCGCGTGACGGCGCGCAGAGCGGCTCCTCATGCGGGAATGATTCAGCTCCATGGACCGCGACGCTGCGCCCCTGCGAATGCAGGCGGACGAACTGGCGCTCGGGAAGATGCTCGGCTGCGAAAGCATCGGCTGGTGACGCTCCCGTTCGAAACGGGCGCCAGGATCGCATAGGACTTGCATCGGGATGCCCTTCCCAGCGCTCGATTGCGTGCATTCCCTCGGTGCGCACATACGGGTGCCGCACGCGCATGCGCAGGTACGCCTCGTCGAGTTGGCGCTGCGTGCGCCGGCATGAGCGCTCGACCATCCGCTCGACCATCCGCTCGACCACGCCCTGCTGCGCGGGATTCGCTGGATGCACGGAAAGACGGCTACGGGTCATTTCGGCGGCGAGATCGATGCCGCGCTCGAGCGTGACATCCCACCTCGAGCAGTGCACATCGACCGGGCGCACGGCGACACCGTGGTCCTTCGCGTCGCGGATGATCTGCGCGGGTGCGTAGAAGCCCATCGGCTGGCTGTTGAGGAGCGCAGCCGCGAAGGCCGCCGGATGGTGGCGCTTGAGCCAGGCGCTCGCATAGACGAGAAGCGCGAAGCTGGCGGCATGCGACTCGGGGAATCCGTAGCCCGAAAAGCCCTTGATCTGCTCGAAGACCTGGCTTGCGAACTTGCGCGAGTAGCCGCGGGCGATCATGCCGCTCTCGAGCGCCTCGCCAAACTGCGCGATGCGGTTCCCCTGCCGCTTCCACGCAGCGATCGCACGGCGGAGCTCGTCGGCCTGCCCTGGAGTGAAGCCGGCTGCGACGACGGCCAGCGCCATCGCCTGCTCCTGGAAAAGAGGAATACCGAGCGTCTTGCCAAGCACACGCTGCACCGCCTCGTCGGGGTAGTCAGGGAACTCCTCGCCGTTCCGCCGTCGCAGGTACGGGTGCACCATGTCGCCCTGGATCGGACCAGGACGAACGAGGGCGACCTCGATCACGAGATCGTAGAAGCGGCGCGGCTTCAGACGCGGAAGCATCGACATCTGCGCTCGCGACTCGATCTGGAAGACGCCAATGGTGTCTGCCTTGCAGACCATGTCGTAGGTCGCAGGATCCTCGGCAGGGATGGAATGGAAGCGCAGGAGTTCAGGAGCGGCGACAGGGTCTACGCTCATGCTCTCGGCGGTGCTGACGGTCCCGCTCGTGGTTCCGCTCGCGGTTCCGCTCGTGGTTCCGCTCGCGGTTCCGCTCGTGGTTCCGCTCGCGGTTCCGCTCGCGGTGCCGCTCGTGGTGCCGCTCGTGGTGCCGCTCGTGGTGCCGCTCGTGGGGGACGGGCTGACCTCGGCAAGATCCGAACGCGGCGCCGGTGCATCGGGCGTGCGGAACGGCGATGCCCCATCCGCAAGCGCGATGCGGTCCGCATTCACGAGATCGATCGCCTTGCGGATCGCGGTGAGCATGCCGAGCGAGAGGACATCGATCTTCAGCATCCCAAGTGCCTCGATGTCGTCCTTGTCCCATTCGATGATGGTGCGGTCCTGCATGGCCGCGTGCTCGATAGGTACGGTCTCGAGCAGCGGACCGCGCGAGATGATGAAGCCGCCGACATGCTGGGAACGGTGGCGCGGAAAACCGAGGATATCGTCGACGAGGCGCGCGTAACGGATGACCAGCGGCGATGCAGGATCAAGGCCTGCCGTGCGCATGCGCTCAGCGCTGCGTGGTGGCAACGGTCGAAGGGAGCGATCAAGCATGGCGCCATCGCGCAGCCGTGGCCTGCTCGTGGTCCCGCTCGTGGTCCCGCTCGTGGTCCCGCTCGTGGTCTCACTCGTGGTCCCGCTCGTGGTCTCACTCATGGTCCCGCTCGTGGTCCCGCTCGTGGTCTCGCTCATGGTCTCACTCATGGCGGCGCTGGCGTCGATCATCTCATCGCGGGTCAAAATGTCCTCAGCATCGCCACCGGTCAAGCCGCCGCCATCCTGACCCCAGCGATCGACCTCGCGCGCAAGCCGTTCGATCACGTCGGGCGCGAAGCCAAGCGCCTTGCCGACATCGCGCACGGCGCTTCGCCCGCGGTAGCTGATGATCTCGCAGACAAGCGCAGCGCGGTCGCGCCCGTACTTCGCGTAGATGTGCTGGATGACCTCCTCGCGGCGTTCGTGCTCGAAGTCGATGTCGATGTCGGGCGGCTCGTTGCGCTCGCGACTGACGAAGCGCTCGAACAGCACATCGACGCGATCGGGATCGACGGCCGTCACCCCGAGCGCGAAGCAGACCGCGCTGTTGGCGGCCGCGCCGCGCCCCTGGCAGAGGATGCCGCGCGACCGCGCGAATGCCACGATTTCGTGCACAGTCAGGAAGTACGGGGCATAGCGGAGGTCGTCGATGATGGCGAACTCATGCTCGAACTGCCGCGCAACCTTGGGCGGGACTCCGCGCGGATAGCGTGCGCGGGCACCCTGCCAAGTGAGCGACTTGAGGTACTCCATGGCCGTCCAGCCCTTTGCCGAGAGTTCGGGGGGCACCACTTCCTCCGGGTACTCGTAGCGCAGGTCGTCCAGCGAGAAACACGACGCGCGATCGAGCATGCGCCATGCAGCCGCGAGCGCCTCGGGGCGGTCGGAGTAGCGGCGGAGCACCTCGTCGAGCGGCTTGAGCCGCCGTTCGGCGTTCACCGCAAGCATGCCGCGCGCGCGCTGGATGCTCGTGCCCTCGCGAATGCATGTGAGCGTGTCGAGCAGCGCCTTGCGCGACATGCAGTGCATGCGGATGTCGCCGGCGGCAACGGCTGGCACTCCGAGCGCGTCTGCAAGGACACAGGCGCGCTCTGCGGCGAGCACGCCTTCGCGGTCGTCGACCCGGTGCATGGCCACGGCCAACCGCTCTTCGGACAGGATGGATGCCAGACCCTCCGCAGCCTCGAGGAACGGCTGATCGGGTACGGCGGGCGGCGACAGCACGGCGAGCAGATCGGCACCACCTTGATGTTCGTGCAGGAGGGCGATGAACTCGTGGATCGTGCGAGCGCACTTCCGTCGATCGCGACGGGATTCGCCGGGGACTTCATCTGCGCCGATCTGCCGATGACTGAGAAACCGGCACAGTGCGCCCCACGACGCGCGGCTGCTTGCATAGAGGGCGAGTTCGATTTCCCGCGGCGACTCAGCCGATGCATCGATACGAAGACGCATCCGTGCACCATGCGCAAGTTGGAGACGGCGTCCGGCCTGCCGCGAGCCGTGCATGCAGGAGCCGCCTGCGTTGTTCGATGCGGTGTTCGTTGCGGTGTGGGCGCGCACCGCACCGCCCACAGAGTCGATGTCGGTGAGCGCCATGCCCGCGTGACCGAACCTGATCGCCTGTTCGACCAGTTCCTCGGGATGACTTGCCCCCGAAAGGAATGAATGGTTGCTCTGGACAAGCAGTTCACCCCAACGGATCTCGCGAGGCCATCGACCTCGAGGTCCATGGTCTCGAGGTCCATGGTCTCGAGGTCCATGGTCTCGAGGTCCATGGTCTCGAGGTCCATGGTCTCGAGGTCCATGGTCTCGAGGTCCATGGCCTCGAGGAAGCCCATGCATCGAGTCGCGAGACGCACCATCTTGCGCCACGCTGCGACACAGGCGCGCGGGATGGGGAACATGCTTCGGTGGTGGTTCGTCTGGCATCACTGGATCCGGGAGTGCGGCTGTTGACGACGGTGAATGGACTGCTCACAAGAATGCGCACGAGATTTCACGCGGGATTTCACGCGGGATTTCACGCGGGATTTCACGCGGGATTTCACGCGGGATTTCACGCGGGATTTCACGCGGGATTCCATGCGGGATCTCGCATGGGATCCCGGCTTCAACGGCCTAGCTCCACAAGCCGAGCACCTCGAGCTCGACGCCTTGCTCGAGCGATCGGCGGCTTCCTGAGAACCATCGGTCCGTGCGTTCGCGTGAGGAGGCGCCATGCAGCCGCTGGATCACGCCGTGCTCTGACGACGACCCATCGGGTGTAGCCGCTGGCATGGCGCGTGGTGCGGGCAACCGCTCAGGCCATCGCACAAGCAGCCACAGCCAGCCGTCGCTCGTCGCGACGGCGATCCTCGAGAGGACACCTGTGGGATCCATGGCCGCACGGGCACTTGCGCGGCCAGCAGGCGGATCACACCAGGCTGGAAGCAACCGCTCCCAGCCGTCGATGGCGCAGATGTTCCAGCGGTCATCACGCCACTCCATTTGCGCAGCATGCGCGGACGAGGAACCATCGGAGCCGTCGCGATCATTGCGACCGACGCTCGCCGGAAAGCCGGCACGCCAGAGCGTTCGCGCTGCAATGGAACGCGCGATGCCATCGGAGGCGTCGCCTGCTCGAAGCACCGCGCGCTCGCTGCGCAGCAGGAATGCGCTCGGCCGATGAGCGCGCGCGCCTGTCTGCGACGGCGCAGGATCTCCGGCGTGAAACAGATCGCTGGCCCGCGCGACCGAGGCCGGACCGAGCCTCGCAGAAACGAGGTCAAGCCATTCGGTGAGCGCCGCCTGGCCGCTGCAGGCTTGCTCGCACTCGCTTGATGGACCGACAACCCCGGCACGCACCGTGGGATCGCAGAGACGGGCCTGACGGAAGCGCAGGAGCGTCGCGCGATCGACCCTGCACTCGATTCGCTCGACGCCGTGGTCAAGGGCGATTTGCTCAAGCCGCGCCCGCAGCACCGACCAGACATGGCTGGCGCGCACGGCGGGCTTCGCCAAGCCGAGTGCGATGGATGAGACCATGTCGCCGTGACGTGCGGATGGACGCGCGGATGGACGCGCGGATGGACGCGCGGATGGATGGATGCTTGGAAGCGCATCGGTCGAGAGATCGGCAGGCAGATCGGCGTGCGTGAACGACCATGTGGCGGAACGCAATCCCTCGCGCCGCCGTGCGAGGCGCACCATGAGCTGCTCCACCATTTCGCTGCACACCATCGACATCACATCGGGACGGCTGCACGGCGCCTCGAAGATGTGCTCGAGGATGATGGGCTGATGAAGCTGCAGCGGAACCAAGAGTTCTGGAACAACACCCATCGCTTGGTCGAGCCGAAGCAGCACATCACCTGCAGCGCGCAACCCGCCTGTCGCCGGCGGGCACTGCACGCTGTGCTCGCGGATGCACTGCGATGCGGCGGAATTCCCGTGGAGCGCTTCGCGACCAGCGGACCTGGCTTCGGAAGCGCCATCTGAAGCTGGCGCGAACAGCATCGGCGTCTCCGACCATGCCGGCGTCGATGCGACATGCCGTGACCGACGCGATGCATTGCGTGGGCGGCGAATGGGTGTCGCGCTCGCTGGTTGCGCGGGGGCACCTGCTGCCTGAAGCCCGGTGAGGCGCGCGGCAATCCCTGCGCGGCCAAGTGCTGCAAGCTGACCTACGGCGTGAACCTCGACGGCATGCAGCGAGTCTGCGGACGAACTCGCAATCCTGAGCGACTCGATCGGCAGGTCGGCGAGGAACCTGGCTTCCGAGCCCTTGGGCACCGCGATGCAGCGCGCGCGGCCGATTGCCCGCACATCCGCAGCAATGCGTGGCGTCGCCGACACACGACACGATCCGCCAAAGCGCGCAAGCGCAGTCGCAGCGCCGATGGTCGAGGCTGTGGCCATGCGGACACGGAATCCGCACCTTCGGAAGCATGCCTCGATGCGCCGCATGAGTCCCTGCTCGCTGGAATGAACACCTCGGAAGAGCGCCGCGCAACCCGTGAAGTCACCCACAAGCCAATCAGCGGATAGCGCCTGACTGTCATCTCCCGCATCGGAACTTTCCTCGTTCATGCTTCGCCGCGCAGACGCACGCGCGAGCAGCGCCTGAAGCTCGGGCGGCACCGAGACCACGGGAATCCAGCGCTCGAGGCAGCGCCCGAGGCGAACCAGCATCCGCGCAGCCATCGCACCGTCCCGCTCAATGGCGACGAACCGCTCGCTGATGGCCACGATGCGCTTCACGACTGAACGCGCGGATGAATCCTGAGCGTCCATGCGCATCCGCTCGATGCAGGACCTCCATGCGACGGCGTCCGCCGCGTGTTGCGGCGGACAGATCGCCTCGGCTTGGCTCACGGTCATGCCGATCCTCAGCCCCTCGCGGACCGCCGCCTCGTTGCATGCAACGATGGCATGACACGCGACCGGATGGGCGCGGCTGCGCCTCTCGACGATGACCAGTGGATGATGGACCCATACGGGCGCATCCTCTTGCCGGGCGATGGCGCGGCGCAGCAGCGCCGAATCGAGGTCGATCAGCCAGTCGGTGAAGAAGACGCCGAGGAATCGCCTTGGCGGATCTGCATCGGAATTGAGCGCAGCCGTCATGCCGATCGCGCACGCCAAGACCGTGCGCCCTCATCGAGACAAGCCATCCGCATCGCGGATTCAGCCGCAAGCTTGCGTGCTGGCTCCACATCGTTCAGTCCTTGTCCAACGCGAGCGTGACAAGCACGCCGAGCTCTGCGTGCATGCGCGCGGACCCTCACGAGTTCCCAGGCGGCATCCGCGCGGGCGCCTGCGACGGAGCGCGGCATCACGATGCCGATGCAGCCCCGATCCGACGCGGAATGCGATCTTGAACCGTGGCCCCGACGACTCGGCGCTCCGGCATCTGCCTGCATACCTTCATTTTCGCATGCAACCTCGCATGCAGCCTCGCATGTAACCATGCCCTGAAGCCCGAACTGACGCGCCGACATCAAGCGCAGTTGCCACGCAAACGCCACGTCGTCACGCGCGCCGCACTCGATGTCACGCGCGCCGCACTCGATGTCACGCGCGCCGCACTCGATGTCACGCGCGCCGCACTCGATGTCACGCGCGCCGCGCTCGATATCAGGCGCGGCGACACCCGCAATCCAACGCGCCGTTGCCGCACAGCCCACCGACTGTTGACGGTTCGAAGACGATGTGACCACAAGCACGCACGGCCTCGCCGTGTAACCCGTCACTCGACCTTGCGCGCCTGCCGCATCGACAGCCAACTGCAGCCTGCGCCACGCGAGCGTACTGAAGCCCGTGCCGTCGACGATCACGACCTGGGCCGCACCAATGCGGACTGCCTGCTCTGCACACCACAGCCGGTTGCACGCACGAGCATCCATCTGCAGGCGCTTCACCGTGCCGCTTCTGGCGCGAACATCACTGCGGCGCTGGCAGGCATTGCGGGAAAGATGCCCATGCCGGACAGGGGCAAATGCGAGCTCGCTGTCACGAATGAAGATCGAATGGCGCAGCAGCGCATCGCGATTTCGCTGCGAACCGGCGCGTTGCAAAGACGCTCCCCTGAGGGATACCGCCATCTGCAGCGATTGCGGGACCGGATGAACTCGATCGCCGATCCATGCCACACAGCCGGATGGTCCCTCCGTCTCCTGAAGCCCAGATGCATGGTCATCTGCATTCAGAAGCCAGTTCGCCAGAAAGATCAAGCATGCATGAGGCATGACATCGCAGAGCGGGCGGGCGTCGGCGCCGACAGGTTTGACCACCGATGTGCCGATCTCATGCACACCCCCCTGCTCGAAGCAACGCAGCAGAGCGAGTTCGTCGGAACGAATCCCGTGACACACGCTGTTGCAACTTGCGCTGCCGCAACTCGCGCTGCCGCGTATCGCGAGCTCGTGCTCCGCCTGTTCAGACCACGAATACGGCCTCAGCGGTGGCGGCTGGACGGCATGCACATCGGCCGCAGCCGCAAGCCGACACTCCGTCTCGCGCAGAAGCGAACGCGCGCGCTCGAGACGGTTCCTTCCAAGATGGGCTTCCGGCTGCGGATCGCAGTCGCCTGCGCGCGACCGTCTTTCTTCTTGCATGATCATCGTTCGATCTCCCTGCTGCGCGTTCCGTTGCGCATTGCCCCGCGAAAGCGTGGGCTTCCATCGCACGCGCCATCGCGCGCGCACCTTGCAACTCTTCAGGCTCCTCGATGAACTCATGAATTGCTCATGACTTGCTCATGACTTGCGTTGCGACGGCGCCACCGCGGCATGTGCTGCAGCACTCTTCGCACGCCCATTCGCGACCGAGTTGGCTCCCGAATTCTGTTCGGGTTTTGTTAGTATACTCGGCGGAGCCGCCTTGCCTAGTGCATTCGGTCAAGAAAAACCAAAACGCACTTTCGCCCGCCATGCGCCCGCCATGCGCGTCAACCGTCGGCGATGACCGAGACCACGGCGCTCATCAGCTCAGGGATCTCAAACGGCTTCTGCAGGAACAGCATGTCGCGACGCCCGCCACCCGCTGCAGACAGCGTCGGGTCGGAGCACATGAACACGACGGGCAGCCGCATGGCGAGATCGGCCTCGAGTTGCGCATGCAGCCGCTGGCCCGACATCGACCCAGGCGTCATGCCCGAACCATGTTCCGACACCAGGACGCCGATGCGCGAATCCCGGGGACCTCGCGCCCGCTCGCGTGAGACGCGAAGCGCGTCGGACGCACCATCGCACTCGACGACCGAGTGCCCCATCGAGCGCAGCATCTCGCACAACATCGGCCGCAGGACAGGGTGAGGCTCGACGAGAAGGATCGTGCGCACCGCCGCCACCGACTCGGCAGGCTGCGCACGGTCGTTGGCGTGCGTGGCGTCAAGCCTGGCAGGAAGCGACAGCGTCACGCGCGTGCCGCGCCCGACATCGCTCGAGACATCGACGCTGCCGCCGGCGCCCGTGATCACACGCTGAACGACCGCGAGCCCAAGGCCAGTGCCGCCGCCCGCAGATTTGGTCGTGAAGAACGGCTCGAGGATGCGGCCGAGCGCCTCGGGTGGGATGCCGACGCCCGTGTCCTCGACGCTGACCCGCACCTGCTCGCGACCGTCGGGCATGGTGACGCCGACGGCCTCGATGCGCACGCGCCCGCCGCTCGGCATCGCGTCGCGCGCGTTGACGAGCAGGTTCAGCACCGCCTGCTGGAACGCGCTCGGGTCGAGCTCGACGGCCAGCCCGCGCGCGGCCGCGAGATCGACCGACACGACGATCGACTTCTGCAGGCTTCCCCGCGCGATCTCGACCGCTTCCTCGATGGCGGCGCACACGGGAAAGCTGCTGATCGCCTCGGTGCGCGGCTTGCCGAGCGAGAGCATGTTGGTCGTGAGCATCTTGGCGCGCGTGGTCGCGAGCTGGATCGCGGCGAGCGACTCGATGGCGCTCGGCGACACACCGGGTTCGGTCGCGGCGAGCGCGGCGTGCCCGCGGATCGCGGCCAGCAGGTTGTTGAGGTCGTGCGCGAAGCCGCCTGCGAGGAGCCCCAGCATCTCGAGCCGCTGTGCGTTTCGGAGCCGCTCCTCTGCGAATTGCTGCTCGGTCACATCGGCAATGGTTCCGACGAGGCGGGTGGGCTGGCCGCGATCGAACTCGACCGACCGGCCGCGAAGCCGGATCCACCGCGCCGAGCCATCGGGCCGGTCGAAGCGCACGGTGCACTCGAATCGCCCAGTCTCGCCCGTCAGATGGGCGCGCCACGCCTCGGTCAGGCGCGCGCGGTCCTCTGCATGGATCGCGGGCAGCGAAGCAGGATCGCAACTCGGGAGGTCCGACGCTCCGACGCCGAGCACCTGCGTGGCCGCGCCGCTGTACCGCGTCGCACCGCCCACCGAGTGCTCCCACCACGCATCGGCGGTGGCGTCGAGGATCTGCCGCAGGCGCTCGCGTTCGGCCGTCGACACCGCCTCGCGCGCCACCCGGTCGGTGGTCTCGCGGATGGTCGCGTGGAAGAGCTCGCGCGGCCGTTCGGAGTCGAGGAAGACGCAAAGCTCGATGGGAAACCTGCGGCCGGACTTGTCGATGGCGGTGATGTCGATGCGGCGCCCGATCACGGGTCCCGCGCCGGTCTCCTGGAACTTCTGCATGCCGCGCATGTGCTGCGCGCGCAGTTCCGGCGGGATGATGGCCCCTGCGAGAGGTCGTCCGACGAAGTCCTCGCGCTGGAAGCCAAACAGCACGAGCGCGGCGCGGTTGGCGAAGACGATCGTGCTGTCGCGGTCGATCGACACCACCGCGTCGGGCAGCGATTCCAGCAGGGAGCGCTCGATGGCATCGGTCATCCTCCGCATCGTATCGCCCGTGCACGACCGCGACGAAACGGCGCCGCCCGCGGCAAAGCCACGGGCGGCGCACAGGGAGGGGCTTCGGCGACCGCGACGGTTCTCCGCGGTTCGTCCCGCCGTTCAGCCCCAGTTCGAGAGCAGGATCGACATATCCGCGCCGTCGGTCGTTCCGTCGTGGTTGAAGTCCGTCGTGCCTGCGAGGCCCCAGTTCGAGAGGAGCATCGTGAGGTCGGCGCCGTTCACCATTCCGTCGGCGTTGGCGTCGCCGGGCACCGTGCTTCCCTGCTGGTTCGGCACGGTCACCTCGACCTCGACGAAGCAGCACGGGTGGAAGGTCGCCGAGTGCAGGCCGACGATCAGGATGATCGTGCTGCCCGCGGGCTGCGAGGTCTGCACCGTGATCGGACCGACATTCATCGTCGCGTAGATCGGAAGCGACGGGATGTTGATGAGCGTCGGCGTGACCGTGGCCGTGTAGCCGGGCGCGACAGCGACCGACACCCACTCGCCGACGAATCCCGGCGGATTCGAGATGTTGGTGAAGTTGGTCATGTTCAGGCTGACGGTGAAGTTGCCTGCGCCGGGGATGTCCTGCACATCCGCGTCGTAGTCGAAGCACGAGCAGTCGGGGAGCACGATGCAGATCTCCTCCGAGCAGCACTCGTTCTTGTAGCTCGCCGCGAGCGTGGCGAAGAAGCAGACCTGGTCGCCGGGCACACCGACCGGAATCGGCACATTCACCACCATCGACGCGCCGGGCGCCAACGGCGGATTGAGCACGATCACATTGTTCGGCGCGAAGATCGGGTCGCCGAGCACCAGCAGGTTCGCGGGCGTCGCGGAGTTGTTCGTGATCTGCACGGTCCAGAGGAAGCCGATGGTGCCATCGGAGTTCGGCTTGCAGTCGATGTCGATCGTCTCGAACTCGCAGGGCGCGTGCGCCTCCAGGCAGGTGACATCGAGCGAGCCCTGCATGGTCTTCCAACCCGTGAGGTTCACGCCAGGGCCCATGAGCGTGTCGAGCTGACCGGGATTCGCGTCGACGATCGGGACGCCCGAGATGCCGTAGTAGCTGCCGACGAGGGGCTGGCCGAAGAAGTCGCCGGTCATCCACGCCTGCGGCCCGTTGGTGCCGTTGACGAAGTCGATGCCACCCGCGGAGTTCTGCCAGTCGCTGCCCTGCCCTTGCGAGCCGATGTCGTAGCGGACGGGAGTCCACGAACCCGCCGCGGCATCGAAGCAGGCGCGCCACGCTCGGCTGTTGTGCGCGGTCGGGCTGGTGGGGTCGTACATCGAGCGCTCTGCGAGAAGCATGCAGCACTGGTCGTCGAAGCTGATGTCGACGATCGGGCAGTTCGCGTTGGGGTACGGGTGGTTCGGCGCGTAGGGAATGCTCAGTTCAAGCCGCGAAGTGCCGGTGATGAATGCACCGTTGGCATCGATCTGCACCGAGTGCACGGTCTGCGCGCTGCCATAGGCCTCCCAGACCGAGTAGTACACGCGGTCGCCTGCGACCTTGACCGCGTAGGGAACCTTGCCGTACCCAGGGAAGCCCGCGGGTTCGCTCGACGCACCACCCGGGTTCGGGCCCTCCGCGATCGCGTTGCCGTTGCCGGAGGCCGACTCCGACTCGACGGCGCCGGTCTCATGGTCGAAGGTGCTCACGGCGCCGGTCGAAATCTTGATCGAGTAGATGCGGCCGTCCTCGAGGTCGGTCGCGAACAGGCAGTCGCGCGTGCAGTCGACATCGAGGTTGCCGAGGCCGAGCGCAGCGCCTGTGCCAGAGGCCTGGGGCAGCGTTCGATACAGGCTCGGAACGCCCGTGGTGCCGTTGATCCGGTAGATGGCGCCGCGTCCGTCGCCCGCACCTGACACGCCCAACGCGCCCAAGGCGTCGTAGGAATACGCAACGGTGTGGGAGACGAAGATGTCTCCGCGGCCGTCGATGGCGACGCCGAAGATGCTGCCGAGCGTGGCGAGATCCCACTGCGCGTGAGCGTAGATGGGCGGTGTCCACAGCGAGCCGCCGCCAACCAGCGGCGCAGCGCTCTGGTCGCCGATGCCGACCAGCCGCAGCACGCCGATGTTGCCCGCGACCGCATCCTGGGTGCCCAGCGTGACGGCAGCGACCTGACCGGGCGGGAATGGCGTCGAGAGCGACTCGACGACCGGCGGACGGGTGCCGCAGCAGGTGCTGCAGTCGGGTGGCGTGAGCTGGCCGCCGCCGTCGCAGGGATCGCCCTGACCGACAAATCGGATCTGGCCGCTGGGGAGAGCGCCGTTCGGGCGGCCGGCGAGCTGAACCATGTAGCGGCGCCCGCACTCGACCTCGCAGGTGATCTTCGACTGCTTCCCGCAGTTTCCGCCGGCGTCGTCGTTGCAGCACACGGGAACCGCGTCGCCTGGGCACGCGCAGCCGAGGTCGGCGGGATACAGGGCGATGCCCGTGTCGAGGTCGGTCAGGCCGCAGGTGGCGATGGTGACCATTCCGGTCACATCGCTGGTCCAGCAGAACCACACATCCTGGCTGAACCCGACGGGATCGGAGGCGCAGGTGTTGATGCCGGGTGCGTCAAGGGTGGTGCCCGTCAGGTCGAAGGGCATGGTGGTCGATCCCGATGCAGGCGTCGGGGTTGCGCAATTGTCGTTCGCGTATGACGCGGTGGCCGCAGCTGCGGCGATGAGGGTGGCGACGAGTCTGGTCCGCATGGTTCTCTCCAAGAGTTCGTGATGCGTCGGGCGGTTCGGCGGACCAACGGTCCACCGTCCTCTATCCGCAGGACCGTCCCACTTCTCTCAGCAGAGGGCTATGGGGAAGACGCCCGCTCGCATACACTTCCAGCCCCCGCCGCCGGTGTGGCGGAACTGGCAGACGCAGCGGATTCAAAATCCGCCGCCCCCTAAAGGCTTGCAGGTTCGATTCCTGTCACCGGCATGAGTCCGTCGCCCCGCCCGCGCGGGGCGATGGCGTTTCAGCGGAGCGCGCCCAAAGGTCGCGGATCGCGTGCATCGTGCGGGTAGAGTGCCACGATGATCGCCGCGGTGCTGCTCGCCCTGACCCTTGCCTCGCCGCAGCAGGCCGTGGACTTCGAGCGCGAGATCGCGCCGATCTTCGCGGCGAAGTGCCTGCCATGCCACGGTCCGGAGAAGCAACGCAGCGGCTACCGGCTGGATGTCAGGTCGACCGCGATGACGGGTGGCGAGACATCGGCACCGAACATCAGGCCGCGCGACGCCGATGCGAGCCCGCTCATCCGCTATGTGTCGGGCGCCGATCCCGCCATGCAGATGCCGCCGAAGGGCGAGCCACTGAGCGCGGCCGAGGTCGCGCTCGTGCGGCGCTGGATCGATGAGGGCGCTGCGTGGCCAGAGACCGCGAGCGTGCAGGTGGCGAATCCGCTCGACTGGTGGAGCCTGAAGCCGGTCGTGAAGGCCGATCCGCCTGCCCGAGACCTCGGCGCGATCGACGCATTCATCTCCGCGCGGCTCGCGAAGGACGGGCTTGCGATGGCGCCCGAAGCCGACGCGCGCACGCTGTGCAGGCGCGTCACCTTCGACCTCACCGGACTTCCGCCTTCGCCCGAGGAAACCGCGGCGTTCGTGGCGGACCCCGATCCCGACAGATACGAGAAGCTCGTCGACCGCCTGCTCGCGTCGCCGCGCTACGGCGAGCGCTGGGCGCGCCACTGGCTCGATGTCGTGCACTACGCCGACACCCACGGCTACGACAAGGACAAGCCGCGCGAGCACGCGTGGCCGTACCGCGACTATGTGATCCGTGCCCTCAACGAGGACAAGCCGTTCGCGCGGTTCGTCGAGGAGCAGCTTGCGGGCGACGCGCTCTACCCGGGCACGCGCGACGGCATCGAGGCGCTTGGCTTCATCGCCGCGGGTCCGTGGGACCTCATCGGGCACGAAGAGGTGAGCGAGGACAAGATCGACGGGAAGTTCGCGCGCCACTTCGACCGCGACGACATGGTCGGCAACGCGATCGGCACCTTTGCAAGCGCGACCGTGCAATGCGCGCAGTGCCACAACCACAAGTTCGATCCCGTGTCGCAGGAGGACTACTACGCCCTCCAGGCTGTATTCGCCGCGGTCGACCGCGCGGACAGGCGCTACGACGCGTCGCCTGCGGTGGCTGCGCAGCGCGCCGAGCTCGCGGCCGAACGCGCGCAGCTCGGCGACGAGAAGCGCGCGCTCGATGCCGCATTCGCGCAGGCTGCGGGCGCGGAACTGACGGCGCTCGACCGAGGCATCGCGCAGGCGTCGCGCGAGGGACAGTCCCCGGAATTCGGCTTCCACAGCGAGATATCGCTCGACCCTGCCGAAGCAAAGTGGGTGCAGGTCGACCTTGGGGCGTCGCACGCGTTCGGATCGGTCGTGCTCTTTCCCTGCAGCGACGACTTCAACGGCATCGGCGATGGCTTCGGCTTTCCCGAGGAGTTCCGCATCGAGGCATCGGACGACCCCGAGTTCGCCCGCGATGTGATCGAGCTTGCGCGCGGCACGGCGGCGATGCTCGGCACGCCGCGCACGCAGCCGGTCGTCGTCGAGACGCCCGCTGCGATGGCGCGCTTCGTGCGCGTGACCGCGACCAGGCTCACGCCGCGCCGCGGCGACTTCATCCTCGCGCTGGCCGAGCTCGAGGTGATCGACGCAACGGGCCGCAACATCGCGTCGGGAGCGCCGGTCACGAGCCTCGACAGCATCGAGACGGCCGAGCGCTGGCGGCGCACGAACCTGACCGACGGCATCGCGCCCGCGCGCAAGCCATCGCTCGAGCGCGCCGCGCAGTTGCGCACCGAGCGCGACGCGCTGCGCACGCGGGTCGAGGGCGAGGCGATCGCACGCAGGCGCGCAGAGCTTGACGACGGACTCGCGCGCACCGATGCCGCGATCGCGGCGCTGGCTGAGCAGCTTTCCGTCTATGCGGGCACGGTGCACACGGGCGCAGGCGCGTTCGTCGGCACGGGCGCGAGCGGCGGCAAGCCGCGCGAGATCCGCGTGCTCGCGCGCGGCCAGGTGACCGCGCCCGGAAAGACCGTCGAGCCGGCCGCGCTTTCGGTGCTGGACCCACTGCTTCCGGCCGCCTTCAACCTGCCTCCGGATGCACCGGAATCCGCGCGCCGCGCTGCGCTCGCCCACTGGCTGACCGATCCGCGCAACCCGCTCACCTGGCGCTCGATCGTGAACCGCGCGTGGCACTACCACTTCGGCCGCGGCATCGTCGACACGCCGAACGACTTCGGGCGCATGGGCGGCAAGCCCTCGCATCCCGAACTGCTCGACTGGCTCGCGGCGAGCTTCCGCGACGACATGCATGGCTCGCTCAAGGCGCTGCACCGCGCGATCGTCATGAGCGCCGCGTATAGGCAGCGGTCGGACATCGCCAATCCCGCCGCCGAGGCGATCGACCGCGACAACGCGCTGCTCTGGCGCGGGAACGCGCGCAAGCTCGAGGCAGAGGCCGTGCGCGACGCGGTGCTCTCGGCGAGCGGATCGCTCGACCTCACGATGGGCGGACCCGGCTATCGCGACTTCGTGATCGAGCAGCCCGAGCATTCGCCGCACTACCGCTACGACCTCGCCGATCCGAACGATGCGACGACCTTTCGCCGCTCGGTGTACCGATTCATCGTCCGCTCGCAGATGCAGCCGTTCATGACCGCCCTCGACTGCGCCGATCCGTCGATGCGCGTCGACCGCCGCAACCAGTCGACGAGCCCGAATCAGGCGCTCGCCTTCCTGAACAACGGCTTCATGCTCGCGCAGGCCGCGCGCTTCGCGGAGCGGGTCGCGCGCGAGGCGGGCGACGAGCCGGCCGCGCAGGTCGAACGCGCGATGCGCCTTGCGCTCGGGCGCGCGGCGACCGCCGACGAACGCGCGCGGCTCACCGAGTTCGTGCGCGCGCACGGCCTTGCCAACACCTGCCGAGTCATCCTCAACCTGAACGAGTTCTCCTTCATCGACTGAGCCCGCGATGCGCAACGAATCGCCCTTCCACCGCCTTCAGCCGCCGACCCGCGCGCTCTCGCGCCGCGAGTTCCTCTGGCACTCGGGCGGTGGGCTCGGAGGCGTGGCGCTGGCGTCGATGCTCGCGCGAGACTCGTTCGGATTTCTCGACGCGGGCACCGCACCCCCGCCGCTTCATTTCGCGCCGAAGGCGAAGCGCGTCGTGCAGCTCTTCATGTCGGGCGCCGCGAGCCACCTCGATCTCTTCGACTTCAAGCCCGAGCTCGTCAAGTACGACGGAAAGCCCAGCGATTTCGGCGAGAAGGTCGAGACCTTCCAGGACGGACTCGGCCCGTGGATGAAGCCCGCGTGGGAGTTCAAGCCGTACGGCCAGTGCGGCAAGATGCTCGGCGAGACCGTCGCGGAACTCGGCGCGCATGTCGACGACATCGCCTTCATCCACAATGTCACCAGCCGCTCGGGCGTGCATTCGACCGCGACCACGCTGGCGACGACCGGCTTCCAGTTGCCGGGATTTCCGGGCGCCGGCTGCTGGGTGAGCTACGGCCTCGGCTCGCTGAACGAGAACCTGCCGACCTTCGTCGTGCTGCCCGACCACCGCGGCATGCCGTCGAACGGCGTGAAGAACTGGGACAGCGCGTTCCTTCCCGGCGAGCACAGCGGCACGGTGATCTACCCGGGCACCGCCGATCCGATCGCGGACCTTCGCCCGCACGCGGCCGGCCGCTTCGTGAACGGCGCAAGCGAGCGCGACGCGCAGGAGCTCCTCGCCGCGATGAACCGCGCGCACGCCGAGTCGCGCGCGCAGGACGAGCGGCTCGACGCGCGCATCAAGAGCTACGAGCTCGCGGCGCGCATGCAGATGGCCGCGCCCGAGGCCCTCGATGTCAAGGCGGAGCCCGAGCATGTGCTGCGGCTCTACGGGCTCGACCACAACCCGCAGACCTGGGACAAGGACATCAACGAGTCCGAGGAGTCGTATGTCTTCGCGCAGAAGTGCCTCGCAGCGCGGCGCCTGCTCGAGCGCGGCGTGCGCTTCGTGCAGGTGTGGAGCGGCAACGACAACTCGCACCCGCGGCGCAACTGGGACTCGCACGAGGACATCCGCCGCGACCACGGGCCGCTCTCGCGCGGCATGGCGCGCGGCGCGGCGGCGCTGATCGCAGACCTCAAGCAGCGCGGCATGCTCGACGACACGCTGGTGATCTGGACCACCGAGTTCGGCCGCATGCCGAGCTCGCAGGCGGGCAAGGGCCGCGACCACAATCCGTTCGTCTTCACCAACTGGATGTGCGGTGGCGGCGTGAAGGGCGGCGTGACCTGCGGCGAGAGCGACCAATGGGGCTACAAGCCGCTCGACCGCAGCAACCCGACCACGATGTACGACATCCACGCCACGATGATGCGCTTGCTCGGCATCGACCACACGCGGCTCACCTGGCGGCACAACGGGGCCGATCGCCGCCTGACCGATGTGCACGGGCACATCATCGAGCCGATCATCGCGTGACTGGCAATCGCGTGAAAGTCCGCGCGCTCACTCGCTGCGGACGCTCGCGGTGTAGTTCGGCGCTTCCTTGGTGATCGTGATGTCGTGCGGGTGGTTCTCGATCACCGTGGCGCCCGACACCTTCACGAAGCGCGCCTTGGTTCGGAACTCATCGAGGGTGCGGCAGCCGCAGTAGCCCATCGAGCTGCGCACGCCGCCGACCATCTGGTAGACATAGTCGGCGAGGGCTCCACGGTACGGCACCATGCCCTCGACGCCCTCGGGCACGAACTTGCGCGCGTCCTTGATGCTGGCCTGGCCGTAGCGATCGCTCGAGCCGAGCGTCATCGCGCCCTCGCTGCCCATGCCGCGGTAGCTCTTGAAGCGGCGGCCGCGGTGCAGGACGACCTCGCCCGGGCTCTCGTCGAGCCCCGCGAACATCGAGCCGAGCATCACGCACGACGCCCCCGCCGCGATCGCCTTGGCGATGTCGCCCGACTGGCGGATGCCGCCGTCGGCAATCACTGGGACGCCCTGAGGGTCGCATGCCTTCACGGCCTCCATCACCGCGGTGATCTGCGGCATTCCCACGCCGGTGACGACGCGCGTGGTGCAGATCGAACCAGGTCCGATGCCGACCTTGACCGCGTCGGCGCCCGCGTCGATGAGCGCCTTCGCGCCGTCGGCGGTGCCGACATTGCCGGCGATGACCTCGATGTTGAAGCGCTTCTTCACGCCCTGGACGGTCTCGATCACGTTCTTCGAGTGTCCGTGCGCAGTATCGATCACCAGCACATCGACCTCGGCGGCGAGCAGCTTTTCCGCACGATCGAACTGCCGCACACCGATGGCGGCGCCCACGCGCAGGCGTCCGCGCGCGTCGCGGCACGCGTTCGGATGCGTGCGGACATTCTCGAGGTCGCGCATGGTGATGAGGCCCTTCAGTCGCTTCTGGCCGTCCACGAGAAGCAGCTTCTCGACTCGGGCCTGGCTCATCAGGCGCTCGGCATCGGCCGGCTTGGTGTCCGCCGGCGCGGTCACGAGCTTGTCCTTGGTCATGACCTCGCCGACCTTCGCCTCGCTCCGGCCGTTCAGGAACTTCATGTCGCGGCGGGTCAGGATGCCCACGACCTCGCCGCGGCTGGTCCCGTCGGCAGTCACTGGAAATCCCGACACACCCTGCTCGGCCATGAGCTTGGCCGCGCGGCCCACGGTGTCTTCGGGGCTCAGCGTCACGGGGTCGACGACCACGCCGTTCTCGCTGCGCTTGACCTTCGCGACCTCGCGCGCCTGAGCGTCGGGCGGAAGGTTCTTGTGCACGATGCCGATGCCGCCCTCCTGGGCCAGCGCGATCGCCAGCGCTCCCTCGGTCACCGTGTCCATCGGCGCGCTCACCAGCGGAATCCGCAGGGAGACTCCACGGGTCAGCCGCGTCGAGGTGTCGACGAGGTCCGGGGTCAGCTCGCTGTAGGCGGGAATGAGGAGGACATCGTCAAATGTGATGCCCTCGAGGACGATCTTGGCTTCCATCGCGGGATCATGCAGGACGGGCTTGCCGCCGTCAATGGCCGCCCGAGAACCCTCCTCGGCGGGTGGTCGGGGTTTCCGTTCAGAGCGGGTTTGCGGTAAGGTGCGGAACTTCCCGCGGCGCGCCGCGGAGGATGCCGCACGCGCGAAATGCGCCTTCGGCGGCCGAGAGAACCCCGCCCGTCCCCACTTTCCGAGAACCGAATGTCCGCCGCCCGAAACGAACTGCTCGTACCCCTTGCGATCAAGCACCGCGGAACCACCGAGGGCGATGGCAAGCGGGCCTGGATCTCCTGGCTCGAGGCCATCATCCGCGTCGAGGGCTCGGACTTGATCGTGAAGAGCGGCCTGCGCCCGCGTGTCCGCCATCGCGGCGTGCTGAAGGACCTCGACACGGGAATCTGCACGCCCGACCAGATGTTTCAGGTCGCGAAGGACATCCTTGACCCGAACCAGGTCGACTACTTCTCGCGCCACGGCTCGATCGACTTCGCCTACGACTACATCAAGGAAGGCGACGAGGACGGCGGATCGAGCCGCCGCTTCCGCGTGAACCTGTTCATGGCGCGCGGCCGCCCCGCGCTCGCCGCGCGTCTGATCACCAGCCAGATCAAGAAGTTCGAGGAGCTCTACCTGCCGCCGATCCTCGGCGATGTGTCGATGGCCGCGCAGGGCCTGATCCTCTTCTCCGGCGTCACTGGCTCGGGCAAGTCGACCTCGATCGCCTCGATGCTCGACTATGTGAACCAGCGGAAGAAGGTGCACATCATCACGATCGAGGATCCGATCGAGTACATCTTCAACGACGCCAAGGCGACCATCAACCAGCGCGAGATCGGCATCGACGCGACGAACTTCAACGACGCGCTGCGCGCGCTCGTGCGCGAGAACCCCGATGTCGTGCTCGTCGGCGAAATGCGAGACTACGAGACCTTCGAGGCCGCCATCCGCGCCGCCGAGACCGGCCACCTCGTGTTCGGAACCATCCACGCCAGCTCGGCGTGGCAGACCTTCGGCCGCATCTACGACCTCTTCCCCGAGAACGAGCGCGACCAGATCCGCAAGCTGCTCGCGTACAACCTGCGCGCGATCATCTACCAGAAGCTGCTCCCCACGCTGCACGCGCACATCGCGCGCATCCCCGCGATCGAGATCCTGCTCAACAACCCCGCGGTCCAGAAGTACATCCTCGAGGGCCGCGAGGGCGAACTCCTCGAGATCATCAAGCAGAGCCAGGACGAGGGCATGATCGACTTCACGAGCGCGCTCGTGAAGCTGGTGGAGGAGAACTACATCCACCAGCGCGTCGCGCTCGAGGCCACGCCGAAGCCCGAGGAGCTCAAGATGCGCCTCAAGGGCATCGGCTAACGAGCGGCACGGCTCACGACAGCCCCCGTCACTGCACCAGACCCCCGTCCCCCGCCTGCGCTGAAAACCCGAGCTGAACCCATGCACGAGACCATCATGCTCACCACGCCGGTGCTCGCCGAAGCGTACATCCTCATGAGCATCGCCAAGCCGATCCTGCTTGCCGCGATCTTCATCCCCTACATGCGATTCGTCGCGCAGTTCGAGCCGGATGCCCGGAGGTTCGTCCTCCCGGTGCTCCAGCTCAACTTCCTCTTCATCAGCGTGGCCATCCTCGCCCTGGCCGCCATGGTGCTGATCCCGATCTTCTGGATCGGCTGGCCGGTCGCCGCCGGCATGCTGGTGGGCACGATGTACTGGTACTGGGGATTCCGCGATGCGCGCGTCCCCGAGAGCGCGAAGTTCAAGCTCGGCAGCGAGGCCTTCCGCAAGGCGATGGACAAGCGCCGCGAGGCCAGCGCCGAAAAGGCTGCGTCGGTGCTGTTCACGACCGCGAAGGGCGAGAAGGAGCCCGTGCCGCAGAAGGAGGATCCCGAGCTCGCGGTGTACCTCGCGCTCGAGGGCGTGCTGGTCGCGCCGATCGAGGCCCGCGCCACGCGCGTCGACCTGGTGAGCTCGCAGCAAGGCGTCGCGGTGTCGATGCTCGTCGACGGCGTACGCGTGAAGCGCGACGCGATGGCACCGGAGACCGGCAACAAGGCCATCGACATGGTGAAGCGCCTGGCCGGGCTCGACCCCGCCGACCGCCGCCGCCGCCAGTCGGGCTCGTGCCGCATGGACGGCCCCGGCGGCCGCACCGAACTCACCGTGACCTCGAGCGGCTCGAGCAGCGGGCAGACCGTCCGCATCGACTTCGACCGTGCCTCGCGCTTCGGCAAGTCGGTGGACACGCTTGGCTTCGCGCCGAACCAGCTCGAGGCGCTGCGCGTGAGCGAGAAGATCGAGCGCCGCAAGGGCGTCATCCTCGTGAGCGCCCCTTCGGGCCAGGGCCTCACGACCCTCGCGTACGCCCTCATCGCTCGGCATGATGCGTACACCAGCAACATCAAGACCCTCGAGAAGGACCCGCAGTTCCGCGTCGAGGGCGTCGATCACAAGAAGTTCGACGGCACGCCGGGCACCGAGGAGTTCGGCGCCGAGCTCACGAAGATCATCCGCCGCGACCCCGATGTCGTCCTTTGCGGCGACATCGCCGATCCAGGCTCTGCGAAGGCCGCGGCCCTGCACGGCATGGAGTCGCCGCTCGTCTATGTGCTGATTCCGGCGGAAAGCATGGCGGCGGCGCTCGCGATCTGGATGCAGTCGGTGGGCGACCCCAAGATGGCCACGCGCTCGCTCACCGCGATCGTGCATCAGCGGCTCATCCGCACCCTCTGCCCAAACTGCAAGAGCGGCTTCTCGCCGGCGCCCGAGCAGGCGAAGAAGCTCGGCATCGTGCCCGCGAAGGATGGCTCGATGCAGCAGCTCTTCCGTCCGAGCGGAAAGGTGCAGGTCAAGAACCGCATCGAGGACTGCCCTGTCTGCCAGGGCAGCTCGTACTTCGGCCAGGCCGGCATCTACGAGGTCATGTCGCTCGACGACGAGGCGCGCCGCCTCCTATCGGAGAACGACTTCCGCACCGCGTACGCGCGCGCCGTGCGCGAGCAGAAGATGCTCCAACTGCAGGAGTCGGCGCTTCTCAAGGTGCGCTCCGGCGACACCAGCCTCGAGGAAGTGCAACGGATCTTCGCGCCGAAGCAGTCCGCAGGCGCCAAGCCCGCGGCCACCGCGCCGACCAAGAATGCCTGACCACGAACGCCTGACCATGAACGCGTGACCACGAACGCATGACCACGAACGCGTGACCACGAACGCCTGACCACGCACGCCTGACCACGCACGCCTGACCACGAACGCCTGACTGCAAGCGCCCGACCGCGATTCGACGAGAACGAGGGCCCGACCGGCCTCAGATCCGAACGAACGACACGAAACGGAACCAACGATGGACGCAATCCTCAACATCCTCGTCATCGGATTCGCAGGCCTGATCGCCTACTGGTGGGCGAACCAGGGCCTCTTCAGCTCCGTGCTGCACCTGATGTGCGTGATCTGCGCAGGCGTGCTCGCCTTCGCCACCTGGGAGCCTGCCTCCGACATCTTTGCCGGCTCCGCCTCGCTGCTGCCGTACGCGAAGGGCATCGGACTGCTGCTGCCCTTTGCGGTCTACCTGTTCGTCCTGCGGCTCCTGGGCGACAGGCTCGCTCCCGACAACCTGAACTTCCCGCACTGGGCGAACCTCTCGCTCGGCGGTGCGTTCGGCGCTGCGGCAGGCGTGCTGACCGTGGGCATCGCGCTCATCGGCATCGGCTACACGCACAGCTCGAAGGACCTCCTCGGTGTCACGGGCGCCGCGCGCACCACCAACACCCGCGGCCAGCCGAAGCTCGACTCGACGGCGCTGTGGATCCCCATGCACATCGTCGCGGGCGAGTTCTACGCGACGCTCTCGAGGAACGCGTTCGCGCCGACGCTGAGCAAGCCGAGCCTCGCGAGCGAGTACCCGATGATCGCACAGCAGGCGCTGGGCCTGCACAGAGATACCTACTCGAAGAGCGGCCGACTCGCGCGCACGAGCGCGGCACCAGGCTCGATCCGCATCAACAAGGCGATGCTTGCCACCGATGTCGCATTGCCCGACAACCGCACCATCAGCGCGTACCTCGTCGATGTCCACTTCGACTCGGGCGCGACCACCGAGGGCCAGGGATTCGCCATCTCGGCGTCGCAACTGCGGCTCGTTGGCAACGCCACCGGCAAGTCCGGGCCTGGCTCCGGCATCGGCTATCCGATTGCCTGGGCGCAGCCCAACACGGCTGGTGGGCGCGCGGTGTTCATGTTCGACGACCTCGGTCACTTCGTCTCGAGTCCCCCGGGCACGCAGACGCTCGACGCCACGCTCATCTATCCCGCCGATCCGTTCCCGGCCAACGCCCCGCCGCGGTTCCTGAGCGCGCTCGGCCAGCGCCTCGCATTCCCGAAGATCGACCAGCAATCGACTGGCGCCGCCGCGATGGCGATGATCATGGGTGGCGACGCATCGGGCGGCGCGGTGAAGGCGCCCGCCGGCACCATGACGATCAATCCCGATGACCTCGTGGTCAACGACTCGATCATGCCTGCGAACGCCGACCTCAACAACCTCGGCGCGATGGATGTCAAGGACGGCAACTACCTCTTCCAGGGCATCGGAGAGTACGAGCAGGGCGGCTTCCGCGGCAACAAGGGCGTCATCGTCAAGGGTGTCTGGGCTCCGCCGAACACGCGGGTAATCCGCCTGAACATCGCACGCGGCGGCGCGAGCTCGATCGACCTCTGGAACGACCGCAGCAAGGTGCGCGAGACCGCAGGCGACGAAGCGAACCTCATGCTCATCGACGACCTTGGCCGCACCTACTTCCCGATCGGCTTCATCCACGCGACCGCGACGGGCGACCGCCGCGTGACCATCGCGCTGCAGCGCGATGGCGCGTACTACCAGATCGGGAAGTTCCCCAACCTCTCGAGCTCGGGCAGCGACAAGCTGTACGCGATCTTCACGCCCGCGATCGGACGCACGATCGTCGGCATTAAGCTCGGCAACGAGTGGGTCGCGACCGCGAGCCTGCTTGTCCCGAACCCGACCTGACCGCACATCACCGCACGCCACGGCGGCCCCTCGCGCGCGAGGGGCCGCTGCGTTTTTCGCCGCCTGTGGAATCTTGCGAAATCGCGCGTGAATGTTCCGGGACGCGCTCGCCGCGCGGGAGAATGCGCGCCTCTTCAACGCCCGCGCGACCGCGGGGAAATCGCAATCGCCGCCCTCTCCAGCAGGGCGCGGAGGTCTGCCATGTCTCGTTCCATCTCGATGCCCGCTCCGCCGGATCCCGGCCGCCCATGTCCCTCGATCGTCCGCCAGTCCATCGCGCACCTGCGCCACGATGGCCTCGCGGTCGCGCTCGCGTTCATCTGGCGCGCGCTGTTCGCGCGACTCCTTCCGCCCGCGCGCGACGCGGGCGAGCGGGCCGCTGAGCGCTTCCTGCGCGCACTCGGCTACAGGATCGTCGCACGCAACTGGCGCAGCCCGCGCGACGCACGCGACGAGGCAGACCTGATCGCGCTCACCCCCGATCGAACGGAGGCCGTGATCGTCGAGGTCAAGCGCGCCGCGGGACCGTGGGATGCGCTCTGCAGGGTCGATGCGCGCAAGAAGGAAGTCCTGTGGCGGCTGCTCTGCGACCTCGAGGGCATCGCGCGCGGCACCGCGGCGCCATCGTCGCGCGCGATCGGCTCGGCAGTCCGGAACGCGGATGTCGTGCGCGTGGATCTCATCGGCGTGCGCGGCGAGGGGCGCACCGCGGCCGTCGTCGACCACGACACCGGGATCTTTCTCCGACCGCTGCGTGGTGCCGGCTCGCGCCGTCCCCCGTGACCATCAGCGCCAGTAGCGCTCGAGTCCGAAGGCGATCAGGCGCTCCTCCATCTCGACGATGTCGTCGGTCACCCAGCGGGTGCGCAGGGAACTGATGTAGCGCTGGCGCTCGATCGCGCGGCGAACATCCTGGATCTGCTTTGTGATCGACAGCTGCAGGTCGCGGTCGTAGATCGACCGCGCCTGAGGCTTCGAGATCGCCAGGATCGCGAACCAGGAGGTGAAGCCCTCCTTCTGGACGAGCGGCTCGCTGACCTGATCGGGCACCAGAGGCTTGAGTCGCTCGAGCACGGCATCTGCAAGCGGAAGCGCCTGCACCCCACCCTCGGGAAGCTCGCTGACCTGCCACTCCCCACCGTTGGCCACCTCTAGCTCCTTGGCGATCTCGGAGAACTTCCTGCCCTCGGCCAGAAGCGCCTTCACGCGCTCGATCTTGGCCGCGTCGGCGACGATGTCGAACTTGATGCGTCCGATGCGCACCTGCGCCGGCGGGTTGTAGATCTTGGCATCGCGCTGGTACGCCTGCTCGACCTCGCGCCAGGAGACGATCGCGCGAGGCTCGATCCGCTGGCTGAGCAGCCGCACCGCGAGGGAGACCTCGCGCCGCTGCTGCATGAACTCATCAAGCGTCTTGTCCTCCTCGGCCTGCAGGCTCGCCTCGGCCGCCGCGAGGCTGCCACCCCGCTCTGCGATCTCAGCCTCCTGGATCGACTTCAGCCACGCGAGCACGCCCTGCTGCTGCTCGGGCGAGAGTTGTGACTCTGCCTCGGCCACGATGAGTTCGCTGTCGACCGCCTGCTTGAAGTGACCGCGGACCGTGCGGATGAACTGCTCGCGCCCTGCGACCCGGTCCGGGTTCGAGGCGATCTGAAGAAGTTGGTCCTCGATCGGCGCGAAGAACTCGTTGGCAAAGATCGGCCTGCCGTTGATCTGCCCCACCAGCGCGTCGACCGGCCAGACTCCGGCCGGCGGGACGCGTTCGACGACCCGCGTGGGCGTGACCTCGTCGACCACGCGCTCGCCATCTGCAAGCGTCTCGGCGACGATCGTCCGCGACTTCTCCGCGCGCACGCCGCCCGCGACATCCACCTCGTCGACCTCGATCACTTCGGGCGCTTCCGTCACACCGCGCGACATCTCGACGACATCGGTGCGCAGGTCGCTCGGTGGATGGGAAAAGTCCGCGACCGAGACCATCCGCTCCGCAGCGGGATCGCTCGCGCAGCCCACCACCACGATCGCTGCGGCGAGAGGGAGCAGCCCATCCATGGCGACTCGGAGTGCGGGGGACATCGGGGGGAATCCTAGCGTCCATGCGCACGCGGCGCGGGCGGTCGGCTATCCTCGCGGCATGACCGACGACAGCAACCGCCTGCACATCGACTCCGACTGGAAGGCCCAGGCCCAAGCCGAGAAGGAGCGCCTTGCCGAAAAGGAAGCTGCGCGCCCCGAGGAGGGCGGCGCCCAGGGCGAGATGCCCCCGGCGGACTTCCGTGGGCTCGTCATGACCCTCGGCAGCCAGGCGATGATGGGTCTCGGCGCTTACGGCGATCCACAGACGGGACAGGTCATGATCGACCTTCCAGGGGCGCAGTTCGCCATCGATCTCCTCAGCGTGCTCGAGGAGAAGACCAAGGGCAATCTCACCCCCGAGGAAGCGGCCGAACTCACCGAAGTCCTCGCCCAACTCCGCTCGCGGTTCGTCTATGTGGCGAAGCTCGTCACTGCGCAGATGCACGCGCGGGCCCAGGCAGGCGCGCCTGACATCGCCGGCTCGATCGGGGCCGGAGGCGCTCCCGCGGTGGGCGGATCGACCGGCCCGAGCGGACTGATCATGCCCGATTGACGCGAGCGTCGCGCGAGCAGTCCGCCCTGCTCCTCAGGCAGCGTCAGGTTCAGCAGTCCCTTCCGTGGAAGGTTCTTGCGTTCGATCCGCAGCGCCCGCCGATCGACGGTGCACTCGCACCCTTCGCCGTAGCGCCTGACCAGACTCCCTATACTCTCCGATTCACCTCGACAGGGAGTCGCCCGTGTCCGATGCCGCCGTCCACGCAACCAAGCCATCCGTCCCGTTCCTCGAGCGCCACTATCACCTGCTCAGGCGGCTCCACTCGCTGAGCGGCGTGGTCCCGATCGGCATCTTTCTCCTTCCCCACCTCACGACCAACTCGTCGATTGTCTGGGGCAGCACGCTCAACGCGCACAAGTACGCCCCGCAGTACGGCGACGGATCCGCGGGCGTCGCCACCTTCCAGCACGAGGTCGACTTCATCCACAACCTGCCCGCGCTGATCTTCATCGAGATCTTCGTGCTGTGGCTGCCCATCGCGTACCACGCGATCCTCGGCGTCTACTTCGCGCGCAGCGGCCGCTCGAACCTCGACCGCTATTCGTACCAAGGCAACCTGCGCTACACGCTGCAACGGATCTCCGGCTACCTCGGCGTGCTGTTCATCTTCATGCACATCTCGAGCCTGCGATGGGGCTGGACCTACTGGGGGTTCATGCCGAGCTTCGACGCGAACGCAGCGGCCAGCACCACCGCGGCGCACCTGCAGGCGAACTACTACCTCAACGCCGCGTTCTACGCGATCTGCGTGCTCGCGCTCGTCTACCACTTCGCGAACGGCCTCTGGACCGCCGCGATCACCTGGGGCCTCACCATCAGCAAGCAGGCCCAGCAGCGCTGGGGCTATGTCTGCGCGGCCATCGGCCTGTCGCTCGCCGCCGCGGGCCTCACCGCCGTCGTCGGCTTCGCCACACTCGATGTGACGAAGGCGAAGGAGATCGAAAGCAAGCTCGTCGACGCCAGCACGCACTGAACCACTGAACGGATCCCTCCCACCATGGCAGCCCCTACCAAGCGTCGCGTGATCGTTGTCGGCGGCGGACTCGCAGGCCTCTCGGCCGCGGTGCGCATCGCCGAAGCCGGCACCTCCGTCGACCTCTTCTCGATCGTTCCCGTCAAGCGCTCGCACTCGGTGTGCGCGCAGGGCGGCATCAATGCCTGCAACGAGATCGCCCGCCAGCAGGGCTACTCGGAGTACGAGCACTTCGACGAGTCGATCTACGGCGGCGACTTCCTCGCCCACCAGCCGCCCGTGTACGAGATGGCGCACTGGGCGCCGAAGATCATCGACCTGCTCGACCGCATGGGCGTGCCGTTCAACCGCACGCTCGAGGGCCAGCGTGACCTGCGCCTCTTCGGCGGCTCGCTCTACAAGCGCACCCATTTTGCCGGGGCAACCACGGGCCAGCAGCTCATCTATGCGTTCGACGAGCAGGTCCGCCGCTTCGAGAGCGAGGGCAAGGTCACCAAGTACGAGCACTGGGAGTTCCTGCGCCCGATCCTCGATGCGAACGGCGTCTGCCAGGGCATCGTGGCCCAGGACCTGCGCTCGATGACGATCCGCGCGTTCCGAGCCGACGCCGTGGTGATGGCGACAGGCGGCAACGGCCTCATCTTCGGCAAGAGCACGAACTCGGTCATGTGCACGGGCGGCGCGGCCAGCCGCTGCTACCAGCTCGGCGCGTGGTACGCCAACGGCGAGTTCATCCAGGTGCACCCGACCTCGATCCCCGGCTCCGACAAGCTCCGCCTGATGAGCGAGTCGGCGCGTGGCGAGGGCGGGCGCGTGTGGGTGCCCCGCAAGAAGGGCGACAACCGCGACCCACGCCAGATCCCCGACGCGGAGCGCTACTACTTCCTCGAGGAGCGCTATCCGAAGTACGGCAACATCGTGCCCCGCGACATCGCCACCCGCGAGATCTTCGAGATCTGCGTCAAGGACGGGCTCGGCGTCGGCGGCGGCAACATGGTGTTCCTCGACCTCACCCACCTCGGGCGCGAGTACTTGGAGCGCAAGCTCGGCGGCATCATCGAGATCTACCGCAAGTTCGTCGGCGACGACCCGGCCGAGCTCCCGATGAAGATCTTCCCCGGCGTCCACTACTCGATGGGCGGCCTCTGGACCACCTACACCGCGAAGTCGGACGGCAAGGGCATGGTGCCGGGCGCGCCGAACTCGATGATGACCAACATCGAGGGCCTCTACGCCTTCGGCGAGGCGAACTACCAGTACCACGGCGCCAACCGCCTCGGCGCGAACGCCCTGCTCTCGTGCATCTTCGACGGCCTCTTCTGCGGCGCCGGCGTGGCGAACTACGCGCGCGACCGCAAGTCGGGCGCGGCCGAGTGCGATGCATCGCTGTTCGCGAACGCCGAGAAGCTCGAGGCCGGCAAGCAGCAGAAGCTCGTCGATTCGCGCGGCAGCGAGAATCCGTATGTGATCGCCAAGGAGATGGGCGACGAGATGACCGCGGCCAGCACCGTGGTCAAGGACGCGGCGCGCCTGATGCAGGCGCGCGTCAAGCTCGCCGAGCTCCGCGAGCGCTTCAAGCGCATGTCGCTGTCCGACACGGGCCTCTGGACGAACCAGAACCTGTCCTTCGCGCGCGCGACGCACGACATGCTCATCCTCGCCGAGGCGATGATCGAGGGCGGGCTCGAGCGCAAGGAGTCGCGCGGCAGCCACTACCGCACCGACTTCCCGCAGCGCGACGACGCGAACTACATGAAGACCACGGTCGCGAAGTTCGACCCAGAGAGCTCGCGTCCGTCGATCTCGTTCGAGGCCTTCGACCTGCCGCTTGTGCAGCCGCGCGCGCGCACCTACGGGAAGGTCAGCGGCTGAGCCGCTGACCTCGAGCGCCGAAGCGCGAGAATCGGAATTGGACCTCGGAGCCGCGCCCTGCGCGGCCCGGTTTCCTACTGGGGCAGGAACACGCGGTTCAGCGCCTCCGCGACGGCAGGCACGAACAGCACCACGCCAAGCAGCGCGAAGAAGAGCACGATCGACGCCAGCACGATGCGGTCCGAGCGCAGCGCGTCGAGCGGGCTGTCCGAGCTGCCGTCGTTCGCGCGGCGCCAGAAGCGATGGATCGCCAGCAGCACGAGCGGCGTAAGCATCGCGAGCCCATAGGCGCGCGGTCCGTAGAGCTGCCAGGTGTGCGCGGACAGCGTGTACGACAGGTACATGAGCACGGTCACGACCGCCGACACGCCAAGCAGCCACTGCAGTTCGTCACGGCCGCGGTAGTCGGCCGAGCACTTCCACGCACTGCCCGCGCGCTCGGCGCTCACGAGGTCGCACATGCGCTTGGTCCAGCCGAGGAACAGGCAGAGGAAGAAGACGCACAGGACCAGCCACGGACTGATCTGGACCTCGATCGCCACGGCGCCAGCGGCCGCGCGCAGGGCGAAGCCCGTCGCGATCGTCAGGACATCGACCACCGCCACGCGCTTGAGCCCGCCGTTGTAGGCGACCTGAAGCACGGCGTAGAGGGCGATCGCAGCCAGCAGCGCGTGGCTCACCGAGAGCGCGACGCCGACCGCAGCCGCGACGAGAAGCACGCCGAAGCCGATGGCAGCGCCGACCGACACGGAGCCCGACGCCACCGGCCGACCGCACTTCACCGGGTGGGAGCGGTCCTTCTCGGCGTCGATCGCATCGTTGATGGCGTAGAAGCCGCTGGCGACCAGGCAGAACGCCGCGAACGCGAGCGCAGCAGCCGTCGCCTTCGCGCCTGCCGCCTCGGTCTGCTGCGTCCGCACCGCGTTGGCCAGCCAGAAGATGAACGCAAGCAGCACGAAGCTGTTCTTGGTCCAGTCACCTGGCCGCATCAATCGGATGAAGTCGCGGGGGCTCGGCATGGTCGAGATGCTCTCGGAGGCGGGTGTTCTATCGGCGCTTTGGCGGGTGCATCGCCAAGACGGCGAGCACGAGGAATGAAAGCGGCTGAACGACGAACCACCTACGCGGGCGGTTCGACTCCAACGCTGCGGTTTGCGCGAATCGCAGGGGCGCCGAGAGGCACTATCATCTCCGCTCCGACATTCCGAGACCTACCCCAGACCCCGCCATGGTCGCCCAAACCTCCGACACGCCCCGCCCCGCCGCATCCGCCCGCACCGTCCGCTTCCGCATCAAGCGGCAGGATCGTCCCGGCGAGGCCGCCCGCTGGGAGGAGTTCGTGGTCGATGTCGAGCCGGGCGCCAATGTCATCGCCTGCCTCCAGCAGATCGCGCGCATGTCGAAGACCGCCGATGGCAAGGCGACCACGCCCGTCTGCTACGACTCCGGCTGCCTCGAGGAGGTCTGCGGCTCGTGCGCGATGGTCATCAACGGCAAGGTGCGTCCGTCGTGCTCGGCGCTCGTCGACAAGGTCGTCGATGCGAACGGCACGATCACGCTCGAGCCCCTCTCGAAGTTCCCCGTGGTGCGCGACCTCGCGGTCGACCGCCAACGCGCGTTCCACAACCTCGCCCGCGTGAAGGCATGGGTGCCCGTGGACGGCACCTACCACCTCGGCGCTGGACCCAAGGACACCCCCGCCAACCAGGAGACGCGCTACACGCTCTCGACCTGCATGACCTGCGCGTGCTGCCTCGAGGCGTGCCCGCAGTTCAACCTCGAGGAAGACTCGGGCAAGTGGGACAGCGAGTTCGTCGGCGCGCACGCGATCAGCCAGGCGCGGCTCTTCAACTCGCACCCGACGGGCGCCACGCTCGCCAACGAGCGACTCGATGTCCTCATGGCCAAGGGCGGCGTGAACGATTGCGGCAATGCGCAGAACTGCGTGAAGGTCTGCCCGAAGGAGATCCCGCTCACCGAATCGATCGCAGCCGTCGGCCGCGCGGTCACTGTGCACGCGGTGAAGAAGTTCTTCAGCGGGCGATAGTCGAGCGGTCGCGGCTGCGGCCGCTCCCTCTGGTGCTCATTGGATATGAGTGCCCGCAGACGAAGTCTGCGGAACACCGGACGCGGGAGTCCATGGACTTCCACGTCACCCGTTCCGCAGATTCCGGCTTCGCCTCCATCTACGGGCAC
>Ga0208783_10000090_pt1 | contig 51460 bp, 55 predicted proteins | sample DEB19_08_DNA_2_FD_184529 | JGI IMG/M metagenome (GOLD analysis project Ga0208783, IMG submission 184529) | Aqueous microbial communities from the Delaware River and Bay under freshwater to marine salinity gradient to study organic matter... | ecosystem: Environmental > Aquatic > Marine >... | reverse complement strand
GCCATATCCGCAAGAGCTTCCAGGTAGAAGTGCCCGCCTTCGTGGATTACCGTTGATTTGTCGCTGCCATCGGTCAACGTGGTAATGAAGGTGTTCGGGTTAAAACTACCCCTCTCGCCCTTGAACAGCGGCAGCCCCGACATGATCTTCTCAACCATAGCAGGGGTAATGGCTATCGACTGCTGCACACCGATTTCGTCATCGTAGACTTTGCCCTTACCGGTGAAATCGATAATTTCAATCTTACCGGATCCCCCGAGGGACTTCGTTACTTTAGATACCACTGAAGGCAGCAGTTTGTCGTAGAAGTCCTTCATGCCCTGACCCCCGACGGTTAAGCCGTCGGCAGATATAACATTCTTATTGTCGCCCTCAGTAACAGGGCCGTTTACTATCTTCTCGCCGATATCCTTTCCGAACACCGCCATGATACGGTCTGCGGAAACGTTTTCCTCCCATATCCTTTGGTTCGACGGATTGCCGTTCTTGTACAGTTCGAAGCTATAGGTACCGTATTTATTCTTAGAGTAGAGTATCTCATCAACTTGAGCTAACAGAGCGGCACGGTACCGCTCCGCCTGCTGGGCTCCTGTAGTCCAACTAATCCTGGTGAATCCGTTTTCGGCTGCATAACGTAAGAGGCGCTTAGTTACTAGCGTCACCCATGCCTGGGTGTCGGTAACAAAGGGTGCAGCTTTAATATCCGGTTTAATCTTCTTCTTATATGACTTGTCGACATTATGTGCGCGGAGTTCTTCCAGTCGCTCCTGTTCCTCTCTCGTTGGAGGGAGCCCTGCTATTTTATTCAATTCAGAATTTTCGGGACTAGATATACGGGCGATTATCGCTTCGTACTCAAGTTCGTCCGCTGTGAGTTTAGGTGGGTTTTTCAAGATGAACCCGAAGTCCCGTCCTTGCTGCGCCCAATCTGATTGCACTTCCTCGACAAAGAGCACCTTCTCCGTTTTGGGTTTTATATCGGGGCGCTTGGGTTCTGCCGCTCGGCGGGTTTCTTGTAGTGCTTTGATTTCTGCGGACAGCCTACGATCGCGATCCGCAGCTTCTGCAAGTACGGGATCTTCAGCCTCTAATTCAGGCGTAATGATGCGCCCGTTAGCCGCGTTGCGAAGATCCTCGTAGGCCTTATTCAACGCGGCGAATAGGTCTTGTATCTCCTGGGTTCTATTACCCGCAACCCACTCCGCGTGCTGTTTTTTAAATTCATCTAGTTGTGCCTGTTCCTCAGGCGTGTAGTTCTTAGCGAAGCGCTCATTGACCCGTGTGTGTGCTATAAGGTTTTCCGATAATTCTTCCCTGAAATGGGGGGCGTCGAAACTGCTTCGGAGGTCGAGATAAGGCAACCGGAAGAGGATCTCTCGGTAATTCTCCCCGCCGTCTAGTTGGTAGTCCTCGAATTCTGCCGGGTAGCTCCCTTCTTGTTCCTGAAGGAACGTTCGGGCGTCATCCAGATAATAATCTGACTCCTCGTCCCAAACGAGGGTGTACACTTCATCCCTGATATCATCCTCGACGTCCTCTCCTATTATCTCGTAAACAGACAGAGACTCCTGCAGACGACGCGCTAACTCGGATACATCGTCTCGGGAGTAACTTTCGAGGTCCTCAGTGTCGTGCCAATTCTCCCCGTAGAGTTCCCAAACCAGATGCTCAGGGTCGTCCAGCATCTCCCGCGCAGTGTCGCGAACCGCATTTTCGATCAAACTTTCATAGTAGGGGTGTTGGTACACATCGAAGTTGTTAAAGAAGCTCTCTCTAGCGACCTCGTAAACACGATCCTCGTCTATGGGATTATCACCTAACACCATTACTTCTAACTGCACACCGTTCTGGCGAACGAAATCCTCGACAGCGGCGACCTTCACGTCGCCCGTTCTCGTCTGTAACCAATCGAGGACGCCGACAGCCTCGACTTCCTCTTTCTTAAACTTGCCCTCTTTCTGTCGCGCCTCGATCCACTTGATCGCTTGGTCGGGTTTTACCGAGCCTTCCTTATTCGCGATCTTATTGAGTCCGCCGATTTCGCGTTCTAGGGCTGAGTAGAAGGAGGACTGTTGGTAGCCCCCTTCATCGGCATAGTCTTCGTCCCCGACAGAAACTTCTTCCTCATCAACCCCGTCAATAGCTCCATCGTCTTCGGATCCGAGATCGGAGGCAGTGAGTTGTCCACTGATAATTTTTCTTGCTGTGTCTTCATAGGATACCGTTCCTGAAAATTTAGTACCAAGTTCTCCGTATAGTTTTTTCTCGAAGAACCATAAAACCGCCTGGATGTCGGATATGCTTATGTCCAACCCGGTCGCCTTCAATTTACGCCGTGCTTTCTTTGTCGCATTGATCATGAAGGTACGATCCTTTGCGCCGAAAGGTGAATCCTCTATGCTGATAAAAGCTGCTTTATATATAGTGTTAGCAGCCCTCTCTATGTTGTGCTCCGCGAGCAACTCTTCGAAAGCGTCACCCGCTTTCTCTCTCGCAATCTTCATCCACTTTTCAGCATCCGCCTTTTTCGAAGGCTCGGACTTGCCAACCAATTGCGCCAAGCGGGTTTTGAACTTACGTGCCCCTAGTCTTTCCGCGAACGGTACTACCGCCGACACAACCTCGTCGTCGCTTAACTCCGGTTGGCCTATCAGGTTCCTGAACGTGTTGAGCCCTTCCTTGGTAGGTGCCGTCAGTAACAACCCACGATACCGATTAAAAGTCCTAGACCACCACCGATCCATCGTGAGGTACCCATGTGAGCCCATGAGATTCGCGTAGAAAGCGCCAAGTTTCGGCCCGAATTCCAGCGCCGCCATAGGCAGCATAGTAGATACTTCATACGGCGAGGACAGTGTTTTACCCGCTGCTTCCGCTTCGCGCTTCAGCTCCCCTAAGGTCTTTTCAGACATCAGGTATTGGTGCACCTTTTCTACATCTCCGCCGAACTCGTCGTATAAGGACTGTAGGCGGGAGATTACGACAGGTATATTTGTGCGTGCAGTTTTGCCCTCCAGAGACCCAAAACGTCCCGTCTTGCGGTACTCCGCGTAAGCGACGTCCGCCAATATCGTGTTGATACTCGGACGGTTACCGTCAGACGTTATCGCTAACAACGCGGTAAATGTGCTGCGAGCGTTTTTATCTGTTAGCAATTCGGGGTATTTTTCCCCCATGATATCGAGCGCCCTCTGGTATTTCCACGAATACCACCCGAGACCGGAGTTGTCGGGGTCCGACATTTCAAAGCGAACCTCTTCCGCTATCCAACTAGAGATTTTATTTATAGCTTCTTCAGAATAATCGCCCTTTTCGATGATCCCGTATTTATCGCGTTGACGCGCCTCGAGAGCCGCGACGACTTCCCGTGTGGTGTATTTACCGCCGGGTTTCAAACCATACTTTTTGAGGTTCTCCGTCTTCAGCATCAAACGACGAGCCGATTGCTGGTACCCCTCCGCTCCTACAGAATCGTTGACTCCATCAGCCGAGACCCATTCGGGTAACAGCCCGATCTTCTGATCCGCGTAATGCGTGTCAGCTCCGCTGGCCGTTTTGTTGTGCTCCGCGTAAGGTCCGAAATTCACCCAAGAATTTTGCCCTCTAGTCTCGGTGGTCAAAGCTCTGCCCGCAAGTGGGCTGAACATGCTCATGTGCGCCCGCCAAGCGTTCTCCTCGCCCGAGGCCCGGAAGCCAACGCCCTCTTTTACATGGCCGAAATAATCATGCACAACACGGAAAAGATCGTTAACTAAAGCCTTCTGCCCGCTTATCTCAAATTCAGTTTCTGCCAACAGCGGGTTATCTGTAGGGTCAAAGGCGGCATCAGATCCGAAACCCTCGCGAGTACTGAAGACCCACATATGGTTGTTGTTGATAACATCCTCAGTCATTTTGCGCGGGTTGCCCTCATACGGGTCGCCCGTTTTACTGAAATCGATGAACTCAATGACGAGCCCTGAATCCAACACCGCTTTGTACTGTGCTATAGTTTCTGCTGCGAGCGCCGCATAGGCTTCCTTAACCAGCGGATCTTGCGGATCGTGCTTCATCGCGTCGAATGCAGACGCTATGCGTTTTGCGCGTTCCGGATCGACGGTGACATACTGACTAGGCGGGTTATAAGGTAACCCCGCATCGGCCATATATTTACGGGTTACTTCTTCCGCTTTGCGGTAGTGCGCGGCGTTGAATCCCCCGACTTGTCGGGGGAGCCCTTTGAGACTTCCATCTGCTTCACGAGTGCCCTGATACGCCCTTGTCTCTGCCGATGGAAACCCACTTCTTCTGCGTTGTTCATATTTCTGTTCCTCCAGTTGTTCCGGTGTTGGCACCGGCACGGCGCGAGCGGCTTCGCCCAGCAGTACCACTCGACCTTGTTTGCCTTGATTTACGAAGTATCCTTTGAACCCGTTCGCGAGTACCTGTTGCTCGAAGGTATTGCCCCCGTCCCACGTCGGCGGATAGCTGAGATTCAGCGGGTTTACCGATGCGTCATAGATGTCGGTCAACAGCACTTCATGCTTAACCCCACCTAAGCCACTCTCCGGAGTAACACCGTTACCGGTGTCGGTGTAGAAATCTACTCTGGTTTTGATATTGTCATCGGTATTAGCACCGTACAACACCCGATCCCTTTCTTTGCCCGTCAGCCCTGTTCCGTACTTCATGCCGTCGAGAACAGTTCTCTTCTCATGCGAGTAGTGCACGCCGACCAAGGTCATCGATCCGGGTTTCTGTATCGTAGGTTGCGTGTAAAAATCAGCTCCGGGTGTATACCTGTCGTTAGCATCCCAATCGAAATCAACAGAGAAAATCGCACCGGTTGATGGTACTCTCGTGTACCCGCCGGCGGAAAACGCAGACGCGGTGTCGCTATACGTCGTCACATTGCCTAGATGGGGTTTAACCTGCCCGTCACGGTAGATAAAGCCATCACGAACCAGGACTGAGTCCTGATCATATCTGTTCGCGAAATCCCGAGCGGTTGCGTTGTCAACGTCGTATACCAACACGGAGGGCATTTCTGTCGCGTCTCCGGGATATCTGCCGTACACGACTTCATACTTCAACCCGCGAGCATCAAGATCTGCCAACAATTTCGCGTGCAACTTCTCATTCTCTTCGTCAGTCAAAGTGCTGGCGTTCGGATTGGTCGCCGCGACGATCATCCAGTTGCCGTTCTCCAGAATGTCCTGAATGTTCTCGGTCTTGAAATCCTCGGGCGTAGCAGCGGTAACCGGCTGCGTCAGCGTATCCGGTGTTGCCGTTGGGGTCTCGCCCCGCATTTGGTACTTGAGCGGATAGCGTTCATATATTTCAGTCGGCGTTACCAATTTACCCGTGCTCCGGGTTTCTCGAATAGCCGCAGTTCTGAAGAACTCACGGAACGGTACCGCGTAAACCGCGTTAGCCTCTCTATTAAAGCGTCCGGCTTTATTTAGTTCCCCTACTATTACCCGCTCAACATTTTTTGAATCTGCCTCGATTACGGCGTTCTGATCGGGGTGTTCCTGCAGGTATTGTTTATAAGTCTTACCTTCCACCGGTTGTTTCGCATACTCTTCCGCGCTCAATACCGGTTGATCGGCAGCTATGATTTGCTGTGCCTGCGCTTCAAATTCGGTTTTCTGCGATTGCATGAACTCCTGGGATTCGGCGAAGGTCATGCCTTCCGGATCGATCTTCAGGTGATCGAGCAGGGATTTCTCTGTTGGTGTTCCGGCGAAGTTCACCAGGTAATCCTTGACCGGTATCCGAACGTCGCCTTTCGTCGCACGAGCGATACGGATGTTGTCAGCAACTTCTGGCATCTTGTCAGTAAGTTCTGACTCAGACATGCCGCTCTGCAACAGCACTTCGTCGAGTTTCTCGACCGGAACGTAGACCGCATCCACGTCAGAATCCTCTGTCATGTGATCGACGAATTCGGCGAACGCATCTGTGGATAAGTTTCTCAGATTAGATTCCGATACCGCCTCTCCGACTTTCGCCAGCATGTCGCGGGTGCCCTCGGCACGCATCGCTTTGAAAGTATTCTGAAGCGCATCCGAAGCCGCCTTGTGGCGCTCCCTCGAGATGTTATCCTCGATCGTATTCTGTGCATCACGAATCATCATCGGCGAGAAACCGAGCTGAGTCAGCGACCCCGCTACCAAGCCCTGAGCTGCGGCTGCACCGAGACCGTCGTCCCATTGTTTGCCTAGTGCTACGTTTTCGGCCACACTCTCCAAGGCCGATTGTGACATCTCCTCGGCCCCTTCCACAACGGTGCCTGATAAGATCACTTTGGCCAAAGAAGGAGGAACGCCGGAGGTACTCAGGGCGTTTTTAAGACCGCCAGAGGCTATGTACGCATCGATATCCGGTAGCCCCAGTTTGCGTGCTATGACGTTCGATATCGCGCTTACCCCACCGGCTGCCGTGCCCGCCAAGGTTGCTATTGATTTTTGTGCCTCGGTTGTGGTGCCCGTCTTAGATTCCTGGCGGATCTTCTCTTGCAACCCGCCGGTTATCACCACGCTCTCCCCAAGTGCCGCCGCTACAGCCGCGCTGGCTGCTGGCGCGACCTTCTTCAGCACAGCGCCAAGTGCCCCGCCGCCGTACATCGCAGCCAGACTACTCAACACCATGTCGGATGCCGCGCTCGGGCTTTCCACCATCGCTTCCAAAGCACCGGTGAATGTTTTTTGCTCTGCGCGTTTCATGTTCGCGAGCTGTTGTTCGGGCGAGAGCATCCCCTCGAGAATCTGATCGAGTTCTTTAAACTTGAACCCGGCGTCTTCGAGCGTCTTACCCAGATCCTGTGTTTTACCTGGAACAAATCTGGTCGCTATATCAGCGGCACCAACAGCGCCCTGCGCCAACATCGAACTGCCCTTGCCAAAAACTTGCACGATAGGATCGAGAGCAGTACGCCGCCACATGCGGGCGATCTTATGTAACGCCGGCAGATCTTCAGAAGCCAATTCGGGAGTAATCGGATTGTTTAACAAATACCGGGCTAACCCCGGATTCGTCTCAATGAGTTGGTCCATCTGCGACCGTTTCTTGATCACCTCCGCTTTCGCTTCGTTCAAGTCCCTGATCTCGTGTGGCTCTACCCCGAGTTCCTTCGAGTACTCTTTGCGCTTCGCGGCGTCCGCCGGGTTGCCCATAAGCCCCCGATTAATCGCAACCGACACTCGGTCGGCTTGCAGCGCTTTGGCACTTAGAGGTTTAATCCTAGGTACTGGTGGGATATCGTTGTTGTCTTCGGGTTGTTCCAGTATGTCCGCCATTATTTTTTCGCCTTATTAAACGCTTCGAGTATCGAAGGGACTCCTTCTACTATAAATTCCGCTTCGCTATTATACTTGCGTTCTTTTGCCGGGAGTGCTTTTTCTTTCTTCCAGGCTTCGTAGATGTATACCTTCTGATTAGGGCCGAGGCCTTTTAACCCCTCTATTTTGTCGTAACGTTTCGGGTAGATATTGCTAAAATTCTCCATTCGGTAAGACTCCTCAGTGATGTCCCTCCAGAGCATTCCATGGTCTACCCCGACATACTCTTCGCTGGCCGACTGTACGATTTCCATCTGCTCCTGCCGCGTAGGGATCTTCCCTGGGTTCTGTTCTTTCCATTCCGCCAATTGGGATTCGACGAATCCTGCGTAAGCCGCATCGCGCTCCTTATTCCCGCTGGCGCTTTTCGGCTTGTTGGCCTTGATCAGTACGGAACTTATCTTGAACTTGCCGGCTGCGGTGTCGCGTTTCTCCAACATACCGACGAGCTTCTTCGCGTCAGCATCACTCAACCCGCCCCCCGCGTAGCCGTAGATATCGTTCGCGTCTACAGCTTTGCCTGTACGTATTTTGTCTGCGATGTCGGCGTACAAAGCCATATCCGTCATCTTACTGCCCTTGCCCCCGCCGCCCCCCGCCTGTCTCTGCATGGCTTTCTGTACCTGCAGCGCCAAAGCCGGGTTGTTTATCTTGAGATCCAATAGCCTCGGATCTTTCGGGCTGAGGCCGCCGTTCGCGGCTTCCATTAACAGCGAGCCCACAGCTCGGCGTTCGTCCGTTTCGCGTGCACGTACCAGATCGCCGTAAACGTTATCAACGAAGTTCGATGTCGTTGAGCTTTTCCCTTTCGTGAGTTCCAATTTCCGCTGTTGTATCTGTATTTCCGACGCGCCTTTGATACGCATGTTATACATTTCGGTGGCGATATCCCTCGCCTCATCTGCGGCGACCTCGCTCTTCATCGTGTCCTGCAATGCCTGGAACCGATTGCCGGACATTTCATCCTTGTTCGCGGTCAGGTACTCCTTGGCGTCTTGCACCCTATCGTTTAACAACATCGCTCTAACGACAGCTTCGTGCGCCTCGCCGTGTACAGAGTGCATTATAGAGAGCCGTAGTTTCTGATCCCCTTCGTCGTTGCCTGGAATGTTCTCCGCAAAGTAATCCGCCAGCAGTTTGTCGCGGGATGTCTTCTCTCGCGCCAGCACCTCAGGGTTGTTGTAGTTCAACGCTGCCGTCTGTGCTGACACGTCGATGGAAGATTTAAACACCGCACCGCGATGCTTAAGCTCTTCTGACATCGCGTGTCGGAGAAATCCTGCCTGAAAATTATCGCCGAGGTCTTTTGCCTCGACTTCGAAATATTGTCGAGCCAGCGGGTTCAGTTTCTCTGCGAACTTTGCAGCCGTTGCTCGGTGTAGATCCTCATACTTCTTATAGACCCCAGGAGCCGCAGCCGCTCCGTTCTGCAAGCGGGCGTAACCGTTCTCTCCGTAGGTAAGTTCGTTATGCGCCCTCTTGAGATCGAGCAGCGCATCCTGCGCATGCAATCGCGCCAGCCGGTGTTGTATGTCGACAACAGCATCTGCCGTGCGGGTTATCGTGCGCCCTAAGTTGGCTGTCGCTTCTTCGACTGCACCTGGGTTATACTGCGCAACCGCTGAAGACGGTCTCGCTGGTGCTCTCGTGATATCCGCTGCTGTGGGTAATACAGGCATTATTGAATTCCTCTCAAGCATTCGGTCTAGTCATGCCGTAGAACATATCCCCGGCGGTTGCTGCCCCACTCAATACGGTGGCCCCGGCGTTGATCCACCCAGCTTTGGCTGCGTTCTTACCCTCCAGGCGTCTGGCCCCCGCTTGAGCTCTCATGCTCGCGGCTTGAGAGCCGTAGTTGTATCGTGCTTGTTGGGCGTTGTATTCGCCCTCACGTTGGATGCCGCTTACGATATTGAGCACATTCGGGTCGACAGTTCCCGCACCCGAAGCCCCTGCTATAGCCAAGGCCCTCGAAGCCATGAGGTCCGCTTCACGATGCGCCTTGATAGCCTCCTGCTGCCCGGCGGCTTCTTGCTGCTTGGCGTTAAAATCCAGCACCCTCGCTTCATATTTGGCCGCAGCTTTCTGTTGCCGCCCTGCCTGGATACTACTAAGCGCCGAGATCCCCGCGCCGCCAATGGCCAACATAGGCATCATTATCTGCGCCATGTCATTCTCTCCTATAAATCCCGTCTTTAACTTTCACAAATCCGAAGTGTTCGAGGAACCCAGCCGATGTCGGTTCGTTCTCGTCCTCAAGCGCGAACAATTCTCCTTGAATACTGTTCAGGTATTGTCTGGCGAAGCGTATGATCTCTCGTTTGTATTTGCGTCCAGCGGCTCGTATATCCGAGAATATGATCCGCTTCCCGCCCCAGGAATAAATACCCGTGATCGCGATAGGAGTGTCATCTTCCGTCACCGTTACCCCCCGAAAAGAGATCGGCACCCCCGCCCCGAAGAACACCGTCAGATCACTGTTATTCGAATTTCTAACCATCAATGTCATAGTCCCTCCACTTGTGCAATAGCGCCCAGTACCGTACACGGTCTAGGTGCCGTAGCTCTCAGATATAATACCGCATCGGTGCTATTAGCACCGTTTACTGGCAGCGGCTGTTTGTCGTAGTAATTCCATAGATAGCCTACCTCGGTTTCAGTACCGTCGTCAATAGTCGGTAACGTGTCGAGATAGTTCTCATCGGTTCCGTACTCCAGTCCATCTGCATCGGTGTCGACCAACAATAACGATACCTCCGAAACTCTCGTGTTCGGGCCCATTGCTGGTAAGCCGAATGTAGAGAAGCCCAGCTTATTGCTCACGAACATCGCGTAATAAGACAACCCTACGCAAGCCTGCTCGACCTCCTCCGATAGATAAACAACTCCAGAGCTCACAAGATATTCACCGAGGTCCTTACTATTCCCCCAGGCGACTACTGTCTGCCCCTCAAGATGGTCCAACCCGGCTATTATATTCGTCAGACCCCCGTCATAGGTGACAAAAGAATCCGCGAGCTTACATGTCGCGCCACCCCGTGCCTCCGTCATCTTCGCGGATTTCTCCAGGTATCGAACTACCGTGTCGTCGATAACCCGCACTACAGAGAAATAAACTAAATCCTCCCCACAGGCACCGGGTAGTACGACTACATCCTCAACAATGCCCCTTGTTTCCATAGTCCAGAAGGCCTTCACCTCCTCCGCTTTGTCGAACGTTACTACAACCACACGCCCATCACAGGTGAGTAGGTACAAGCGGGTTTCTGGTCTACGTTGCACGGCTGTTCTAACGATTTTCGGGTAGCATAAATCCGGAACCATTACTGTAAGTTCGTTGACTTCGAAATTCTCTGAGGAGGCCAATACCTGAAACACCCGTTGCCCGACACGATCTGCGAAGAACGCTATCTCGTCCACCTTCATCGGATCGACTGCCGAGGTTCCGTTCGTGCTGCCTTCCTTCAAGTTGAAGTTGGAAGGAGTCAAAGGCTCGTCTATAGAATTCGACCGCGCCAGGATCTCCGCTGCCTGCGCCCCTACCAATAGCTGCCTCGAAGCCAGAAGCCAATTGATAGAATCAACTGGGCCTGCTCCAATACTTCGTGATATCGGCTCCGCGTCGCCCTCATTCAAGTCGGTGAAGCTGTAGTAATCGTTGACTGCAGAGCCCCATATTTTGTCCTTGCCTGCCCAGTATAAACGGGATTGGTACAGCGCTACTGCTGACGGGTACCCACGCCTATCGGACCACGCGCTCTCAGACCAGTCATCTGTCGCCGTAGCCTCGCCGAAGTCCTCAAGCACGACCGCGGTAACCACTGTCGGGCTTGTGTACGCAGTCACACGGGCCACTCCGGTAATCGAGCCCGTCGAGAATGTGATCGTCATGTCAATACTGCCGGCGGTATACGCACTCAGGGTCAATCTGTAGTAGACCACCTGATTGTCTAGTGCGTCGTTATACGTAGTAGTCACATCTGCGGTCCACGACTGCACAACAGTCCAGGAACCCTCTTCCCCGATTGACTGCTCCAAGTCGACGGTCCCCGTAAAACCGGTTCCCACCAGTGTTATGGTTATCGTCCGCCCCGCCTCTATGCCGAATACCCGTACCGAGTTCGATGACGTGGGGGCTGCTGCAGCGTTGTCCTCAAACACCGTTTGTCCCTTAGAGGTCAACCGGTAGAGAGATCCTACGTTGGTCTCTTTGAATATCCCTTTGGAAGCGGTGAGCGTGATAGTAGGTGCCGCTGCGGATGAACTTATAGCCGATGGTGTGATAGTCGTACCCGTAGTGTTCGGGACCCTGAAGGGCCCGTCCTCTGTCAAGTAATAGACTACAGACCACGATCGGGTGCTGCGCCTTTCGATCTTTACGTGCTGACGTGTCGTACCCCTCGCAATGAAAAGTATGTCACCAGACTGTGCATACCGCAGTTCGTCCAACGTTTCCTCGGGCAAGAGCCCTGTCGCGATAGACAATACTCCGGCGCTCTCTATGGCAACGGAATCGATGAGGCAATACACTGTTCTCCGGTTTATCAGGTGCACGAAAGCCGATGCGCCCGTAGGGGTGAACGTCAGGGAGTGAACCCCCGGCCCCAATTCGGTTTCGGTAATGTAATCATCCAGGTCGGTAGTACTGCCAACGCGCAGCAGGCACGAGCCCGTCGTAACATTTATCCGGATTGCGTGTTCCATGTTCTGGTCCCCGGCTGCGATTGTCAGCGTCTGGGAGCGTTTAGCCCCATTCGCGCCACCACCGGTGAGCCGCATGTACCCGCCCGTATACCAATCCGATATTGCGTCGACGCCCTCATCGTTGTCGGTCCAATCCGTCAGGGCCGTGGCAAAAGTGCCATTTGAGAAAGCAGTCGCCACCGAGGGGCGTGTCACCAGTTCGTCATCTACCCAGAACCGGAGCGCCTCGTCCGTTACCTCGATTAACGCCGTATCCGTCAGTGAGAACACAAATGGTATATAACGGATTGCCCCGATCTCCGTAGCGGCGGCCCCTATGTACTCCCACCCCGGGCGTAACGTCATCGCTCCGAGTGTTTGCGGAACCCAGTTCATCTGCTCTTCAGCAGACATGGCGATGCGTTTTACATCCCCCCGGGCCTTTGCCTTCTTATCAACGATACCGCGGTTGAACGCGATCTGGTAATCTTTAGCTGCCATATAGTGAACTATTAGATTGCCGGAATTGCCTGTTACCTACACGAGCAGAAGACCACCGTCCTGGAGGCAGAAACTGAGTCGGCCCCAGGACAGCATCTTTTGCCAAGGCATTGAGTTTTGCTCTCTCCACCTTGTCCTCTACGTCGGTCTCCTTGTCGGGTTGTAGGCGGCGTGAGACTTTATGCGCCAGATACAGCGCCACATAATCTGCGAATGTCTGAGGCCATAACGTAAGATCCAGCCCCAGTGTGGTAGCGTTCGAGACGTACTCAACGTATAACGTCTCCTCTTCCGCGTACCAGTAGCCACCCCTATCTGCATATCGAGATAGCGGTGAATTGAAGTATTCGTCGGTTGCTATTTGGTTTGCTCGAACGTAATCGGTAGGTTTAGCGAATGCGTTCGTGTACCCGAAGGTGGGTATCTCTGTGAGTGATGGCGTGAGTGCTGCTACTTTCGAGGCGAACTTCCAGTGTCCTGTTTCTAGGCAAGTAGCCACCGCGCTATCGTAGATCTCATTGAGTACTCTACTCGGCTCGTCATTCGGTGTCGTGACCTGTGCTGCCGTCACGATACGCAGACCCAGCGCTGCAAGTGCTTCGTTCCAGATACCCAGCTTCGTGGCCATTGCTTACCCCGTCATTTGGTTGGTTTCGTACTCAGCGATCCAGACTGCCGCGTCCTTCTTCGAGGGCAGATTTTCCGCTATTATAGCACCATCTTTGGCTCGTTGGACACACCACTTTCTACTGTTACGCCACACCGGGGTGAAGTCCGCGCCGTTGGGCATCGGCATCTCGTCCGCCAGATCCACGTAATTCAATAGTTTCACACGGATGTCGAAGTGCCCCACCCAGGTAACTATCAACTGCGCGAAAAACGCCATGTCCTCGGGTACTACATCGATAATCGACCCCGGAGTTACCTTGCGTGCTATATGGGTCCAATAGCTGTTATTCAGAATGTCTTCCTTTGTAGTGCCTTCCACAGGTGTCGCCGCGTAATGCGGGCGTTGGTATGCTGCTTCTTTAAGCTGGTTTGGCAGTAGTTTCATTTCCGGCATGTGATTCTCCTAAAAATATAAGGGGTTGCGGTGACACCACAACCCCTCAATTCTGTCACCTATTCGGTGCTCAGTCAAGCTTAGTCGGCGTTAGCCTTCTCGCAGATAGCGGTGCCATCAGATAAGTCGACTGCCCCTGGGTAAGTAGCACTTACCGTAATAACTCGGTGCATAGACAGATCACCGTCGGTCTGTGTGTCTTGATGCCAGACGTAATCGCCAACTCGCAAACCCTTACTACCACCATCGGTAATAAACCCCGAGGTATTAGCTGCGGCCAGTGCATCAGCGGATTCGTGGTACCACAAACGAGGGCCGGAGCCACCGAGTGCGGCGGTTGTTAAACAGATCAGAGGATCAGTAGTTGCGTATGCCATGTTAAATGCTCCTATTCAATGTCAGGATTACTGGGCTGCGTAGCCAGAACCGTCGTGATTAATAATAACCGCGCCTTCTGCCTGCAGAAGTTTCGCACCCATGTAAGCGCTGCAACGAGCCCAAGAGTAGTTGTTCTCGCCGTTGTAGCCTACTTCTGACTGGACACCGGCCCGGTCAATAGCATGGCCCATTGCGGATTTGTGGAACATGAAACATTTCTCTGCGCTCGTGCCTTTACCAGGCAGGTTCGGGTGCACGATCCAGTTCACGTTCGCCCAGCGGAACATTGTCAAGCTGTTCGTAAACGGCTTGTTGTTCACGTAGTCGACGTTGGTGAACTCTTTGGTCTGCATCAAATACGCCCAGAAAGCTGGGGTAATCAGGGCACTGATATTGCCATCCAGAGGCACCGCGTTGTTGCCGAGGATAGTCAGAGCATACATGGCCAGATCCAGCGATGCCTGTGCTGTAGCACCGGTATCCTGTGTCACGCTACCACCGTTCAGTTCGTTGATGATGTCAGCGTCGATACGACGGTTCATCACGGCCATAGAGGTGTACTGCATGATTTGGCGCTGATTGCCTTGTGAGGCGAAGATGTTGAAATTGGTCTTGACAGGTTTGTCATGCCATTCAACAAGTGTCGCAGTGTTCTGGTTCAAGTTGTCTGCACGACCTGGAATCAAACCATTCAGGCCACGAGTAACAGCGGAAGCGTCACCTGAATCGGCTACCAGGAACACAGCCTGATTTCCGCTAATAACGGCTTCGGTAGTTACGGTGTCTCTTACGAGGGATTGGGTTTGTTCAAAACCGGCGATAAACTCTTGTCGGTATTGAATCTGAAATGCGGATTCAGCCATTTTTGGCACTCCTATAAAATATGATAAAGTAAATTAATACTCGATCAAGTCTCAGGGGTGCCTCTCAGCTTGGCTCCGGGCCTCTTGCGAGGGGTGTCGGAAGGAGCCTACACAGGGCCTTCACTTAATACTAGGGCGAACTTACCACATGTGTGGCGTAATTGCAACAAAAAAACACCACCGATTGTGTCGGTGGTGAAATGCTCTCAACAAGCAAGGAAAGTACATGAATGAGCGTAGTCTACCTCATCTTTTCGCATCTTGCAAGACCGATGTTAATTCACGGAACCGAGCCTGCATCTTTTCAGACTTCGGTCCTTTCCAGTATTCGGAATTGGAATCGCCCATTAGCTTCTGAATATCGGCCATCTCGTCCTCTATCTGGCTCACAGCCATGCTACGATTGCCGTCCGTCAGAGTCGCCGTTGGGTTAATTTTACGTGCCAGGTTGTTCAGCCACACCAGCACTTCCGGATTGTTTGCCAATGCGGAACCATCCGGTAGACGTGCGCCCTGAACAAGATCGCTCACGCCTGGAGGGGCCTCATTCAATAGGTTCAGGATCATGTTACGGTTTCGGGCGAATTCCCCGCCCCATACTTCAGGGCTTCTTAGAGTCTCCATCGTGGCCTCGTATTGCCGGTTATCCTCGTCTATCCGTTCGGATACCGATTGCTCCTGTAACTGTAAATGCTGTGCGATGATGTCATTCACAACATCGTTCGGCAAGTTATGTTTATGCGCCACCTGCATGAAACTCTCGGCTATCGGGCGGTCATTGTCCCCGAGAATCAGCCCGTCGGGTAGCGCGATGTCGTACCCTGTAGGGTCATCTGGCACCCCGTTTGCTTTTCTATATTCTGCGATCTCTTCCGGTGTTGCGTCCTTACCAGGCTTGGAGTTCGCTTTAATTGAACTTAACTTATTCTGAGCCTCATACCCGGCCTTGATATAATCGTCTAGCGTGCTGTAACGAGACAACCGTTTGAGTAACTTATCGTCCCCGTTCGAGAGTCGGGTTCGCATGGCGTCCCAGTCCTCGTGTCCTCCAGCAGCAGCCCCGTCCTTATCGCCTCCTGTAGCCCCTTGTCCGGAGTCATTGCTATTCGTATTAGTTCCTGCCGCCTCATCTGCTGGAGGCGTCGTGATTGTTGCTGGCGCAGCATCTGTCGTTTTCGCATCTGGCGTATTCTCCGTATTAAGAATAGTTGCTCCGTTTCCTTCAGTTCCTGCCATTTTCAGTCCTCCTGGTTAGTCTTGGAAAAAGCCTGTGGCCTCAACGCCATCAGTTTGCGTACCTGTAGGCCCACGAAACGCCTACCTGATACGAATACATGCTCCCTTTCAATGGGGCGATAATCTACCTCATCCGTACCGGCTGCCCGGTACACGATCCAATCGATCGCCCGCTTCTGTTGCTCCGGTGTTGCGGTTCCTGCTACACACGCCTGTATCGCCATCACATCGGCCAATTCCCATACTGGCGGCGCGAAAGCTTCTGGTATCTTCTTCAAATTGCTACCCCTCCCACGTTAGGCGCGGCATTCGCCCCGCCCATTGTCCCCGCCGGCATCGGTGTCGATCCTACATTTTTAGCGATCTCCGAACCGGTTTTCATTTGTTCCAACAATTGCGCGATCTGCTGCTGTTGCTGTTGTTGCCGCACCATGTCATCGACCTCGCCTTCAGAACGCAGCCATCCAGGCGGTACACCAGAAGCGATCAACGCCTCACGTGTAGCCTTCGGTACGTTCAATAGGTTTATAACACTAGGATCGGCTGCCGCTGCCTGCGCCAATGTCGCCGTGGCTTCTAGGTACTTCTGCATCTTAGCTTTCTCAATGGCGTCGTGTAGCGGGGATTCAAACTCAAACTTAATATCCGCCCCTTGCAGATCTTCTGGTATCGGTCCTACATAGACACCGAAAACTCCCGCGCGTAGCATGTTGCTGAAGCTCTTCTCACATAGCGGCCCGTTATATTCGATCTCCATTGGCTCGAATAAGGGCAATGCGCCCCGTATGTACTCCTGCACTCGTTCTGCCGCCTCATAAGCGGTCATATTCGGTGTAGGTGGTGGTAGTTGAATCTTGTTCAGGAAGAACGCCTCATAAAGATCGTTCTTGATCCTGTCGTGCATATCCATGCCGAGCGGGATGCCACCTTTATCTATGGTAAGCGGTCGCAATACCTCACCGAGTCTCTCGTCGTACTCACGATCTACCCAGGTGAGCCCCCCGGCCATGACGTTCACATCGCTTCGGAGTGCCCCTTGTACTCCCAACATCGGCGGCGTAACGGCTTTCTCTCCGGCTTCAAGCAATGTCACTGTCATCTCTTGCAGGGTACGCGCATCCGGTGTGGCTATCACTACCGCTGGCGAGTACGCATACTGAGATCCTGAGACTGTGTGCCATCTAGGGATTATATACGTGCACTCAGGTATCGGCACCTCTTCCAGTATGGTTTTTGTACTCAGTTCAATGTACAGAGACACATACGGAAACCGGTTCCCTTTGTTCTTTTCCGAGGTGTATATGTGGGAGGGTAGCTCTACGTGCCAGACTTTCGCCTTGTCGTAGGGGTTCTTCTCCATCTTCTCTTTGAGCTCCTTCGGCATCGTCTTGGGGAACTTGCGATTCAAAGCTGCCAGAGTAACATCATCCCACAACCTATAGACGGTATCAATGATGCCTTCCTCATCCTCGCACCACACACAATCACGCAGGTGCCACGTCCGGAATAGCAATCCGTTGAGCTCACGATTATCTGTGATCTGCATCACCGCTTGGCCAAAGGTCACGTAGTCATTATCAGCTTGCTTCGTAGCTTTGTTGAATCCTGTAGGTTTGTGGTACATCGCTACCCGCTGCACTCGTTCCGCTTCGTCTAGCCAGACTTTTGCTTCGTGACTCAGCTTATCATAGCCTTGCACCCTAGGATGCATCCAGCTCTTATTCGTCGGCCTCAGCATAGTGCTGATAGCATTTGCCAGTTCTCTGCGAACCAGCAAGGGTGTACTAGCCGATATGCCTGGGGTAAGATCGTTCCCGATTCGTATCGGTGTGGTGAAATCTGCCCTCTCGGGGTAGAAGTTCTCCGCGATCTCTTGCCAAAGCCGTAACAAAGGGCGCTTCTCTTCGAAGAGCTTATGCCCTTGGTGTAGGATGAATTCTAGGGTCATACTAGCCTCCGAGTGCGTCCCCCTGGGACAGTATCGTACTCGTTCGCCCCTTACCGGCTTGCTGTTTCAGCATCGAACGTCGTTTTGCTGCGGCTGTCGCCATAGGGTCCGCCATCGGTATCACTTTCGGCGGCGGCGGCATCTTAGGTTTTTTCAACAATCCCATAATCACCTCTATAGAGTTTGCATTACACTGGTTAATAAAGATCCGAAAGTGAACGCCAGCGATAGAACTACCACTACTGCTACGCTAGTAAGCATGATACACGCGATCGTTTTCAAGGATTCCATCTATTCCCCCTCAGTTATACCGCCTTCCACGATTCACAGATATCGTTCGCGTTTTATTGTAAACGTTATCCTCCCAGCCGCCTTGGACGTTAGCCAGTCTGAATCCATCATACCATGCCATCACTACCGCGTCGCCCTCGTCCGGGGATCTCCCGAGTTTGTCCCTCACGTCCTCTTTACTCTCAGCAACTAGCATTATTGTATCACCTTGTTTCTTAACAGCATAGTAAGGTGCACATAAGTCCGCCCGAAGCGTAACACTTTGAGGAAGCTGCATCGTCGAACCCCCGGGTTGTGAGGGGTCTAGCGCCTCTCTTAATTTCCATAGCGCCTCAGTTCTCACATTCGAGAAACCGAATTTTCCGTCTAATGTTTTACGCTTAGATGCTTTCACCCCCATGTAAGCGAGCGCGTCAATCTGGTTCGACGTAAGCTGCCCGTAGCAATCTGCCCCCCAGCCGCCGCCGACGTCGACGATAACCTTCGCGTTATCCCTCCGTAGGGCGAGTACGCGGCCCGCTGCCTGCTTCGGGTCCGCGACTTCTTTTCCCGGTATCACTATCAGAGGAGCGAACCAGGAATCGTGTCTTTGAGCTATTACGAATTTGTCTTTTGCCACCGCTACATCACAACCGATTGCGCACATCGGGATACCTACTGGAGGATTCGGCCTCCACCGCTCTTGAGCTGCTATAACCCACGCGGACGGGATCAGTTGATACGGGTCGTCCTGGATACCGGTATGAAAGTTGCCGTCGCGGTACGCGGCCCTAAGCTCCGCCGGTAAAGAATCCAGACTCGCTTGGTAACCGGTGCCTACCAGATCCGGATTATCTGCCAGCGCTGCCGGGATGAACGTCCTGGATCTCGCGTACAGCGGCCTATCGCCGTCCAGGTAATGCGGCCCTGGTCCGTCGACCTCTTCCTCTTCGCCTTTATTGTTCGTCGTGTACCAACGCAACTCCCCGGGTTTCGCGGGCCTCGGGTGCCGTGGGTCCAGCCAGGCAGCCCAACGCCTCACAACCCATTGCCCCTCGGGCCTCGTCGGTGGGTTCCCCGCTCCGATGATCCGGCAACGTTGCCCGGGTTTCGTCGATCGGTTCCACCCGGTAATAAACACGTACTGTGATTCGGTGAAATCTGACAACTCATCAAAACAGTTCTTATTAACTATTCCGCCCTTTGTTATGAAGTGATTGACTTCTTCCACTTCCATGTCATATAGCGTTCGTACCCCGATTGGAGTTACTGTCGGGGCGGTAGTGTATATAAGGCCCGTCTGTACCTTTCGTAACCCACCCGTATACGGGTGGGGGTACTCTGTACCTGTGCGCGTCCCGGCAGACAGTAGCGCCAGTCGTTCGGTGGTGTTCGTCGGCACCTCCCAACCACTTCCTGTAAAGAGATAGTGAGCGGAGGACTGTAGCTGTCTAATATTCCTACCATCGGGGTGCTGTACCGAAAGTTCTACCGTGTCTTTGTTTGGTATAGTGTAGACTCTGTTGACCCGTTTCGGTCCCTCCAAGGTGGCAACAAGATCCCCTGGTACTATCTCTACCATTCTCCGATAACATCCATCTGCCATGAGCACTTCGGTATCCGGCCCGACACAGTACAGATCCTTCGCGTTGCCCTTATACTTTTGTTTATCTTCTTCTAACTGACAACCCCCGAGTTCGATTAGTTTGTCCGAATACCGCCAGATTCCTGATTGGCTGTTGTAGCCCTCTCTTGCTCCCAGGATTTCAGTCATCCTCTCCACTAGGCCGTTAACCTCTCGATTCGTTCTTCGCAACACGAGCGACTTGGTATGCCCTGTGAGCGCTAATCCGAGTAGTAGGTCCGTGTTGTGTGTTACGATGAAATCGTCGGTTATGTACAGAGAATTGGCGTTTGATACGGCGATACATACCGCCTCATCTTCCCGTACATACGTTATGCTCTCGATAACCCTTCCTTCGCTTTGATGTTCTATGCTCGCCGCTACCGCTATCTTGCGGGGGAGTCTAAAAGCGCATTCGGGGTTCGGCAGCTTGATACGAATACAATATGCTTTCTGCCCCGTTAACTTCTCACCTTTATAAGTATAGTTCGGGTTCTTCTCGGTTCGAGTCGTAACCGCCCCAAGTGAGCGGGCCAAGTGCTCAACGTCAGAGGCTAACACCTCCGACACCGTTGTGTAATAACAGGCCCTTCTAGGCTCCACCCACCCATCAGTATCCATAAGCCCTTGCAATAAAGCCCATCTCTCTTCTATCGGTGCGAATAGGTATTGCCTCGGTATAAACTTATCGTGCGATTTACAGCCGAGGAGGTCCAGGTCGGATAGCTGGTCCTTAAGCTTCTTCAACATAGGTCCGCGTAACGCATAGGTATCCGAACGCTTATTTTGCTCTACCTTAACCCGACAGTCCTCACCGGCCCAGGCCATAAAAGCGGAGGCGATCTCCGCGTCCATAGATGTTAGTCCAATGCCTTTTTCTGTAATATGCCCGTCCCCAAGCAGCAAACCCAATATATAAGGGTCAATCTCTCGACCAACGAACACCCCTCGGCCTTTCAACTGCCCCGCCACAGTGAAGTTGACAGGTTCCGTTACTGGTATCGCGAATCCTCTCCTCCTGCCATCATCGCGGGTTCCCTTTTCCATCTCGGCTATCATCTGCCGGGTTGTCCACTTACGTGCTGACTCAGCGCCGCAAGTCACCCTATTGCCCTTCTTGGTGTTCGCGTGCGTTCTCCAGGCCAGCCAGTTGTGGTCCAACCCCGCCTCAGTCGCACCTCCGTCTCGCATTGTCACCCGGTATATACTTACCGTACCCTGCGGAAATACCCCTATAACTTCTTGTACGGTGCCATCTGTCGCGCACAATTTATCCCCAACTTTGAGGTCGCCAATCTTGCGCCAACCAGTTGGGGTTAGTGTAAGTGATTGAATTGATTGAAGCTTTCCACCACCTGCAGCCCCGCCATAGAATACCTCGTCCGCTTGGCTGAAGAACGCTTCCGTTTGAGGACCCGGGTTCGGTACCCACGGCAAATGCTCCGTGACTGCTGAAGCAAGCGCGATAGCCTCCTTCCTGTCGCTCGGTGACAACTCATTCAGTATCTGTAGTAAATCATCTGCTCTAAACATTCTATAAACCAACTCCAATTAGTGGTCGTATTTTCAACGGATCTGGCAGAACGCCCCCGCCTATAACCAGCTCCAGGTCTCCCGCTGATTGAATCAGGAATGTTGCTGCTGATAGTTCTATCGTATTCGTATTCTGGGTAGTTGCCGGTGTTAGTGCAAGCGTGGCCACGGTTAGTTCTAAAACAACATTCGCGACATAGGTGACATCCTGCGGCACAAATAAAAACTCTGGAGGGGTAGGTGTGACGGTATTCCGATTCTGTATCGTATTCGCTGTGAAGGTCGCTGTCGGTGTCGTAAGCGTAGCATCGAGGGTTTGTGTTAAAGCACCTGCAGTAAAGTTGAATGTCGCTGCGGTTGGCGTGTTGTTCATCGCGAGGCTAACGTCTGTGCCATCGAACCCAAAGGATGGCGTAGATAGCCCGTGTGAGTTGGCACTCGCTATAGCATTGCTGGTAAAGCTGAATACCGCTGCTGTGGTAGACATCGCAAGGAAGCTGTTATACGCCTGCCCGCTGAAGTTGAATGTAGCCGCTGTCGGCCTATTTGTCTGGGTATTCTGCGTCGTTTTAGGGCTAAAAGTAAGCGCGCCTGTTGTCGGGTTCAGAGTCAATCGGTTCTGCAGTGTGGCAGAAGTAAAGGTGAACGTGGCCGCTGTCAGATCCTTGACTACTGGCGGATTCAGGTCATCGATGAGGCGCTTATCAAACCAACCAACGGTTATAAGTTGTGGATCGAACCACCCCTTATTTACCGCTGTCTTGTCCCAAAGCCCTTTTACGATAGCCATAGCCGCCTCTTAGTAGGTATGTATTATCGCATACCCACCCCCACCCAGACCACCCGCTCCGCTGCTGGTTCCTGTCGTGGCTAGGCTGGCCCCACCTCCGCCACCTCCCCCGCCGCCTAAACCTCCAGCACCTCCGGCTCCTGCATCCACTGTAACCGCCAGGGCATTAGCACCACCACCGCCGCCGCCGGACCCCCCGCCTCCGGTAGTGAGCAAACTGGCCCCAGGTCCGCCCGCCCCGCCGCCTTTACCACCTATAAACCCCGCTGTTCCCCCAGCATTACCTGCACTGAAACCAGAAGCCCCGCCGGGTCCTGCCGCGACGGCGGCAGGCGTAGCGGTATGCGCCCCGCCCGACCCGCCGCCAGCTCCGCCGTACCGAGAGGCACCCCCCGCACCCCCCGTTCCAGGGATGGCACTGGAGCCCCCGCCACCACACCCCCCGAATTCTGTAGTATTCGAGACCACCGTGGCTTGCCCCGGCTCCCCTGAGCCTAATAACCCTACCCCTGTTGGCCATCCAGCCGCGCCGCCCACAGTTGTGCCAACGCTTCCAGCGGCACCTAGACCCGCGCCTCCCCCTCCTCCACTCGCCACGCCAGAACTAGCCCCGCCCACTCCACCCCCGCCGCCGAATGCTGATAGATAACTCCCGAAAGTAGTCGTACCGCCCGTGCCCCCATTACCCCCGGCTGCGGCTCCCCCGCTACCTGCTACGCTCGTGCCAGCCGTTCCGCCATTGCCTATCGTCACGGTAACTGTATCTGTTAGATCACTAGCTGCGAAGATCTGCTGCATATAAGCGCCACCTCCCCCACCGCCGCCGCCTTTCGTAGCCACCGCGTTGTTCACTCCTCCTCCGCCGCCTCCACCTCCTCCACCCCATAGCTCAACAACCACCATCGTTGCTTTCATGTGCGTTGGTTTGGTCCAGGTTCCTGTACCCGAGAATTCTTGTCTATCAACCGCAGAACCTATCGCAGTAATGTCGTCTATAGGCTGCTGTACTCCACTGGCGTTGTACTCGAACCAACCGCGGTCATCGATGAACTGCACCGATTCCCCGGCTGCTAACGTAATTTTGTATAAGGATTCCGCCGTTGTGCCGTCGTAGTGTTCGACCTCCACCGAGGTTGCTACGGATGCGTGTGTGTTGAATATTGTTATGTGCCGTATCGATCTATAGGTCGATGCGGCTGGCGCGGCTACAATAGTCGTAGTCGTGTTGGTTGTTATCGAGGCGGTATTCGTTCGTCCGGGAGTCATTACGCCCGAGGCGTTGTCTATCCACGAAGCATGACAATCGATAGCCGATCCGGTTGTACCGGTTATGACTCGTATTACGTCTGATGTGCTTGCAAGTATTATCATATTTTAGTATGTATAAACAATAACATAACCATCTCCCCCTTTACCCCCCGCTCCGCCGTCGGTTGTAACTGCAGTGGTCGTCCCCCCGCCGCCGCCGCCGCCTCCTCGCGCACCTCCGTTGCCCCCCTTACCCGCATTAGTAGCCGCAGTAACCGTAGACCCGCCACCTCCCCCACCATGGCCGCCGCGTAGTGAAGTTCCTGCCGATCCTGCTGTGCCATCTGTCGGAGAAGCGCCGCTGGTTCCTGCTGCTCCTCCCCCTCCCCCGGATAGACTGTACGTTCCTGAAGCGCCGCCCGCCGATGGTGCAACAACCGCGGGTACTGCATCGGTACACCCCCCGGCCCCTCCGCCGCCGCCGCCTCTCATAGACGTACCACCGGCGAATACCGCGGGTGTGTTTGAGGAACCCCCGCCGCCCGCGCCACCTTCATAGGCCGGTATTGGCACCGTAGCTACACTTGACGCTACTCCGTTTCCGTTTGTCGCGTTAGTTGTAACAGCAGGAACCCCCCCAGAGCCCCCCGTGGCCCCCCCAGTGCCCCCCGCGCCGTTCCACCCCGCACCGCCGCCGCCGCCCGAGTTGGCGGCGGTGTTTACTCCTCCAGCGCCGCCGCCGCCGCCGTAGGCTAGATAGTTCCCATTGAAAGAGGTAGTGCCCCCAACCGCTCCGGCGGTTCCCGCTTGTGGCGCGGTGGTCGTGGTCTCAATACCTCCTTGTCCCCCGAGTCCTACCACAACCGCCACGGTATCGGGTAGTACAGAAGGATCTATTATGTACCGACGAAAGCAACCTCCCCCTCCACCTCCCCCGCCTTTGTGCACCGTGGCGGCGGAGGCAGCAAAACCGCCACTACCCCCACCACCGCCACCGCCCCACATGTCGACTATTACCTGCTTCGGTTTAAAGGTCGTGGGCTTTACCCAGGTTCCATTCGCGCTGAATTCCTGGACATCCACATTTATTCCTGCGCGACCTACACCAGCTTCCGAGCCTTCGCTGTTGAACCTCTGCCAGCCAGCGTCGTCGTCATAAACGACGAACTCCCCTGGCAGCAATGTTGTTTTGTATAGAGTCTCCGCCGTTGTTCCATCGAAGTGTTCAACCTCAATCGAGGTGGCTACCGAGGCATGAGTGTTACAGATCGTGAGGTTCTTCAGTACCCGATACGCCGACGCCCCAGGCGATCCGCATACCGTGGTTGTCGTGTTGGTCGTTATCGAGGCCGTGTTGGTCCTACCCGGCGTAATCGTGCTCGATGAGTTGTCCACCCACGAGGCGTGGCAATCGATAGCCGATCCGGTTGTACCGGTTATGACTCGTATTACATCGGAAGTGCTTGCAAGTATTATCATTTTAGTAACTGTAAATTATCGCGTATCCCGCTCCGCCAGCCCCGCCAGCGCCCCCCAATCCTGGGTTTTGCCCAATACCTCCGCCACCTCCGCCTCCACCTCCACGCCCCCCGTTTCCGCCAGCCTTACCAGCAGTCGCGGCTGTTACCGTAGAGCCACCACCTCCTCCTCCGTGTCCGCCGCGTAGAGAAGATCCATCAGACCCCGCAGTGCCCACCGTCGGTGACGGGCCACTCGTACCAACTGCGCCCCCGCCACCGCCGGTTGCTGAATACGTTCCAGAAGCCCCGCCATCCGACCCGGTTGTTACCGCTGGGGTACTGGTATGGCAACCCCCTTGACCTCCGCCGCCGCCGCCGCGCATGGAAGTACCCCCAGGAAACGCCACCGGGGTTGCCGCGCTAGAGGCGCTCCCGCCAGGGGCCCCGCCCCAGTCGGCCCCATTCGGGTTCGCCGCTGCGCTGCCTGTAACTCCCTGAAACCCTATCGCTACTGTTGTTGCAGTAGGCACGCCTCCGGTCCCCCCGACTGTCGTTCCTGTACCGCCAGCGCCTTCACCGCCGCCGCCTCCGCCGCCTCCTGATATCGCTGCGGTTATCGCACCGCCTCTACCGCCGCCGCCGCCGTATGCAGATAAATAGCTTCCGAAAGTGGTTGTACCTCCGACGCCGCCATCCCCGCCAAGCGCACCTGCTGCTCCTGGTGTCCCCGCAGTCCCCGCTACCCCGATCGTGACAGCTACCGTACTGGTGAGATCCGAGGCCATAAATACTTGGCGCACGAACGCCCCGCCCCCACCTCCGCCGCCTCCGTGAGCCGCGACTGCAGTAGCAAGTGAAGCTCCGGCTCCACCTCCCCCGCCCGCGCCCCATAGATCGACGATAACAAATTTCGGGGTGAACCCAGTGGGTTTAGTCCAGGTTCCGTCCGCCGCGAATGCCTGTTTGTCGCACGCAGCCTGAGCGACACCGGCCTTCATCAATTCACCATTGGCGTTGAAACGTTGCCAGCCAACCCCTTCGGTGTATATTACGAATTCCCCAGGTCCCAGAATCGTCGAGTAGATCGTCTCTTCCGTGGTTCCGTCGTAATGCCCAACGTCGATGGACGTTCGTACGCTCCCGTGTGTGTTGAATATGGCTAACTTCTTGATTCCTCGGTAAGTCGAGGCTGCTGGCGAACTCACGACCGGTGTGGTCGTGGCTGTAGTAATCGAGGCGGTATTGGTCCGCCCCGGTGTGATAGTACCCGCGTTGTTGTCCACCCAGGTGGCGTGACAATCCACCGCTGCGGCTGCATCGGTGGTAACGCGAATGACGTCTGACGTACTCGCGAGTATGTACATGCGCTACCTCGGTGAGGTGTAAATGCCAGAGGCGTTCAGCGTTATAGAGAAATCCGCTGCCACGTTACCCACGTCCGCACCGAAATCATCTGTATAGCCTACCAATGTCGAAGTACTGTTGACCCCGGTATCGTAGTAAATAACCGCTCTTCGGGCATTACTAAAACCCGATGCGTGTTGGGACCACGCCGTCGGGTCGTCAGCGTCGAACGTCAATAACCCCGCACCACTCGGTCCCGTCCAGGTTGGTGACGCCAGAGCATTACCCCTCGCCGTATAGTTCGATCCCGTCACCTCGTTTGTACCCGGGGTGCAGTCGTCGTAGTAGTCGTAGGTATTCTGATTCGGGCTGAACGATGCAAATAGCGCGATCTTGAGCGTACCCGATACCGCTGCCGCCCTTGTCGGATCGGCAACGATCTTACGCCAATTATCAAACAGATTTAATGTTGTTGCCATAGCTTAATCCCCCAATCGTGCCAGCAATTCGTTGCATTCTTTCAACGTGTTAGGTTGGCGGAACCCGAGATCGAATAGGATCTGCTTGTGCGTGTTGATCGCCTGTGTAATCTCAGTCGTCGCGGGTGCAGATAGTAACCGGGCCAATCGTGACGCAGCGCGTTTGGCCTTTATCGCGTGTATCGACTTCCCCACAACAACCTCAACTGGATGCGCTTGCAGCTCACTTTTGGTTGTTGGTTGGTCCAGTACCGCGTCAATTAGGTTCGCTACGTTCGTCATTTTGTCAACCTGTACTGTAGATGGATCGCTACTTTCGTAGCTGCCGATAGGGTTACGTTTAGCGCTTCATTTGCCGCTGTTACCATCCAACCGTTCTCGTTATACGGCAGAACGTACCCGCCGTTAGCGGCTAGATCATCTGCGGAACCGATGGCTGTCGTCGCGGATTTGAACGTGACAGTATTCGCCCCGGTCGACACGACTTTGAGCGAAACTACCTCGATCTTGATCCCCGTCCCTTGTGCCGCTAACAATTCTGCAGTGGCCGCTGCCGATGGGTTCGCGATCAGAGTGATAACCCCGTTTCGTTGTCTTGGATGCGCGCTCATTATTGCTTGCTCCTGATTTCGTAGATGAGGTTGAGGACATCTTCCTTATTCTCAGGAATACGCCCGAGTTCCTCTTTTACTTTGTCCTGGTATACCTGAATACGTTCCGCGACTCCTTCGTGCCCTTCAGGCATACCGAATAGCCGTTCAAGTCGCTCCAACCACACCAACACTACAGGACCCCCGAATGTCGGCGCTCCCACTTGTCCTTCTTCCGGTAGTACTGCTTTACGTCGTGCCATAGTAACCCCCGATAGTGAGGCCCCCGAAGGGGCCGTTAAAACGTTACACCGCTCCGCCGTCCGCAGCACGATCCATCGTGATATGGAGGTAGTCCAGGTCCAGAGTCATGCTAGACGCGGTTGCTGTTTTGGATACCGTTACGACTGGGGTGAGATCCGTGGCTGCTGTGATAGCGTTGGCCAGAGTCGTACCGCGTTGTACGCCGTTGATGTAGAAAGTGGCGTTGCCGCTGCTATCTACGTCTACTCGTAACGTCAGGTACTGCGCCGCTACTGGTGCTACGCCTGAGTTCTGGTGAGTCGCATCAACATCCGCCTTGACCCCTGTCAACCAGATGTTGTCGGTTGTCATACGGGTGTCAAACATGAATCCTACCGCATCGCTCGCGTTGGTTGTGAACGTATCTGCTGACCCGGCTGACATGATAGGCGCTTCAAGAGACGCGGCTACGGTGTCGGTGAACCCGACGAACACGTAACATTCAGTAATCTGACTCAGTTTCAATCTCGCCTGTAATGATAGCCCGCCATTGCTGGCCTGCCACATCAACTGATTCGCGGTCATTTGTTCCGTGTCGGCAGCCAGACCTGTACCAGCGTCGCCGGTTGTGAGTCGTAATACGCCGCCGATGCCGCCGGTTAATATGGCCGCAGAGGAGGTAGCCGAGTCGGTTCCCTCAACGAACTGCCATACGCTAGTTGATACCCTATCGCCGATGAAATCGTCGAATAGCGCTACACGAGTCGGGCTCGGTAGCGCGATTTGTTTGCCGTTGTCGCCGGATACAAACCCCTTTTGCGACAGTAATACGTTTCCGTGGTCTAGGCCAAGCTTGCGGCCCATGATTGATTTTAGAATGCGTGACATGGTGATGCTCCTATAATAGTTGAACGTCTATGCTTAGTGGTGCTTCACTCTTCCGAGTTCTGTTTGCTCTCTATCCCGCGTCGTAACACGAACGCGAGCCGTCGAGCGATATCCTTATCCCCGACATCCTCCGTCTTGATATCCGCTTCTATCTTGTTGTTTTCTTTGTACATATTATTCTGCTTAGCGAGCGCGTCCAACGCTACCAGCTTATTATGCATCTTGTATTTTATAGTGACTCTGCCGGTGTCGTCCGTGGTTACGTCGACTGCAGAAATGGCTGCTGCTACGTGCCTGGGTAAATCCTGAATAGGTCTAGGAGCTCCCGTATCGGGGTCCAGAAGATCCCTTACATCCGCGAATGCTACGTCGGCGGTCTCGTTGGTGATGCGTTGTTCCCGTGACAGTGGATCGCATTTGCTGAAATTACGATAGGCTCTCAGCTCGTGCTGAAGCATTAATGAGGGTGAGGTATGCCGGAACGGGTTGCCCGTGGCGTTGTCCGCTGCTACCCGATCTCCTCGAGTCTCTTTGAATATCGCGAACCACTTCGCTTCTAGGGGCGATAGTTCATTCGGCATATCTCCGAAGAGGTCGCCGAAGTCGGTGTCGTCTCTGTAGTAGTCTATAGCCATAATGCGCTAGAGACTACTACAGTAACGTTATGAGGTCAATGGTGTTTTCAACCCCGACTCCCATCCTCCTCTAACATCTCCTTACGCCGTAATAACGTGTCCAGCGCCTCTTGGATGTCCTGCTCCTGATCTTTCGTTCCCCGGGCCCCTGACACCAGCAGCTTCTTTACAGCATGTGCCACACGACTATCACGCACCTCAAATAACTCCAATACCCGGTACACGTCTATCTCTTCCAGGTGCCGGACATCCTTGAAATAGTGGCTGTGCTTCCGTTGTGGGGGCCGTGGTGTTGAGGGTTCTGTCCTATCCACGTTAGGGTACTTGCCGATATCGCCTTTCGTTACATGCTTCGCTACCAACACCCCGGAATCCACGTTCCAACGGAAATACACGTCGTAGTATTCCGATGGGGGTATGGCTGCGAATCCCGCCGGTTCTATCTTCCGCACGTCATCTAAATGTATGCACTGCACGCCCATACAGGGGTGCCCTACCTCAAAATGAGGACAATCCGATCCATCATCAACACGTAACGTAAATACCGTTCTTTCGTTTATAAGCGGCGACCCAAGCGACCCAAGCACCTCAAACTTGTCACCAACCTTGTACCCCAATCTCTCGCATGGTGTTTGTTTCTCGGGGGTAGGTTCTATCTTCCGTACATCGGTTAAGAATACAGCTTGTATACCTGCGCTGCTGGTATCGTTTACGAAGTATGGCACATTCGATCCATCATCAACATGCAACTCCACCACCTCCCCCGCTTTAAAAACCTCATGATTATCAGTAAGCACCTCAAACTTGTCACCAACCTTGTACCCCAACTCCTCGCACGGTGTCTGTTCCATCTCTCATTTCTCCTATAAAATTAATCACTTATCATAGTTATAACTAAAAGTTATATAAAACGGGTTTCTTATAACGGAAATCTATACCCACACCGTTTAAAAAACCCATTTCCCGTTATATTCGCATACGCGAACGGAAAGGTCAATACCAGCGGACAGAAAAGTCAGTTCCTCCCACCTGAAGCTCAAATACCCCACATTAAACGTAAGGCCGCCCCACTTGAAGCGTAAATACCCCACCTGAAACGTACCCATCTCCCACTTGAAGCTCAAATACCCCACATTAAACGTAAAGCGACCCCCACTTGAAGCTCAAATATCCCACATTAAACGTAAACCTACCTCACCTGAAACGTAAAGCGACCCCGACACTTTACTAATTCTTTAACAGACATTTCCTACACAATAGTGTTGCAGGAATGAGACACCGATTGTGGGGCAAAAAAGCCCGGCTCTTTCGCTTTTTTCGAGCTGTGAGCCGAGTGAGCCAAACGCCCGAAGACCCGCATGAATCCTCGGCTCACTCGGCTCTTTCGGTTTTCCTAAAAAACCTCAATTTCCCGGTTGGGTGAGGGTGGGGGATAGGGCCCCCCTAGGGGGACCCCCCCTACCCCTCATCCCCTCCCCGGGCTGGGTATGAGCTGTGAGCTGATCCTACCCAACTCGGTAGCATTTTTCTACCAGATCCCGTTTTTGCACTCTCAATCTGCCCCGCCAGGGGGTCTAATTTCGATTCTTTGGCCCCTAGAATCGATTTTATTTCGTTCCGAATGGTTTCGTATGTCCCACAAGTTTTTAAGCGCGCATAGCGCATCCTGACGCCCCGCCCCCCTCGAACCACCAACCACCAACCCCCAACCACCCCCTAACACCATGATTTCATTAGCAATTCACCCCTCGAACACCCCATACCGCGCACTCCTATATATTAGGTGGCCTGCAAAACCGCCCCCAAATCCACCCCCAGAAGCGCCCCTCACGAATACCCCCTCGGCGGGCTCATCAGAGTGTACCATTCCCGCAACACTTTTCCTGTTTTCCTACACATTTCCCACCATTAAGGTTAAATTAACATAACGAGCACACCCCTCCAATATCCTACAAAAAGGGAAGGAACGCGCCTACAAAACTGCCGATTTGAGGGGCTAGAAATATTATGATATTCTCCCAAGATGGCCGCCAAATTCTACATAGACGACCCCTATATGGGGGAGAAAACCTACTCGGACGTAGGGAGATTGCTGCTGGATCTGCAGAAATTGAAGGCCAAAATCTACGTGAAGGGCACAAAAGAACTCATACCGATCGACGGTTGTTATTCCGTTTGGTTGTTAGATAACGTAGAAAAACAGTTTGCGGTGGGGTATGTGTTGCCCCGGGGCAGTATGCACAGGATACATTACCTGCTCCGGAGGCCGTATAGCAAAGACCCAGCGGTGCGCTGGGCCGGTATTGATTATTGACTCCTGGGGGTCTACACGGTGTCCCCCGCGCGGCACCCGAATACGTGGCGGAGAACTTCCTCTTTAGTAGCAGGCACGGCGTATTTGAATAGCAGAGTATCCTGCCCGATAACAGTACGGAAGGGGAACCCGCTGTCCTCGATATACGACGTTATATTCACCAACTTCGGGATGCTGTCGATCTCGTACCTTGCCCAACATAAAATACCTTGCGTAAATGCGACCCCCTCGAACCAGGGGAGCTCCTCCGTCCAGAGGTCTACGTGGTTCCACACCCCTTTAGTGATGCCTCGTACAAGCTCCGGGGCCCCTAAGAACCCCATACGCTCACGGCGGTAGGGTGATTTACCGTTAAACAAATACCCGTCAGATTTGTATAATCTGTACCCTTTGTAATAGAACACCCTACCTGCGTTAAGGGCGACGATAGCGTCTTTAGTGGTTTTCAATCCTGCGTTTCTCATTTTCTCTTCTCCTAATTCGGCTTAATACTGATTGGTTAACGCCGTGCTTTTTGGCAGCGGCATACTGGGTCATACCGCGCTCGATATCATCAAGCGCTTCTTGCGTTTTAAACGCCCTTGGTCTAGTCATGTCTTATAAATAGATACATTCTGAAATCCCTCTCTAGTATTTGCAACAACCGGATGCGTACCACTCGGTAGATGTCGCCCGGGGGGAGGTCCCCCGCAAGAACTAAGGTGTCTAATTGACGATTGAAATAACATTGATGCACGCCATGAATAACATCGAACCCTATCTTTACCTCGATAGCGGTGAATAGGGCCTCTTGAACCGTCATCCCTTGCCCCTTTACCGTACCAAGTTCGGTAACTATTAAGTATTTATACATTCCAGTCTCCTAATAATAACCGGTAGATTTTTCCTCAAATACCCCGAAAATCTACCGGTTTGGTTACACACCCTCGGCTATATCAAGAGAGCGATTGTAGATTGTCTGCATCGTTCTAGCGGCACGATTCAAACGATCTCCCCATTCACCGATGGCATCCTCCTCGAAATCAGTACTGTGTCTCTCCAGCAGATTATCGGGTGGTAGTCTATCTGCGAACACCTCACACACCCGCTCGTATACGATATTCTGTACCTCTCCTGGGTTTTCTAGGTATCCATCCTCGTCATACATGCAGATGTCACTTGCTTCAATTGCTAATTGTTCGATCTTGTTCATTTCAGTCTCCAATTACCGATTACCGTCGGTGTCGTAGTTAGTATTATTACCAACTTGAGATAAGTATACTTGACTTATATTTCGTATGTCAAGTATCCGATGCAAAAAAAAACCCCCGTCTCTCCGGGGTGTCGTTACCGTTATTCACATAGCAATCAATTTCATAACGCCTGCTCCTTAAACATGTCAATGTCCTCAAGCTTCGTCTTCGGGGCATCGTATTGGAAGTGCACGAAATCTGCCATGTGCCACCTACCGCCCCAAGTAAGCCCTTGGGCCTCGCCCAGAGCCCCTATACGCTCCCACAACACGGCATCCTCACCGGTAGTACCCCAGACCGCCTTGCCCTGTCTGAGAGGTACGATATCGAATGCTCTACCGTGGTTGTGCGCTGAATTACCAGGTTGCACGTGGGTGACAATTTTCCCAGGTTTCGTTCTGCCCTGGGCATATAACTCGGCCTGGGCTTCGTTGTCACGCAAGGTGCAGGTGACTAGGATCTCGATATTGTGCGCCTTGCAGGCGAGTAGAAACGCCTCACACAAAGCGCGAGTTTTGGGTTCCAAATCTGTGATTCTTCTACTTACTAACATTCTGTTCTCCTATTAGTTGTTCGAAGTAGCATGCCTCTATGCATGAAGCCAATTTCTCCCTACCATGTTTCAGCAACTTGAGGTAGTCGGAGCTTAGGATAAACCTACGCTCAGGCATATTGTAGTATAACCGATAGTTTGCCTTGAACACTACGGGCTCCAGGGCCACGAGTTTCAGGGACACCACGGTGCCCTCTCGATTCGCCTTGATACGGTAGAACGCCCAATCCTCGGAGACGATCGGGGGTGTTTCCCGTATCAACATGCTGACCGGTGGTTGAAGTAAAACACCATTCGGGGGTACTACCCCCTCCCTCAAATCCTCGGGCTTCATTTGAACAACTCCCGGAGGATACGCCAGGGGCTAGGCGCGGGTGCGTCGGGCCACAGAGTAGTGGGTATGGAGTCGAATTTATCAACGAACTCGTTACGCACTGACAGGCACCAGCCATACTGCTCATCGAAAAGGAAACGTCCAACGACGTCATTCGTGCAATAGTCATACAGAATAAAATAAGGAGCTGCGAACTCGCCAGGTTGTATAAATGCGGTGTCCAAGGTCCCAACATGCGGGGAACACCACACAGCTTCAAAATAGGGGCAGGCTATTCGGGGTCCGGCGGATAGGGTCCCGTCGTCGTTATACCCCACGGCATACGCGAAGTGTCCTACGAAACCGTATACCTCCTGCCCGTGGAAGCATTTGGTACTGCCTTCCGCGTTGTAAATGGTTGAGGAGCGTATTGCCTCCTCGGTTGTATATGTTTGTGGTTCAAAAAGATTCATTCTTCATTCTCCTTTACTAAAATGGTCTATCGGTATTGAGAGGTCAGGGGCTGCCAACGGCTGGATGATGTGACGGGTCCCGTTTATATCGTGCAGCGCGGCCTCAGAACAATCGTATCTGCGTATCACAGGAATTTCCCACATAGCCTCGATCTTGCCATCGCTGTTGAGTTCCACATTCATGCAGTAGTGCTCATCAGACAGCACATCCAACACATGTTGGTGATTCAACTCCAACGCGATCGGTGGTTGGCCTTTGTGTGCCAACTTGTGCTCGATTACCGCCTTCAAAATTTCCCTTGCTGTTTCCATTCTTAACCTCTCAGTGCGTAGTGTGCCATAGCGAACGGTTTTCTGTCAACAATTGATTGAAAGAATCCCATCGTTGTCTATAACCCTCTGTTTATCTACCAAATTATCTATAGCCCGTTTTATGTTCGAAACCTTCAGGTTATAGACCCGTTTCACTTCCTGTACTACATAATCACGATCCGGCCACAACTGATCCGTCTCGAATAGATCCTGGATCAGACTGTGTACTACCGTCTCGTTCGTGCCCAGGCTTGGCGTACTGCCGCGCTTGTTCTCGGTTTTCAGTATTACCGCATCGACGTATTCGACGACACAACTCGTAACCGGAGAGCCGTTGTCCCGCTGACGTATTTCGACTTCCTTCAACTGGAACCCGAATGACAACTCATCAAACCCGTCTTTCATTTTCGTGACTCGTATCATCCGCAGGTCGCCATCACGTTCAACCCCGAGCTCGAAGTCACAGGCGGCTTTCAAGGCAGAATGCCCACGAGCGCCACCCCCGGCTTTGGGGCTGTGGTGGATCAGCAACACGGTAGAACCGAGCACCCGATTGATCAGCTTGCAACTCATGACGGCAACGCCTACGTCTTTGCCGGAGTTCTCGTCCCCGGACATGCAATTGGCATAGGTGTCGATAACTATGACTCCGTAGCGGTAGCCGGTAGACTGTATCATTTCGAGGAAGGCGCGGATGTCGCCCTTCGTGAGCAGATCCGGCCCCCCGGCCATGACATCAATGTCGAGGGCGTCGATTCCCCGAGCTATCAGATACGCACGGATACGATTACGGAAACCTATCTGCCCCTCGGCGCACACATATAATACTCTGGTCCTATTTGTAGGACACCCGTTCCATTCGAGGCCACGTGCGATAGACGCCATCAGATCGAACGTGACGAAGCTCTTGCCAGCAGCGGATGCCCCCCATAAGACACCTATTGAGTCCCGAGGTAGGACCCCTTGACAATAGTGATTATCGTTCGTCGGAATCTCGGAATATGCGACAGAATTAACGATCGCGAACCGCTCGGGCTCAGGTGCTTTGTAAACGTCGAGAACATCTTTGTGCCGCAGGGGCGTGTCGGATATGTCCTCGAAATCGTCCGCTGGCGAGATACCTAACGCCTCAGAATACTCGTCGAACGTCCGAGCCTCACAATGCGCGTGTAGGCATTTTATTGCCGGGTTGGCGTACCCGCCAGTGTGTGCGGGCCAGTATGTCGTGGCCGACTCCACTGATTCGGTAGTGTGTTCGTGCTCAAACGGGCAGACTATGTGCACCCGTCCATCAGGCTCGCTCGATAGAACCATGCCCTTCTCGGATAACGCTGCCAGCACGGGCTCCTCAGAGTCAATCAGGATCGGAGCTTTGCGCTCTTTACCGATGCGAGGTTTCTCGATACCGAACTCTGCCTGCAACGTGGCGAACATGCGCTCGAAAGTTTCCAACGAAATCTCTGGGATGCCGTTGCCGAGTTCAGCCCATTCGTACCTGACACCCGACTCGTGATGTCCCGCGACGATGAACTGCTGCCTATCCCCGAGGAATTCGATTATCCCGTGCTCACAACGAATGACACGTTTTAACAACACTCCAGCGTAATCCGAGATCCTGAATGACAATAGGGTTTTCGATGAATTACTGCGAAACCGCCTCGGCAGTTTGAATCCTACTATATCGTCAATGCGGGCGACTACCCGATCCGCCGTAGGTTGATCGGTTATATCGATATCCGCAGCACGGGCATCCCGAGCTCTGAGGCAAATACCGTTGTCGGGTTCGGCGGACCACCGCTCGATATCCTGAGCGGTAGCGTGATGCGATGTCCAATCCGGAAAACCGACAACCTGCCGATTCCGGTTGTAAAAGCTCGGGGTTTTCCCGAGCCTCTGCATCTTGCTATTCGGCGATATCTCTGCGTGCGGGTTACTAACCACCGGTAACAGGTCACTCGTCAACTCCAATACGAAATCGAAGAGCATCCACTCGTCGGCGGTAGCTCCCCAGTTAATTTTATTCATGGTTTAGTCCCGGATAAAATCTTCCAAGTGTATACGTGGCAGTGCGCAGCGGGCATCGGGCTCCCCCGGCAACATACGCTGCTCACGAACTTTGTTCATGGCCTTCACTAAAGACACTGCTAAACGTAGGGACGGGTTTGTTCGATGCCCCCCGGCTAACTGGTATATGTAGTTTTTCGTCGTACCAGTCATTGAACAAACAATATCGCGCTCTTGTCTAGTTGCCGCTCGCATCCACTGGCTGATTTTCTGGTACTTCTCCGGCATATTATCCTCGTCGTAATAGTCAGGTATCATTGTTGCTCCTCTGTGTCTTTTTTATAGACTACCATAAAACTATTCGCTGTATATAGAAAAAAAACATTTGACAGCGAACCGAAATGAGAGGATCATCCGTTTTGTTGTTTTCAATTAACTAAATTTTTGGAGATAGAAATGAGAATATTCGGATTCGAAATATCAAGATCAAACCCAATACCAGAGGTAGATGAACTGGTTTTACATCAACCAGGGTATGAAGCTATTCGTCTGGTCGATCTAAATGCGGATGAATTGCGCGAGAGACTCGCGCAGGTGATACACTTAGCTGCTGAAGGAAAGGGGTATTACTCCCCGAAACGTAGTACATACCATCGATTGTATATAACTGACACCAGAACCAAACACGAATAGGAGTATTAAAATGCACGGATTAGAGAAAATCAGAGAATTAAACGAGTTGGCCGCACATAACGCACCCGGCGCTGCTGAGAAGATATTGGCTGAGGCGGAAAAGGCCCGAGAGGGCAAGGTCAACCCTTTCGACAAGAACTATCAGGCCGCCGTTAACAGGGCGAACGCAGAACGGGAAGATCGCATAAAAGCACTTGAGACTAGGGACCTAGAAGAACTGCTGGTGTTGCTCGAAGGCGTACAGTTCCCGACGGTACTGGAATCAGCGCTAGCACGGAAATTGAGAGGCATATTCAATAAGAACGAAACAAATTACGAGGGAGAAGGACATGCTTGAGGATAAATTGGATGAGTTAGTGAGCTCGCTAAACAGAGTAGAGGAGAGGTTGAATGTGGCGGAGTATCTTAGTGATATCTCCACGAGCCTCTATGAGATCGCAGGGGCCTTAAAGGTATTAACGGCACAAGTGGACCCCCCGGCAGTTAAAGGGGACACAAAGAAGAAAGCGGCGAAGAAGATCGCAGAGTTAGCCGCGGGCGTATCCTTACCGGCGGAGGCCGATACCGCCCCGGTCCCCACGCCAGTTGCAGAACCAGTTGCAGAACCAGTTGCAGAACCAGTTGCAGAACCAGTTGCAGAACCGGTTAAACAACAGGCCAAGGGCAAGTTGAAGTTCTCCGAGGTTCGCTCGTATTTCTATGACGCCCTGAACACTATCAGAGGCAGCAAGCAACACGGGGCGTTGAAGGCTCGTGAACTCGGGATGGATCTGCTTGGCAAGTTCTGCGGCACTGGTGTAAAAGTGCTCGACGAGACCACGTTGAAGAGCGAGCAGTACGAGGCGTTCTACGATGCCGTGCATGTCGTACTCACGAAAGAGGGTTTAGCATGAGTAATAAACACGCCCTACTCGGGCCATCAAAAGCCGAGAAGTGGATGAACTGCCCCGGCTCCGTGGTGTTGGAGCCGAAGGTAGCGAGCAGTTCATCTGCGTATGCGGATGAGGGTACGGCGGCGCATTTCCTGTTGTCAGAATGTATCAACAAAAACGAGCCGCCAGTGGTTAATGCCCGAGAGTTTATTGAGGTTATCAACGGTGAGGCTTCTTGGACCAATAAGAAGTTAGAGGATACCGGCAACCGTCGTACCTTCACGGTAGACATGGAAATGGTCGATAACATCACGCGGACGTTCAACGTGATACAAGAGTACGCAGCGGGTGGTGCAGCGGTAATAGATTCTGAGCAACGTCTACCGCTCACGACCTGGACGGGGGAGGAGGACGCCTTCGGCACCGCCGATGTGGTTATCCTGGTCGGTGACGAGCTGCAGGTACACGACCTGAAATATGGGCGTGGAGTGGTAGTCGAGGCCGAGAAGAACAAACAGTTAATGCTGTATGCTCTTGCGGCTTGGGAGGTGTATCAGATGTTCGGCGAGATCAAAACCGTTCGCCTAGTGATTCACCAACCACGACTCAACCACCATCCGGAATGGGTCCTCACGATAGAGGAGCTCCTAGAGTTCGGTGAGTTAGTGAAGATCAAAGCCGCGGTAGCTTTGAGTCTGGTACAAGATTTCGAGGTGGCGAACCTGGATCTGTATTTGGAAGCAGGTGAGCACTGTATTGATAATTTCTGTAACGCGAGAGCCACATGCCCCGCATTGCAGAAATACGCCCTGACGGTTACGGAGGAGGCGTCGGTAGCTGCTGAAGGGCGAATGGATAACAAGCGTCTCAGCGAGATAGCAGCCAAGATACCGGTTGCCCGAGGGTACTTCGATGCAGTTGAAGCGTTGGTGACGAGTAAGGTACTGGACGGTGAGAAGGTGCCTGGGTTCAAGGCTGTCTACGGTCGTCAGGGCAACCGCAAGTGGAACGATGAAGCACGCGCCGCAGCAGCGCTTCAGTTAGCAGGGTTGTCCGTTCGTGAGATATACAAACAGCAGTTGATCTCACCGGCGGATGTTGATAAACTGAAGATGCCGAAAGTGTCGATGTCCGAGGTTGAAGGGTACATCACACGCGAGGCAGCGAAGTTGACTGTAGTACCAGAGTCGGATAAACGAACGGCGGTAGAGGTAAGTCCGTCGAGCGATTTCGACAATTTAGAGAAATGAGATAGAGGACCTAGAAATGAAAATTAAACTGAAGAACGTAAGATTGAAATACGAAGATTTATTCGAAGCCGTTAAATTCAACGGCGAAGAAAACTCCAACCCACGATACAGCGCCACGTTCTTAATCCCGAAAGGTAGCGCACTAGATAAGGAACTATCCAAGGCTATCAGCGATCTCGCAGTAGAGAAGATGGGCAAGAAAGCCGAGGCGGCTATCAAGGCCTGGTCGGCCTCGAATCAGAAATGCTGCTATACCGACGGTGATATGCGCGACAGCTCAGACGAATCGTTCGAGGGACACATGGTTCTGGGATGCCACCGTGGAGAAGCTTCCGGGGCTCCTATGGTCGTCGACCGCAACCCAGAGGTACGTCTGACGTCCAAAGATGGACGCCCATACCCAGGCTGCTACGTTAACGCAACCGTGGATCTGTGGATACAGACTAAAACATACCAGGGAATTCGCGCGACATTAATCGCGGTCCAGTTCGCACAAGATGGCGAGGCGTTTACTACCGCACCGGCTAGAGTAGCCGATGGTGATTTCGACGATCTCTCTGAAGGAACCGATGAGGAAGACGACTTCTTCCAGGATGCATAACTAATATGACAGGGGCGGTCGCATCTCCAGGGTTCCCGAGTACCAGGAACGCGGATACTCTACCTCGTTCACCTGCAGTGGCCCCACAAATCACGCTGCAGCTTACGCAAACCCGGCGATCTACTGACTAAACACGGGAAAGGTAGAGAGGTACGGGGGGGGGGCTTAGGCTCCTCCCCCTTTTTTTTACCGGAGGCATTTATGAAACTATGGTTTGACACAGAAACATATTCAGAGACACCAATAGCACACGGAACTTACCGATACGCGGAGGATTGCGAGGTGATGATACTCACATACGCGATTGATGATGGCCCAGTGAAACTGGTTGATTATACAAAAGGCGACGAAACCCACCAAGAATTCCTCGACGCCTTCATCTATAGCGCGGATGTTGAGATCTGGGGGCATAATACAATGTTCGACCGTACCGTACTCCGGTACGCTCTTGGGTTAACGGCTCCCATAAAGCGATGGCGTGACACGATGGTGCAGGCTCTTGCACACGGCCTGCCAGGTAGTATGGGCACCCTCGGGACGATCTTCAACCTGAACCCCGAAGAAGCGAAGATGAAAGACGGATCGAAGCTTATCCATCTATTTTGCAAACCTCGCCCGGTAAACGTGAAGATTCGCCGTGCCACGCATGAGACGCATCCGGAGGAATGGAAACGATTCTGCGAGTATGCGATCCGTGACGTGGAGGCGACGCGAGCACTTCATAATAAAATGCCGAAATGGAACTACCCGAACAATACGGACGAACTGAATTTCTGGTTCCTGGATCAGCGCATAAACGATCACGGTTTCAATACCGATCAGGAGCTGATCGAGGGCGCGATACAAATGGTTAACGATGAGCAGCGCCTGCTGAAACAACAAATTCAAGAACAAACAAACAACGAGGTATCAAGCGCCACGAAACGCGATCTGTTGTTGGCGTACATATTTGAGGCGCATGGATGGCATTTCAAGGATCTACAGAAAGATACCCTGAAGCGGGCCCTTGACGACGAGAACATGCCCGCCGAGGTGCGTGAACTGGTGCGTATCAGACTCGCTGCGACCTCTACATCAACAAGTAAGTATAAGGCATTGGCACGTGCAGTTAACGACGACGGGCGCTGCCGGGGTACACTACAGTTTTGCGGTGCACAACGAACCGGGCGTGACGCTGGTAGAACGTTCCAACCGCAGAACCTACCGAGTCGCGGGCTGTTGTCCGCCTCTGAAATAGACTTCGGGGCGGAGTGTATCAAAGAGCGCTTGCCGGTTCGGGATTATTTCTTCGAAGACCCAATGCTGCTCGCGGTATCGTGCGTGCGAGGCGTGCTGGTACCAACTGCCGGGAAGGTATTGAATGTATCGGATCTTTCGAACATCGAAGGCCGTTACGCCGCATGGACCGCCGGGGAGGAGTGGAAGCTCCAGGCGTTCCGCGATTTCGACGCAGGGCTAGGACCTGATCTGTACATATTAGCCTACGCGAGATCGTTCCGGGTCGAACCCGATACCGTCACCAAGGACCAACGGCAGATCGGTAAGGTTCAGGAATTGATGCTGCAGTACCAGGGCGGTGTCGGCGCGTTCGTGACAGGGGCCGCTACCTATGGGTTCAGTGTCGAGGATCTGGCGTCGAACATCTACGACACTCTACCGGTGGCTACAGTGAACGAGGCCAAGAAATTCTTGGCGTTTGCTGAGAAGAAAAAGATGAATCGGTACGGCCTGTCGGACAAAGCCTTTCTGACGTGTGACGTATTGAAACGCCTATGGCGCGAAGCACACCCGGCTATCACTAGCCTATGGGCGGAACTTGAGAACGCCTGCCGCGTTGCGATAGGACGTCAGACGACCGTGAACGTGCGAGGGCTGATCGTAGACCGCAAGGGCGCTTGGCTGCGCATACGCCTGCAATCGGGCCGGTATCTGTGCTACCCGTCGCCGAGGATCGACACGGAAGGGAAGATCAGTTATATGGGCGTCAATCAGTTCACACGGAAGTGGACCCGTATCGATACCCACGGGGGGAAGTTGTTTGAGAATATCTGTCAGGCCGGTGCTCGGGATGTTCTGTTCCACGCAATGCCGCACGCAGAAGAGGCTGGATACCAGGTATTGATAAGGGTTCACGATGAATTAGTTTGTGAGTCCAGACGGGAGTTGACAGCCGAGGGGCTTTCTGAAATAATGTCAGAACCTCGTAACTGGTCTGTTGGCCTACCGCTAGCAGCAGCAGGGGAAACGATGCTTCGGTATCGTAAATAATTTTAGGAGAAGGAAAAATGTTAATCAGTTTATTCCATACCAAAGAAAAAGATGCGTACTCCGCGAACATTCTCAATGATTTCGGAAAATGGGAGGGGGTAGAAATTGTGCACCTGGAGTCTGGGATCGTCGTTACATGCACGGCACATCGGTCTTTCACTCTCAACTACTCGGACGCCGTTACGACGCTGAAAGAGGCGGTGCAACAACATCTGAAGAGGAGACAAGAAGTTCATAAAGTACTCGAAGATAACTTCGAAGTGATACGCCAGTACATCGCACAACAGGAGGCAGATAAGGATCAGGTTGAAGAAGAGGTAGAGGACCTGCGGACCCTACCACTTCACTTCGTAACGCAGTTTTATATCTTTGAGATGAATGGCGGGTACGGGATTGGTACTGCTATGTGGGAGCCGGGTCCTAGGCCACCTGAGTTGCCGCAGTACTTTCACCGGTGGCTCGGGGATCCTATCGAGGTGAACCTAACGGAGGAAGATCTGCGTAACGGAGGGTCCTTTTCACCGCATAGTGGTACGGTACAATGAGAGGGGCTTTTGCCGAAGGGCGACAGGCGGCCAAGGAAGGCCGCCGCATTTGGGACAACCCATACGAGGGTGTCAAGGAAAACAAACAACAAAAGGATATGTGCTATGACTGGTACGAAGGATTTGAAAGTTACGGACAACGCGAAGGAAGCGGTAATCGAGAAGTACCTGAAGCGGGCAGTGGAAGAGAGGAAAGGCTTCATACGGAAAGTAAAATGGATCGGAAGGCGGGGATGCCCGGACCGGTTTGTGGTAATACCCGGGAAGTGGCAGGGTTTCGTAGAGCTGAAACGCCCCAGAGGCGGGAGGCTTTCTCTCGGGCAGGTGGCCGAGCTCAACGAACTCATGGGGAAAGACGTCCGAGTGGCGGTACTGTTTACGTTAGGGGAGGTAGATGAATGGTTGAGAGCAATCGGGGCCTAGCCCCTCTATACGAACGACTTGGGAGCATGTACGACATGCTCTTGAAGTTGAACACGAAGCAAACTGTTGTCCTGTCGGACACGCAGAAGTCCCCTTGCGCTATACCAGGTTGTAATGAAACCCGTATGCCCGCGAAAGAAGGGGGGAAGCGATTCGTGCCGTACCCGTATTGTAGGTTTCACTATCTACAGAAAATGAATGAGAGCAAACAACGTATCAAGGAGAGAAAACGTGCGGCAGAAGCTTATAAAGAAGCCCTATCAAGAGATCATAATTGATAGGATGATAGACAATCCGCGGTATGCGGTTTGGGCTGGCATGGGTATGGGTAAAACCGTTTCTGCGCTCACGTCTATCGATTACCATCAGTGCATGGGGGAGGACCGCCCCACGCTCGTTATAGCGCCTCTGCTCGTTGCCAAAACGACCTGGGTAAACGAGCCGCTTAAATGGGATCACCTCCGCCACCTACGAGTCGTACCCATAGTAGGTAACGAGAAGGAACGGTTCTCGGCGTTGAAGATTCGGTCTTCTGTATACGTCACCAACTACGAGAATCTTCCGTGGTTGGTGGCGCAGTACGGCGACAAGTGGCCCTTCATCCGGGTGGTTGCGGATGAGTCCACTCGGCTGAAGAGTTTCCGTATCCGACAAGGCGGGGTACGCGCTGCTGCGTTGGGTAAGGTGGCGCACACCCAGGTCAAGTATTTTCACCAATTGACGGGTACTCCGTCACCAAATGGGTTGCTAGACCTGTGGGGGCAGATATGGATGCTAGACAAGGGGGAGCGCCTCGGGAGAACATTCTCGGGTTTCATTGATCGTTGGTTTAAGATTCCTCCGGGGGAGTTTGGTACGCCGAAACCTATGGCGCACACAGCCGGAGAGATCAACGAACTATTGTCAGATATCTGTATTTCGCTCAGGCCTGAAGATTGGTTCGATCTGAAGGACCCGATCGTCGTAGACAGATACGTTGACCTGCCACCGAAAGCTCGTAATCTCTACAAAGAGCTGGAGAAGCAGTTTTACGCAGAGATAGAGCAGCACCCGATAGCGGTAGCCAACTCTGCGGTACTGACTCAGAAGCTCCTGCAGGTAGCAAACGGGGCGTGTTACGTCGACCCGTTGAAACGGGAGGATGACGACCCAATGGCGAAAGCCTGGAAGGAAGTTCACGACACCAAGATCCAGGCACTAGAGAGTATCGTGAACGAATTCTCTGGGGCGAATCTTCTGGTAGCGTACAATTTCAGATCGGATCGTGAGAGGCTATTGAGGGCGTTCCCAAAGGGGCGCGCTATCACGCCGCAGAATACGAACCTGATTGAGCAGGAGTGGAACGAGGGCAAGATCCCGCTGTTGTTTGTACATCCTAAGAGTGCCGGGCATGGGCTCAACCTGCAGTACGGCGGGTACGTGCTGGTGTTTTTCGGACACAATTGGAACCTGGAAGAACGGTTGCAGGTAATGGAAAGGATAGGCCCGGTACGGCAATTGCAAGCCGGGTTGAATAGGAACGTTTATATCATCAACATAATCGCCCGAGATACCGTCGACGAGTTGGTAATGGCGCGCGTAGAGACTAAGAAAAGCGTGCAGGATCTGATCCTGGAAGCGCGATCAATTAAGAAACAGGGAGGCAGAAATGCTTAAGGAACGAGATTTGAAAGAGCAGGTGGAGTGGGTAATCGATAAGGTGATGTCCTTGGAAGTACCGGTATTGATCGTTTGGGAGCGAGAAGTGCTGCGCGCAGTGAAGAGCGGTACGAGTAACTACGAAAGGCTGTTCCGGAGCCCCAAAACGGTGTCGGAGAAAATTGTCGGGGTTTATGACTGGGCTGCGGACCCGCGCGAGATAAGAGCGGATCTGCACGATTTTCTGAAAGAGAAGGGGTTACTGACATGGTAGGAGATACTGAACATTACGCGGATGAGGTGGATCTCGCTAATAAGCACATGGCGCTGGAGACGGAATACGCCGTAGCAGCCATACGACAAAACGCTGTTAGCATGGACCCAGGGGAGCCTGGGGAATGCGATGGTTGTGGTTTCGAATACCCGCGTTTAGTTGGCGGGCTTTGTGGCTTCTGCCGGGATGGCAGACCCGTTCCATTCGGGGTAGAGCTTTAACTCCCAACGATCTTTGCATAGGGTGCCGGAGCAGGTCTTGATCGACTTCGGCAGCCATTGCATGTTCGATATGGAATCACAACCCCCGTGTGCTAACGGTATCACATGGTCTACTTGCCATAAGGCGCGATCCCATCCAGTGGGTAGCGGGTACATCGCCTCAAATTTTAGGCGTAGAGTTTTGTTGCGGAGGATCTTACCCGCTGGTGTGCGCTTTGGCTCCCCGCAATAACGAGGATCTTCCACGTGCGCCGATTGCGCGGGTAGGCTAAATAGGCCGCTTACTACCAATGATACTATGGCTACGTAAGCGGCGTAGACTACAAAGTCCTCGAACTTATTCATCAGCATGAGGAGGTTCACGCCTCCCGCCCCAGGCGTGGTATACGTGGGACTCCAACAGGGTGAATCTGTTGGTATAACTCTCGTGCCTCAGTGTGAGTTCTCGATGGATAGCGGCGATATCAGATTTGATACCGCCCCAGATTGCCGCTGCGACTACGATCTGACCCACGACGAACATTGCTATCGGCCCGTATTCCGCCCACATGCTATAACTCCAGTATCAGAATCCCGACACCCGCACCGAGCAGGGCGATTACTGTGACGCCGAGTAAGTACCAGGCCAGTGTAAAGCGACTACGAGTGGCCTTGCGCACTTGTCTGTCAACCTCTTTGTCTAGTTCCTTGTTGCCTTTCTCGATTGCGTCTTCAGCTTTCTTAATCGGATTAATAAACACGGATCACCCCCCTTTCTAGTTGATAAATTCGATGTTGCAGGCCGAGCTAGTTACTATCCGTCGGCATGCCAAGTACAGGTCTTTTACTTCTTCGGCTGCTCGGATGACGTCCCAAAGACCGCTTGTAATCTCATCGGGAAGTCGTATCTTTGACTGGTTGCTATGTCCGGTAGGAGGTCCGCCGGAACCTTCGCCGGTTCTACCGTTGGGCACTCTATCATCGGGGCACGTTGAGGCAGTGATGTACAACCCACGGCTACTAAGGCTATTAATAGTATTGTTGAGATTTGCGATATTCTTAAGGTGTGCATTTTGTACCTCAGCTAGTTCGACCTGCCGGTGTTCCTCGAGGTCTCGGATTCGTTTCTCTGCTGCATGTCGTTGCTTCTCGATGTCCTGGTTCAATTGCAGTTCCCGTTGGGCCCATACCCCGCGTTCGTACTTACGGCCTGTGTCATAGGCGAAGAAGAGAATAGCAGCGACAGCAAGAACGGCCAGAATGTAGGGGAGTAATCTGAGTAGAATTAATGGCATGTTAGAAGTCCTTTCACCGGATTATATACTGTCAGTCCTGTTTGCGCGAGTTCAAATATATCTTGAAAGCATATCCGGTTAATCCTAGGATCGGGGCTTGCATCGCTCCGAGGATTGCCACGACACCCTGCCATGTTACCTCCGGGTGGTTCAGAGCTGCGAAAGCATACGCCTGTGAGCAGTACGTGATCCAGGCTGTGAGTACGATTAGTACCAGGATTATTACCCTTCGGAATAGTTGGTACTCGTCTAGTAGCTTAATTAACATTAGCTGCGTCCTTAGTTAAAGAAAACCGGTTTTCCTTTACTTACCTATTGAAACGGAATAGTACTAAGTCTACGTTACCCGTTACTGGGTGGGCATAGATATCCTGTATGAATATGTCACAACGATCTACCACGAATAACCCTCCACCGTTAAGGTCCGTCGCAGCCGTTAGAGAGGGCACCGTTAAATCTGTCAGAGGACTAAAGTAGGTCAACGGGATCTCTCCCTTATAGTGGAAATCCGTACCGTCAAATATGTACATCTTATGTGGCTTGCTCGTATTAGTTAATTGAGCGGACAATAGAAATTCATCAGCCGTTGGGACGTACTTGAAGTCGTAACCGGATTTTATAAGGGCCCCCTCAACATCGGCGATGGAAGCCACTAACGTGTACGTGGTCGCGTCATAGATGGCGAACTCGTGGTACGCGCCGATACGCATCCCGACGATCACCCAACCTTTAGTTGGTACGAACTCAAGGGATGTTATTACGTCAGGGGCTGTGGTAACAGCGGAGAGGGTAGTAACCAAAGAACCGTCAACAGCAGAGTATATGTAAATGTTGGTAAGGGCGGTGTTAGTCCGCCACAAGTGGTTGTTGGTTGTGTCATGTGCCAATTTCGGGGCGTTAACGCCGTCGTTAATCCAGGCGATTGATACCCCCGTTGCCGCTAACGTCGTTTGATCTAGTGCAAATAATGTGCCAGGAGTCGCGGACGACGCGCTACCCGCCAGCCACAAAACACCATTTGTATTGTCTACCAAACCTGGAGTAGTATATTCGAGCCCCGGCAACCCTGTAGTAACGGCATCTGTAGTGGTATTAACCATTACTATCTGGTCACCATCGATATTAAGCCCATCGAATCCACTAAAAAATAGCGTCACACCATCCGCTCCCACCCCAGCGAAAGACGACATCTCCCAGAAATCATTCGTACCAACAGCGGTAGCAATGTCGATAGTGCGTGAAATACTACCATCTGCCATACTGAGCGCTACAATGTTGCCGCTATCCCCACCGGGGATCCATATCAGAGCATCCTGGAAAATCATACCCGCGAACTCTCTAGTCGCCAGATACCAGGAATCGTACACAACAGCCCATATAGGTTCGGTGCACACAGGGTCTCCTCCCGTGCTACCATCCGCCGAAGGGGGCGAACAGTTCGGGCAGCGGTCCACCCTTCGTGCCTCTAGTAGGGGGTCGTTATCCCCGATATATTCGTAACCATAAGGTCGTTTGAGTTTATCTAGCATCTTTCGGTGCTCCCGCGATTAGTGCTGGCAATATGCTTACCCCTTCCACTCTACCGTCTTCGATGGCGAGTATACCATCGAGCGTTGAATTAATCTGCCCGGCTGGGTAATGAAAGAGCGCCCCCGCTACCGAGTTCGCAGCTTTGAAAGCCGCAAGATCCGCGTCGCCTTGTTCTACCTGTGTACCTAACTTATACAGATCGCTGAAGAACCTCAACCCCGCCGGGCCTTGATACCCGTAGGTATCCGCGCCTATCAACGCCTGTCCCGCCACGGCGACCTCTCTCAGTATAATCATCTGCCCCATGAGGAAGTTTATCTGCTCCTGCCCCGCTTTCTCTAATAGGCATTCCGTATCATCCCATTCACATTCACCTTTCGTCATTTGTTTGAGAGCCAGGGCGAATAGCACCGGAACCGTATTCAATAGCAACAGGTCTACCGCCATCAGGCCAACACTGGCAGGATCACGGAAGTTTGTTTTGCGTACCGTTTCGACATTCAAGTTATATGTGGCGCTGAAGTACGAGTAGAAGTTAGTAAACAATTTCTGTACAGGCGACCCCCGCTGGATGCTCGCAAGGTCTTTTATCTGCCCCCCGGATTGCGTATCGATTACCGTTTGATCGGCTACTGCTACGGCTCGTGCTTCCATCTTAGCACGTTCTTCCTCGTTCTCTGCAGCCTCGTAACCCTGCTCCGCGAGATCCTTTTCGTAAGCCCCGATCCATGTTGGGATGTCCACGGTGCGTTGCATCTTGCCGATCAGGGTGAAGTACGACCCCGTAACGGCGGACACCTTACTGCCGGATCTCAGAGTATTCAACACCTCATTCACCTCACGCTGCATCGTGATTCCGCGGTTACGCATCAGGCTCGATTTCTCGTCTACGAACTTACCGGCTACTATCGGGTTTTTAAGATACTGGGCCAGCCCTGCAGCTATCGATCTGCTACCGATACGCGACCAGCTTTGAGCCAGACCACTCGGTTGCAATAACGCGGTAGTCACCCTCCAGCCCATGCCAACGATAGTCGATCCCGTCCGTAGGTGATTGATACCGGCTTCCATAGCGTTCTTAGCGCCCACGTCACCCGTGGCGATATCTAAAACAGTATTGCGTAGTTCTCGCAGGAGTTCAGTTCCGTAGTGCTCTCGGATTGGTTCATCCAGCGCACGTAATAGACGATTCGCGTCTATCAACCACGGCTGCCACGCTAGGCGGTGGGTCACCTCGCTCACATGCTGAGCTATCGTGTTGAAGCTCAGGAGAATCGGGCGACCTATAACCTGTTTAGAACGTTCTTTCGTATATCCGTTCTTTGTAGCCGCAGACTGAAACGCCCCCTTCATGCCCATGCGCATGTCGTTGACCGCTTCCAATACCTCGGATCTGGTAGACAGGTCCGCGTCGTACTTTGCTGGGAAGTACCCTCCACGGTAGGTTCCGAACTTCGTCTCTATCGGCATGGCGTCGATCCACTTCGGTTCGATGCCTGTTACCTGTCTCTCGAGTGCTGCGATCTGCTCTTTATAGGAACCCACGAAATCCAACACGGATTGTATGAAATCCCATTCGGGCTTGGTGAGCGTATCGAGAATAGCTTGGGCCTCCTGCATAGAGAGCGCCTTACGCCCCGCCAGCCCGCCGTCCATCAACCGTTGCCGGTTTCCTTCGTTGCCCCAGTTCATGCCGAACATGATCCGCTGTTCCTGAGTCATTGAGATATCTGTCCCCGGCACTAGGCGTTTCTTAGAGTACAAGTTGCCCGGAACCGTGTCCGTATTCTCTAGCATACCGAACAGCCGACCGAGTTCCTCGGCTGCCTTCTGGCGCATCTCAACTTCGGCATCCCCGGCTTCATTCATCGGGCGAGCCAGCATCTCCCACATAACACCGGCATTCTTGAACCCGTCCATCTCACGGATAACGGAGTTGAATTTGCGGTGCGCGGCGAACATCTGACGGAACCACTTCTTCGTTTTACCGTAGAGGTCAGTCGGGGTCTCGTGTTCCGTCACCACTCTGTTAGCGTTCGCCTTGATGGATTCTGTCGCCTTCTCAACTGAGGCGTTGAACTCTTTGGCCTCTTTGGCCGTGAGCAGCCTGTCCTTTAAACGCCCCAGGTGCTCGATCTGCTTCACGGCGTCAACGATGCCGCGAAACTCGTCGAGAGTCATTTCCTTGTAGCTCTTGAGTTTCAGAGAATCTAACAAGGAATCGTCTATGGCTGGCTCGAAACCTTCTGCCTGTTGATCCTCGATCCAGTCGCGCAACGCTTGCTGCTTGTCGATCTTAGACAACGGAGTGCCCTTACGGAAGTCGAAGTTCTGCAACAGGTCATCGATCTGTTCCATGTAGTCTGGGCCCAGCTTCTTGCGCAGTTCTACCTTATCGAACTTCTTGAGGTACTTCAGAGCCGCGTCAACTTCCTCGCGGATATCACGGGATAGCCGTGCTAGGTGGTTGTTGAGCAAGGCCGCCCGTTGGGCTTCTATAGCTGCTTTCTCGTCACCCGATACCCGTTTGAGCGCCTCAGCATTTGCCCGACGTTCTGCTGCGGCATATTGTCCTGGAGTAATATCACGGAGCTTCTTACGCGACAGAGCCCCTTCCGCTGCAAGCTTCGCAGCTTTATTGAGCGCTGCCGCACCGCCGGGTTGCTTCTTCAGGATAGCCAGACCGGTAGCCAAGAACTTCGCCCGTACCCGGTTGTGTATCGCCTTGTCCGCTGCTGCCTCGATCGCTCTGTCGTCAACCAGATCGCCGTAGCGTTCGAGCATCCGCTGATCGACCAACCCTTGAATTTTATCTGTTGTAGACTCTTCATTGAGCAGCGCATCGATCAGTTCCTGTCCGCTGCTGAAGCCGAACATCTGGGCGGCAGCATCGGGCGTCATACCCGCGTCAGAAACCATTTTCTCGATCCGGGTGAGGTCTATGCCTGGGTAAAGTTCATTAATCGCGCCACGATCCAATTTGAAGGTCGTAGAGGCTTTCGTCTTAACTCCGTCATCACCGGTGATAATTCCGCGCAGCAGGAAGTTCCGTGCCTGTGTGATCGGCTCCTGCGCCACCTCAGCGGCAACCTCTTCGGTCAACGCTTTGCGCTTTGCTTTAGCTTCGCGTTGTAATTGGCGCAACGCCTTGTCACGAGCACCGGAGGCCCATTTCATATCGCGCAAACTGCGAGCCGCGAGTTGTGAAACAGCTTCGTCGGTAGCCGCTTGCCCTTCGGCGAGATACGCTTCGAATTTCGCTTGTGTAACTCCCGCTTGATCAGCCGATGCAAACAACGGCATCATGCTGCGAGCACGCTCCATTTCCGTGATCTTCTCTTCGGTTGCGAGCAATCGATCGAATATGGCGCGAACGTCGTCGTTCAACTTGCCGGCAAGCGGATTCTGTTTAAGGAATTCTTTGATCGATTTGTATACGCTGATCATCCACGCACGGAATCGAGCGAACACCGGCTGCATCTCGACCGTCGGTGCTTTGCCTTCCAAGATGTAGCGCTCAAACGACTGCGCCCATTGTTCATGAAAAGGTCGCTTCTGTTCGAGGGTCATCG